>Ga0075522_10003432_pt1 | contig 11556 bp, 10 predicted proteins | sample NGEPerA_FD_74796 | JGI IMG/M metagenome (GOLD analysis project Ga0075522, IMG submission 74796) | Arctic peat soil microbial communities from the Barrow Environmental Observatory site, Barrow, Alaska, USA - NGEE PermafrostL2-A | ecosystem: Environmental > Terrestrial > Soil > Wetlands > Peat ... | reverse complement strand
GGGGTGCGGCGGCCGTGGTGGAACCGGGTCTGCCCTGGTCCGTGCTGGCTACCCCCCCGGTGGGCACCGCGGTGATCTCCTACGGCGCCGGTGACGGCGCCATCGAGGCGCTGGTTCCGTCCGGTTCCGTCCTCGACGTCGACCGACTCGGGACAGCCGGATGGCACCGGGTGCAGGAGCTGCAGGTTCCGCTCCAGTTCGGGAGCACCTCGGCCGGCGGAGGCTCGACGGGCTGACCGGGACGGTCATGCACCGGTGTCATGTCGGCCGCCCGGAGTCGGCACTGCGGGTATCGTCGGGCATGTCCGCCACCAGCGAGCGGACCGGGGGAGACCGCCGGTGCACTACCTCACCAACAATTGGTCATTCGACCCGTTCCTGATCGTTGTCGCGGTCGTGGTGGTGGCGCACGAACTCGGTCTCGCCCGCTTGCAGGCACGTTCGACAGCGGCACACACCCGCCACCGCCGGCTCCGCTCCCTCGCCTTCTACGGGGGACTCGTACTGCTCCTGCTGTCGGTGGAGTCACCGATCGACTACTGGGCGGGCCACTACTTCTTCGTCCACATGTTCGAGCACCTGCTCGTTGCCTTCTACGCCCCGATCCTCATCGTGGTCGGCGCCCCCTGGATCCCCCTCCTGTTCGCACTGCCGGTCGCCGCCCGGCGCCGGGTGGGGCGGTACTTCCTGCTCGGCACGTGGTCGGCGGTCCTGCGCCCGATCGGCCGATTCGTGCGCAATCCGTGGTTCGCCCTGGTGTCGTTCAACGTCGCCATGGTGCTCTGGCACGTTCCGGCGCTGTTCGACCTGTCCGAGCGGAACCAGCTGGTTCATGTCTGGCTGATGCACGGGAGCTTCTTCGCCACCGGGATCCTCTTCTGGCTCCAGATCATCCCGTCCCACCCGATGCGGCCGCAGGCCAGTCCGGTGTGGCAGGCCGGGGCCATCATCGGGACCAACGTGGTGATGTTCGTCCTGGCCATGTCGCTCAGTATCTTCACCGCGACCAGCTGGTACCCGGGATACGCGCACCTCCCCGGGGTGACGCTCTCCCCGTTCGCTGACCAGCAGATCGGGGCGGCCATCCTGTGGGTGTGCGGCGACTTCTGGGCGGTCCCGGCGCTCGTCATCGTGTTCAAGCGGGCGATCGACAGCGACGGGTCGTTGTCCAATGTGATCGACCGGCTGACCGGTCGCGGTGCCGTCCCGACGGCGGAGGAGTTCCGGAATCCGAAGGCCGAAGCGGGTGGCGCGGCCTCAGCCACCACCGCCTCACCGGAGGGCGCGCCGACCCCCGGAAGCAGAAGTACTTGACCAACCCAGGCGCCCCGCCTACGTTCGTTCTTGTGAGGGTTCGATCGTCCCTCCGAGTGGGTCACTCGGATGTGTCGGTCGAGGGGGTACGGTTCCACGCAACGGGTCGGTAGTCCCGGTGCATCAGTAGTTCGATCGGCTCGCAACAGTTCGAGGAGAAGACCATGTCATTCCGGGGGAGACTGTCGACATTCCTCGTACTGCTCGCCATCGCAGTCGCCCTCGTCGTCTACTCCGTGGCGACCTTCCTCCTTCCGCAGTCCGGGGTGGTCGACTTCACGTCGGCGCAGCCGGCCGGCACCCCGGTCAACCTGACGGTCCAGACGGTCGGTTCGATCGGGTACGGCGCGCATCCGACCTGGGTGACGTACATGGTCCAGGCGCCTGGCGGACAGTGGTTGCATGACACCACGTGGAAGGTCCCGGCGCACACCCGGATCAACGTGACCGTCAAGCAGTTCGACTCGGGCAGCCCCCTGCGCAACCAGCAGTGGGGCCGTATCCAAGGAGTGCTCGGTAACGTCGAGGTGCTCAACGGCAAGCCGATCTCGGTGTATGACTCGTACTCCGCCAACGGGGTCGGCCACACATTTGCCGTACCGGCACTCGGGATCACCGTCCCCCTGGTCGGCGTGGACCCGAACGCCACCAACATCTGCAGCGTGGCACCCTGCGGGTCGGACAGCGTGAGCAACACCATCAAGTTCTCATTCGTGACCCCCGGTCCGGGTGAATTCCGCTGGCAGTGCTTCGTGCCCTGCGCCGTGGGCTACCTGTTCGGAAACGGGGGAGCGATGAGCAATTCCAACTACATGGGTGGGTTCCTGGACGTGACCGCATGAGCGACGCCGCCACAACGACCGACACCGCCGGGTCCGGGGACCCGGTCAAGGATCGGCGTCACTTCGCCCGGATGGTCGCCATCTGGCTGGTGCTGTCGCTGATCCTCGATCCGCTCTTCTACTTCCTCGTCGGCCCGCACGTCCCTCCCGGGGTCATGACGTCCACCGCCGAGGAGAACCAGTTCGACTTCAACGTGCTGATGGTGATCGCCCTCCCGGTGCTGCTCGGGGTCTGGACCTACCTGGGCTACTCAATGGTGACGTGGCGTGCGTCCCGAGCGGGTGCCACGGAGCCGGTGGGCGGTGAGGTCGCCCGCACACACCGGGGCGTACAGGTCTGGTGGATCATCATCACGTCCTTCATCGTGCTCTGCCTCGCAGTGTTCGGGACCTATGAGATCATCGAGACCAACGGTGCCGGCGGAGGTGAGGGCCCCAATCCGATCTGGACCCCGACCGGCGCGCACATCCTCCCCGTCCAGGTCATCGCCCAGCAGTGGTCGTTCACGTACCGGTACCCGACGTACGGCGGATTCGAGTCCTCGACGCTGATGGTCCCGGTGGACACCAGCATCGCGTTCCACGTCACGTCGCTCGACGTCATCCACAGCTTCTGGGCCTACCAGTTGAGCATCAAGGCTGACGCCAACCCCCAGGTCGACAACGTGGCCTTCACCACCACGAACCACACCGGCAGCGTCACCGTGCGGTGCAGCGAGCTCTGCGGCATCTGGCATGGGGCGATGTTCAACTACGGGCAGGTCGTCTCGAAGTCCGCCTTCCAGAGCTGGGCAACGGCAACGGAAAAGGCCACCGCAGCCAACACCAAGCTCCTGCCGCCATTCGCGTGGACCTACACCCCCGATGCCAACGGGGCGGACGGCGGGTACTACCCGGCTGCGGATCCCTACAGCCCGTCCGAGGTCTACGGCGCGAAGCAGCCGGCTTCGTGACCACCAACCTGCACGTGATCCACGACGGACCCACTCGAAAGGTGGAGGTCGCCCGATGACCATCAGCGCCGAGCGAGAGAGCGCCATAGCGCGCGAGGACGAAGTCACCTATCCCGATCCGACGCCGCCGTCCAACTGGTGGTTCCAGAACCTTCCGACCCGCCGGGGCTGGCTGAGCCAGCACCTGGGGACGGCGGTCATCGGAGCGGTAGCCGGATACCTCCTCGGCCACTGGCTCGGGAACGTCGTGGGAAGTGGCTACGACTTCGTCGCCAACTCGGGGGAGAACAGCATCGCCAACACCGGCGGGATCGCCCTGGGCGCGCTCGGGTGGCTCATGGGCATCGGTGCGCTCAACTACCCGCTGGCGAAGATGATCGGCAGGGAGCCCGCCCCCGAGTACGAGACGACCCATTGGTCCAGGTACTTCCGGTACACGGCCGACCACAAGGTGGTGGGCCTCCAGTACGTGATCGGGGTGCTGGCCTTCCTGTTCACCGGTGGCCTCCTCGCCATGGCCATCCGGACCGAGCTCCTGACGCCGACCAGCCACGTCTTCGGGCCAGGCACCTACATCGCCATCGTGAGCGAGCACGGCACGATCATGATGATGATGGCCACCTCGGTCGTGGTCGGGCCGCTCGGCAACTGGCTGATCCCGCTGATGATCGGTGCCCGCCGGACGGCATTCCCCAGGATCGAGGCCTTCAGCTTCTGGATCTTCAGCGTCGGCTACCTGGTGATCCTCACCGCACTGCCCTATGGGGGCTTCCCCACCGGCTGGACCGGGTACGCACCCCTGCAGACCCAGGCCGGCGGCGGAATGATCTCGTACCTCGCGGGCTTCGCCCTCATCGGCCTGGGCATGATGGCGGCGGGCTTCAACCTCGCCGTCACGATCATCAACTACCGGGCGCCCGGCATGACCTGGAGCCGCATCCCGATCTTCGTGTGGTCGATCCTGGCCACCTGCGCACTGTTGACCCTGGCGACGCCCACGTTGGTTGCGGCCGGCCTCTTCGGGATCCTGGACCACACCGCCCAGACGGCGTTCTACGTGACCGAGCACGGGGGCAGCTCCTACCTGTGGCAGAACCTGTTCTGGTTCTTCGGCCATCCCGAGGTGTACATCATGGCGCTCCCCGGATTCGGCATCGTGGCCGAGATCCTTCCGGTGTTCACCCGCAAGCCGCTCTTCGCCTACAAGGTGGCCGCGGCAGGCATGGTCGGGGTGGCGCTCCTCTCCTTCTTCGTGTGGCAGCACCACCTGTTCCAGAGCGGGATCAACCCGGACATGCGGCCGCTCTTCATGCTGACCACCGAGCTCATCTCGATCCCGACCGGGTTCATCTTCCTGGTCGGCATGGGCACGCTCTACAAGGCGAAGATCCGCTTCGAGGTGCCGATGCTGTTCGCATTGGCCGTGTTCTTCAACTTCCTGATCGGCGGGGTGACCGGCGTCTTCCTGTCCGACGTCCCGGTCAACGTCACCGTGCACGGTGGATTCTTCGTGCTCTCGCACTTCCACTACACGATCATGGGGGGCCTGATCTTCGCATTCTTCGGCGGCCTCTACTTCTGGCTCCCGAAGATGACCGGCAAGTCGATGAACAAGAAGCTCGGGCAGATCCACTTCTGGGGGATGTTCATCTTCTTCAACCTGACGTTCTTCCCGATGTTCCTCATCGGGCTGCTCGGGCAGCCCCGTCGGGTCTTCGAGTACCAGCAGAACCTGCAGGCGCTCAACGACTTCTCGTCGATCAGCGCATTCTGTCTCGGGGCGTCGTTCCTGGTGTTCATCGCCAACTTCGTGTGGTCGATCTTCATCAAGCCCACGCCGTCGCCGGCAAATCCATGGGACTCGCTCGGCCTCGAGTGGCAGACGGCCAATCCGGTGCCCTATTACAACTTCGAACGGATCCCGGTCGTGTTGACCGACCCCTACCACTACAGCGAGGCCGGGGCCCCGGCCGTTGCCGACATGGGGGAGCCCGTGCTGGTCGGAGCCAGCACCCTGACCCCGCTGGTGGGTGACGCCCTACCGACGTCGGAACCCCGTGGGGCATCCGGCACCGACGAGCCTCCGGCCACGGCCGAGTGAGTGGAGAGGACATCGTGACCGACACCACCAACAAGCCGACCGTCTACTCGGACACTCCGGAGGAACGGGAGTTCGAACTCCGTGCCGCCGTGAGCTCCTACTGGACGGGGGGCCGGCTCTTCATCGGGATGTTCACCTTCCTCTTAGCGTCGGAGGCATTCGCCTACTTCTACTTGCGCTCGAGCAACAATGTGCAGTTGTGGCGTCCCAACAACGTCACCGCGCCGACCGGCATCGGCTGGGCCATCTACTTCACGGTTGTGGCGTCGTCCCTCATCGCCATCTTCGGCCAGGTGCGCCTGCGCCGGGGTCTGGTGCTCGACTGGGAGGTCGCCGGGTGGACGGCCGTCCTCGGCGGTCTGGTCGCCACCGGTCTGCAGATCTGGCAGCTGACGCAACTCCACTTCTTCCCCGGCTCCAGCGGCTACGCCTCGTGCTTCATCGGCTGGGCGGTGATGAACATCATCATGCTGCTGAGCGGCACCTACTGGATGGAGACGAATCTGGCCCGGTCGCTGCGGGCGCGCAGTGGAGCGGGCCCCGACGGCTTCGACCAGCTGGCGATGACGCCGTCCGGGCAGATCTTCCGGGCCAACGTGGCCGCGTGCACCTACTTCTGGGGGTTTATGGCGGTCGGGAGCACGCTCTTCTGGGCGATGTTCTATCTGATCTGATCTGATCCGTTGCCGACCGTGGCCCACGGTCGATAGGATGAGCACGAGGCATCGAGAGCAAGGTTGGTCGACCACATGACTGTCGCTGCAGACAATTTCATCGGGCCCGAGGTCCTGACCCTGGTCGTCCCCCTCGGCACCCTCTTCGCCGTGATGTTGTGGGGGTTCTTCCAACGTCGCTCGCCCCGGTAACGGGCCGGGCCGCAGGTGAGCGGTCCAGCGGCACCGCAGCAGTCGTCCGCCCGGTGCTCGCCGTCCTGGCTCCGGTGCTCCTTGTCCTCAGCGTCGTACCACCTCTCGCCACCTACGCCCGACGGTTCGAATTCGTCGAGGCGGTCCAGTTCTGCCTGTTGGCCGTCATCATCCCCGTGTGCGTCGTCAGCGGTGCGCCGTGGCGCCGCCTCGGCCTCGCCGCCAGCGCGCCGCCGGCCGTCGGAGAGGACGGCGACGTGGTCGCACCTGCCGGGCTCGGGCCCGTCGACCGCCTCGCACTCGGCCGGCGTCGCCACCCGGCACCGTGGCGGGCCGTCATCATGGCATCGACGTACCTGGCCCTCGTGGTCCTGTGGCGCATCCCTCTGACCGTCGAGGCACTGGCGCGTCATCGCTGGCTGGTGCTGGCTGAGGCGGCGACACTGGTGCCGGTGGGGATGGGGATGTGGCTGGAGTTGGTCGAGTCGCCGCCGCTGACACCCCGCCTCGCCCGTCCGCACCGGGTGGCCATGGCTGCCGTCATGATGTGGGTCATCTGGGTCCTGGCCTACCTTGTCGGCCTGGCCCACGGGGCCTGGTACCACGGCTTCGACCACTCGGTCGCCACCGGTATCAGCGTGTCGGCCGACCAGCAGCTCACATCGGGCGTGATGTGGGCCCTGAGCGGAGCCGCCTTCGTACCGGTCGTGTTCTGGAACCTGGTCTACTGGCTGCAGTCCGAGGAGGACCCGGACGACGAGCTCTACCGGTTACTCCGCCAGGAGCGCACCCGGGGCCGTCCGTTGGACAAAGGCACTTCCTGACCCGTACCGGCCGCGCCGTGTCCGGTCAGGACGACCGGGTCGGAAAGGCCGGGAGGTTCGGCTCCGGCAGGTGGGAATGCAACAGGGCATCGGCCTGCTGGATGTCGAGGAGTGCCTGGGCCCGGTCGTAGGCCAGGAGCTTCTCCTGGGCCACCAGGTCCCGCTCCTTCGCCAGGTCCCCCGGGTGGAGGTAGAGCGCCTGAATGTCCTCGACGGCGGCGAGGGCGTCCGCCGTCACCCAGGTGGTGGTGACGCTGAGCATGCGGTCGACGTACTTTCCGGCCGCCGTGTCCTGGACCTGGATGCTGTTGGTCAGGTCGAAGATGGAGCTGCTGGTGAAGGAGCAGGCCGTCTGGTCGTCGGTGAGCATCTTGGTGGCCGCCTGGCGGTCGGCCGGGGTGAGGGTGCCGGTGACCTGGTCGTGGTGGATCAGGAACGTCTCGGTCATGGCGTAGCCGCAGGGCGCCACGTCGGTGTTGATCTCCTTGAGGGAGGCCGTCTGGCTGGCAATGTCCTCGGCGTTGCTGACCGGCCGGGGAAGGTCGACCAGGACGGAGGCCCCGATCACCACAGCAATGGCGGCGGTAACGATCACCCAGGTGCGCTTGTACCAGATCACGTGCTCGTCCGGTCCCGGTACTCCCGTTGGGCCGCTGTGAGGGGGGATGGCGGGCGCATCGTCTTCGGGGTTCGTCATGGGTTCGCCGTCAGGTTAGTGGCCGTCCGGGCGATCCCCAAGGCGAACCGCTGGATGTCGGCCTGGGGCAGGACGTAGGCGCCCCGCCCGTTCTCGTTGGCGAAAGGGAGGGCCGACGACCGCAGTCGGCCCTGCGGGTCGACGAAGTAGAGGATGTTGTTGTGGGTCTGCTGGACCGGTGTCTGGGCGACGGTCACCGTGACGCCGTAGTCGATCCAGATCGCGTTGAGCTGGCGGAGTGTGCCGGTCAGGAAGTGGATCGACGGATCCGACTGGAGGCCGCTCACGGTCAGGGCCGGTGGGGCCGCGGTGACGGCGGTGCTGTTCGGGTCGGTGTTGACGACGGCGAACTCGACATCGGCGGACTTCGGCCCGAGGAGGGCGGCGGCATCCTTCAGTTCGAGGCCCAGGACCTCGCAGATGTCGTTGCATCCGGTACTGAAGAAGGTGAGGACGACGACCTTTCCTGACTGGGCCTGCAGGCTCCAGGTCGCCCCGGACGGCTCCTGCAGCTGGATGTCCGGCGCCGGCGCAGTCCCGAGCTGGTGAAGGCCGAGGAAGGCGTCGAGCGGGGCGCCGATCTGCGGCGCTCGCGGCGCCACGGGTGTCGGGGGCGCGCCGGTGCTCGAGATCGTGGTCGTGGTCACCGACGTGGCGACCCCGACGTTGCCGAAATAGTGCTCGAGCACGACGCCGCCGAGGCCGATCACGGCGAACCCGATGGCGATCCCGAAGACGATCTTCCGAGGGACGGGTGCCCGTCCGGCCCGGAGGGCCGCGTTCCGGTCCATGAGCGCCGATCCGGTGCCGAACGCGGCGGCCCGCTCCTCGGTGGTCAACCCGGCGATGGTCGGAGTCGGGGGTGCGCCACTCGATTTGCCCTGGTCAGGCGTTGACGGCTCGGGTGCGGCGGGATGTTCGACTGTGGGCTCGTCGGCGGTCATCTGACGGTTCCCAAGGTGAGGGCGTCGGTCCAGTGGGTGAGCGACGCCAGGGTCTGGGTGCCCAGGGCCACGTGGACGATCCGACCACCGGCGTCGAGGAAGAACGTCACTGGGAGGGCGGTCAGGAGGTAGGCGGTGGCCGTGACGGCCTTACTGTCGACCCCCACGGGATACGTGGCGTGGGCGTTGGCCAGGAGCGTCTGGGCGGCGGACGCGTCCGCGTCGTTGGCGTCGATCCCGATGATGGTGACGTGTCCGGCGGTGCGGGCGGAGAGCGTGGCGAAGTTGCCGAGTTCGGCCTGGCAGTCCTTGCACCAGGAGGCGAAGAAGTTGACCACCGTGGGGGTGCCCAGGGTCGACGCCAGGGTCACCGTCTGCCCGCCCCCGAGACGGGGGAGCGAGAAGGCCGGCGCCGCGCTCCCGGTGGGCAGGGTCGTGACGGGGGCGACCGGGTAGGCGACGGCCTTCGGACGGGTGTCCCGGGTGGCCACGAAGACGATGAATGCGAGCAGCAGCACCCCTGCCATCGCCGCCCCGAGCCACCACCTCCGGTCTCCACGCTTCGGGGGTGGCGTGCCGAGGGTGGAGGAGGTGTCGGACATGGGAGAGTTCGGCTGCCGGCACTCGGGACGGGTGGGCCGTGACCGGACGGCCCGGGAGCGCCTCAGGAAGGATACCCACAGATGGGCCGTCGGGAGGGTCGGTTCCCCGCACCGGGGTCGGGTGACCGGAGGGCCGGCGCCGAGGCCCCCGGATCGGTCCCCGGAGGGCTATTTCCCGTGGTCAGGGCTCGAAGCGGTAGCCCATGCCGGGCTCGGTGACGAAGTGGCGGGGCCGGGAGTGGTCGTCCTCGAGCTTGCGTCGGACGCGGCCCATGAGCACCCGCAGGTACTCCGTCTCCGTCTCGTACTGGGGTCCCCACACCTCCTTGAGGAGTTGGCGTTGGGACACCAGTCGGCCCGGGTTCCGGACCAGGACCTCGACGATGTCCCATTCCTTGGGGGTGAGGTGCACCTCGGCGCCGTCGCGGACGACGCGCTTGGCGTCGAGGTCGACGGTGAACCCTTCGGCCTCCACGTGGGGGTCCTGGTCAGCACCGGGTGCCCGGCGAAGGGCGGCCCGGATCCGGGCTAGCAGCTCGTCCATCCCGAACGGCTTGGTCACGTAGTCGTCGGCTCCCAGGTCGAGGGCCTCCACCTTCCCCATCGACTGGTGACGGGCGGACAGCACCAGGATGGGCACCTCGCTCCATCCCCGCACCCCGCGGATGACCTCGACTCCGTCGATCCCGGGCAGGCCGAGGTCGACCAGGACCAGGTCCGGGTGCCAGTGGGCCACCTGGTCGAGGCCCTCCTCGCCGGAGCGGGCGCCGGCCACCTCGTAGCCCCGGGCGCCAAGGCTGATGGTGAGGGCCCGCAGCAGAGAAGGGTCGTCGTCGATCACGAGGACCCGTGCCGCTGCCGGGTCGGGGAGGGGCCTGGTCACGGCGTTACCTCGGCGTCCGCAGCGTCCGCAGCGTCCGCAGCGTCCGCAGCGTCCGCAGCGTCTTCGGCCACGGCCACGGCCACGTCCTCGTCGAGGTCGGCGTCGATGATCGTCGGAGTGTGGTCCACCGGGGCGGGCAGGCGGATCACCAGGGTGCAGCCGCCGCCCGGGGTGTCCTCGAGGTCGAGCTCGCCTCCCACCGCCTCGGTGAAGCCCCGCGACACAGCTAGGCCCAGGCCCACCCCCGACCGATTGGCCGAGTCGCCCAGGCGCTGGAACGGCCGGAACACCAGGTCGCGGTCGGCGGCCCGGATTCCGGGACCGTGGTCGATGATCCGGATGTCCACCCGCCCGGCTACGGCGCCGGCCTCCACCCGCACCGCCTTGCCCGCCGCGTGCAGGAGGGCGTTGTCGACCAGATTGGCCACCACCCGCTCGACCAGGACCTGGTCGGTCTCGATCCGGGGAAGAGAGGAGGCGACGGAGACGGTCACGGCTCGACCCCGGGGCCCGAGGCTGGCCATTGCCGCGTCCACCAGCTCCGCCACGTCGGTGGAGCGGGACAGGATCTCCATGGCCCCGGTCTCCAGGCGGCTCATGTCGAGCAGGTTCTCCACCAGGGCACTCAGCCGATCGGCCTCGTCGTCAATCGTCCGGAGCAGGATGGCCGTCTCGTCGGGACCGAACTCCAACTGGTCGGACAGGAGGCCCGAGGACGCCGCCTTGATCGAGGCCAGCGGGGTGCGCAGGTCGTGGCTGACGGCGGCCAGGAGCGCCGAGCGCAGCTGGTTGGCCCGGGCCAACGAGTCGGCTTCCGCCGCTCCGGCATGCAGCCGCGCGCTTTCCAGTGCGGTGGACAGCTGTGCGGCGAAGGCGGCCAGGATGTCGCGGTCCTCGGCCGTCAGCCCGGGGCCCTGGAGCACGAGGATCGCCGCGTCGGTCAGGGGCAGGGCGAGCGACCCCTGGTCGGGGGACGTGGGCGGCGCCGCGCCGGAGGAGGCCACGATGTCCCAGGGGTGGCCGGCATGCTCCTCATCGGAGCGCAGGACGGCGGCCGACGTGAGTCGGAAGGCGACCACCAGCTCGTCGAGTAGCCCCGGCAGGGGATTGCCTTCGGGGGAGACCAGCCTTCCGGCCACCCGGGCCAGCATCCGAGCGTCTGCCCGGGCCTGCACCGCGGCCGCGGTCCGTCGGGCGGCCAGGTCCACCAGCACGCTGACGACGCCGGCCGTCACCAGGAACATCAGGAGGGCCAGCACGTCGCGGGCATCGGCGATGGTGAACGTGTGGACCGGTGGCGCGAAGTAGTAGTTCGACAGGAGGAAGCCGACGATGGCGGCCACGATCCCGGGCCACACGCCACCGGTGGCGGCCACCGCCACCACGAGGACCAGGTAGGAGCTCAGCGCCGTCGCCAGGTCGGCATGGGATCCGGTCGTGGTCAGCAGGAGCGTGAGCAGGGGGAAGCCGATGACGCCGAGCAGCACGGCGGTAAGCCGACGTCGGACCGGGAGGGGTGACAGGTAGCGC
>Ga0075522_10003431_pt1 | contig 11557 bp, 8 predicted proteins | sample NGEPerA_FD_74796 | JGI IMG/M metagenome (GOLD analysis project Ga0075522, IMG submission 74796) | Arctic peat soil microbial communities from the Barrow Environmental Observatory site, Barrow, Alaska, USA - NGEE PermafrostL2-A | ecosystem: Environmental > Terrestrial > Soil > Wetlands > Peat ... | reverse complement strand
GCCTGAAGCCGTCCTCGCCGATCCCGAAGTCTTGGGGACCCTCGATGGGCGTCAGTTGCGTAGCGGCCTGGCCGAACTCGTGAAAACTGCCGTCATCTTCGACGCCGCCTTGTTCGCGCACTGCGAGAAAAACACCCTGCGTCTGCTTAAAGCTGACGCCGCTTTTTATACCCCGCTCATCGCCGCTTGCGTCGCCCATAAAGCGCGCGTGGTGGCCCGTGACGAATTCGACCGTAGGGGCCTGCGGGCCCTCTTGAACCTGGGACATACCTTCGGTCACGCGGTCGAATCGGCTTCGGGGTTCCGCCTGCTGCACGGAGAAGCGGTCGCTTTCGGCATAGCTTGCGCCACCGATCTAGCCTCCAAAGAAGGCCTGCTTACCGCGCGCGCGGAAAGTGAAATGGCGCGGGTGAGGGCCTTATTGGGCGCTTTGGGCTTGCCGCTGACCCTGAAAGGTTTGAGCCTGCCCAAGGTCTTGGCGGCACTGGGACATGATAAAAAATTCGAGGGGGGCGCCCGTTTCGTGCTTCCAAAGAGTTTGGGGCGCTGTGTCCTGCATCCCCTGGAAAATTTGCGTTCCGCCGAAGCCGTCTTGACGGCTCGCCTGCCGGCGCCCTGACGGACCCCACTTGACCTGGCTTCGACCCCGGCGGCATACTTAAAGTTCAAAATCACGATTTTTCGTTTTTTAGTTGGGATCTTCCATGCCGAATCCGTTCCACCTTCGCGTTTCTTGGCGTTTCCTGTCCTTCGCATTCGTCCTGGCTTTTTCTGCGGGAGCGATCGCGGCGCGCCGATTGCCGTCCCAGGCGCAAACATCCGGACCAACGCCGTTGCCTTCTTCGGATTCGGCCGGGGCTTCCATAACGAGTCTCCTGCCGGGCGCCTCCATCGCCATGGTGAATCCCGTTGAAGCGCATACCGAAACCTCCTACCGGGCGGCCTACTTTTACTCGGTGGCCAGCCTGCTCGGTCTGCGCGGTGACCTGAAAGATCAAGCGGTCCTCTTGGAACGGGCCTGCGAGGCGGATCCCACTTCCGAGTTTTTGTTGACCGAGTGCGCCGAAACGGCGGTCAATTTAGGCTTTAAAGCCCGGGCGGCGGAGCTGTTCAAGAGAGCATTGGACCGTAAACCCGGCGATTTGGATCTGCGTCGCCGCTTAGCCGCCCTTTATCAAGATTCCGGCAGTCCGGACCAGGCGCGCGGCCTTTTTTTAAAGCCCGGCGGCGGAGATCCGACGGATCCGGAAAAGTTGCGCTCCCTGATCAAATTGGACGTCGCCCAACAAGACTTCGTTTCGGCCGAGCGGCGCTTGCGCGTTTTGCTAAAAAAAAGCGGAAGCTCGAGCGACCGCGAACTCCTGGCGCTGACCCTTCAAAACCTTCAGCATTGGCGTGAGGCCGCGTCCGCCTACCGCAGGGTTTTGGCGGAGGACGCCGGGCGCGTGCCCCTGTGGGAAAGCCTAGCCGCCTGTGACGAAGCGGCGGGCGACACCTCCGCAGCCAAAGCCGATCTTAAGGCGGCCTGCAAAGCCAATGCGAACAGCCCTTTATTGGCCGATCAATTGGGACGTCTGCAATATGCGACGCAGGACTATGCCGGCGCGGCGGCGGCGTTTGACCGGCTGGTATCGCTCGATCCCGGGGATCCCCATGGGCTCCTCTACCGGGGCTTGTCCCGGCTCAAGAGCGGTCGCTACGGCGAAGCCGAGTCCGATTTCAGGGCTTTGGGCGCGATCGACAAAGACGACACCGAACAGCATTTCGTGTTGGCCTTGGCCCTCTTATTGCAGAAAAAATATGCCCTCGCGGGCGAACAGCTTGAGCATTTGCTGAAGTTGGATCCGAAATCTGAGGAGGCTTGGGCCGAACTGGCCTTTGTGGAGGGTCGGGAAAAAGGCCTCACCCAAACCGCGCTTATATTAGGCCAAGGCTTGAAAGAGGTGCCCAACAGCGGGGAATTGACCCTGCTCCTGGCTGAAAACCAGGAAGACCTTAAGGATTTGTCGGGCGCGGAGGCGACTTTGCGGGCGGCGTTGCGGCATGGAGGTGGCGACGAAGTTCTTTTTCAATTGGCGGTGCTCCTCGACAAAGACGGCAGATTTCCCGACGCCGAAAAAGAGCTGAATACCTTGATCACGGAGTCGCCCAAACATGCCGAAGCGCTGAACTACCTCGGCTATTCCTGGGCCGATCGCGGCAGCAATTTGGTTCCCGCGGAGGCTTTGATTCGCAGGGCTTTGGCCGTGGATCCCGACAACCGCTTTTATAGGGATTCCTTGGGCTGGGTTCTCTTTAAACAAGGGCGGTTCAAAGATGCCGTCAAGCCCTTGGCCCAGGCGGCCAAGGGTCTGGCACGTTCCGATATCGCCGACGAAGCGGTCGTTTTTGAACACCTGGCGGCTGTGCAAAAAAAATTGGGCCATCTTAAGGGCACCCGCGCGTCCCTGAAAATAGCCGCCGAAATCCGACAACGGGCGCGCAAGCGTCCGGTGACGGATTTTGATCCTGCGACGTCCTTGGAGTCCGGATTGTGACAGCCCGGTTTACCTTAAAGGCACCCGCTAAGATCAACTTGAGTTTGGAAGTATTGGCGCGTCGAGCGGACGGATACCACGAAGTACGTATGCTTATGGCTGGCCTTTCGTTGGCCGACGAATTGTCCTTTGAGTCCGCCAAGGGCTTGTCCCTGACCTGCGACCGTCCTGAATTGGAGTGCGGCCCCAACAACCTGGTTTTGCGGGCGGCGCGAGCCCTCCAAACGGCTTTGGGGTCCACCGCCGGGGCGAAAATCCATTTGAAAAAACGCATCCCCTTGGGTGGTGGTTTGGCCGGAGGCAGCGCCGATGCGGCGGCCACGTTGAAGGGGCTCAATCGCCTTTGGCGGGGAGGGATGAATTACGCCGAGTTGAGCCGCATCGCCGCAAATTTGGGTTCGGATATCCCGTTTTGTCTCAAGGGCGCCTGGGCCTTTGCCACCGGACGAGGCGAAAAAATAGAAGCCCTGTCCCTCGACCGACGTTTATGCTTCGTTTTGGCAAATCCTGGTTTTGAAGTGTCTACACCTTGGGTATATGCACATTTGCCGGATATACGTTCCTCTAGGCGAAACTTGACGCGTTTGGCCTTTGAAGCCATACAGAGGCAGGATCTTGCCGTTCTCAAAAAAGTGGCGGTCAATGACCTTGAACCTGTGACATCAGGGCGTTATACCGAAATAGGCGTTTTGAAACGTCTCCTGGTCAAAGAAGGAGCTTTGCTCAGCCGCATGTCCGGTTCCGGGCCGACCGTCTGGGGTCTTTTTGAGGACACCATTTCAGCCAAAAAGGCTTGTCAAGTAATCAAAAAAATGAATTATTGGGTCATGGTTGCCCATACGAAAAAGGGGCATTGACAACTTGCTTTGTTCCATTTTGTAAAACAAATGAGTAATTTCTTGCATCTGCTGTCCATTTGTTGTATTCTCAATCTGCCCCATCCTTGTTTCACATGGAGAAATATTGTTCTCGGGCGCTAGTCTTTGCGTCAGCGACTAATATTGTTTCGAGTGGCGGGATAGGTGGGGGGTCGTTCAACGGTAGGACACCAGATTTTGATTCTGGCTATGTAGGTTCGATTCCTGCCCCCCCAAAATTTGAACGCGGCGATTGACGTCGCGGGGCCGTCCGCCTGAGAGAGGCGCACAGGAGTGCATAGTCTCGTATGAAAATTTCGTTTGATACCAAGAGTTTTCTAGTCGACGGCCAACGTCGTCTGCTGTTAAGCGGTGATGTCCACTATTTTAGACTGCCGAAGGCGGAATGGAAAAACGCCTTGGCCAACGCCAAACAGGCTGGGCTGAACGCCATCAGCACCTATATTCCTTGGAACGTGCACGAGCCGCTTGAAGGCAAATGGAACTTCGAGGGCGATGCGGACCTTGAAGAATTCCTTAAATTAGCCAAACAGCATGATCTTTTGGTCATCGCCAAACCTGGGCCCTTCATCCGTACGGACTGGTCCTTTGGTGGCTTCCCGACCTGGTTGCACGCCAAAGGCGTGAAGCACTTCCGCACCTCGGATGCCACCTATATGGCGGTGGTTGACAAGTATTTGGACAAAATTTTGGGACTTTTGGCGCGCCATCAGGTGGGCAAGGGCGGCACCGTATTTTTGGTGCAGATCGAGGACGCTTTTGATCTCGTGCCCCAGGATCCCGCTTACCTTCGCCATCTTGAAAATAAGTTCAAAAAGAAATTGCAGGTTCCGGTCTATTTTAATCTGGCCGATCCCGCCACGGGGGGCGGTTTCGTCAAGGGCGCTCTTTTGGGTGTCAGCATTGAAAAAGACGCCACCTATGCCCTGCGTCGCTTGCGCGAACTCGCCGGCACCCATCGTCAGCCCCTGCTTTTGGCCCATCTCACCACGGCAGTGGCGGAATATCGCAATGATGACGGGGTGAAGGCCCCCAAAACCTGGGCCGAGGTGGAAAACGTCCTCATGGATTCCTTGGGCCAGGGCGCCGCTTTGATCAACCTGGCGCCCTTCGCAGGAGGCAGTAACTTCGGGGAATTCGCCGGACGTGGACTGCATGGGGACCGGAGCTTCGCCGCGATCCGTTGGGATGGTGGCGCCCCCTTGAGCGAACTGGGCGAAAAAACCCCTAAGGCATTGGGGCTGGGCCTGTGGTCGCGTTGGGCTCGCACCCTCGAATCATCCTTGCTCGGTTCGGAACGTTTGGACGAAGACCATCCGGTGGTTCCCAGCGAAGTGTCTGTGATCGCCCGCGAGCAGGGCGATACGCGCATCTATTTCCTGCACAACCCGACCTCCGAAACCTTGAACGGAAAAATCCAGGTCGATGAGGCTCTGCCCTTCAGCCTCGCCCCCGGCGAACGCAAGGTCTATGCCTATAACGTGGGCGTGAGCCCGAACTTAAGCGCGCGCGCCAGCACGCACCCCTATTTTGTCGAGCATTTGGGAATGCGCAGCGTGGTCGTGTTGTGGGGCGACCCCGGCCAGAAACTGCACTTCTACGGTTCCGGGACGCTCGATGTCGTGTCCCGCAGCAGCGACCAAATCCTTGTGGAACACGAGCGTAAGGGCTTCGTCATGGCGGCCGAATTCACCCAGCGTCCTCAGCGTTTGCTGGCCAAGGTCATGTTTGAGGCGGGAGCGCGTGAGGTGCTTTTCCTCATCGTCACCCGTCAGCTCGCTGAAACCTGCGCCGTTGACCACGAAAAAGGACGCCTGGTTTTGGGTTCGGCCGAGGTGGATTTCGTCCACCGCAGCGCCCGGCTGGGCGCGGGTTCCCGCACCATGATCAGCGTCGAAGAGACCGTGTTGAACGAGGACTACTACTCGGTCAAGCCGGTCGAAACCAAGATGTTCAAGGCCACGCCCGGCGGCGTGCTCGATGAACAAGCCATGCTCAAGCGCGTCGAAGCCCGCAAGGACTGGACGCCTTTCGTCATCGGTGCGGACCTGTCCGAGCAAGGGTTTTACACCGACAGGGTGTGGGTGCGCATGGTTTTCAACGCGGCCCAGGCCGGCAAGAAGCACCTCATCTTCCCGGGCCTCGAAGACCAGGCGGCGGTGTTTTTGAAGGGACAGTATTTGGGGCTCATCGGCCGTTTGGGCAAAGTCCTCGATCTCGAAATTCCCGTGAAGGCGGGCGCCAATGAATTGCTCCTCGCCGTCCACGCTTTTGGCCGCTACGCGGAAGGCTCGAAGCTGGGCGAAAAGAAAGGCCTTCTTTTGCCGGTCTACGATGGCGGCGAAGTTCAGCCCTTTGCCGACGGTTGGCATTTTCTTGAAGCCGCCGGTCCTCTCGATTTCCAGATTTTTTCGGCGCCTACCTTCAGCGGACGTGGCTGGGAACTGGGTGGCTTACCCAAGACCTTGGAACGTTCCGGCTATGTGTGCGCGCGCAAGAAATTCAAGGTGCCCGAATGGGCTACCCGCGTTCGTTTGAACCTCCATGCCGGCGATGTGCGCGTGCAGGTTGCGGTCAACGGCGAGCTGGCCGGCCAGCATCCGGACGCGCGGGGCGCCCAATACCAGGAATTTGAGATCACGCCCCACCTGATCAAGGACCCCAAAGCCGAAAATACGATGGCCCTTTTCTTCAGGGGTCCCACCAAAGGCTATCAGCATTGCGAATTGCTGTTCTTGGGCACCGAATTGAAGGCCGATCTGACCGCCTGCCCGGGCTTTTACGCCGCCGACGAGAACGAATCGCTGAAGGACAAAGCCTGGTCCAAGACCGCGAAGGGCCGCTGGGGATTTTGGCGGGCCAACTTCAAGACGCCGATCCTCAAGGATATCGCCGCTGTGGTCTTGACGCTCCCGAAACACGGCCGCGGCGTGCTCTGGATCAACGGGCATTGCCTAGGAAAACATTGGAAGAACGGCGTCGGAGAAGGCGTGAAACTGCCCTTGAGCTGGTTGAAACCCGTCAATGAATTGTTGGTTTTGGAGGAAGAGGCGGGTCTTCCGCATGAAGCCGCCATTTCCTTGCTCCCGAAACTCAACGAAGAGAAATTGCCCTGACGCGTGCGGCAGTGGTCCTGATCGCGGTGGCCTTGGTTGCGCCCTTAAGGGCGCAACCTAAGCTCGCCTTGTTTGGTTCATTTCCTGAAGTTAAAAGTCTTGAGATAGGCGCGGTGCAGGCCGCAGTGGACGACGCCAACGCCCTGAACGAGGGAGCCCCCTTAAAGCTGGAAGTTTTCAACACCGCCGTCGGTCCTGACGGGGCCGTCGTGGTGGCCCAGCGTATCGCCGATGATCCGGCCGTGTTGGCGGTGGTGGTGCAGGGCGAAGAAGGCGTCGCAAAGGCGCCCATGGCCGTGTTTAAACAGGCGCATCTGGCGGTGATCGCCGCGAGTTCCTGGGCGCAGCCCCGTCCAGCCGAGGCTTATGCGACTTGGCTGTCGCCGGGCCTCACGGAATTGGCCGGCACAGCGGCTCTATTCGCGAAGCGAGAAGGCCATAGGCAACAAATCGCCGTTGTCGACGACGGCTCGGCCACCTCCACGGCCGCGGTTAAAGCCTTCGCCGGGCGCTACCGGGCTTTGGGCGGCAAAGTCGCCATAGAGGCCACCTGGGCCGGCGATGAATCGGGCCTAAGCGATACCGTGAAAGCTTTGGACGTCCATTGGCCGCAAATGGTTTTTTATGCGGGAAACGCCGAGAGCGCAGGCCGCCTGGTGCTGGCTATGAAAGGCGAAAAGGCGCTCAAGAACGCCGATCTTTTCGGGCTTCCGCCGCTCTTTGATTCCGCCTTTTTCGAAACGACCGGCCTGAAGGGCATGCGCACCCGCGCCGTCTTCCCCTGTCCCGACTACGACGGCATGGGTTTATTGGTCCGTGATTTGGGTTTTGCGTTCCCCAGAACCTCGCCGCAGTACCGTGCCTACCTGCACTTCGCGTTCCGTCATCCCGGCCGCTGGACGAGCATGCTCTACGACGGCGCGGCCTTGGCGGCCCGCGCGGTGCGCATAGCACAAGCGCCCATGCCCATGTCCCCAAGCCCCGAAGCCGCGACTGGCACGGCAGCCGTTGCGGCGGTGAACCCAAGCGTTTCATCCGCTTCCGCACCCACCCGCGAAGCGGTGCGCGTGGCGCTCTTGAATATCGGCGGTTACCGGGGGATCAGAGGTGACGTCAAATTCAACGCCGCCCGTGAACCCACGGACGCTAAGGCCTTGGTTTATTTTGCGCTGAATCGGGTGAACCGAAAAGAAATGTTGTGGAAGCAAAGGGCTTACGGGCCGCCGTTTTAAATGAAGAAGTCTTAGGCTGGGCGCAATCGCCCAATAGTTTTTACTTTCGCTCCCCAAAAATCCCCAGCAAAGGCATAAAACTCTTCGGGCGCGGCACGTGGTAGAACCACCCGATATAAGCGGCCAGAAAGGGCAGCATCAGTACCGAAGCCGTCGTCTGAAAAATCATATGATGGACGCCTAGGTCGCCGCGCGAATAGGCGCTTAAGGCGAACAAGGGCAGGCAAGCGTTCACGAGGGCGGCTAAGGCCACGACGGGCACCGATTTGGCCGGACGTTCCGCGACGTAGGCATAGGCGCAGGCCTGCATAAAAAGAAATAGTCCATGTTCTTGCAGGTAAATCAGGGGCAGGTTGAGATCCCCCAGTTGCGTCCGCGCCATTTCAGGGGCCAGGCATAGCCATCCTGATAGCCCCAGGTGCACCAGGAACGCGAACCAAAATGAAATTCTAAAAAACCGCATGGTGGACCTGAGAAGAGATTCAAAACGTTACACTAGTTTACGAAAAAGCGTCAATAAGCCAATGCTAAAAACAAAAAATTCAGTCTACGAAACAGTATTTCGGAATTCAGAAAGAAAAATTCCTGAATAAAAGGGGGCCTAGTTCATTCAATTCTCGATAAACAAGACAAATTAGTATAGTATAGATTTCACGAGTTGTGCTGGACCCGGTCGCTTCAGAGGTATGCATGAAGCTTTCCCCGCTTGAAGAATACGGCCTTCGATGCTTGATTCAATTGGCGCGCCGGACCGATACGGTGCCGGTCACCATTCGGCAAATCAGCGAAGGAGAGGGACTGTCGTCGGCCTATGTAGGGAAGCTCATGTTTCTTCTGCAAAGGGCCAATTTAGTGCAATCCACCCGGGGGGTGCAGGGTGGCTACCTCCTGGCCAAGCCCGCCCACCAGATGTCTTTGAGCGAAGTGTTCCAAGCCCTTGATCCGGGGGTGTTGGACGACGTCTGCGACAAATTCACCGGGACCGAAGACGCCTGCGTCCATAGCGGCGCCTGCGTCATCAAGCCCGTGTGGAACGGTTTGGCGCAGCACATCAATGCCTATCTCGAGCGGGTCAGCCTGGGCGAATTGGCCCAGGTGCCCGCCTTAATTGAGGTTTGAATGCCTGAAATTTTGCTGAAAATCGAAGACCTGCATGTGGCCGTGGGGGAAAAAGAGATCCTCAAAGGGGTCGATTTGACCGTCCATCGGGGTGAGATCCACGCTTTAATGGGTCCCAATGGATCGGGCAAAAGCACGCTGTCCAACGCCATCATGGGCCACCCGAACTATACCATCACGTCGGGCAAGGTTTGGTACAAGGGTGAGGACATCACCGAGATGCCCACCGATGAAAAGGCCCGCAAAGGCGTCTTTCTCGCGTTTCAATACCCCGTGGCCATTCCAGGCGTGACCGTGACCAATTTTTTGCGCGCTGTCACCAAGGCCCGCCGCGGGCTCGAAGGCCCCGCCAAGGAATTCCGCGCCGAATTGGCCGGCGCCATGCAGGCTTTGGCCATGGACCCGCTCTTCGCCAAGCGCTACGTCAACGACGGCTTTTCGGGCGGCGAAAAGAAGCGCTGTGAGATGCTGCAGATGGCCATGCTCAAACCTGAACTGGCCATCCTGGATGAAACCGACTCAGGCCTGGACATCGACGCCCTAAAGGTCGTGTGCGACGGCATCAACCGCATTTTCACGCCCGACATGTCCATGCTCATCATCACCCACTACCAGCGCATGCTGAACTACGTCAAGCCGCACTTCGTGCACGTGTTCGTGGCCGGGCGTATCGTTGAAAGCGGCGGCAGCGAACTGGTCGCGATTTTGGAAAGCGAAGGCTACGACCGTTTCATCAAGAAATCGCTCGCCGCCCATTAAAGAAAGAAAGAAAGCAAAAGCGCCGCACGTCCAAGAAAGCCGCCTTAAGGAGGCAGCCATGCCCACCGAAGATAAAACAGCGCTCCGTGAAGAGCTGAAAAGCCAGGTCAAAGACATCGCCAAAGACGACTATGCCTTCGGCTTCCATGACGAAGACATCCAATACACTTTCAAGAGCCGCAAGGGTCTCGACGAGAAAATCGTGCGCGAGATTTCGGCCCTTAAAAAGGAGCCCGCCTGGATGCTTGAACGGCGTCTGCAGGCCTACAAGACCTTTGTGCGCTACCCCATGCCCACTTTTTTGTCGACCAACGCGCTCAATGAAATCGACTTCGACAACATCTACTACTTCATGCGCGCGTCCGACCGCGCCGAAAAGAGCTGGGAAGACGTGCCCGAGGGCATCAAACGCACCTTCGACCGCCTGGGCGTGCCGGAGGCCGAGCGCAACTTCCTGGCCGGAGTCTCGGCCCAATACGACAGCGAGGTCGTCTACCACAGCGTCAAAGAGGAGCTCACCAAGCAGGGCGTCCTGTTCATGGACATGGACACGGCCTTGCGCGAGCACGAAGACATCGTCAAAAAATACTTCGGCACCGTCATCCCCACCGGCGACAACAAATTCGCCGCCCTGAACACGGCGGTATGGTCGGGCGGCAGTTTCGTCTACGTGCCCAAGGGCGTCGAGGTGGCGATCCCGCTGCAGGCCTATTTCCGCATCAACACCGACAACATGGGCCAGTTTGAGCGCACGCTCATCATCGCCGACGAGGGGGCCAAGGTGCATTACCTCGAAGGCTGCACGGCGCCCACCTACAGCGAGCACGCGCTGCATAGCGCCGTGGTTGAGCTGATCGCGATGAAAGGCGCGACGATACGCTATACGACCATCCAGAACTGGTCCAAGAACGTCTACAATCTGGTGACCAAGCGCGCCTTCGCCTATGAAAACGCCCGCGTTGAATGGATCGACGGCAATTTGGGGAGTTTCCTCACCGTCAAATACCCGGCCATCCACCTCAAGGGCGAGGGCGCCAGCGGCGAGGTCATGAGCGTGGCGTTCGCCGGCAAAGGCCAGCATCTGGACGCCGGCGCCCGCATCATCGCCTTCGCGCCTAACACGTCCGCGACGGTCACCAGCAAGAGCATCAGCAAGGACGGCGGCCGCACCAGCTACCGTGGGCTCGTGCGGGTCATGCCCGGCGTCAAAAAAGTGCACATCAACACCGTCTGCGACGCGCTCCTGATGGACGAAGGCAGCCGTTCCGACACCTACCCCACCATGCAGGTGGACGAAAAAGACGTCAACATCGGCCACGAAGCGACCGTCAGCAAAATCGGGGACGAACAGCTTTTCTACCTCACCTCACGCGGCATTTCGAAGGACGCGGCCCGGCTCATGGTCGTCAACGGCTTTATGGAGCCCTTCACCAAAGAACTGCCCTTGGAATATGCCGTGGAACTGCGGCGGCTGATGGAACTTGAAATGGAAGGCGGAATCGGCTGATGACGGCGGCGCTCGCGAAGACCAACAAAGATTGTTTTTCCCTGGCTTCGGTCGAAAGGCTTTCCGAGTCTTTTGGCGATCCTACCTGGCTGAAAGCGAAGCGCCTGCAGGCATGGGCCGCGTTTGAAAAAGGCCTTCAAGAGCGTGAGCGCGCGACGGGAGCCCGTTGGCTTAAAGGCGCCCAGACTTGGCCTGAAGCCGTCGCGGAGCCAGGCCCGAAGCTCGACCTGCCGGCAGCCTTGCGGCCCGCTTTGGACGGGGACTGGGGGCCCTTGGCCGGGGCTATGAGCTTTGGCTGTGAGGCCGGCGATGCGGTGCTCTTGGACGACGAAGCGCGGCGCGCAGGCGTCCTCTTCCTGACTATGGCTCAGGCCCTCCGCCAAAGGCCGGACCTCCTGGAGAAGCATCT
>Ga0075522_10003427_pt1 | contig 11560 bp, 6 predicted proteins | sample NGEPerA_FD_74796 | JGI IMG/M metagenome (GOLD analysis project Ga0075522, IMG submission 74796) | Arctic peat soil microbial communities from the Barrow Environmental Observatory site, Barrow, Alaska, USA - NGEE PermafrostL2-A | ecosystem: Environmental > Terrestrial > Soil > Wetlands > Peat ... | reverse complement strand
AGCCGCGCCACCGCGTTATAGCCCATCGCCCGGCGCGCGGCTGGCGGGCGCGGACTGCCGCCGTTTCGCCGCCGTCGCCAATTATTTGCGTGCGCGTGGTTTATCTGCGCCCGACATCTTGGCGGCTGATTACGGCCAGGGCCTGCTGGTGATCGAGGATTTGGGCGACGATCTTTTCACCGAAATCGTGAACGGCGCGAATGGCGTGGTGCTTTACAACGCTGCCGTCGAAATTCTCGCCAAACTCCACACGGAAGCTGCACCAAAATTTCTGCCCGGCGAGATTCCGCTTTTTGTTTATGACGAGATCGCGCTGATCGCCGAGACCGACCTGATGCTGGAATGGTTCTTTCCCCTCGCGCTGGGCCGCCCCGCCAGCGAGGCAGAATATAAAGAGCATCGCATGCTGTGGAAGGCGGCGCTGGATGCCATCCAGGGCAGCGACATCGTCTTCGTGCATCGTGATTATCACGCCCAGAATCTGCTTTGGCTGCCGGAGCGTGAAAGCCTGGGCCGCGTGGGGCTGATCGATTTTCAGGACGCGGTGGCGGGAAGCCGCGCCTATGATTTGATCTCGCTGGTCGAGGATGCGCGCCGCGACGTGCCGCCCGCGCTGGCCGAAAGCGCCACACGACATTACCTGGCATCGGCCAAGTCGTTCGGCACGCCCCTTGATGAGGACCGTTTCCGCGCCGAGATGGCGGTGATGGCGGCGCAGCGCAACACCAAGATCGTGGGCATCTTCGCGCGTCTGTTCCTGCGTGACGGCAAGCGTCGCTATCTCGATTATTTGCCACGCGTCTGGAACTATCTGGAACCGGATTTGAGCCACCCCCTGCTCGCCGATCTGCGTCATTGGTACGACCGCGCGCTGCCCAAAGCACGTCGCACCGTGCCCGAACAGGCCACCGCATGATCCGCCGCGCCATGGTGATGGCGGCCGGCAAGGGGCTGCGGATGCGGCCCTTGACCAACGACCGCCCCAAGCCGCTGGTCACAGTGGCCGGCAAGACGCTGATCGATCATGCGCTGGATCGCCTGGTCGCCGCCAAGGTCGAGCTGGCCGTGATCAATCTTCACTACAAGAGCGAGATGCTGCGCGCCCATCTGGCCAACCGCCGCGACATCGAGGTTCGCTTCTCGTCGGAAGAAGACGCTCTGCTTGACACCGGCGGCGGGGTGGTGAAGGCGCTGGCGCATTTCAAAGGCGAGCCCTTTTTCATTGTCAATTCGGATTCGATCTGGGTCGAAGGCTATAATTCCGCGCTTGCTGCGATGAACCGCGCCTGGGATAGCCAGCGGATGGACGGCCTCTTGCTGCTGGCGTCCATGACGACGGCGCTGGGCTATGAAGGATGGCGGGGCGATTTCCGCCTCTCGTCCACCGGCCATGTGAGCCGGGTGCCGGAACGCATGGTCTCGGGCTTCGCCTATCCCGGCGTGCAGATCGCCGATCCGCGCCTGTTCGCCAATCCGCCGGCGGAAATCTTCTCCACCAATGTGATGTGGGACCGCGCCATCGCCCAGGACCGCCTCTATGGCATGCGGCTGGAAGGCGCGTGGCTGCATGTGGGCAGCCCCAAGGCGCGCGATGACGCCGAAGCCTTCCTGGCCAAGCTGGGAAAAAGTTGAGCGGCATCTTCACCATCCCGGCGTCGGCGCCGTTCGGCGAGACCTTGGCGCGCGGATTGGTGGAGCGGACTGAGAAAGGCGCGTTCGCGCTATCCGACGTCACCATCTATCTTCCCACCCGCCGCGCCGCACGGAATTTCGGCGAAGCCTTCGCGCGGGTCCTGGGCGGGGCGGCGCTGCTGCCGGAATTTCGCGCCCTGGGCGATAGCGACGACGATGACCTGTTCGACCTGGTGCATGACGGGCTGGAGTTGCCGCCTGCCATCCATCCCATCCGCCGCCAATTGCTGCTCGCGACCTTGATCCGGCAGTGGGAAAAAACGCGCGGCGAAGAAGTGAGTTTCGCCCATGCCGCGGCGCTGGCCGATAGCCTGGCCAAAGTGATGGACGATGCCGAGCGTCAGGGCGCGGACTTCGCCCGGTTGGATGACCTCGCGCCGCTGGCGCTGGCGGCGCATTGGGAGAATATCGCGCGCTTTCTCACATTAATACGCGATCAATGGCCCGCGTTGCTGGCGGCCGAGAATGCGATCAATCCGGCGGCGCGGAAGAACCGGGCGCTGGACTTGCTGGCGGAACGGCTGAAGACGCGGCCGCCCAGGGGCATGGTGATCGCGGCGGGTTCGACCGGCTCGATTCCCGCCACAGCGCGCCTGCTCACCGAAATCGCGCGCCTGCCCAACGGTGCGCTGGTGCTGCCGGGGCTGGATCGCGGGCTGGACGAGGAAAGCTGGCGCGCCCTCGATCCCGGCCATCCGCAATATGGCTTGAAGCAATTGTTGGACATTGCAGGCGAAAGCCGCCGCGAGGTGAAGGATTGGCAGGCGGTCGCGTCCAATCAAGCGCGCGAGGCTCTGCTGAGCGAAAGCCTGCGCCCCGCCCCCACCACCGATCATTGGCGCGCGCTGGCGGATCGAGGTGGGGACGATAGCGCGCAAGGTCTGGAAGGCATTCAATTGGTCGCAGCCACCGATCCTGCCGAGGAAGCGTTGGTGATCGCGCTGGCGTTGCGAGAGACCTTAGAACATGACGGCCGCACCGCCGCGTTGGTGACACCCGACCGCAGCCTGGCCCGGCGCGTGGCGGCCGAATTGTCGCGCTGGGAGATCGCGATTGACGATTCCGCCGGCCGTCCTTTGGCCCATACCGGCGCCGGCGCGTTTCTCTGTCTGCTCGCTGAAGCGGCGGAAGCGGGCTTCGCGCCGGTGCCGTTGCTGGCGCTGCTCAAGCATCCCTTCGCCAGTTTGGGCGGCGAACCAGCGCATTTCCGCGCGCTTGCCCGGGCCCTGGAACAGTTGGCGTTGCGGGGCGCGCGCCCTGATCCGGGGCTGGGCGGCATCGCCCGGCGCATCGCCCAGGCCGGCACCGAAGCACGCGGCAAGGACGACCGCGAGAGTTGCGCGCGGCTGGCGGCGTGGTGGCAGAAAGTCTCTGCCGTTCTGATGCCGCTGGAGCAGGCCTTCGCGCAAACCGAAATCAAACTGGACGATCTGATCGCCGCCCATCTGCAAGCGGCGCAGAACCTGTCCTGCAAGGACGAACGCGACTGTCCGATCTGGCGCGATGAGGACGGCGAAGCCGCCGCGATCTTCTTCGATGAATTCCGTGACGCGGCGAAAGGCTTGCCGCCGCTCGATCCGCACGCCTATCCGGGCCTGTTGCGGGCGCTGGCGATGAAGGTGCCGGTGCGTCCCCGCTTCAACCGCCATCGCGCCATTGCCATCCTGGGGCCCCTGGAAGCGCGGCTGCAAAGCTTCGATCTGGTGATCCTGGGCGGATTGAATGAAGGAAGTTGGCCCGGCGCCACTAGTGCCGATCCCTGGTTCTCGCGCCCCATGCGCGAAAAACTGGGATTGGAGCAGCCGGAGCGCAGCATCGGATTGGCGGCGCATGACTTCGCCATCCTGGCGGCCGGACGCGATGTGTTGATCACCCGCGCCGCGAAAGTGGAAGGCGCGCCCACCATCGCCTCGCGCTGGCTGCAACGCATGCTGCAATTGACGGCGGGACTTGGGCTGGAAATTCCGGAAGGGCCGTTCGCCCGCGACGCGCGGCGGCTCTCCCATGTGCAGGCGCTGGAGCATGCGCGGCCCCCTATGCCCAAGCCTCCCACCGAGGCACGGCCGCGCAAGCTTTCCGTCACCGAGATCGAGACCTGGCTGCGCGATCCATACGCGATCTATGCCAAGCATGTGTTGCGGCTGAAGCCGTGGGACCCACTGGATGCGCCCATCGGTCCCTTGGAACGCGGCCAGGCGTTGCACAAGGCATTGGAGCTGTACAAACGCCGGTTCCCTGCCCCGCCGGACGACGCCGTGGCGCAATTGATGACCATCGCCGATCAGGTGTTCGAGCAACTGGCCATCCCAAAGGCGATGCTGTCGGTGTGGCGGCCGCGTTTCGAATGCGCTGCGCGGTGGTTCGCCGGCTTCGAACGCGAGCGCGCGGACGCGGTTACGCAATCGGTGTTGGAGATCCGCGGCGAACGCAAACTCAAATCCGACGGCGGCGAGTTCACCCTGCGCGGCGTGGCCGACCGCATCGACATTCTGCAAAATGGCCATGCCGCCATCCTCGATTACAAAAGCGGCAAGCCGCCCAGCAATCCCCAGGTGAAGGAATTGCTGGCGCCGCAATTGCCGCTGGAAGGCGCGATCCTCAAAGCGGGTGGCTTTCCCGATCTGGGCCCGCGCGAAAGCGATGAATTGCTCTATCTGCATATTTCCGGGCGCGGCGAAGGCGGCAGCGTGCAACCCATCGCCGATGTGCCGCTTCTGATCGAGAAAGCCTGGGCGCAATTGACGGCGCGGGTGATTCGCTTCGACGATCCCGCCACGCCTTATCCGGCGCGGGTGCGGCCTTTCAGCGTGGACAGCGAAGGAGATTACGACCATCTGGCGCGGGTGCGCGCCTGGGCGATCCTGGAGAAGGAGGAGGAATGAGCGAACCCTCCACCTTCGCATCCGATCCGCATCTGTCGGCCTGGGTCGCGGCCAATGCGGGCGCGGGAAAAACCTATACCTTAGCCAACCGCGTGGCGCGGCTGCTGCTGGCCGATGCGCGGCCGGAGAAAATCCTTTGCCTTACTTTCACCAAAGCGGCGGCGGCCGAGATGCAGCACCGTTTGTTCAAGCAACTGGGCGAATGGTCGATGCTGCCGGACGATGTGCTGACCGCCAGGATCAGCGACATCGGCGCCGTACCTGACGATCTGCCCAAAGCGCGCCGTCTGTTCGCCAAAGCGCTGGAGACGCCGGGCGGGCTGAAGGTGCTCACGCTCCATGCCTTCTGCCAGTTGGTGCTCACCCGCTTTCCGATCGAGGCGGGGGTGACGCCCGGTTTCGACGTGCTGGATGAGGCCGCGGCGCGCGCCCTGGTGGCCGATGCGCGGCAGAAAGTGCTGGAGCGCGCGGGCGGCGGCGACGCGAAACTGGCGGAGGCGGTCGCCTATCTTGCCATCGAAAAGGGCGAAGCGCGCCTCAATGACACCTTGGCCGCGGCTTTGGGCAATGACCGGCGCAAGATGGACCGCTTCTTCGAAAGCCTAAACGGCAGGGACTTCGAAGAGGCGGTGTGGCGCGCCCATGGCGTCGCCCGCGACTGGGACGGGGGCAAGGATTTCTGCACCGCGCTGCGCGCCGAGATAGACCAACTCAAAGCCCTGCGCGACTGGCTCTCGCGCGGCAAAGCCAGTGACGCGGAAGCCGCTCTGACCCTCACGCGGTTCCTGGCACTGCCCGAAGATGGTTTCGCGCTGTTGCAGGACTGGTTCCTCACCAAGGATGGCAAGCCCCGCAAAATGCTGGCGTCCAAGGCGCTGGCCGATGCGCGGCCCGATCTGTTCGCCACTCTCACTTCATTGCAGACGCGCTTCTGCGCCGTCGAAGACCAGCGCCGCGCCGCCCGCGCCGCGCGTCTTACCAATGCCTCGCTCATCTTGATCGCCGCCGTGCGCCGGGATTACGCGCGGGTCAAGGACCGTCAGGGCGTGCTGGATTACGACGATCTGATCGTGAAGACCCTGGCGCTTTTGGAAAAAGGCGACGCCGCGCAATGGGTGCTCTACAAGCTCGACAACGGCATCGACCACATTTTGATTGATGAGGCGCAGGACACCAGCCCCGAGCAATGGCGCATTGTGCGCAAGCTGGCCGAGGAATTCTTCGCCGGCGAAGGGCGCGCGCGGGGCACCCGCACCATTTTCGCGGTGGGCGACGAGAAGCAATCGATCTTCAGTTTCCAGGGCGCCGATCCCAGCCAATTCGACATCAATCGCCATCATTTCGAGCGGCTGGCCGCCATGTCCGAACAGGCTTTCGTCGACCAGCCGCTGGTGACCTCGCGCCGCTCCGCTCCGGAGATCCTCGCTTTCGTGGATACGGTGTTCGCCGATGCCGCGGCGCGGGTGGGGCTTACTTCGCGCGGGCAAGAGATAGAACATCTGGCCCATCGCGCCGAAGCCAAAGGCGGGATCGAGTTCTGGACAGCGCTCAAGCCGCCGCCCACCCAGAACAAGGACCCCTATTTGCCGGTGGACGCGCACGAGCCGGACGGCCCGGTGGTGGTGCTGGCCAAGCGCATCGCCGGACAGATCCGCGAATGGCTTGACGCATCCGAGATGTTGCCGGGCCGCGACAGACCGATCTCGCCCGGCGATATCATGATCCTGCTGCCGCGCCGCGAGCCTTTCGGCGGCGAAGTGATCCGCCAGTTGAAGCTGAAGCAGATTCCCGTGGCGGGCGCGGACCGCATCATCCTCACCGAACAGATCGCGGTGATGGATCTGATGGCGCTGGGGCGTTTTGTGCTGCAGCGGGACGATGATCTGACAGTGGCGGCGCTGCTGCGTTCACCGCTTTGCGGCATCACCGAGGAGGAATTGTTCACGCTCTGCCATAAGCGCCCCGGCACGGTGTGGCAGGCGCTGAGCGAGCGGAAAGACGAATTGAATTTCGCCCCGGTGCACATCTTCCTGAGCGAAATGCTGGGCCGCGCCGATTACGCCCCGCCGTTCGAGTTCTTCAGCCATGCCCTAGTGGCGCGCGGCAAGAAACGCGAGTTGATCGCGCGGCTTGGCCCGGAGTCCCAGGACGCGATCGAGGAATTCTTGTCGTTGGCGCTGGCCTATGAGCGCGGCGCCACGCCGTCGCTGGAAGGATTCCTCGATTGGGTGGCGCGCGGCAACACCGAAGTAAAGCGCGACATGGAACGCGGCCGCGACGAAGTCCGGGTGATGACGGTGCATGGCGCCAAGGGGCTGGAAGCCGACATCGTGATCCTGCCTGACACCACCACCCTGCCCGATCCGCCGTCGCGCAAGGGCCATCTGCTTTATCAGGGTGACGGCGTGCTTTATCCCCTGGCCGTGCCGGAAGCGCCTCAAGTGGTGGCGCTGGCCAAACAAGCCGAACAGGAAGAGATGCTCGCCGAGCATCGCAGGCTTCTTTATGTCGCGCTCACTCGCGCGCGCGAGCGGCTTTATGTCTGCGGCTTCGAGAACAAGCGGGGCCTGCGCGCCGGTTCCTGGTACGAGCTGGCGCAGAACGCGGCGACTTCGCTGGGCCGTTCCATCACCCGCCATGGCGCGGACGCGCATGTCTTTGGCCATGTCGAGAATGAAAAGGGTGTGGTTGCGCCTGCGCCCGCGAACGACGCCGCCAAGCTCGCCCCCTGGATGACACGGCGCGCGCCGCCCGAACATGTGCTGCCGCGTTTGATCCGGCCGTCGGATGCGCTGCCGATGCCGGAACCGTCGGTTTTCTCGCCTCTGCGCGAGGCCAAGGACCCGTTCAAGCGCGGCAATCTGGTGCATGCGTTGCTCTCGCGTCTGCCGGAAATCGAACCCGGCGCGCGGAAAGCTCTGGCGGTCAAATACGCGGTCGCCCAGGGTTTCCCTGAAGACGAAGCCGCCGCGTTGGCCGACGAGACACTCCGTATACTGAATGACCCGAAATTCGCGCCGGCCTTCTCGCCCGCCAGCCGCGCCGAAGTGGCGTTCCTGGCCAATCTGCCGGAACTGGGGCTGGGGGCGCAGGTCAATGGCCGGGTGGACCGGCTGGCGGTGACCGGCAACGAAGTTTTGATCCTGGATTTCAAGACCAACCGCCCGCCGCCCACCCGCGAACAGGATGTGAGCCCGCTCTATCTGGCGCAAATGGCGCTTTACCGCGCCGCCGCCCTGCGCATTTTTCCGGGCAAGCGAATCGTCTGCGGGTTGGTCTGGACCGGCGGCCCGTTCCTGATGCGGCTGTCGGAACCTCTGCTGGACGCCCAATTGGGCCAGATTCAGCGACGCCTTGACCCGGAGGGGTCCCATTCCTAGATATTGTGGGTTGCTTTAGGACACAGCGCCCATGCCCATCAAAGTTTCGGATGCCTCGTTCCAGGCCGATGTCCTGGACGCCAAGATGCCGGTTCTGGTGGATTTCTGGGCGGAATGGTGCGGCCCCTGCCGCATGATCGCGCCGGCGCTGGACGAATTGGCCAACGAGTTGGGCGACAAGGTGACTATCGCCAAGATCAATATCGACGAGAACCCCCACGTTCCCACCAAATATGGCGTGCGCGGCATTCCCACCATGATGATCTTTTCGGGCGGCCAGGTGGCTGCCACCAAGGTGGGCGCGCTGCCCAAATCCAAGATCAAGGAATGGATCGAGTCGTCGATCCAGGCCTAGCGCGCCAAACTACGCGAAAATTTTCAACGTAGCGTTGCTGTGACCTGGATGGCCCGCATTTGCGGGCCATGACATTACCCATGCGTCCACTTTGACGCCCTCCCTAACCGCCGATAGCATCCCCCCGGGCAATATGGGACGGGGGTTTTCATGCGGCATTTTCTGGTACTCGGCTTGGCCGGGTTTCTGCTTTCGGGCTCGGCGATAGCGCAAGTCAGCAATGACGCGGGCCTCGACGCCAAACTCGACGCTTCACTCAATCCGCAGGAACTGGGCGGCTGGCTGAAGATCCTGGCGTCGCAGCCTAACCAGGTCGGCTCGCCGCACGACAAGATCAACGCCGACTGGATCCTCGCCCAATTCAAGAGCTTCGGCTGGGACGCGCATATCGAGCAATATGACGTGCTCTATCCCACGCCGATCAGCGAAGCGCTCGAGATGCCCAACTATCAGGGCAAGAAGTGGAGCGCCACCTTGCAAGAGCGGCCCCTGCCCGGCGACACCAGCTCCACCGCCAAGGATTATGCCCTGCCCGCCTATCTCGCCTTCCAGGGCGATGGCGATGTCACCGCGCCGCTGGTCTATGTGAATTACGGCAATATCGAAGACTATAAGCGGCTGGAGCAGTTCGGCATCTCGGTCAAGGGCAAGATCGTGATCAGCCGCTATGGCGAAGGCTGGCGCGGCTTGAAAGTGAAGCTGGCCCAGGATCACGGCGCGGTGGGCGCGTTGATCTATTCCGATCCCGCTGATGACGGTTATGCCGTGGACTCCACCTATCCCAATGGCGCGATGCGCCCGCCCCAGGGCATCCAGCGCGGCTCGGTCGCCGACATGACCATCTATCCCGGCGATCCGCTCACGCCCGGCGTCGCTGCCAAGCCCGGCGCCAAGCGGCTGACGCGCGAGACTTCGCCCAGCCTGATGAAGATTCCCGCTTTGCCGATTTCCTATGCCGACGCGCAAGTGATGCTGGGCGCGATGGACGGTGTGGTGGCGCCCGCCAATTGGCGCGGCCACCTGGGCATCACCTATCGCGTGACGGGTTCAGTACCGGTGCATCTGGCGGTGAAATCGGAATGGGGTCTGAAACCCATCTATGACGTGGTCGCCACCTTGAAGGGCGCGCAATACCCCGACCAGTGGGTGATCCGCGGCAATCATCATGACGGCTGGGTGGAAGGCGCCAGTGATCCGCTGTCCGGCCAGGTCGCGCTGCTGGGTGAAGCCAAGGCGCTGGGCGAGATGGTCAAGGGCGGCTGGAAGCCCAAGCGCACCATCGTTTACACCAGCTGGGACGCGGAAGAACCCATGCTGCTGGGCTCGACCGAATGGGCAGAAGACCACGGCGCCGAATTGCAGGAAAAAGCCGTGCTCTACATCAACAGCGACGGCAATGGCCGCGGCATCCTCAATGTCGGCGGCAGCGAGGATTTGGAGAAATTCGTCAGCGACACGCTGAAGGGCGTGGTCGATCCCGAGACCAAGGCGACGGTGGAGGCGCGCAGCCGCGCCCGCCTGCGCATGGCCGGCCCGATGGGCGACGACCATGCCAAGGCGATGGCCAAACAGGCTGCCGATGCGTCCAAGGACATGCCGCTGGAGCCGCTGGGTTCGGGCTCGGACTATTCCGCTTATTTGCAGCATCTGGGGTTGGAGACGTTGGACTATGGCTATGGCGGCGAAGGCCGCTCTACTGGCGTCTATCACTCGCGCTATGACACCTATGAGCATCACAGCCGCTTCGTCGATCCCGGCTTCGTCTATGACACCGAGCTGGCCAAGACGGTGGGACGCGTGGTGATCGCGGCGGCGGACAGCGACCTGCCAATTCAGCAGGCGGGCGATTTCGCTGATGCCATCAACCAATATGTCACCGAAGTGAAGAAGCTGGCGGACAATCGGCGCGAGGCGGCCGAGACCCAGAAGAAGATGCTGGCCGACAATGCCTATATCCTGGCCGAGGACCCCACCAAGCCACATGCCAATCCCAGCGTGCTGGGCGCAGTGCCGAAATTCGATTTCGGCGCGCTCGATGCGTCCGCGACCATGATGAAGAAAAGCGCCCAGGCCTATGACGCGGCGCTGGCGGCGAGTGGCGCGCATCTCTCGCCCGCCAATCTCGCCAAGTTGCAGGATTTGATGCAGTCCATCGACCAAACCTTGCTGGTGGACCAGGGCCTGCCGGGGCGGAGCTGGTACAAGAACCTGATCTATGCGCCCGGCCGCTTCACCGGCTATGGCGCCAAGACCTTGCCGGGCGTGCGCGAAGCGATCGAGGAAGAGCGCTGGGCCGATGTGACCAAATACATTGCCCTCACCGCCAATGCGCTGAATGCCTATAGCGCGCGGCTGGATCAGGCGACGGCGGTGATGAAACGGTAAGTTCGACTGTCATGGCCCGCTAATGCGGGCCATCCAGGTGACGCGGTTAAAATGGTTGTCGTTCGCGCGACTTTCAACTGGATGGCCCACACTCCGGTGGGCCATGACAATAGTGTTCATCCGGCCGCTCGCCCAAGCTCGCGGCGTTCGCTGCTCAAAACGGTCCACTGGACCGTTTTGCCCGCTAAAGCGGTCGCAGCTCACCCATTTTCAGCCAACACCTTCCCCGCCAGATACAGCGAGCCGCAGATGAGAATCCGCGGCGGCGGCTCCTTGGGATGGGCGCGGGCCCAGGCGCCCACTTGCAGCATGGCGTCTTCCAGATCTTCCGACGGCGCGGCATCCAATCCCGCCCGGCGCGCGGCGTCGTACAAAGCGCCCGCGCCCAAGCTGGCGGCCTCGCCCGGGATCGCCATCGTCACCACATGCCGCGCCAGGCCCTTGAAGGCCGAGAGGAAGCCCACCGCGTCCTTGGTCTTGAGCATGCCGCAGATCAGATAGAGCGGGCGGTCCACTTTTTCGTCCAGATCGGCGATGGCGCGGCTGATGGCGGCGGCGCCATGGGAATTGTGCCCGCCATCCAGCCAGATTTCGGAATCATTGGGCGCGTCGGCAATCAACGGGCCGTGGGTGATATGCTGCAGCCGCCCCAGCCAATCCACCGTGCGCAAGCCCCGCTCCACCGCCGCGTCCGCCCCCCAGTTCAGGCTCTTGCCGTCGCGCATGGCGTGGCGCAATCCCGCGATCGCGACGCCCGCATTATCAATCTGATGCCGGCCGGTCAGCCGGGGCATCGGCAGATCGAGCAGGCCCATCTCGTCCTCATAGACCATGCGGCCATGTTCCTGGCGTCCGAAGAAATCCTG
>Ga0075522_10003426_pt1 | contig 11563 bp, 8 predicted proteins | sample NGEPerA_FD_74796 | JGI IMG/M metagenome (GOLD analysis project Ga0075522, IMG submission 74796) | Arctic peat soil microbial communities from the Barrow Environmental Observatory site, Barrow, Alaska, USA - NGEE PermafrostL2-A | ecosystem: Environmental > Terrestrial > Soil > Wetlands > Peat ... | reverse complement strand
ATATTCAGGGAATCCGAACCCGCCACAGAGGCCCAATAACCGGTCGAGCCCGCCTCAAAGGTGACCCGGGGAACATGGCCAAGCACCTGTTCCCTATAGGCGGCATTCTGGGACTTGAAAACGCACACGCTGGGCATGCTTACGAGGCGTACCTTGACCCCCACCTTGGCGAGCATGGTCAGGGCATCCTGCGCCGTGCCAAGTTCGCTTCCGGTGGCGATGAGCGTCAGGTCCGCAGCGACGTTCTCGGAAAGCACATAGCCGCCTTGCCAAATTTTCTTCCTGTCGAATCCTTCCGGATAGGCGACTAGCGACAGGACCTGGCGGCTAAGGCAAAGAGCCACCGGACCCTGGGCCTTTCCCAGGGTCCAGGCCCAGGCCATACCGGTCTCAAGTCCGTCGCCGGGACGCCAAACGGTCAGGCCCGGAATCATCCGGAGACAGGCCACATGCTCTATCGGCTGGTGCGTGGGCCCGTCCTCTCCCAAAAAAAGGCTGTCGTGGGTGAAGACGAAGATGCTTTTCGCCTTCATGAGGCCGGCCAGGCGAATGGACGGCCGCATGTAGTCCGCGAACTGCAGGAACGTGGAGCCATAGGCCCGCCATGCGCCATGCAGGCTCAATCCGTTGACCACCGCAGCCATGGCGTGCTCGCGCACCCCGAAGTAGATGTTGCGTCCTTCAAAGATCCCACGCGGACTCCACTTGGTGATGCCGCCGTCCTTCTGTAGGACCCCGTTGCTCTCGATCAGGTCCGCCGAACCGCCGATTAACCATGGTAACTCCTTGGCCACGGCATTGATCATCTTGCCGCCGTGTTTGCGCCCGGCCGCCTTTTCCTTTTCCATGCCATCTACAACCTTCAGCAGGAAGTCTTCGCCCACGCCCTGGCTCCACTGGCGGTCCCAATCGTTGGCGAGCGCGGGCTCGGCCTTGCGCCATGTCTCGAAATCCTTTCCCCACTTCTCGTAGGCCTTCATCTTCTCGGCTACATGGGCCGTGCACCATTCGCGTGCCTCCTGGGGCACCTCAAAGGGCGGCAGGGACCAGCCCAGCTTCTTCTTGGTTGCGTCAACTTCCGCCTGCCCAAGGGCGGCCCCATGGGTCGCGGCGCTACCTTCAAGGGTGGCGGCACCCCGTCCGATGACGCTCTGCGCAATCACCAGGGTGGGATGCCGGGGATTGTGGCGGCTCGCCTCCAGGGCTTCCACCAACGCGGCCTGGTCATAGGCGCCGGCCTTGATGACCTTCCACCCATAGGCTTCGTAACGGGCAGCGACGTCCTCGGTGAACGTGATCTCAGTGCTGCCGTCGATGCTGATGTCGTTCTTGTCGTAGATCACGGTCAGGTTTCCGAGTCCCAAATGGCCAGCCAGGCTGGCGGCCTCTGAACTCACCCCTTCCATGATGCAACCGTCGCCGGCCAGGCACCAAATGCGCCCGCTCACGATCTTGTGGCCTTCGGTGTTGTACTTTCCGGCGAGCAACAATTGGCCCATGGCGAAGCCAACCGCCGAACTCACCCCCTGGCCCAGGGGGCCGGTGGTCATCTCAACCCCGTCCAGGTGGCCGTATTCCGGATGCCCGGCCGTGCGCGAACCCAGCTGGCGGAAGGCCCGGATATCGTCCAGTGTGCAGTCGTAGCCGAACAGATGCAGCAGGCTGTAGAGAAGCATGCTGGCATGTCCGACGCTGAGGATGAAACGGTCGCGGTCCTTCCAGTCCGGATGTTCGGGATGGAATCGGAGCAGGTGGCTCCACAGGACCAGGCTCATCTCGGCGGCGCCCATGGGGGTGCCCGCATGGCCGCTGTTGGCCTTCTGGACGGCATCGACGGAAAGGACCCGGACGGTATCGATGACAACTTGTGGAACTTTCTCGAAGTCTTTCATGGAGTCACCTCACGAATCGTAAAAACGGCACGCCTGGGAAAAACGGGTTCTGAAAGGACATAGCCTCGCATGTAAATATGGAATAGGAATGGCATTGCAATTGGCGCGCGGGAGTGTCGATGAAAGCGCCGAAAACCTTTTGATTCCGACGGGTCCATAGGCCTATCCGTTCTATTTTTCCATCTCGTGCGCCGGCCCCTGGAAGGACCCCGATACCCGATTTTCCGTATCTTTCAGCCAATGGGAGCGTTCCTCGGGCGTGCTGGTGACCACCCCATAAACGGGTGGCTTTCCCGATCCAAGCTGGACCCGGCTGGAAGAAGTGAAAGCCGAGCCTGCTCTACGTGGCCTAGAAAACGGGCCGCGTCCGCGGAAGGCAGCTGCCTGCACGGAGCATAAAGCCGGTCCCTGGTCAGAATTTGGCGTTGATGTCGACCAGCGTGCGTTGGCACAGGGAGTAATGTCCGCCCGTCGCCTCGGCCTGCAGATTGCCCTGGTCGTTTAATTCCTGAAAGGAGACCCACAGCGCCTTGCCCAGCATCACAATGGCGTAGAATTTCCCGCCCATGGCATCCGTGCCGCCACCGTTGAAGTTGATGTCGCTCCAGATGGACAGCACCGCGTCCGTGTCCACTACCCGGTAGTTGTAGCCCAGAGTGACCTCGTTCTTGTTCCAGGGAATCAGGTTCCCCGACGCGACCTCCGCTCCGGTGACATAGCCGACGTTGTTGCCCACCTCGACCGTATTCTGCACGTGCTCATAGAAAGCCTTGATGGGCACGCCCGCCAAGACTGCGTTGTAGGTGGCGATGAAGTCGTCCAAGGAAAAGCCGTTCGTGAGAATGTTGGTCCCGGTGTTGCCCACATTGTTGGTGTAAGTGCCGGGCCAACCCTGGGTGAAGATGTCGGTGCCCTTGACGTAAAGCCAATTGTAGTAAGCGGCACCCAGGCTCAAGCCCATCGCCGCGCCCATGGGCGCGGCGTTGAAGTCCAGGACCACCTGCGAGCCTTCGAACTTGGGGTGCTGCGTCGGGGAGTAGAACGCCAGTCCTGTATCCGAGTCCTCGTTAATGAACTGGGCGGCGATTACGCGTAGATCCGCGCCCATCCATGTCGGCGTCATCAAGGACAGGGACAAGCCGTCATCGGTCAGTCCATCGTCGAAGATAAGGTTGGCGTTGGTGCCGTCGAACAGGAAGGGCATGCCCTGGACGCCTGCGACGAAGGTCGGCTGAAGGATCACCCTCGGCGCGATGACCATGTAGGCGTCCTCGACGAAAACTGGGGCCTTGTCGCCGTAGCTGTTGAGGACCTGGGTCGTGGCGTTTGGCCACCCATAAGGGGCGTTGGTGGTGAGATAGGTGTCGGTCGACAGGCGCACCACCACGTTCGTGAAATCGTTCACTTGGGCCAGTTCCTGGATGCGCAGGCGGAGCCTATAGCGCTCCCAGTCCAGGATCTTTCCCACCAAACCGGCCTGCACGGTGTTGACCCCTATTTTCGCGGCCGGCGTGTTGAAAAAATCGTTGTTCTCATAGCGGTAGCGAAGATCGCCGCTGAGGTTGACCCAATTTTTCAGCGTCTTCCCCATGTCGTCCTGCTGGGCGCTCAAGGCCACCACGGCAGCGCGCAGGGCGGTGATTTGGTTGTTCAGGTCGGCCGTCGCGGGCGCGCTGACGCCGGCCGGAGCGGCGCTGGCCATACCCTGGTCCGCGTCTTCGGCGTGGACCGCCGCAGACAGGGTCAAAACGACCGCGAGTCCGATTGCCGCGGAGATTCGCATACTTTTTTTCATGAGTGATAATTCTCCTTGGGTTTTGTCATCTCCTGAAGCGTCCGGTTTGCGCCTTGGAACGACGGCATACTGTCGTTCCAAGGCGATATGGACCGTTTTGCGCGAATTAAAATAGATAACTCACCTCGGCGTTGGCTAGCCAAGAAGCCACCAACTGGTCGCCGTTGACGTTGCGGGACACGGGAAGATATACGAAAGCGGTGGCCTGAATATTGGACCAAAAGTCGGCCTCCAATCCCGGAGTCAAATAGAAATTTTCATAGCCGCTGTTATAGTTGCCGTTGCCGTCAACGACATCAAGGGAATCGTCTCCCCCGCTGTCGTGCCCGCGGATCGTTACGTTGGCCTGGAGTATGGGCGTCAGATGGGTCCAGCGTTTGATCCCGTCAAAATGGAAGCCTCCGGCAATGTCCAGGTTGTTGGCGGGCTCGTAGCCGTCGCGTGAATACAATGGTGCTTCCAGAAGGGTCTGCCCATACCAGCCCCAGTCGGCACTGAAGCGACCCCGGTCAAAGGCGCCGATAAGCAAATCGGTGGTGCCGGTGCCGGGAGCTGTATCTCGGTCCAAGATCCAATTTGGGCCGCCAAAGGGCGCTGTCGGGAGCTTGACTCCGAATTCCAAGCCTATGGCCATGTCCTCGGAAAAGCCCGTGTACATTCCCATCAAACGAATGTCACCAACAGTGTTTACGGTCTGGCTTTGAATATCCGGGCTTGGGTCTGGGAGATTTGGGGTACCGTTGTTGTCCGTGGTGAAATGGCGCTGCAAATAGGGTACATCCAACGTAACTCCCCAGCTGTTGTTAAACTCGTGCGCGAGATCGACAGTATAAAACGACGTCTCGTTCTGTTTGTTCGGATTGAGCGCGGGCGATGTTAGGCTTGATCCAGACTGATTCGCGTCCTGGTTCATGAAGGAATATTGAAGAGTCAGCCGGTCGGGGTTATAAGTGGTGGGTATGTCCACCATACCCATGTCGAAAATCTGGCAACCGCAAGCGCACGCCTGCAGGGACCTGACTTCGGTAAGGACTAGGAATAATAGAGCGACAGGCAACGCCAAATGGGCGTGCCTGGATGTGGGATAAAACATGGTCTTCTCCAAAAGCGAACCGAAGTTAGGCGGGAAATTTTCCTGTACGTAGTTGAAATTTGCGTGGTGGCTCCCCTAGGCTATCGCTGTTTCGAACACTGAGAAAGCTGGCTGCTCACGAATCAGCCTCAAAGGAGCAAAGCCGGCAGTTTGCAAGAGCCCGTTGAACTCACCGCAAGTGCGTTCTTGGCCTCCGTGAAGGACCAGCATATTGATATCGAGCAGCAAATCGAAGGGATCACATTTCGCGGAATCTTCGTTGATCAGACGTTCGACGATGATCAGGCGTGAAGTCGGTGTCATCGCCCGGTGACAAGAACGCAAAATTTCCAACGCCTTAGTATCCGGCCAATCGTGCAGCACCCAGGACAGGATATAGACGTCGCCTCCAATCGGCACCGACTCGAAGAAGTTGCCGGAGCGCACGCCCATTCGCCGGTCCACCGGATGCGCATCGAGGTTGCGGATCACTTCAGGCTGATCGTATACGATTCCCGCTATTCCGGGATTCTGTTCGAGTAGCGCGCGTATTAGTGCACCACTACCACCGCCGACATCGATGACTGTCGCGTCCTCGGCAAACTTCAGCATCAAAGCAATCGACTCATGTCGACCCGGATAGCCACTGGCCATGTACTGGCGATAGGATTCCGCTTCATTGCTATGATTTCGGATGTAGTCGAAAAATTGTTGCTGGTGCACATGTTTAAAAGATTCTTCCCCGCGCCAGAGCGAGTGCCGTAAGGCGCCCCATGCCTGCCAAACGCCCGCGGAAGTCCAAAAGCGTGCAGCCCAATGCTGCGACGGATGGCTTCCGTTGCGTAGCATTCGCGAACGGCCGTTGTGGCCAATCTGCCCAGCGGCGTCCACATCGAATATGCCAAACGCTGACAACGCGCGTCCGATCCTCGACAGTGTTTTGCTGTCGACACCAAGCTCATTAGCAAGCAACTCTATCGAACGCTGGCCCTTGTCGGGAAGGGCGTCCGGTAGCCCGACTTCGCAGATCACGCCAATCATCTGACTAACTGCCATACCGCGGACAAAGGAGTTCAAGTAGCTGGCATCGGCCTCTGCCACACAAGCATTATTTTCGCTTGGGATTGACGTACGGTAACTAAGTTGTCGAGCCTCAGACATACGCGGCGTTTTCATTAAATATTATCTCCGTTGTGATCATCTTCGCCATTATCACGCCAGGGCCTCTTCCAATTGAGATTTGCTCTTGTTGCCACGCTTTGACAAGCCGAGCAACTTGCTCATAATTTGCTCCAGCTGCTCCTGGGGCATCTCGCATGAGCGGCTTCGCCAAGCGACGTGCCCATCGGGACGAACCAAGATACAACCAGCTTCCGGAATATCACGAATCTCGGCCCAGTCGCCATAGAGATCCTGCACATCTCGCCCCGGACCAATTATATGTGCCTTTATGGATATCCCGAATTTAGCCTCGGCGTCGGCTGTCGCTTCTTTCCATGCTTCGCCGCTAATCCCCGTCAATAGGGTGAATGCACCCTTGCCAACCAAATCAAGTGAGGAAATTTCCGAACCATTCTGGTTAAGCCAAACATGCGGCAGGCGTCCGCCCGGGAGAGTCGAAGGCTGGTAATAGAGCTCAGGATCACGCTGCCACACAGGTTCGGTCGACTCAGAGATAATGGCTGCAGACTGGTAGCGCTGGTTCATTTCCACGCCTTGCGTGGCAAATTCATAGGACTTGAAGGAGATGGCCTGGCGAAGCTTTTCGCGACGCGTTGCTCCCTCAACAGTGGCGCTCTTCAATTCAGCCATATTGGCCTGCATCTCCGTAGCATCGAGAGTGCCGCTCACCCCTAGCGCATCGAAGATGGCTCCAAACTCGCCGATGCTTTTGTTGGCACGCTTGACGATTTGTTTGCCCACTGGTGCACGCTCGGAATTGTAAGTTTCTAGCAAACTGGGTGAAGCTGTTCCTTTCAGGACCAACGCAATCTTCCAGATTAAGTTGTAGGCGTCTTGGATTGAGCTGTTCGAACCGAGGCCGTTTGAGGGCGGATGGCGATGCACCGCGTCCCCTAGGCAAAAAACGCGACCCCGAGAATAAAGGGTGGCGTACTTTTGGTTGACCGTCCAATTGGAAATCGAGCGTATGTCGATAGGAATATGGTCATCGCCGATCAACTGTCTGGCGATCTGTTTGCCGTCTTCCACGGTAAGTTCAGGGGCCCCCTCCTGAATGTTATAACCCCAGACGATCTGCCATTCGCTCCAAGGACGCACCATGCGAAGTAAGCCCATGCCGATTCCGCCGATATTGCATCCGGGCTGAAGCACCCACCAGAGGTAACCTGGGCGATGGGCGATGTATTTGGAAAGATCGGCTCGCAGAATAATGCTGATGCTGCCAGCCAAGCCCATATCTCCCTCCATGGGCAGTTGTAAGTCTTCGGCGACCTTGCTATTACTTCCGTCCGCTCCCAGCAGATATTTGGCCCGGATATGGTAGGTTGTTTTGGTGAGTCTATCCTTCACCTCCACTGTCACACCATCGGCATCCTGTACATGACCAAGGTATTCTGTGTCAAATCGCGCGTGGCTGCCGCGGCTCGCCGCATTTGTGAGAAGTATTGGCTCCAAAAGGTGCTGTGGCAGGTCACAATGCTCACAGGGACTCGCCAGCGCATAATCACTGTGTCGCCGTGGTTGATTGGCGCCGTAAGGTAGGCGCCCAAGCTCTTCACCAGCCAAGCTGGTGCAGAATACCACGTTACCCATCACTTCCTTTGGGGATGCTTTGGCGATCACCTCATCGGCGATGTAAAGGTCCCGCATGATTTCCATTGTGCGTTGGTTTTGGTAATGTGCGCGAGGGCTGTTGGCGAGCCAGTTGTGCTTGGTCACAATCATATTGTTTAAGCCGTAGCTGCTGCACATCAAAGCAGCTGATGATCCCGCTGGCCCGCTGCCAACGATCAGGACATCTGTTTCTAACATGGGAAACTCCTTTGCTATTTTGAGGGCTAAATCGCGATTGCGTCTTCCAGCAGGGGCAGCGGCTCTTTCCAGACATCGTAATCGAATACCCAACCCGGGTCGGAGGGTTCCCGCAGCCAGCGGTTCTGGCTGGAGATCGCTTGTACCCGGGAGGTCCGACCAGTACGCATACTCGTATACATTTGGAAGGATTGTTTCCAATTGCTGGCGCCGACGCTGGTCAGACAGCGTGTCAGTATGGCGGCGTCTTCGACAGCCATAGCCGCGCCTTGCGCCATATGCGGGCTCATGGGGTGGCACGCATCCCCTAGCAGAACCACCCGCTCCCGGTACCAGACCGGGTTGGGCGGCCGTTCGAAGAGCGGCCACTTGCTCACCTCAGTGCCAGCCTGAAGAATCGCCCGCACCTCAGGGTGAAATCCTGCGAATGCACCAAGCAACTCGTCTAGCGAGCCCGCCACGGAGCGGGTTTTATGGGGCCACTTTATCGCTGGAAATCCCGCGACAAAGTAAAAGCAATCCTTAGTTCGCGTGAGGTAGTAGGCGATAACGAAGCGGTCCGGCGCCCACCATTTAGTTAGGTCATGAGTTGGCAGGATTTTCAAAGCGCTAGCAGGAAACACCGATCGGTAGGCTACCTGCCCCGCGAACGTCGGCGGGTCCTCGCCTTGCAGAATCTGTCGCGATCTGGATGACAGTCCATCGGCGCCAATGACCAGATCGACGACTTCTTCGTAGCCGTCCTTGAATCTCAGCCGGACGCCTTCGGCAGAATTTTCCAATGATTCAAGCTTTTTGCCATACGTTATGCTACCCGGCTCCACAGCTGCCACCAGCGCCTGTTGAAAATCGGCGCGATGCACGGTCAGATATGCCCCACCATAACGCTGTTCTGCAACGTCGCCTAAGGAAAGGCTGAATAGCAATTCGCCGCTATCCCAGGAACGGCTGGTGAATGCAGAAGGACGGCAACCTCTTTCCAACAAGTAACGATCGGCACCAATCGGGCGAAGCGCCTTCAACACATTGGGGGTGAGATGAATTCCTGCGCCAGTTGGTTGGAAATGCAAAGTCTGTTCGAAGACCTTTACTCGGAAACCAGCTCTTTGTAGCAGGGCTGCTGCTGTGGCACCGCCCGGCCCACTGCCGATCACTGCAATCGTCAATTCCTTTTTCATAATGACTCAGCTCCGTAGGGCGTTGCTGCCAATCTGTCATCGGTCAAGGTTTACAGCCCCGCTTTACGCTGTTGATCAGCTCCATGAGCTCCTTGCGGTGATCGTCAGACATGTCCTGGGGCATGGATTCGTCAACGCCCTTGATGTATTGCCAAAAGTCGGCGCTTTGATTGATGCCAAATTTTGGCGCCAGGGATACCAATCGAATGCGCGATAGGGTATCTGGCTCCTCTTTGATATGAACATCTTTGACAACAGTGCCAGCGGTGAGAAAATAGTTAAGAATGGAAACGTCCGGGGTATCTGGCGTCCAGACCAGATAAAGTTCCTTAGGCGAATTGGAGGTGTTCATAAAGCCATGTATGCAGAAGCGAGGTCCGTAAAACAACTCCTTCGGCCGCATGGGAACCAAGTTCACTGTGTCTTTCGGCGCATTTTCACCCGGAATTTTAGTCACGTCGGAATATGAGTGTTGCCCCATAAAAATGGAAAAGCCGCCTTGGGGGGCGTAGAACCACTCGTCGGTCAAATGATGAATGTGCGGCGGCGGGCCGACATGTGCAGGCACAATGAGCTTAGCAAAAAGATATTTTCCACAAGATTCTCGACCGGTCTGGACGAACTTGAAGGTTTCACCAGCAGGGCCAAGTACCAGTGGCTGTTGAGCAGAAGCCGCGATTTCGGGGAAATCGAACGGCACATAGTCTATGGCCCCAGCGGTAGCAGCGAATGACTCCCTATGCACCAAACAGGAGAAAATCAGTAAGGCAGCCAAGAATCTCAGGCATCGTATTGGCACTCTCATCGTTTACCCTCTACGAGTGGTGTTTGAAAAATGGGCTCTTTCGGAGAATCCAAAGGAATTTTCATTAGGTAAGGCGATGCGCTCAGTGACAAGACTTTAGCCGCAGCCTCCAGGTTGCAGAGGGTACTGAATCCTTGAGCGGCTATCGATATCGGAGGCATGGATGGGTAAATGGCATTGAAAATTTCCAATGACAATGGGCCGACATAGCCTTTGGCTAGGAGAGGAGCAAGGAACATCGGAAGGTCGAAATCGCCAAAACTTGGGAAGCAACGGAAGTTTCGGCTCCATCGCAACGGATCAACGGGAATTCGCGGCGCATCGGCCACTTGGATGCAAAAAATGTGTTCAAGTGGAATATACGACAGTTCTGTTAAGTCATCGCCGAGGCAAAAAGTGTGGAAGGTATCGAGTACCAACCCTAGGCAGGGGTCAGCCACTAACTTCACCAGATGCCAAGCGTCTTTATAAGTGCGAATTCGTGAACCCCACGAAAGCGCCTCATAGCCGATCCGCAGGCCGCGTCGCTTAGCCCTGTCGATTAGCAACGTGAGGTCGCTGGCCATCACCTCGTAGTCGGTGGATGCGTCCTCAGAAACATTGCTGCACACGAGAAGTGTCAGAATCCCTAATTCGCCCATTGTATCGAACATCCGCTCCGCGCGGCTCAAGCCTTGCTGCAATAGTTGCCTGGGGCAACCTTCGAAGTCTCGTAACGTATGAAAGGTTATTATCTCCAGACCAAGCTCTATACTTAGGTCCTTGATTTCCCTTGTGGATCCCTTGAAATTGAGGAGATCCTTCTCCATTAATTCCACTCCCTTGAAGCCGGCTTCCGCGATGGCATGCAATTTTTCCGGTAAAGTGCCTCCGAGCGTTACCGTTGCGATGGATTTCATCGGGCGTTCTCCTAGCAAGGGTTCGATCTTTCCCGGGTTTATGGATACCCAGAACAGATGGAGTTATGCCTTCTACCGCAGGGGTACCACAAACGCCGACAGGAACGAACTCTAGACGGAATTTGAAGATTGAGGCCATCGCCCAGGCCAGAAATCTGACCCCGGGCCAAGTCCTCATGCTGACCCCCTCCGAGATGGGCCTCGCATTTGACCTTGGCCGAAGGGAAAGGCAAGCTGAAGGCCATATTTGAAAAATCCGAGAGGAAATATTCCTAGCACCTGCTGAAATGCGTGGGCACGGGAACTGGCGTCAGCCTTTCGCTCCCTTTTCCGTGGGGTATCCCTCCCCCTTCCACCATTGCAGGCCGCCGAGCAATTCCTTGACCTTGAATCCGAGCTTGGCGAGTTTGGCCGCGCCCTTCGCAGAGGCGTTGCAACCGACACCCGAACAATAGGTCACGTAGACAAGCTCGCGTGACAGTTTTTTGACCGATTCTTTTTCGATCTCGAGGTGACAAAAGTTCGTGGCGCCCTTGATATGCTCGGCCGCAAAGGCATCCTGCTTGCGTACGTCAAGCAGCACGAATCTCTCGACCCCGTTTTTCATATCTTCATGGACTTCGAAGGCGGTGGCCTCCAGCTCAAGCCTCCCCTCAAAATGCTTTTGCGCGTCCTCGGATTTGGCTGCTGGGACCTTCAAGACCCAGGACTCGTTCGCTGCCATGATTGCCTCCTGTAATGAATGGATGGAATACCTTCTCTCGTAGGCCATTGTCTTCGTGAATGCGGTGCCAAAATTTGCCTTTATGTGAGCTTTGCGGATTCCGCATATCGTGACCGTTCGCTCCACGACATCGTGACCGTGTGTTCCTTGCGAATGTGACCGATTCCACCGCCTGTTGAAATAATATGACGCAGATCATAATAC
>Ga0075522_10003425_pt1 | contig 11564 bp, 7 predicted proteins | sample NGEPerA_FD_74796 | JGI IMG/M metagenome (GOLD analysis project Ga0075522, IMG submission 74796) | Arctic peat soil microbial communities from the Barrow Environmental Observatory site, Barrow, Alaska, USA - NGEE PermafrostL2-A | ecosystem: Environmental > Terrestrial > Soil > Wetlands > Peat ... | reverse complement strand
TCAGCGGCTGCGCGGGTGTCTTGCCGGCGGCACAGCCATTGCAACATCGCAGCGGATATGGCGCGCCACGACTACTTCGAGCATGTGGACCGCAACGGCAACACACCGGCCGACCGGCTGCGTGCCAGCGGCTATCGGGAGAAACTGATCGGCGAGAACATCGCCTACGGCCCGACTTCGGCGCAGGAAGTGGTGGCCGGGTGGCTGCACAGCAGCGGTCATTGCGAGAACATCATGGATCCCCGGTTCGTGGAGATGGGGCTCGCCGTGGCGCCTGGCCAAGGGTCGCGCCGAGGCTGGTACTGGGACCAGGAACTCGCGCAGCCGGCGAAGTAGTCTAAAACGTGTACTTCAGGCGCAGTTCGCCGGCGCCTTGTGAGCCATGCGCCGGCCGGGGCTGATCGCTGGCATAGCGAAGCGCGGCATCCACGGTGAAATGCTCCAGCAGCGGGAAGCTTGCGCGCACCTCGCCAATGTTGATCGGCACCGCCGCGGCGCTCTCGTAGCTGATGGTGCTGTAGACCTCCTGTCCCAAACTGGGTGCCACATCGACATCGGCATGGTGGTAGCTCACCGTCCACGTCACGTTGTAGGCACCCAGCCAGCTCGCCTGCAGGGTGGCCAGCTTCGAATCGGTATCCAAACTGAAACCCAAGGCGCGATCCCGGTAACGCATGCCGCCGGGGTATTTGTAGTCGTTGTAAGCGAAGCCGTACTCGTAGGTTCCGAAATTGAAGATGTTGGTGGTCGGAATCGTGTCGGTGAATTCCGCGGTGATGCGCACCCGCGTCGATCCCACGGGCACCCAGCCGGTCAGGCCGAACAGATGGCTGGTTCCGGAGTGGTAGAAGGGATTGGAATCCTCGTTCATCACCTGCAGGTAGGCGGACAGTTCCACCTCGCCCAGGTTGCGGCTGTACTTGATGTCGATGTCGCCCTGGTCATTGGTCTTGCTGGGATGGGACACGCTGTTGCTCAAGTCGAAATAGTTGAGGGGATTGCAGGGGTGGCCCCGGCCGCACGACTCGTCCATGCGTTCCACGCCGATATCCAGACCCGGTGCGGGATTGATATTGAAGCGAAACCCATCGATTAGGGTGTGCGTCGGCAGCATGTCCCCATCGAGGATGCCGACAAAGAACTCCGCCTGCCACGGCCCCATCCACGACAGCCACTTGCTCTTGAACGGGCTGGTATCGATTCGCGAGATTCCGATCTGGGGAATGGGCCGAGCGTTGTTTGACAGCGAGAGCGCCGAGATCCAACCCGGCCCCCACCAGTGCGTCATATATCCCGCATACACCGCCGCGCCATCAATCTGCTTGGCCAGGTAGGTGCCATCCAGCAGTACCGTTTCCGTATCGAAGTGGTTGTGTGACTGCAGGCCGGCGGACAGCTGCACGAAGGTGGACTCACCATTCCAGGACAGCGTGGCCTGGGTCTGCGCGTTCTCGCGGCCCAGGGCATCGAAGCCGCGGACGACTTCGGGTGCATTGGTGGCGTCGAAATACGCCGAGAAGGTCGAGGTGTCCTGGGCCATCTGGCTGGCGGCCCGGTGTTGGATGCGCCGCGCGGCATCTACGACCCAGGCGGGCTGGCCCGTGAGCGCCCCGCTGACGGCGAGGCGGTCGAGAATGCGGGTCCAGGGCACCGGCCATTCGGTGGTGAGATTGTCGATGACACCCGCAGTCGCCAGAGTTTCGATGTCCGAGCGCAGCTGGGCATCGCCCACCTCCGCCCAGGGCGCCGCCCGCGCCGTCATCATGCCGAGGATGAGGACGCCGATGGCGAGGGTGCGCAGGAGTGTCTGCGCGCAGTCACGGGTAACAATCATGGGGCGATACTTTACCGCAGCAAGTGTTCAGGCGTAGCGGAACAGCGCCTTGAAGCCGTAGTCCATATGGTGCTGGATGTGGCAATGGAACAGCGACAGGCCCGGCTGATCGGCGGTCAGGTCCACCGCGACGCGGCCGTACATCGGCACGATCACGGTATCCTTGAGGATGCCGCTGGTGGGCTTGCCATTCACGTCGACCAGCTCGAAGTTGTGACGGTGCAGATGCATCGGGTGGGCATCGTCGGTGCGATTGCGGAACAGCAGCCGATAGCGCCGACCCTGTTGCAGCACGAATTCGCGATCGTGCGGATAGGGTTTGCCGTTGATCTTGAACAGATTGAAGGGGCTCGCGCCGCCGGGAACCTTTTCGAACACCATCTCGATGGTCTGATCGGGTGCTTTGGCGGTGGCCGGGCCGCCGAATACCGTGTAATCCCAATAGATGCCGGGCTGCACCACCCACTGCGGGGGCTTGTGCTGGCCGGCGTACTCGACCACCACGCCCAGGCCGCCTTGGCGGGTCGCCTCATCAATGGCGCCCAGAATCCATACGCCCGGCTGATTCATTTCAACGATGGCATCGATGCGCTCGCCCGGACCCAGGGTAAGCACTTTGACCGAGCGCGGGTTGGGCACGGGGTTGCCGTCGAGCGCCAGCACGTGGAACTCATGCCCGGGGAGGGCGATGGTGCGATTCTCCACGGCGCTGGCATTGAGCAGATGCATCAGCACCCGGCTGCCGGGGCGGACGCGAATGGGTTCGCCGGCCCGCAGGGCCTTGTCGTTGATGGAATAAAACTGGCTCATCACCTCAAGCCCGTTGGGGCGGGTATCCAGCTTCGCCGGTTTCTCCGGTTGCGGACCGGGCGCATCCTGGTCGTCCATATCCACGAACTGGTCGGTGTAGAAATGTTCCCAGTCGCGCAGGGCGAGGAAGACTTCCTGGTCGTAGGCGCCCGGATCGCGGCCCGAGTCGATGATGACGAAGCCGTACTGCCCCGTGTAGGAACCCCGGTGCAGGTCACCCATGGCCATGGCATGCGAGTGATACCAGCGGGTGCCGGCCGGGCGCGGCGTGAAGCGGTAACGGCGGCGCGCTCCCGGCGCAATGACCGGTGTGCCTTCCTCTTCGGCACCGTCAAGCTGCGACGGCAGGAACATCCCATGCCAATGGACCAGCTCCGGAGCATCCGAGTCGTTGATGACATCGACGCTGACGGGGCGGCCCTCGCGCATGCGCAGCACCGGGCCGGGCGAGGTGCCGTTGTAGCCAATGGTGCTGATGAAATGGCTGGGAGCGATCTCCACGGCCACCGGCGCGATCCGCAGCGTGTAGTCCGCCGGGGCGGCGTGCGGCCCGGGGTCCGAGGCCCCCATGTCCATGGGCGGGCCAGCGGCGGTCTGCGCCCACAGCGGTGTGGCGCCGGCCTGGCCGAGCGTGGCTGCAGCCAGTGTTACAAAGTCGCGGCGTCTCATGGGCGGTGCAAAGGCAGTTGTCAGGTCAAAATGGTGGCATGACACGACCGCGGCGACAAGCAGCTTGTGACCGGCGGGCGTAGGTCGAAGCGCACCGCTGCAGGGGGCAAGTCGCTACACTGGCACGGCAGGCTCACATCGAGGGCGATCATGCGAATTCAAGAACCGTGGCGACGGCTGGTGCTCGTCACAACAGTGTTGTGCGCCTGGCTGTGGGTCGATCACGCGCACTCACAGCAGGACCTCGACAGCCCGGGCGATGCCGGCGAGAAGGCCGAGTTCTACTGGTCGCGCCTGCGCTATACGTCCGCGGATGAGTACGGCGGTGGCGGTCGCGGCTTTGGCTACGGCTACCGGTTCTCGGGCTGGTCGCGGGACTATCCGAAGGCCGATCGACAGTTTCTCGAGGCGCTGAAGCGACTCACCCGCATCCAGATGCGCTCGTATGAACAGGTGGTCGATCTCGACAGCGATGATATTTACAACTACCCCTGGGTGTACGCGGTTCAGGTGGCCAACTGGACCTTCACAGAAGCCGAGGCCAAACGCCTGCGTGAATATCTGCTGAAGGGCGGCTTTCTGATGGTCGATGATTTCCACGGCACCGAGGACTGGGAGCGATTCATGACTGGCATTCGTCAGGTGCTGCCGGATCGCCCGGTCGAGGATCTCGCGGACGGCGATGAGATCTTCCATGTGCTGTACGACATGTCCGACCGCATGCAAATTCCCGGGGAGCAGTACGTCAACACCGGCCGCACCTATGAGAAGGACGGCTATGTGGCCAAGTGGCGCGCCATCCGCGACGACAAGGGTCGGATCATTGTCGCGATCTGCCACAACATGCATCTGGGAGATGCCTGGGAATGGGCCGACATGCCCGAGTACCCGGAGAACTTCTCCTCCATGGCGTTTCGCGTCGGCATCAACTACATCGTCTATGGCATGACGCACTGACGTCGATGTTTGAATGGCTGTTCAAATATCCGCCGACGGTGTACCTGCATGGACAGCTGGTGCTGCGCAGCGCGTGGCCGCGCTGGCCTTTGGCGCTGGCGGTCATCGCGGTGGGACTGGCGCTCGCCTGGGCCCTGCGGGGCCGCCACGCTTCGGCTACGCGCCGCACCGGACGCTGGCGGCTGCCGCTGATCTGGCTGGCGCAGTGGAGCATGGCCGCGCTGGTCCTGCTGCTGATATGGCGACCCGCGATCGCCGTCAGCGAGCTGGTACCGCAAGCCAATATCATCGCCGTGCTGGTCGATGACTCCCACAGCATGGCCATCGCCGACCAGGGCATCACCCGGATGCAGCAGGCCTCGCAGGCCCTGCACGGCGAGTGGCTCGCACGCCTGGGGCGCATGTTTCAGACCCGTCTGTATCGATTTGATGCAGGTCTCGTGCGCATGTCGGGACCTGATGAGGCGCTGAGTGCGAATGGCCCGGCCACGCACATCAATGCGGTGCTCAATGAATTCGTCAGTGACACCGCGAGCGTGCCCGTGGGCGCCGTGGTGCTGTTGTCGGATGGGGGTGACAACACCGGGCGCATAGACCGCAGCACCATCGAGGTGCTGCGCCAGCGGCGCATCCCCGTACACACCGTGGGCTTCGGCTCCGCGCAGGTGCCACGGGACGTTGAGATCGAAAGTGTGGCGCTCACGGCGCGGGCACTGGCGCACTCGCGCGTCACGGCGAGCGTCGAGGTGGCGCAGTCCGGTTTTGCCAGCCGCCGTACCAGCGTCTCGGTGCGGGACGGTGACAAGCTGCTCGCGACCCGTGAGTTGTCGCTGGGCGCGAATGGCGCAACGGTCGACACGGATCTGACGTTCGATCTGCCCGACGCGGGCCCGCGGCTGCTGCGATTCCAGGTGGCGCAGCTGCCGGGCGAAGCCAACGTGCGCAACAACGAACTGGCCCGGCTGGTCAATGTTGAGGCCGGCCCGCGGCGCATTCTGTATGTCGAAGGCGAGCCGCGTTGGGAATACAAGTTCATTCGCCGCGCCGAAGAGGACGATAAAGCCGTGCAGCTGGTGTCGATGCTGCGCACCACGGAGAACAAGATCTACCGCCAGGGGATCAAGGATGCCTTGGAACTGGCGCAAGGGTTTCCGACCAAGCCCGAGGATCTGTTCGGGTTTGACGGACTCATTATCGGCTCGGTCGATGCGGGATGGTTCTCGCCGGCACAGCAGGCGCTGATGCGTGAGTTCGTGAATCGGCGCGGCGGCGGGCTGCTGCTGCTCGGCGGGCGCCAGTCGCTCGCGGATGGAGTATGGAGCGGCTCGCAGCTGAACGATCTGTTGCCGGTAACACTGCCCATGATCAACGGCACGTTCCACCGCATTCCCGCAACGGTGAGTCTGACCACGGCGGGTGCCGACAGTGCGGTCACGCGACTGGTGGATGATCGGGCGGCGAATCTCAGCCTGTGGACCAAACTGCCCTACCTGATGGACTACCAGGATCCGGGCACGGTGAAGCCGGGCGCCACCGAACTTGCACAGATGCACGTCGGCGGGCGCAGTTTGCCGCTCCTGGTCACGCAGAACTACGGCCGCGGCCGCACCGCGGTGCTGGCCACCGGGGGCACCTGGCGCTGGCAGATGAGCCTGCCACTGGGTGATCCCACCCATTCCGTATTCTGGCACCAGCTGCTGCACTGGCTGGTGTCGGACACCCGCGGCCAGTTGAGCGCGCAGGTATCCGCCGGCATCCTTCAGGATGATGGCCATGTGCAATTGCTGGCCGATGTGCGCGACAAGGACTACCTGCCGGCGGCCGATGCCGTGGTGAATGCCCATCTCATCGGGCCCGGTCGGCTGCAGGCGGATGTCTCCCTGCGCGCGGTGCCCGGACAACCGGGACGCTACCAGACCGATTGGACCGCCCCGGCGGTGGGCACGTACGTCGCCGATCTCACGGCAAACCAGGGCGCGCTCAGCGCCGGCCGCGACACCATCGCCTTCCAGCGCCAGGACGGGGTGGCGGAGAATTTCCACACCGGCCAGAACGTTGCGCTGCTGAAGTCGCTCGCCGCCGATACCGGGGGCCGGTATTGGTCAGCCGCTGACCTGGCCGGGCTGGCCGGAGCGATACCTTTTTCCAATGCGGGCGTCGCGGTGCAGAAATTCCAGGACCTGTGGAACATGCCGGCCGTGTTCCTGACGCTCATGCTGCTGCGCACGGCCGAGTGGCTGCTGCGCCGTCGCTGGGGCGTGGTATGACCGGGAGCGCCGCATGAGCCGCACAGCCGCCCGGCTGGCGCATTGCGTGGCGTTGAGCACCCTGGTCGCTGCGTCGCTCGCGCATGCCGACATCTACTATGTGAATGTGGCGGGGCTCGGCGGGGAGCCGGATTTCGAGCAGCGCTTCACCGCCCTGGCCTCGGACCTCGATCGCATTACCAAGTCTGGCGGGGCGACGGCGCACGTCGTCACGCTCTCAGGGGCCGAGGCGACACGCGATCACCTGCAACAGGCATTGCTCGACATCGCCGGCGCCGCGCATGCCGATGATGTTCTCGTCATCACCCTGGTGGGTCATGGCTCCTTTGACGGCACCCAGTACAAGTTCAACCTGCCGGGTCCCGATGTGTCGGCCGAACAGCTGGCAGGCTGGTGCGATCACATCGCCGCCACGCGGCAGCTGATCATCAACACCACCAGCGCCAGTGGTGGCTCGGTGAAGGCGTTGCAGCGCCACGACCGGGTCGTCATCGCGGCGACCAAGACGGGCACCGAGAAGAACGCCACGGTGTTCGCGCGCTACTGGGTCGAGGCGCTGCAGGACCCGGGCGCGGACATTGACAAGAATCAGATCATCACCGGGCTTGAGGCCTTTCAATACGCGACCCGCAAGACCGCGGCGTTTTACGAGACCGAGAAGCGCCTGGCGACGGAGCACGCGGTGTTTGAGGAAGGCGGCAAAGCGGCGGCGGTGCGGGATGGGGCAGCGGATGCCGATCCCGGGCGCATGCTGGCGTCTTTCGCACTGGTGCGCCTGGGAGGCAATCCGCAGGCATCAACCGATCCGGCGAAGCTCGCGCTGCTCAAACAGAAGGAGCAGCTCGAGCAGCGGATCGACTTGCTCAAGTACCAGCGTGCGGCGATGTCGCCCGAGGATTACCGCGCGCAGTTGAGTCAGGCGCTGGTGGCGCTGGCCAAAGTGCAGCAGGAGCTGGACAAGTGACTCGTGCGCTGCACGCACTGTCGCTGCGGGCCCGCCTGCTCGCAGGCTTGATGCTCGCGGTGTGCATGACGGCACCCCGGTCACAGGCGGCGACCCCGCCGCCGCAGGTGCGCCAATGCCTCACGCAGCGCCTGCACGGACAGGAGCAGGCGGCGCAAAAGTGCTTCGCGGCACTGGCACGCGCGAACTCGCCCTATCTGCGGGCCGAGGGCGCCTGGGGATTGGCGGATTACGATACGGCCAATAGCGAGTTCCGCGCGGCCGCGGCCCAAGCGGATGGCAACGCCTTGTATCGCACCCGCTGGGGTGAGCTGATGCACGAGCGTTTCAACAATGTCGATGCCGCGGGACTGTTCAATGAAGCATTGCAGCGCGATCCGAAGGACGCGCAGGCCATGCTGGGCCTGGCGCGGGTCAGCGCGGACGGCTTCGACAATCAGGCGGTGAGCTGGGCGGACAAGGCTTTGGCGGTTGATCCGAAACTGGCGCCTGCACACGAGTTGCTGGCGAACCTGGCGCTCGAAGACAATCAGCCGCAGCAGGCCGGCAAAGAGGCCGACACGGCGCTGGCATTGGATCCGGAGGCGCTGGATGCCCTGGCGATTCATGCGGTCATCGAGATCCTGGCGGACCGTTCCCCTGATCAGTGGTGGGAGCGGATCCACAGCATCAACCCGGTCTATGGGCGTGGCTTCGCGATCGCCGCCGAGCACCTGATTCTCAACCGTCGCTACGAGGATGGCGTGGTCATGTACCGCAGGGCGCTGACGGCAACGCCGAACCTTTGGTCGGCGCGCTCGGAGCTTGGCATCAACCTCATGCGCCTCGGCCAGGACGAGGAGGCCCGTGCGCAGCTGACGCAGTGCTATCAGAACGGCTACCGCGACAGTGCCACGGTGAACAGCCTGCGGCTACTGGATACGTTGAAGGATTTCGCGACATTGTCGGATGCGACCACCATCCTGAAACTGAACCGCAAGGAATCGGAGCTTTTGTATCCGTACTTTCATCAGGTGCTCGCGCAGGCCATCACGGACTACCAGACCAAGTACCGCATGACGCTCGACGGCCCGGTGCAGGTGGAGGTCTATCCGGATCACGAGGACTTTGCGGTCCGCACCCTGGGCATGCCGGGCCTGGGCGCGCTGGGCGTGACCTTCGGCCAGGTGGTCGCCATGGACAGCCCATCCGGGCGCAAACCCGGCGAGTTCCACTGGGCCAGCACCCTGCGCCATGAGATGAGCCATGTGTTCATCCTCAAGGCGACTCACCACCGCGTGCCGCGCTGGTTCGCGGAAGGGCTTGCGGTGCACGAGGAGACCGAAGCCTCGCCCGAGTGGGGCGACTCCATTACTCCGGACATCATCGTCGCGCTTCGCGATCACAAGTTGTTGCCGGTCGCGGATCTGGACCGCGGCTTCATTCATCCCGAATACGAGACCCAGGTGCTGGTGTCGTATTTCGAGGCGGGGCGGATGTGCGACTACATCCAGGCGCATTGGGGGCAGCAGAAGCTGCTCGACCTGGTGCACCAGTTCGCGATACCGCGCAGCACGCCGGAGGCCATCAAGACGGTGCTGGGCATGGAACCGGAGGCGTTCGACAAGCAGTTCCAGGCCTGGCTCTACCAGGACACCGCCTCGTTGGTGGCCGGATTCGACGGTTGGCACAAACAGCTCGAAGCGCTGGTGGCTGCCGCACGCGCCAAACGCGACGCCGAAGTGCTGGCCAGCGCCGATGCCGTCATTGCGCTGTATCCGGACTATGTGTACGACGGCAACGCGTACCAGCTGCTGGCCGAGGCGGCGCTCAGCCAGGGCAAAGCGCCGATCGCCATGAGTGCGCTGGTGCGCTACGTGCAACACCGCGGGCGCGACCCTGCCTCGCTTGAGCAGCTGGCGAAGCTGCAGGAGGCGGCGGGTGACAAGCCTGCTGCCATGGCCACCTTGCAGAAGATCAACATGATCGATCCGGTGTTCGACACCGATTCGCACCGGCATCTGGGGGACCTGCTCATGGATGCCCGCGATTACGCCGGGGCGCGCCGCGAATTTGGCGCGGTGCTGGCGCTGCATCCGCAAGACAAGGCGCAGGCCAACTATGATCTTGCCCGCGCCTGTCACGGCGCGGGCGATGCGGATTGTGCAATGAACGCGGTGCTGGCGGCCCTGGAAGTCGCGCCCGATTTCCGACCTGCCCAGAAACTGCTGCTGGAACTTACCGGTCAATAACCAAGAGAAAAGACGCATGACGCAAACCGACATTTCGAGCCTGGATGCCACCGCGCTGGCGGCCCGCGTGGAACGGTTCAAGGCGGTACGTGGGGAGATCCTGGCGCAGGTGGGCCAGGTGATTGTCGGCCAGGATGAGGTCCTGGATCAGATCCTGACGGCGCTGCTGGTCGGCGGGCACTGTCTGATCACGGGCCTGCCGGGCACCGCCAAGACCTTGATGGTGCGCACCATCGCGCAGACCCTGGGGCTCGCCTTCAGCCGTATCCAGTTCACACCGGACCTGATGCCGGCGGACATCACCGGCACCGACATCATCGAAGACGATCAGAGCACCGGGCGGCGGCGCTGGACTTTTGCGCCCGGGCCGCTGTTTGGCAATGTGGTGCTGGCGGATGAGATCAACCGCACGCCGCCCAAGACCCAGTCGGCGCTCTTGGAGGCCATGCAGGAACACTCCTGCACCATCCGCGGCACCGTCCATGCGCTGCCGGCACCCTTCTTTGTGCTCGCGACCCAAAATCCGATCGAACTGGAAGGCACCTATCCGCTGCCCGAAGCGCAGCTGGACCGCTTCCTGTTCAACACCGTGCTCGACTACCTGGGGCTCGAGGATGAAATGCAGGTCATCACCCGCACCACCAGTACCCGGTCGGTCACGATCGCGCCGGTGACCTCGGCCGCGGAGCTGCTGGAATTTCAGCAGCTCATCCGCATGGTGCCGGTCAGCGATGAGGTGGCCCGCCACGTGGTGCGCGTGGTGCGCGCCACGCGTTTCAAATCCGAGGAAGCACCGGAGATCATCCGCCGCTATGTGAACTATGGCGCGAGCGTGCGCGCCGCCCAGTTCATCGTGCTGGCGGCCAAGGCGCGCGCGCTGGCCCGCGGTCGCTACCATGTCGACTTCGATGATATCGATGCCTACGTGCTGCCGGTATTGCGCCATCGCATCCTCTTGAACTTCCACGCGCAATCCGACCGTATCGAGGCGGACGAGATACTGCGGCAGATGCTGACGCAGATGCCGCGCACCTGAGGGATGGCCGTGCAGAACCTGCTCGACCCTGCCGTGTTGAACGCCATCTCCGGGCTTGACCTGGTGGCTGCCACGGTGGTCAACGGATTCGTCGCCGGCCTGCACCGTTCTGCCGACTTCGGCTTCAGCCAAGAATTCGCCGAATACCGGGCCTACGCGCCGGGCGATGACCTGCGCCATGTGGACTGGAATGTGTATGCCCGCTCGGATCGGGCCTATATCAAGCGTTTCCAGGGCGAGACCAACAGCCAGTTGATGCTGCTGGTCGACGCCAGCAGCTCGATGGGCTTTGCCTCGCACGCGGTCTCGAAGCTCGCGTATGTGCGGTTCATCGCCGCGGCGCTCGCGTACCTGGCGACGCGCCGGCAGCGCGATGCCACCGGCCTCGTCGTCTTCGGCGACACGGTGCGCGATTTCGTGCCGCCGTCCTCGCGCCAGGGACACCTTCAGCGCCTGCTTGCCTCACTGCTGGAGGCGCAGCCTCAGGCGAACACCTCCTACGCTGCGCCGCTGGAGCATCTGCAGGCCTTTCTGCGGCGTCGTGGCATGGTGATCGTGCTGTCCGATTTCTACGCGCCGCCGGCCGATATCGTCCGGGCAGTCACGCCGCTGCGCATCCATGGCAATGAGGTAGTGCTGTTCCAGGTCCTCGATCCGCAGGAGCTGCGCCCGACGGTGGAGGGTTCCTCCATGCTCATCGACCTGGAGACCGGTGCTACGCTTGAGGTGTCGGAAGACTATGTGCGCGGCCGCTACCGTGAGCGCATTGATGCGCATGTCGCGGATCTGTCCCGCG
>Ga0075522_10003424_pt1 | contig 11565 bp, 13 predicted proteins | sample NGEPerA_FD_74796 | JGI IMG/M metagenome (GOLD analysis project Ga0075522, IMG submission 74796) | Arctic peat soil microbial communities from the Barrow Environmental Observatory site, Barrow, Alaska, USA - NGEE PermafrostL2-A | ecosystem: Environmental > Terrestrial > Soil > Wetlands > Peat ... | reverse complement strand
GACCGTACTGCTCGTCCCGTCACCATAATGAAACGTTTCGCTGCTCGCGGACGTGGTCCCGGTGGTGGTCCCTTCCACCACGTAATTGACGCCGGTGGTCGCGGTCGGCAATGCGCTGAGAGATCCAGAGAAGCTGAGCAACACGCGAGCCTCCAGCGGCTCGACCACAGCCGCGCAGGCCGCGGCGAGCCCATTTCGGCGGCGCGTTGGTGCTCGCACAACCTTTTTCCGAGACAATAGGCGAGAGAATATCGACATGCGATGCTCCTTTCGATGGCGAGGCGCTGCCTCAAACCATCATGGTTGACCTGGGTCGGTGTCGGATGTTAAAATCCCGTACCAAATGGAAATGTACGTGTCGACATAGGGGACGGCGGACCCGAAAAATAGCATTGGATCGAATAACTCGACGTGGCCATCGGCGAAACACACATTCGCCTTCCCGGAATGCCGGTCGCCCATGAGGGGCCTGGGGTTGGCGGGGAAGCTCTCGTCGTACGTCGCCAGTGCGTCGGCGATGTGGCGGGGGCGCCGCCCGTCGAAAACCAATACCTTGTGTTCCGGGTGGTTGATCCGGGAGAGATTGACGCCGGTCCAGAGAGCCATTTGCGGTGTGCCGGGGACGAATCCGGCGGTCAGGCCGCGCAACCTCAAATTCAGGCAATAACTGAAGTTCCGGGAATACGGGATTGATGGGTCAATGTCTCCCTGCTCATCGCCGACGGGTCGATCGGGCCCGTCAGACGGGCACAGAAAGATCGATTCGCGCGCGTCGATCCCAATCGGGAACTCGCGCCAAAGCTGGCCGTTGTCGTAGTCGAGCAACCCAGGGATCTCGGTAATCAATCCAAAGTATGGCTCCGTCTCGCCAACACCCCCCGCGATTGGCAAGATGCCCTTCATATCGTTGGCGTACATGACCATGGCGCAATAAATCTGACGTAAATTGGAGGCGCACTTCACCCGCCGCGCCTGCTCCGTCGCTTTTCCGATAATCGGAAGCAATATTGCGATAAGAACGGTGATGATGCCGATCACCACCAACAGCTCGACGAGCGTGAAACCCACCCAACGACATTTGCAGCGACGCATATCGGCTCCTTGCACCCAACGACCACGGAAAGCAAGGCGGGCGGGAATGGAAATGATTCGGAGCCCGTCGGTCGATAGAATCGTGCAAGTCTAGCAAACTTCACAGGGGTGTCGAGTGACAAATGCCGGCTAAAAAAACAGAAATCTTTGGCCAACCCGATTTGCGTGTTGGAGCCTCAAGCGGCGAGCCTTAGAAAAGTTGGGGCCTCGGGAAAAAGACGCATTGGTTTGGCTTCCTTCGCCGTGAAATCGAGATCATTTCCATCCTTGATTTCCTCTCAGCAACTCAGTGCCTCTGCGGTCGCTGCGCAGTCTTTCAAATGAATTGCGAGTCGCGCGGCCGCAGTGCCTAAAAATCGAATTGATCGATATTGTCCTTCGTGAAAGTAACTGGCTTACCCAGGATAATTTCCGAGCCTTGGATTTTCACTTTTCCGATTCGCCCGCCGTCCATTTCGGTAGCGCCGGTTTGCAGTTTCCCGGTCGCCACATCGTACGCCGCCAACACCGCCAAATAGCCGAGGTCCATCGTGTTCCATAGCACGATGTCGTCGGTAATTCCTTCGTGAACGTACTGCTTATTTTGGCTGGGCAGGCCCAGGCCGATCACCTTCACATCCTTGCGGCCCGATTGCTTCACCGCCTCGGCCGCGCCGGGGACGGCGGGGGAGCAGATCGACATGATCAGCTTTAGATCCGGGCGCGAGTTGAGCAGAACCGTCGCTTCCTGCTGGGCCTTGTCCTTCTGATCGTCGCAGGGGCGAATGTCGATGAGCCTGATATTCGGGTATTTATCCTTGAGCCGTAGCTTAATTTGCTTGACCCACTCATTCATGTTCGAGGCGTTGAGCGAGGCGGTGATGATCGCGAAATCGCCTTTGCCGCCCATGACTTTTGCGGCGTTGTCCATCAGGGCAAAGCCGATGCCCTGCGGCGTGGCCTGGTTCACGAAAAAGTCGCGCGCGTCGGGCTGGGTGTCGGCATCGAAGGTAATCACCTTGATCCCTTTTTGCCGGGCCCGGCGAAGCGCGGTTGCCAGGCCGTCGCGGTCTTCAACCGCGACCGCGATCACGTCCACGCCGCGATTGATCCAGGTATCGACGATGCGGCTTTGCTCGGCGGGGTTTGTATCGGTGGGGCCATCCCAGATGAGCCGCACGCCCAATTCCCGCGCGGCATCTTCCGCCCCTTTCTGGCAAGCCACAAAATACGCATTGCCCTTGCTCTTGGGCATCATGGCGATCGTGACTTGCTTCTTGCCGGGCGCATCGTCCCTGGCCGATGCGGGGGCACTGGCGGTTGGGCGCAGGGATTTCAGGACCAGATAGTTCCCAATGGTCACCATCAGCGCGGCGGCCAGGATCACCGTGCAAAGCGCCGCGAGTTGTGAGTTTCTCATTTGCAATTCCTCGGCATCAATCGACGAATCCGGCGGAGGCCGGCGTCGCGTCGGCCGCCAATCCAGCCCGATGGCAACCAATAGCAAAAGCCCCGTGAGGATGCCGGCCAATTCCCCGCCCAGGTATGGCGTAAGCCAGGCTGGGCGATCGGCCATGCGCAGTCCATTTTGCAGGATGATAATGGCGAACACCCCCAGGATCGACCCGACGATGCTTCCGCGTCCGCCAAAGATGGAGGTGCCGCCGAGTACGACGGCGGTGATCGCCCACAGTTCAAATCCGCTGCCGATGTCCGCCTTTGCGGTGTTGACGCGCGCCACGGCCACCGCCGCCGCCAGTCCCGCGCACAGGCCCGAGAGGATGTAGGTCAGCCCGACCCGCCGCGCCACCGGAATGCCGGTGTAGCGCGCTCCTTCGGAGGAGAAGCCAATTGCGCACAGCGCCCGCCCGATGATCGAGCGATGCAGCAGCAGCCAGAACGCGATGGCCGCCACCACCAGGAGAATCACCTGCACGGGAATTTTGCCGATATATCCGTTGCCCAGAAAAACGAATGAGCCGGGGAAGCCCGAAGGATTGTCCTGGCCATGTGCGATCGCCTCGGCCAACCCGCTGAACACCGAATAAGTACCCAGCGTGACGATCAATGGCGGGATGCGCAGCCGGGTGATCAACCCGGCATTCAGTGCGCCGGCCAGCGTCGCCATGAGCAGCATCGCCCCCGTCGCCCACCAGATGGGAACGCCGCCGTCGCGCCACATTTTCCCCAACACAACCGCTGACAATGACATCAATGAGCCGACCGACAGATCGATGCCACCAGTGACGATCACCGGCGTCATCGCCAGCGCCAGAAGTCCCAGCTCGACACAATTGCGGGTGATCTCGAAGAAATTCGCCCAGGATAGGAAGTTGCCGCCCAAAGCGGAAAAGGCCAGCAGTTCCAGAACCACCAGCCCTGCAAGAACCATCTGCTGTGCGGGCAAAACCGGCGTCGCACGCCGGGCTATCGCATGGATTTTGGAAGGGAAGAGGCTCATTTGAATCGTCTTGGTTCAACGCGAAAATCCGAAATCCGAAGCACGAAATCCGAAACAAATTCAAAAGAGGAAAGCGGAAAACTCAAAACGGGAGGACCAATAAATTATCGCGGCCTACCGTGAGGAGGGCGGCCCATGCCATTCCGTGTCATAGAGTTTTAGAGGTTCCTACTCGTAATCCGCGCCGTTCCTTATTGAATGATTTCCCATTTGTATTTTGGATTTGTTTCGGATTTCGTGCTTCGGATTTCGGATTTTGCCCCGTATCCTGCCGTAGACCCGTGTTTAATTCCCTCTCCTGCGCAATCCATCAGTAGCCACCGCCGCCAGAATGATCAGGCCCTGGATGGCCTTTTCCCATTGGGAGGGGACATTGAAGAAAACGAGTGCGGGCGCGATGGTGGCCAGGAGGGCGACGCCGATGAAGGTTCCCAGCAGGGTGGCGCGTCCGCCGGTGATGGCGGCGCCGCCGACCACCACCGCCGCGATGACGGTCAGTTCCCAGCCGGTGCCGATCTTGGGATCGACATCCGGCGAGCGGACGGCGTTCAGCAGCGCGGCCAGTCCAACCAGCGCGCCCATCAACATGAAAACCGCGAAGACCACCCGCCGGGGCCTGATGCCCGCCAGCCGCGCCGCTTCCGGGCTGGAGCCGACAGCGTAGACCATTCGTCCCGCGCTCAGCCAGCGCATGGCCCATGCGAATACTGTGAACACAACGCCCGAAATGGCCAACAGCATCCATTCGCCGGCCCGCTGGCTGAGGCCAAACCATTGAAACCCGTGCGGCAGGTCGTTCACGAATTGTCCTTGCCGCACCCACATCAGCGATTGGCGAAAGACCACGAGGGTGGCGAGCGTTACCACGATCGAAGGCAACCCCAGCCCCGCAATGAGCCCGCCGTTGATCGCGCCCAATGCCGCGCCGGCGAGAACCGTCAGCAAAGCCACGCAAGGCATCGGCAAACCCGCCTTGGCCAGCAACCCGGAAAGCACCGCGCACACCGCGAACATCGATCCGATGGAAATGTCGATCTGCCGGGCAAGAATCACCAGCGTCATTCCGATCGCCGCAAGCAAAATCGGCGCGGCATCAACCCAGGTCGTGAAAAACTGATGACGAAAGAATTGGGGCGTCCGGATCGCCAGGCAAGCCAGCAATAATACATAAGCAATCGCGACCGATATTTCACGGCCATAGCGAGAAAAAGATGAACGCGAAGGCGCCGGTGCGGCCGCGCTGGGGTTTGGATGGGCCAGCGCTGTCATATCGCAGCCCCCGCTTCGGCCGCATGGCCCAGGGCCAATTCCATCACGCGTTCCTGAGTGGCTTGCTCTCGTGACAGAACACCAACGATCCGCCGGTCGTGCATCACCGCGATGCGGTCGCTCATGCCCAGGACTTCAGGCAGTTCCGAGGAAATCATGATGATGGCCAGCCCGTGTCCGGCCAGCTCGCTCATGAGACGGTGAATCTCCGATTTGGCCCCCACGTCCACGCCTTGCGTGGGTTCGTCGAGAATGATCGCGCACGGCTCGGTCGCCAGCCAGCGGGCCAGCGCCACTTTTTGCTGGTTGCCGCCCGACAGGTTGCCGACCGGCGTATCGAGCGAGGGCGTTTTGATGTCGAATCGCCGGACGTAAGCGCCGGCGATTTCTCGCTCGCGCGAAAAATTGATGAAGCCGCGCCTGGAGATTTGTCGCAGGATGGCGAGCGTGGCGTTTGCATCCACCGGCATTTCCAGAATCACCCCATGCCCCCGGCGGTCTTCAGGAACATATGCGATGCCCAGCGCCGCCGCCCGCGCCGGGCTGTCCATCACAACCCGGCGGCCCTTGAGCAGAATTTCTCCCGCGTCGGCGGGCGTCAGACCAAAGAGCATCCGGGCCAGTTCCGTGCGTCCAGCGCCGACCAATCCCGCGATCCCCAGGATTTCACCGGCCCGCACGCTCAGACAAACATCGCGCACGCCGCTCGCCCGGCAGCCCAGGTTGCGCGCCTCCAGCACGACATTGCCCAACGCCGCGGCGACCTTTGGAAATATCGCCGCCAGATCGCGGCCCACCATCAGGCGGATGATTTCGCCCCGGGCAATCGCCGGCATCGCGTAAGTTCCGACGTATGTGCCGTCGCGCAGCACCGTCACTCGATCCGCTATTCTTGGCAATTCCTCCAGTCGATGCGAGATGTAAATCATCCCCACGCCCTGTTCCCGAAGTGCGCGAATCACTCGGAAGAGATTTTCCACTTCGCGTTCGCTGAGGGATGCCGTGGGCTCATCGAGCACCAGGATTTTCGCATCCGCCCCCAGCGCCGCGGCGATCTCCACGAGCTGCTGTTGCGGCATCGTCAGTTCGCGCACATGGGCGCCTGGCGAAATGGCCGCCCCCACGCGCGCCAGCAGTTCGGCCGCTTGCTGGTGGCGCGTCTTCCAGCCGATGGTCCGCCATGCGCCCCGCGTTTCCAAACGCAGGGCGATGTTCTCGGCAACCGTGAGGTCTGGAAACAACGCCGGTTGTTGATAAATCACCGCGATCCCCAAGGCGCGGGCGGCGGCGGGATTTATTTCGACGACGGGCTTGCCGCCCAATTCAAACGAGCCGGAGTCCGGGCGCTCAGCCCCCGCGATGACTTTAACCAGCGTCGATTTCCCCGTCCCGTTTTCCCCAATTAGCGCATGAACCTCGCCGGCTTGCAGGTCGAACGAGACGCCTTTGAGCGCCTGCACGCCGCCGAATGATTTGGTGATGCAAGTGAGCTTGAGCAGCACTCGATCATCGTACCGGCAATCGCTTTTGACAACAGGGGCGGGGAAGTGGTAGAGTCTTGGGCACACGAAGATCGCTGGATGAAATTCTCACCGTTGATTTGCGACAGGAAGGCGAAGCCATGAAGAATCTCACATTGATCGGCTTGTTGGTGGGTTCGATGCTGCTCACCACGGGCTGCGGCACTCCCGGATACTCGGCGCAGGATCGGGACCAGCGCATTGCCCGAGACATGAACTATGACGGCGGTCAGTTGGTCGATGATTTTGACCACGTCTTGCTCCTTCGGCCCGCCGGACATCTGACGGCCTGGAATGTGCAATAAGGCATCTTATTTCCCGGGCAATAAGCAAAGCGGACGATCCCCGCCCAACCAGGCCGGGGATCGCCCGCTTTTCCCATCGCCAGACGCGCAATATGCCGGCGACAACAAGTGTTATGTTCCAGACTGATGACCGGCAGCCATCAACTCCGGTTTGGCGGGATCACGATACCATCCTGAACTTCCCAGTCCTGGCGGCGGCAATGCCCGCATAGCGCAGGTGCTTCTGACGCGCGCCCTCCAGATGCTCGAGGTATTGCTTGAGCGCCGCCTCGTCGAACTGCGCGAGGAACTGCGTATGGGCGGTGCTGTTATAACGGCGGATGTCTTCGATGAGTTGACTCTTTGTCATACGGGGTTTAATTTCGGAATAAGTAGCCCCATAACTTGAAGAAAGCTGTGCCGCCGCAAGCGATTGTCGCAGTTCCAAAGTGCCATGTCCGATCTGCAACCCCAAACGCCCGTAAACGCCGCACCCGCGCAAGCCCGTTCGTCGGATACCGATGCGCTGGCGCATCTCCACAAGATGTCGGGCACCGGCAGTGCGTTCGGAACGACGGACTATGTGGCGATCAATCCCACGGCTATCGCGGCCCTCGCCCTTGGTTTGGCCAGCGCGCTGGCGCTGGCGTTGGGCCTGCTGCTGATCCTCCCGGTGGCAGGCATCGTGTGCGCGATCTTCGCGCTTATTCAAATTCACGGCAGCAATGGCACGCAGACGGGCCGGGCATTTGCCGTGGGCGGACTGCTGCTCTCATTGCTGTTGGGCGGTTCAGTGATCGCGCGGGAGGCATGGAAATGGAAGGATACGCGCACCGACACTCTGGCGTGCGCGGCGGTCATCACTCGATTGGGCCAGGATCTTCACGCCGAGCGCTATGACGAGATTTACGAAGACCTGTTTACCAGCGGCTTTCGCCACCGCGAAGACATCACTCGCCAATCAGTCCGCATGGGCCTGGCGTCCCTTCATTTCTCCCCGCCCTATGGACAAACACCCGCCGACCGCCGGTTCGGCCAGGTCGATTCCATGAATTGGAACGGCAAAATGGACTTCGAAACCGTCGGCGGCGCCGAGACCGGCGTGCGACTGGCTTACGCGATGGCGCTGGTGCATTTCCACGGCGTTTCCCCACCCAGCCGCCAAATCCTCCGGCTTTCCAACCGCGAGGGCGCGTGGAAAATCGACAACTGGGAACGCCTCTTCCCGGAACCCAAGAAGAAAAAAAACGGGGCGATTTAGGAAGAAAGAGATGAGTGATGAGTGAACCGTGACCGGAGCGCTCAGAGTCACGGTTCACTCATCATTTGTCATCCCCCCGTCACGGTTCACTCATCACTCATCATTTTTCGCGTTTTCAACCTTCGTTCCCAACTTCACAAACTTTTTATCGTCTTATTCATGGAGGATTTGAAAAGCCTGCCCGATCAACCAAGGAGTGGCACCATGATCAAGATCAAGAACATGTTCGACGCGGTCGAGGCTGGCGATGGAGAGCGGATGTGGACCGAGCCGATCGGGCTCACGCGTGACCTGTGCGAGTGGTGCAAGGTGGATCATGTCCTGCCGCACCTGGGCCCGCCCAAAAAGCTCTGGGAATGGTTCGACGAGCACCCCGACGGCTACGATTACTTCCGGGCCTGCTATCACGAATCCCTTGGCAAAGGGCCCTATCGCAAGGCGCTTCAGCAGCTCGCATGCGCGGCCATGCGGGAGGATTTTACTCTGCTGCATCAAGGCAACGACGCCGAACACAACACGGCGACCGCGCTCTACGAGTTCCTCTGCGAGCTGGAAGCGTATTGCCCGGATGAGGATAAATAGGCCGCCCCGTGCGGATCATCGGAACGCCGATTCCGCGACGGCACCCATTGGGAAGCCATCCATTTGAATCTTGCGCGCCAGCGCGCTTCGCGCAATTCGTAGGGTTCGCTTCAGCGAACGCGGTCTTGGGGGCGGCATCGCCAAACCGCGTTCGCTAAAGCGAACCCTACGAAAACGGACGACGGAACGATCCTCTCGCGGGCTTGGCGTGTTTACGAAAAGCAGCCCCGCGGCCGTCTATTGCCGCGAGGCTGTGTTTTTTCCAAAAAATTGAAATGGATTACTGAGCGCGCTTCACGGCAAGTTTCGTGGATTTACGCGCTCCCTGGCGAGACACGGCGCGATGCGATGTTGTTTTTCGACTTCGCAGCTTGCGGCTGTGCGAGAGCCGGCTTCGATGCGTGAGCTTGCGCGAGTGCGAGGTGAGGCGATGCGAGCGAGCGAGGCTGGATCGCGTGCGAGTCGCCTTCACCCGCTTCGCGTGACTACTGACCGCTCTCACGGGCGTGGCGACCGAAGTCGCGGACAGCGAAATCAGGCCCGGCGCCGCGCTGACATGGCTGGTGTGACGGGCCAATCCGACCGCCGGCACGCTCAGCGCCAAAGCGCCGGCGGCGATCCATTTCATAATTGTCTTGCTCAACATGAGGCAACTCCTTTGCCAATGACCGCCCGGCCTGCCGCGCGCCGCATCGAGGCAGCGTCGCCGCCGGGCTCTTCTGATTGCTCTTGCCGCACGGACATCCGGGCGGCGATATCCGATATATCGGACCAACCCATGCCCGCCGCTTGAGCAAAACACCGCTGGACCACCACGATCAGCGTTTGCAGCGATTCAATCCTCATGTATTTCACATTGCCTCCTTCCAAAGGGTCCAAAGAACTCCCACGATTTTGCCAGTGGCGAGCGTCGCGTGGCTTGGCTGCGTAAATGGAACATCGTGATTGTAGCGTCGCTCGCCGACGGCGCGCTTACAATGTGGCAAGAAGCGAGCGGCAAGGACGTTTGAGATGAAAGACGCAAATCCGAAGTTGGCGGATCGTCCGGCCTCAATGGGCGCGGCCTGCCCATACCCGGCATGGCATCCGCCGATGCCCGTGCAACTGACGGTGCTGCCCGAACACCCCTGTCCGTATTTGCCCGGCCGCGTGGCCCGAAGCCGGGCGCTGTGGGCGGAGCAGATATCCGGCCCGGCCTATCATGCGCTAATGGATGCGGGCTTTCGCCGCAGCGGCAAGCTGGTCTATCAACCGGTTTGCGCCGGATGTCGCCAGTGCCTGCCGATCCGGGTGCCGGTGAACGAGTTTCAGCCTGGAAAGTCACAACGCCGCTGCGCCCGGCGCAACAGTGATTTGACGGTGAGCGTGGGGCCGCCTGTCGCCACCGTGGATAAATGGCAATTATATCTTCGCTACATAACCGACTGGCACTCAGGCGAAACGGAAACCCGGGAGGGCTTCGAATCTTTCCTGTATGACTCCCCGGTGCCCACGCTTGAGTTTTCGTATCGGGATCAACAAGGGTGCCTTTTGGCCGTTGGAATTTGCGATGTGTGCCCCGAGGCGCTGAGCAGCGTCTACTTCTATTTTGACCCTGCACAGGCCCATCGCGGACTGGGCACATTTGGGGCACTGCATGAAATTGCGTTTGCCCAAAACCTGAAACTTCCGCACTATTATCTGGGATACTGGATCGACCGATGTAGCTCCATGCGATATAAGGCAGCATTCAAGCCCCACGAGATCCTCCATCCAGACAACGTGTGGCGGCAGGAACCGATGGGCAGCCAATAACCGGCGGCGGCAGGATTGTCATTATTATGCACCTGTCCCCGCCGCGCTCTGGCTGATAAAGTAAGGAGCGCCCAAGATGTTCAGTACCGCACCCATGCCCGCTCCATCCCCCCGAGTCTCGGACAAGAAATTGCGCATCTTGATCGTGGAAGACCATACCCCCACCCGGATGGCCATGAGCCGGCTGATTCGCCAGGCCGGAGCGGATGTCACTACCGCCCGCGACGGCGAGGAAGGCCTGGGCTATCTTCTGACGCAACGATTCGACGTGTTGCTGACGGACCTGCGCATGCCAAAGATGGACGGCTTCGAGCTGCTACAGCATTGTCAGGGTTTGCCCGAATCGCATCGACCGAGGCGCGTGATCGCAATCAGCGGCGAATACGAAGCCAACGTGCTTAACGGCCAGCCCGTCCCTGTTCAATTCCTCGCCAAGCCGTTCAACCTCGATCATCTTTTGGACATGCTCGGCGGCAAGCCAAACTAAATCCATCTTGCCAATTCGCGATACTCACATAACCGTCAGGATGTGACGGTGCGCGCAAGTATCTCGCACAAAGCGAATGAATGATTAACAATTCGGGAGAAAGTGGCTTCGCGCAATTCGTAGGGTTCGCTTCAGCGAACGCGGTCCTGGGCACGGCATCGCCATTCCGCGTTCGCTAAAGCGAACCCTACGAAAACGGACGACGGAGCGATCCTCCTCGCGGCTCGGTGGCTGAACCCCAGATCGCGAATTAAGTGGGAAGCGTATAAAGCCCGCACATTGCGCGCGGGCTTGCGCTGCGTTATGGTCTGGAATTCAGCGAATTAAGCGGCCGCGATCTCGACGAAGGCCGTAACGCTGTTCAGATCCCTGATGGACTGCGGCGTCATCTTCACGTTAGCGGCATCGCCACGCGCCAAGGCCGGATGGACTTTGTTGGGATACTTCGTCCAGATTCGTCCGCCGCGCCGTTTGGGCAGAGGCTTAAAGTTGCTCTCCCGCTTCGCGATAGGATCGGCGACCGCCTTGTCCTTCATGAATAACCGCTCGATTGTCTTGCGTGCCGATGCGCGGTTGATTGTCTTGCTGATGGTCACCCGAACCGTCTGGCCGGGCTTTGCGTCGATTGGCATTGCGTATTCTCCGAAATCTAAAGATGGACAAGTATACAAGCCCGGCATTGATTGGCAAGCCGTATGCGTTTCGACGGCCCTCGGGCGCAGGGCAATCGCATTTGAGAAGTTCGGCATATGTTAGGTATCGCCCGCGCGGTGGGGAGTGTATGTTGGTTTCGTCGTCGCGAAGCTTCGCAGCAAAAATTGAGCTTTCACCCACGA
>Ga0075522_10003423_pt1 | contig 11567 bp, 7 predicted proteins | sample NGEPerA_FD_74796 | JGI IMG/M metagenome (GOLD analysis project Ga0075522, IMG submission 74796) | Arctic peat soil microbial communities from the Barrow Environmental Observatory site, Barrow, Alaska, USA - NGEE PermafrostL2-A | ecosystem: Environmental > Terrestrial > Soil > Wetlands > Peat ... | reverse complement strand
AGTTCCAGCAGCGCCAAGTCCTAGCTGGCGCAGGGCTGGCGATGCCGAAGTGTTTCGTCATCGGCCTCGACACCACCGAGAGCGAGCTTTCGGCGATTGTGGCTGAAGTTGGCTGGCCAGCAGTCTTAAAGCCCCGCTCCGCGCAAGGAAGCCGTTACACCTTCTTCGTTAGTGATCGGGCGCGACTCGAGGAGCTGTTGTCGGCACTTGGACCAACTCGGCCCGAGATGGTCCTTGAGGAGTACCTCGCCGATGACGTCGATCGACCCGAGAAACCGTACGCGGCCTACGTCTCGGTCGAGAGCCTGGCCTCTGCGGGCGTCATCAGCCATCTCGCCTTGACCGGTCGGTTCCCGCTGGCGGAGAACTTTCGTGAAACCGGGTTCTTCATCCCGGCGGCACTGAGCGTCGACGACCGGGAGGCCGCACTACTCCTCGCCACGGCCGCGATAGAGGCGCTCGACGTGCACACCGGCTGCCTCCACACCGAGATCAAGTTCACTCCCGCGGGCCCGCGCGTCATCGAAGTCAACGGACGCGTCGGCGGCGGTGTGCCCGAGATGCTCGCCCGCGCCACGAACATAAAGATCGTGGAACTGACCCTCAAGCTCTCCCTGGGTGAAGCGGTGCAGATCGATGGCCCGGTCGCAACCGATCAGATCGGCTACCGATTCTTCCTCCAGCCACCACCGGTCTCGGCCACGGTTGCGGCCATCAAAGGGATCGACGCCGTGAGCGACCATCCAGGCGTGGACTCGATCACGGTGCATCAAGGCCCGGGCGCAGTCTTGGACTGGAAGGACGGCACCCGGAATCACATCGTCGCGGTGGTTGGATCCGCAGCGGACTATGACGGGCTTCTCGAGGTGGACCGACTGCTACGCGAAGCGGTCACGGTCACGTACGCGGATGTGAGCCACTCCTAGTGCCGGTCCTGCTGCGTGAGACCGCGGCGCCAAGTTTGACTACATCAACCCAGCTCGACGCCGATACCAACGTAATGAACTGCGCATTCGTCAACAACATGCCAGACGGCGCCTTCGATGCGACCGAACGCCAGTTCCTCGACCTGGTCGATCGCGGGTCAGGATCGACGACGATCGAGGTTCAGCGCTACGCGATGTCAGGCGTACCGCGCGGCGAACGGGTGGCGGCACGAATCGCCAAGGAGTATTCGCCCCTCGAAGAGCTCCGCGGCAAGCGCCCCGATCTGCTCCTCGTAACCGGTGCGAACCCAGCAGAGCCACAGATCGAGAACGAGCTCTTCTTTGACGACCTCGCCGAGCTGCTCATCTGGGGTGCCGAGAACGTGCACTCGATGTTGCTCTCTTGCTTGACGGCACACGCGGCGCTGACGATCTTTGACGGCGCGAAACGCGAAAACCTCGCACAAAAGTGCACCGGGGTGTTCTGCCAAACAGTCGACCTCTCGCATCCACTAGCTGCGGGCCTCGAAACCGAGGTGTCCCTGCCACACTCGCGTTGGAACACCGTTGCACGAGATGCGGTGCTCGACGCCGGCTATCGGATCGCGCTCCACTCCGACGACGTCGGCTGGAGCGTCGCTACCAAATCGATCGGTATCGCAAACGTGGTGCTCATCCAGGGACACCCGGAGTACGACGCGACAAGCCTGCTCCGCGAGTACCGCCGTGACGCATACCGATACGTGCACCACGAGCGCGACGAGCTTCCGTGCCTGCCCCGCGACTGCGTAGCGCCAGAAGACTGGCCGCATCTGGTCGAACTGCACATGGCGATAACGGGAGCGCAACGCGACCCCGAACTGGTCGAGGCGTACCCGTTCGACGAGGTAGGTGCCCGAGCCACTCGCTCGTGGGCAGAGGTGGCCGACCGCCTGTATGCCAACTGGCTGTCGGGTGTGACCGTGAGGAGCGCGTAAGCGATGCACGACGAGACGATCGCGATTCATGGCGGTTATCAGGCCGATGGAACGCGAGCGGTAGCAGTTCCTATCTACATGACCGTGGCGCATGACTTCATCGATGCCGAACACGCAGGCGCAGTCCTCGATCTCGAGGTGCCGGGGTTTCACTACAACAGGATCAACAATCCAACCAACGACGTTCTCGAGAAGCGAATCGCGGCGCTCGAAGGTGGCACGGCCGCCCTTGTCGTGGCCTCGGGCATGGCGGCGGTCAGCTACTCGATCCTCACCGTTGCACTAGGTGGGTCGAACTTCGTGGTCGCGCCGCAGCTCTACGGCGCGACCTTTACCTATTTCGCACACGTCCTTCCCACACTCGGTATCGAAGCCCGATTCGCCGTCGACGACAGCGCCGAGGCAATCGGCGCACTGATCGACGATCGCACCGCTGCGGTGTTCTGCGAGTCGATCGGCAATCCGGCGGGCAACGTCGTCGACCTCGAGAAGGTCGCGTCGGTTGCGCACCGCGCAGGTGTCCCCTTGATCGTGGACAACACCGTCGCGACGCCGATGCTGCTAAAGCCGATCCAGTACGGCGCCGACGTGGTCGTGCACTCGCTCACGAAGTTCGTCGGCGGTCACGGCACGACCCTTGGTGGCGCCATCGTCGACAGTGGGAAGTTCCCGTGGGCCGAGCACAAGGATAGATTTCCGCACTTCAACGAGCCGGAATCGGCCTTTCACAACGTCATCTTTGCTCGCGACTTTCCCGAACGACCCTTCGTGGTGCGTGCGCGTTCGATCCAGTTGCGCAACACGGGCGCCACGCTGTCGCCGTTCAACGCGTTCTTGCTCCTCCAGGGTCTAGAGACGATGGCGGTGCGCCTCGAACGCCATGAATCCAACGCACGCGCGGTCGCCGCCTATCTTGCTGCCGACGATCGCATCGAATGGGTCGCATTCGCTGGGTTTCCCGATCATCCTCACCACGAACTCGTCGAGCGCTACCTACACGGCCGAGTGCCCTCGATCATCACCTTCGGCGTCACGGGAGGCTACGACGCGGGCCTGGCGTTCTTCGACTCGCTGCAGTTGTTCAAGCGCCTGCTCAACCTCGGCGATGCCAAGTCGCTGGCGATTCACCCGGCGTCGACCACGCACCGCCAGTTGCATAAAGAGGAGCTGGTCGCGGCAGGGATCCGTCCAGAGACGATCCGGCTCTCTATAGGGCTCGAACACATCGACGACCTGATAGCCGACATCGACCAGGCCCTCGACAAGGCGCTCAGCTAAGCGGCGACTAAAAGCCGCGTACCTCAGCCGACGATGCTGTCGACGCAGAGCTCAGCGTCGAGAACCGCGCGGAGACGGCTCCTTGGCGAGGGCAGATAGTGCGTGAAGTACCGGACCCCTTCGGTGAGGACGCCGAGCAGCGAAAGATTCGGCTGGAGCCGGCCCTCTGCGTCATAGGGGTGGAAGTCTTCGCTGATCGCGACGCTCCCGACTGCGGTGTCGCCGTAGCTGAGCTGGGTGAGGCGCCCCTTCGCGTAAAGCCGTGTGAGTAGGGGAGACTCCGAGCGGGCGAGCGAGGGCATGTCGAGGTGACCGCGCACCACGCCATTGACCGTCGACTCGAAGCCCTCAGCTAGACGAGTCGAACGGATGGTAACCCGACCGTCCTCGGTAGGGGCGAGCTCGGGATGTGGGCCAAAGGGTATGTGGACAACATCAGCGTCGAGGAGAGCGAGCAGCTGCTGTGAGCGAAGGGGTGGTGGGCCTGCCTCGAGGCGGTTGATTCGCCCGCGCACGCTTGATTGGAAATCGATGTAGGACTCGAGCGAGAGGCCGCCGAACTCGATCACGTCTCGCAGCTGGTCGCGAAGGATCCGAGTCACCTCCTGGGCAGCCTTAACGGGGCTGCCTCCGAGCATCAGCGCCTGATCGAGGTCAGTCTCGACCATCTCGTAGATGTGTTGCTGATACTCCTCGCTCGAGGCAAAGCTCGCCCCTGCATCCGCGAAGAGGTAGCCCGAGGGATCGAAGCTGCCGTAGGTGCCGGCGAATCGCTCGATTGCAGCCTCATACTCGCCATCCAGCCATGCCGAGCGAAGCTCGCGACGCGCAGCCTCAGCTGCTGCCTCACCTGCTTTTAGGTAGGCGGAGTGGCTGTAGAAACGGCCTTTCATCTCGGCGTAGATCAACGGAAGGACGTCATTTCGGAAATCGACGCGCCTTCGAAGCGGCGATCCAGCGGGATTTGTCAGTTCTAAGAACACGTCCGGCGTGCACACCACCGGCTTGTACTCACCGTAGGGATCGACGCCGTGCGCCGATTTCGCGCAGTAGGGAACTCCCGAGCGTGAGTAGAGGTAGATGTCCGGCTCGTTGCCGCTAGGCATGTAGCGCTTTCGCTCTCCTACGTCCTCATAGGTGCCGCCGCGCCCTACCGTGAGTGCCGTCAACAAGTCGAAGCCGACCAGACCCATGCCTGCGATCGCGATCGGCGCACCGGCGGGAAGCGGGATGTCGAAGTACTCAACCGGGTAGGGACGTAGGTATTTCACGTCGCCCGATCCACCGATAGGTTCGTCGTTCCAGGTGTGGCCTGATGTCAATACGACGTGTTCAACGCTGATCGTCTCGCCGTTGTCGAGTGAGATCGACTCCCTACCGCCGATCTCAGGGGAGATGTCGGTGGCGGTGGCGTAGTGGCGAACGACTTCCAAATTCGGCGGCGCGGCCGCAAGTAGCTCCTCGTAGAACCAAGCGAGGTACTCGCCCATGAGTCGACGTGGTAGGTAATCCGTCGCCTGTATCGGAATCCCGGAGGGATCGATTTGGCACTGGTAACCGACCCATCGGTAGCCCTTGTCGACGGCCCACTCGTAGAGTCCCATTGCATACGGTGGGTCCTGGTCCGGGTACGGCGCGGCGTAGAGCGAAAGCTGCCCGCAGGGATTATTCAATACGAGGTAGTCCGGCTGCTCCTTGGAGTAGACGCCACCACCAAGCTGACCAGGTTCGACGACGTGCAGCCGGATGACCACCGAGGAGTGGAGCGCGCGATTCGATGCTCGTTCGAGTACGCACAAGCCCCACGACCCGAGGCCGATAATGGCAAATTCACTCACTGGTGCGGTCATGCCGCGGTCGGGGTACATCGCTGAACAGGGGCCACGATTCGTAGTATCGGCACTCGACAGCGAAACTTCACACTGATCGCGGTCCCTTTCTCACTCGGTGTCCATACCTAGGTTACGTCCTCGTGACACCCGCGACAAAGGCCGCATGCGAAAGATCCCTGCCGTCAGCACTGCTTGCTCGATCTGAGCGGCAGATCGGTCGTAAATGTTGCTGCGATGACAACTGCGAGCGTGCTGCCCCTCTACCTCGAGCCGCGCGGACGCGCGCGGATCGACGAAGAGTATTCAATCGACCCCGCCTTGTCTGGAACTGACCAGGTCAGCTCCGGTGGAATTCAAATTGAGCGGTCATTGTCTCGGCGGGCATTCTGGGTAAGGTTTAGCAACGCCACGATTGGGACATCGTGAATTGCGGCACGATCGCTGAACCCTCTGTTGCGAGAAAGACGGGGCATATTTGCACGAGTTCGAGACATTAGGATCCAGTGCCGTTACCGTTCCGCAACCAGCTGCCCTGCCATCGCATCGCGTGCGTGAAACCTTTGTGTGATGACGCGAGCGGTGTTGCCACTTTGGCCCACACCGGCGCGAGTGCGCAGTTGGAGCCGCGGCTCTTCACCACCTTGGAACAAGCGAAGCGGGGAATCTGGCAGGTACGCGATGGATTTATCGAGATGACGAGGAAGCAAAGCGTGCAGAGCTCCGTTTCACTTGGCCAACGCTCCACTAGCGGCCAATCCGCGAAGTACGGATGGAAAATGTGGCACCCGTCATACCACGTTCAATGCGAGGTCTGACAGTGTCCGACGTACTTCACGTGATCATCGACCAAGCGGAGGCCGCGCCCGACCATCCTGCCGTGAAGGACCTGAACTCGGAGTACAGCTACTCCGAGTTGATCAACGAGGTGGCGCGAACCGCCGCTGGACTGCGCGTGCACGGGGTTTCGGAGGGGGATCGGGTCGCGTTGCTGCTTCCCAACTCGGTCGACTTCGTAGTCGTCGCGCTCGCGAGCCTGTGGCTAGGCGCGATCTTCGTACCGTTGGCGATGACGGATCCTGAAGCTCGACTGACAACGATCGTATCCGACTGCGCACCTGCCGCCGTGATCAGCATCGACGACGACGATGCCGATCGGCGCACCTCGCTCGGCAGAGCGCCAATCGTGCGCATGGCGGAGCTTCGCGGATCCGGCTCGGCCCCTATCGAGGCCCTTCCGGCCTCCTCGAGAGTGGCGTACGCGATCTATACATCTGGAACGACCGGCACCCCGAAGGGCGTTCTCATCGACAACTGCGCGTTTGATGCGGCCGTCGCGTCGGCCGCCGAAGCGTTGAAGATCACTCGTGCGACACGCACCCTCTGTGTCTCGCCGTTCTACTTCGACGGCTCGTTCGGAACGCTCTTCCCCACGCTGTATTCCGGCGGGAGCGTCGTGATTCGACCACGCGATTCGTTGTTGTTCCCACGCACGTTCTTCAACGCAGTACGGGCAGAGGCGATCACGTATACGGGATTTTCGCCGAGCTACTTGAGAATTCTGCTCGCAAGCCCGCAACTGACGGGGCTCGCTGATTCCAGCCTGGAGATGATCGCGCTCGGCGGGGAGGCCTGCTCGGTCGCCGATCTTCGAGCGCTCTGGGCCGCGGCCCCCGAGATGCGAATCTTCAACAGATACGGCCCGACCGAGACCACAATCGCTGTCTCGCATCTCGAACTCACGCCAGAACTCACCGCAGAAGGAACGGTGCCGCTCGGCTACCCGCACCCAGGTGTCACGTTTCATCTGATCGATGAGCAAGGCGGCGCTGTTAGCGAACCCGGTCGTGTCGGCGAGCTCTACATCGGTGGTTCCCAGCTGATGAAGGGATACTGGGGTGCCCCCGAGCTCACCAGCGCCGTGATGAGAGATGACGTGGTTGCAGGCGAGACGGTCTACCGGACCGGTGATCTGGTGTACCGAGACGAGCAGGGTGCCTACGTTTACGTCGATCGTGCCGATCGAGTGATTAAACGAAGCGGGGTGCGGATCTCACTCGTTGAACTGAGTGAGGCGATGCGCTCCCTCGACGGGGTCTCTGCGGCTGCCTGTGTCGTCTTCGATGACGAGGGCGAGCTCGGTATCGTGGCGTTCGTCGTCGCGGAATCGGTCATGAGCCCACTTGAGCTCCAGCGAGCCGCGCGCGACGTGTTGCCAGAGACGATGCTGCCAAACAGAGTCGAACTAGTCGAGGGACTCCCGCTCACCCCATCTAGCAAGCTCGACGAGCGTTTATTGCTCGCACAAGCAGGTCTTCGGCCACTCCTGAGTGCTGCGGGCCCGGGTACGAGCTCGCGAACGAGCAGCTGATGACCAGGTTCGAAAGCGTCGCTAGACGCCCTCACCAGCTCTTGGTGCGAGGGATAACTCGCGAAGTGTTCTTCACTAGGTAGCCTGTCGCCATGGCAATGGACGTTGATGTAGTGGTCGTTGGCGCTGGACCGTACGGATTGTCGGTTGCGGCGCATCTGCGCGCCAAGGGCGTGAATTTTCGGATATTCGGCGAGCCGATGAAAACCTGGACTTCGGCGATGCCGAAGGGGATGTTCCTCAAATCTGAGGGCTTCGCTTCGTCGCTGTTCGACCCGGCGCGCGAGTTGACGCTTGCGAAGTACTGCGCGAAACACGCTCTCGAATATTCCGATATCGGTACGCCTGTTCCCCTCGAGACGTTCATCGCCTACGGTCTTGAGTTCCAGGAGCGATTCGTTCCAGACCTCGACCAACGATCCGTCGCGGGAATTTCGGAAGAGGAAGGTGGCTTCAAAGTGCGCCTTGACGACGCTGAGGAGATCACCACGCGTTCTGTCGTACTTGCGGTTGGGATCTCTGGGTATGCCTACACGCCGCCGAATCTCACGACGCTCCCTTCTGAGTACGTGTCGCATAGCTCCACCCACATTGACCTTGACGAGTTCGCGGACCGCGACGTCGCCCTGATCGGTGCTGGATCCTCAGCGATCGATCTGGCGATGCTGCTGCGAAATGTCGGCGCACGTCCCGTGATCGTCGCTAGAGCGGCGGAGCTTGAGTACCACAATCAACCAGTCGATCCTCGGCCGTTGTTCCAACGAGTCTTACGGCCGCTCTCATGTATCGGACAAGATTGGCGACGCAGAGTGTTCACCGATGTTCCGTTGCTGTTCCACGCACTCCCGCAAATGATCCGGCTTCGCGAGATACGAGTGAAGTCAGGCCCCTCTGGAGGTTGGTTCACAAAAAGTGAAGTCGACGGACACGTGCCGGTGCACCTGAGCCGTGAGGTTTCGCGTCTCAGCCTGGAGGACGGAAAGGTGCAGCTGACACTGACGGGGAGCGGCGCGCCCGCCGAGACCCTTACCGTCGATCACGTCATCGCCGCGACTGGATATCGGGTAGACGTCAACCGCCTCGACATTCTTCCCGAAACGCTTCGAAGCAAGGTCGCGACAGTTGATGACGCCCCGACCCTGTCGGCGAATTTCGAGTCGTCGGTCCCCGGCCTGTACTTCGTCGGCGTCGCCGCGATGAACAGCTTCGGCCCGGTATTCAGATTCGCATGTGGTGCGGAGTACACAGCAAGTCATCTTTCTCGACATCTCGCGAAGACGTTCGCGAGCCGATCTAGCGTCGGCGCCACGACATCGAGTAGCTGAGACCAGCATCGCATCGTGGCTAAGTCCTGCATCATTTTCGCGAGCGGCGTGGGTGCCGTCTGGCCGTATCGCCCAGTTGCAGCGGCGATTTGCCGATTCGGCCTCGATCGTGACGGCTTTGCCGCGTCCCGACCGCGCGGCGCTCGACGAGGATCCGTCTACTCGTGACCGCGACCGCGAGCGTCCGTCACCTGCGACTGCCACACCGACATACCACAGTTCGAGTCGCTCCTGAACTCGACGTCGGGGTGCCGGTATTGCATTTCAAACTCGGTCGGTATCCGATCCATCACGCCACGGTCGGGCTGATAAGGAGCTTCGGGCGACTCGGCGTTCCCGTCAGCTCGGTGACAGAGGACCGACTCACCCCGGCGTCGCTCTCGCGGTATCTGTCGAGGCGAATCTACTGGGCACCGGATGCTTTCTCGGCCCCTGATGAGCTGCGCGCACGACTTATCAAGATCGGGCGCGAGATGGGCGACAAGCCGCTCATCGTCTGTACCGATGACGAAGCAGCCATTTTTGTCGCCGAGGAGGCCGCCGTGCTGCGGGAGTATTTCACCCTCGCGGACGTACCTCCCGGCCTGCCGCGCCTCGTATCGAGCAAGCACGGACTTCAAGAGCTCTGCCTGCGTTACGACGTACCGACGCCGAGGACCTCGTTCCCAAGCACGGTCGAGGAGTTGGACAAGGTACTGAGCAGGACCCACTTCCCAGTCGTGGTGAAGAATGTGGACCCGTGGGAGCGTCGCACACACCCAACGGTGCTCTCGAGCACGGTCGTTGAGAGCGCGCGGGATCTGATGCTATTAGCCGCGAAATGGGAAGAGCCCTTCGGCTGCCTCGTACAGGAGTACCTGCCGAAGGAGCATTCGACAGACTGGATCGTGCAGGGCTACTACGGAGAGCACACACAGCTCGCGATCACTGCTCGCAAGTTGTGGGCGTGGCCGCCATTCACCGGCCAGACGGCGTACGCCAGGCTCGAAGCGAACTCCGACCTCGCCAAGCGGGCTCTCTCGTTTTGCGAGCAGATCGGCTATCGCGGCATCTTCGACGTCGATTTCCGTGTGGACTCCCGAGAGGCGGTCCCGTATCTGCTGGACTTCAACCCAAGGATTGGCGCGCCATTCTGCTTGTTCGAAAACGATGCGGGTATCGACGCCGCTCGTGCCATGCACCTCGACCTTTCGGGTCGGAAGGTTCCAGACGGGCACCAGCGAAACGGAGAGCGACTCATCGTCGAACCACTCGCGTTCGCAGCGCGCGCGGCGTATCGCCGCGCGGTCGAGCTGCCGACGGTCAGCACCATGGAGAACGGACCAGTTCGCTTCGCGTGGTTCGCGAAAGACGACCCGCTGCCATTCGTCGCGATGGTGCTACGCCAACTCTGGTGGTCGATACGGGCGCGGACTCCACTTCGTGGGCTCCGTGGCAAAGACGGCCAAAAGCAGTTTCAGACATAGCTAGTCCCCCTCGGCCACGAAGTGCATTCGCCGTGATCAACGCGCCTCGAGGTGCTGAAGCGTACGAGCACGCCATTGCGCCCGGTCCTGGTCGCGTTGAGGTGGTTCGGGGCAGCCGCGGCGACCACAGGAAGCTTCGGTTAGCTGTCGCAGTTTCAGCGACTCCCGACGGCGCTCGTCGGTACCATTCCCCGAGGTCTGACGGAAGCAGCGGGTGGTCACCAAAAGTCGAGTGCTGAGCTAAATCTCGGTGGAATTACGGACGTTACGGTAGACGACCATATTTCTACGTGAGAACTAGGATTGTTACTTGTGTTACTCGTGTTACTCATGATGCTCGTGTTAGACCCCATGGGCCTTCCGCCGTCCGCGGAGCAAGTGTGAGCACGTACGCGCACAAGACGCACAAGCTGCTTGACGTTCAACCTCGACGCCAACTAAGCGCCTGACATGCGCCACGTCAAGATTGTCGCCCTCTTCGTAGCGTTCCTCGCGCTCTGCTCCGGCGTAGCCGGCGCTTCGGAAAGCGGCGGCCAAGCGGTACAGACCCCGAACAAGGCGAGCTCAGCGAGTCGCCTGGTCGATCGCCAGCTGGTCAACACCGAGTCGTGGCATCCCTACATCACCGACGAGGGCTCACTCGGCAACGCCTGGAACCAGACGGTCACCGACGGCTCGGGCTTCAACCCGGGTGGTTACGACGCGGCGTTCTTCTCGACGTCGAACGTTTCGCGAAACGCCGACGGCTCATTCACGATCACCGCAACTCCGGGTTCGTCCCAACCCGGGTTTCAGTGGACGTCCGGGGTGCTCTCGAGCTTCAACGATCTCTCGATTGACGGCGGCTACGTCGCGATCAACGCCGCGATGCCGACCCTCACCGACGGCGCGTGGCCAGGGCTTTTTCTCTTGCCGGGTCCGGGCAACCCGCAAACAAATGAGATCGACATCTTCGAAGGCGGCATCAAGCTCGGAGCGGTCACCCCGAACGAGGTCTTCTCGGGAACCATCCACAGCGGGACCTTGCAGAAGGGGTTGGTCCTCAAGGTGCGGCCGAAGCTGTCGGGGAGCTACCACGTTTACGGACTGAGGTGGATACCTGGGCGGTCGCTGACCTGGTACCTCGACGGAAAGCAGCTATTTGAGATCACCTCCAAGCAGTTCGTGATTCCCTCGGGCGTGATGGAATTTGTCGTGACCCTCGAGATCGCCACGAAGAAAGCTGCGAGCTGGCATACGTTGCCGACCAAGTTGGAGAAGTTCCGGATGCGGGTTAAGAGCATCAGCGTGGCCCCGCTCTCGGGACCAGCGCCGTGGGCAGCAAGCGCATCGAGCTAGCCGACTTCCGTTCAGCGTGGCGACTCCCTCGCGACTTCGTAAACCTCGAAGAGAACG
>Ga0075522_10003422_pt1 | contig 11569 bp, 9 predicted proteins | sample NGEPerA_FD_74796 | JGI IMG/M metagenome (GOLD analysis project Ga0075522, IMG submission 74796) | Arctic peat soil microbial communities from the Barrow Environmental Observatory site, Barrow, Alaska, USA - NGEE PermafrostL2-A | ecosystem: Environmental > Terrestrial > Soil > Wetlands > Peat ... | reverse complement strand
TTCCTAAACAGTAGATGTGCGGTGAGGCTTTAAGGACCAACTTGCCCCGACCGTGGAACTTCCGACAGGAAATTTCTAAACAGGGCGCTAAAGCGGTAGTGACCCGTCTGCAGGCGCAGCCCGGACCTACCCTAAGGGTCCGGGCTATTTTTTTTGAGGGAAACATGAAAATAAAACGCGGCCTTGCAATTGTTTTGGCCTTGGGTTTCTCCTTGGCGGCTTTGGGGCATGCGGACAACACAGTGAGCGACTCTACGACTTCGGGGGATGCCCCCGCGGCGTCCGCGCAATCAGCCGGCCTTGGTCAGCGGGTGGCCGATCTGGAACATCGTTTGGCCGCCTTGGATTCCGCCGCCGCCCTTCAGGGGGCTGGGGCCCAATTCGTCACCCATCCGGCCGGCGGCATCGGGTTTTCCAACAGCGACGGCACCTACGGCATACAGTTCGGCGGCACCTTGCAGGAGGATAGCCGGAATTATATTTATGACGGCCTTAATTCCTACAACAACGGCAAGGATTACGCGTCCGTTCAACCCAACGAATTTGTGCTGGCCCGGGCCCGACTGCTCATAGACGGAATTTTGGGGCCCCGCCTCCATGTGCGCTATCAGGAGGATTTTTCCAATAACGGAAACAATAGCGGCGTTCTCGGCTCCAGCGGGTCCACCAGCGGCGGCAACGGCGCCATTTTGGTGGACGCTTATGGGGAGCTGAAGCTGTTCCCGTGGACCTTATTACGGGTGGGGCAGTTTAAGGCGCCGTTGGACATTGAAAGGGGACGCCCTACGCCTGCGCTCGATTTCATCCAGTACAGCTATACGGGCGGCCTCGTCGTGGACCGCGCCCAAGGTGCCGCCCTTGAGATATCAGATCCCAAGCAGATCTTCTATTTCAGCGCCGGGGCCTATGACGGCGATACCGACGCCGGCAGCACGCCGGTCGTGCAGGCCTACAACGGCGATAAGGACGCGATCGGCAAGATTTTTATCCAGCCCTTTCAGGCGATAGACGGGCAAGCCTTGGGTGATTTCGGGTTTGGCGTTTCGGGTTCAGGGGGCAACCATACCTGGGACCCCGAAGCCGGCTTCAAGAGCCTGGGCCAGCTCGCCGTCACCAATCCCGCCGTCGGCAAAGTTTGGGCGAGCTATACCGAAGGCGAAGGCTACCGTCTCATTCCCCAAGCGTATTGGTTCTGGAAAAATCTAAGTTTGTTGGGTGAATATGTGCATGAGTCCGATGGTTTCAGATTCACCCCGGGCCAGGCGACGGTGGGCGGGCACAATGCCTCCAACGCCAATGACACCGTCGAAAGCGAAGCCTGGAGCGCCCAGGCGAGCTGGGTGGTCACCGGGGAGCGCACCGCTTACAGCGGCGTTAAATTGAACAAAGATTCGTTCTCCTGGGGCGCCCTGCAATTGGTGGCCCGTGCGCAAGGGGCGAATTACGATGAGGGAGCCTTTACAACATACAACGCCAAGGGCGTTGAACTTTCCCAGGGCCTTTTGGACCCCTTGTACTCGGTCAAGAGCCTGGAAAGCTGGTCCGTGGGCGTGAACTACATTCCCGTCAGCGATCTTGAATTCCTGGTCGATTGGGACCAGACCGTCTTCACGGATGGCGGCGGCGCCAGCATCATCACCGCCGGCAAGGTGACAGGGGAGAGCGTCGCGAATCGCCCCACCGAGCAAGTCTTGCAGGCTCGGGCCCAATTCGCGTTCTAGCGTATCGCTAAGCTCTTCCTCGGGCGACCCGTTCGAAGCGAAAACGGAACCCGGCCTCTCCCTGGTAGGTGAGGCCGGGTTCTGTTTTAGTGGGGGCCTGTTTTTAGCATGGGGTGGCGTGAACATTGAATTGGAGGGAACCCTGTCCGTCGGCCGGACTTTTCCTAGGGCACCAAATACAAACGCCGTCCCGCGATTGTCTCGAGTTGTTCGTAGTCGTTGCGGGCTGCGAAACGGACCGTCTCCAGGGATCGCTGCGCGTCGCGGCTGGATTTCAGGGCGATCAGCACGTCCTGGTTGGTGTCCAGGCCATTTTTGTAGTCCTGCTCAAGATGGACATAGGCCCTGTCCGCCAGGCGATAGGCCGAGTCAAAGGCGCGGATCTGGGACAAGTCTCCGGATAAGGTTCTCCACGCGCTGCGAATGTCGCTGGTGGCCTGGCGGCGCTGGCGCTCCAAGTCCAATTGTGTTTGACGCTGCAAAGACTCCGCTTGTCTGTCCTTGGACACGAGCGAGAAGCCTTCAAAGAGCGGCAAGGTGGCGCTGATGGCGGCGTCCCATTGGATGTTTGAGTTGGATCCGGGGCGGTCCAGATACCAATGCCCCAGGAGGTCGACGCTGGGCAGATGGGCGCCTTTATTGATCCTGACGAACTCCTTGGCGGCTTCGTTTTTCATGGACGCCGCATGGATATCCGGCCGGGAATCCAGGTTTTGAAGCAGGGCGTCCAGATCACCGGCTTCGGACGGCGCTTGATTGGTGAGTCTCAATTTCAGGTTGGCGTCCTTGCCCGTCAAAAATGCCAGAACCTCGCGTTCAACCCGGATCGCCTCGTCGACCTGGACGCCGGTGGCGATCAGCAGGGCCTGGTCGGCCTGGACGGTCTCCTTATCGGAATTTCGGGCCCGTCCTATGGATTCAAAATCCCGCAATTCTTTGATGCGGCCGTCGTACAGCTTCACCTCATCCGCGATGAGCTGGCGGTTGCGTTCCAAGGACAGCACCCCATAAAAGGCGCCGGCGACGTCTTGGTAGATTTGCATGGCGGCCCAATGGGTGGCGTCGCGGCTTAAAACCACGGTGTCCTTGGCTTCGCGCAACGCCGCGTATTCGGCGAAGCCCCTGAACAGGGGCTGGGCGACGGTCACCGTCCATCGGTTCTGGCCGGCAGGAGTCGAACCCAATTGGCCCGTTTGGTTGATGTAAAAGGAGTGATCATCCTGCCGGAAATAGGTGAAATTCAGGTTCGCGCTGGGCAAGACGGCCCCAATCGCCTGGTGGTATTGTTCCTCCGCTTGAAATAGGCTCTCCCCGCTTTCCGCCAAGGTCTCGCTCTGGGCGAGGGCGTAATGGAAACAATCGTCCAGCGTGGCGGCTTTCAGAGTGCCGGCGCCGGGCCCCAGCGCTGAGAGCGCCGCCAGGCATAAGAAAAGAGCGCATTGCTTGGTCAAGATCGTTCCTCCTGCTACCGCGAATAGGGCTTGTTCCAAACAGGTATACGTCATTTTTCGGTCCTCCGGTCCGCAAATCAAGCCCCCAGACCGTAATCATTTGTTTCCGGAAGCGGATCCTGATCCGGATCAATGTACGCCAAACAAAAGAGGGAGGGCCTGACGGCCCCCCCTCTTTACCATAGGTTACTTTTTCCGGTGGAACTAAGCGCCGCGCACGTTTGCGGCCTGCGGGCCTTTGGCGCCCTGCTCGACTTCAAAGACCACTTCCTGTCCTTCGCGCAAGGTCTTGAAGCCGTCCATGTTGATGGCGGAAAAGTGCACAAAAACATCGGCTCCGCCCGGCTGTTCGAGGAATCCAAAGCCCTTCTTTTCGTTGAACCACTTAACGCGGCCCTTCACATCAGCCACAATTGCCTCCTTGCCTTGCTACCTTCCAGTCTTGCAACCCGGAACCGACCTTCGGCCGGGCGACCAGAAACTGAAAATAATTATGCTTCAGCTTGGTCCTGGATTCCATACCATTTTTGAAAAAATCGGGCGGCTTTGGGACGGTTTTTAGGGTGGCGGTATCCTGACAAAGTTCTTATCCTTACGAGTCACCGGGCCGGACGTTCACAGGACCGGCCTTGTTTATCGGGGCGTAGCGCAGAGGTAGCGCACCTGCTTTGGGAGCAGGGGGTCCCGGGTTCGATCCCCGGCGCCCCGAAAGAATTCAACGATGGCATTTGACCTTACCCGCCGCGCCAGTGGTGTCCTGCTTCACCTGAGTAGCCTGCCGGGTCCCATAGGTCATGGGGACTTGGGGCCGGGTGCCCATGCCTTTGCAAGTTGGCTGGCCAAGGCCGGCCAGAGTTGGTGGCAGATGTTGCCCATTGGGCCCGCCGGAGGCGCCGGTTCGCCCTACCAATCGCCGTCCGCCTTTGCCGGCGATCCGCTGTTCATCAGCCTCGAACGCTTATGCGAAGACGGATGGTTGGACGTCGTGGATCTTCCGCCGGCAAGCTCCGGCCCTCTTTCGGATCCCGAACTGTCCGCGCAGATGCGGGATCCGCTGTTGCGCCGGGCCTGGCTCGCTTTTCATGAGCGTTGTCCGGCGTCGGAAGCCGCGGCATTCGTGGAATTTTGTTCCAGCCAGAATGTTTGGTTGGACGACTATGCTTTGTTCATCGCCTTGAAAAAGGATTACCAGGGCCGGCCATGGACGGACTGGGAATCGGGATTCCGTGACCGGCAGGCGCCCGCCTTGGAGAACGCGCGCAGGATCCATGCCGACGAGATGGATTTTCAGCGCTTCCAGCAATGGCAATTCCACCGCCAGTGGCAGGCGCTCAAGACCTCCGCGAATGAAAAGGGCATAGGGCTCATCGGGGATCTGCCCATTTTTGTGAGTCACGACAGCGCCGACGTATGGGCCGCGCGGGAATTGTTTGATTTGGACGACCACGGCCATCCCTTGCATGTGGCCGGAGTGCCTCCGGACTATTTCAGCGAAGAAGGACAGCATTGGGGCAACCCTTTGTACCGCTGGGATATGCACCGGAGCACCGCTTACCGCTGGTGGGTCGCGCGTTTTTGGCGGCTTTTTCAACTTTTTGACGCTGTACGCGTGGACCACTTCATCGGATTCCACCGCTATTGGGCGATCCCTGCGGGCGCGGCTTCGGCGAAAGCCGGCGCTTATCTGCCCGGGCCCGGCGCGCCTTTTTTTGAGGCGATCCGTGAAGAGTTGGGGGGACTCCCGATCATCGCCGAGGATTTAGGGGTCGTGACCCACGAGGTCGACGACCTGCGTAAACAGTTCGGCTTTCCGGGCATGCGGGTTTTGCAGTTCAGCTTCGGAGGGGATCCTTCGTTTCTGCCGAAGGCTTATCCCGAAGATTCCGTGGCCTACACGGGCACCCACGACAACAATACCCTCCGGGGCTGGCTCGACGGGTTCTTGCCTGGGAGGGGGGAAACCCCCGCCGGCGCCGCCGCCGGCGCCGAGGAATGTAAGCGGGCGCTGGACTTTTCAGCGCAGTACGAATCCGCCGACCCTGTCTTAGGTTTGCTGGAAGGCGTCTGGGCCACCCAGTCCCGCTTGGCCGTGGCGCCAGTCCAGGATTTATTGGGTCTGGGAGCCCAAGCCCGCATGAACGTGCCCGGCACCATTGTCGGAAATTGGCGTTTTCGCCTCGAACCAGGAGCTTTAGGCTCCGAGATAGCGCAAAAGCTGTTGGCCATCACGCAACGGCACCGTCGCACCTAGCCTTTTTTTGACGCCCATCCATGCCCACTGATCTCGTCATCCACGGCCATTTTTATCAGCCTCCCCGGGAGAACCCGTGGACCGAGTCGGTCGACCCGGAACCCTCCGCGGCGCCCTACCACGACTGGAACGAGCGCATTTACCGTGAGTGCTACCGCGCCAACGACAATGCCCGCATCATGAATTTTCAAGGCGTCGTTGAGGACATCGTCTCCAATTACCGACGTCTCAGTTTCAACATGGGGCCGTCCTTGCTTAGCTGGATGGAACGTCTGCATCCGCTGGGGTATCTGCGCATCATCGACGCCGACCGTGAAAGCGTCTCCCGCATAGGCGGGCATGGCAACGCGATCGCCCAGGCTTACAATCACAGCATTTTGCCCCTATGCAATGCGCGGGACCGGCGCACGCAGATTCTCTGGGGTTTGTACGATTTCAGGTACCGTTTTGGCCGCGAACCCGAAGCGATGTGGCTGCCTGAAACCGCGGTCAATCATGCCGTTCTCGAAGACTTGATCGAGGCAGGCATGAAGTATGTGATCTTGGCCCCAAGGCAATGCGCCCGGGTGCGCCCTTTGGACGGTGGGGAGGAGGACTGGCGGGACGTGTCCGAGGGCTCGGTTGACCCCGGCGTGGCCTATTTTTATCGGCATCAGGACGGCAGCGGGCGCGGCATAGCCTTGTTTTTCTACGACGGCCCCATTGCGCAGGCCATTGCCTTTGAAAATGCCCTCAGCCGCAGTCAGGACCTCATCGACCTTTTTTCCAGGGCTGAGGGCGGCGAAGGCCGCTTGGTGCATGTCGCCACGGACGGGGAAAGCTATGGCCATCATTCCCGTTGGGGGGACCGCGTCCTTGCCTACGCTTTGCGGGGGGAGGCGACCCGACAGGGCTTCAATGTCACCAATTATGGCGCTTATTTGGCCGCTTTCCCTCCCCGTTTTGAAGCCGACATTCAGGGCGGGTCCGACGGCGAGGGGACCTCGTGGAGCTGCGTCCACGGGGTGGGCCGGTGGATCAGGGATTGCGGCTGTCACACCGGCGGACAGGACGGCTGGAACCAGGCCTGGCGGGAGCCTCTGCGGTCGGCCTTGGACTGCGTGCGGGACGCCTTGGCTCCGGAGTTTGAGCGCGCGGCGGAGCCCTACCTGAAAAATCCGTGGGCCGCGCGCGACGAATTCATTCAAGTGGTGCTCGACCCCACGGCCCAGGCTAAAGCCCGTTTTTTTGAGCTTCAGGCTTTGCGTCCCCTGACTTCCGAGGAATCGGAGCGGGTTCTCTGCCTCTTGGACATGCAACGTCAGTGCATGCTGATGTACACGTCCTGTGGCTGGTTTTTCAACGACGTCAGCGGCATTGAAACCGTTCAAATCCTCAAATATGCGGCGCGCGCCTTGGACTACGCCGCGGAGCTGGGTTTGCGCGATGTGCGGGAAGAATTTCTGGCGCATTTGCGTCAGGCGCGCAGCAATGTCCCGGAGCAAGGCGACGGTGAATCTATTTTCCTGAAAGTCGTCGAGCCTTGTCGCGTCGGCACCGACCGTCTGGCCGCTCATTGCTCCATCATGGCGCTGGCCGAGGGGCCCTCGCGAGGCCGTCTGGGAGGGTGGAACTGGGCGGTGGAGCAGTTTCGGCGCACCGTGCGCGCCACGACGAGTTTTGCGAGCGCCCGCGTTCGGCTTGAAAACCGGGTGACTGGGCGCAGCAGCGACTGCAGCATCGTGGCCCTGCACTTTGGGGGCGTCGATTTCATCTGTTCCGTCAAACCCTGGACCAGCGAGGCCGCGCATGCGGCCCAATCGGCGAAGGTGGAAGCGGCTTTTCTGGGCGGTCGCATGATGGGCATCGTCAACGCTCTGCGCCTGGACCATGCCGGAGTCGAAGTTGGATTGGATCAAGTGCTCCCCGACGGCAGGGAACACCTCAGCCGCGAAATTTTCCAGAACTTGTTGCGCCAGGTGAACGAACAAACATCCCGCATCTATGAAGAAAACCGCTATCAGATCGATCTTTTTCAGGCCGCGGGGTTCCCCCTGCCGCCGGTCCTGCGGGCGGCGGCGGAATACACCCTGTCCGGGCAGTTTGGGGCCGAAATATTGGCGCAAAAAGAAAGCAAGGATCCCCGCGCCTATGAAAGGGCCGTGGCCTTGGCGCGGGAAGCCGCCGCTTTGGGTTACACCCTGGACGCGACCGAAAGCCGGCGCTTGTTCGGTGAGATGATCACCACGGCGGTGCGGCAGGCGATGGAAAGCCCCGATTCTACGCGGTTGAAGCAGGCGATTGCCCTGCTGCGCTTGACCTTGGAATTGGGCTTTAAGCCGGACCTGGAACGCGCCCAAGAGATCGCCTGTCGCGCGAGCGATCAGATGCACAACCCCGAAGAGCTCAAAGATTTGGCCCACTTGCTCATGCTCGACCCTCTTTTGTTGGTGCAACCTGTGAGAGCCACCTAACCTCCCCTTTCATCGGAAATTCGAAATGAGCGAAAGCACGGACTTGACCGAAGGGATGGAACGGCTCTTTCAATGCCGCCATCACGACCCCCATGCCATTTTGGGCGTGCACGGCGGCGCCGTAGGGCCCCAATTCCGTTGTGTGCGTCCCGACGCCATTGAGGTCAGCGTTTCGGCCAAGGGCGAGTCCCCGATCAGTTTGGCATGCGTGGATGCGCGTGGGCTTTGGCAAGGCGACCTTGCCGGGCGTCAACAGGGGGCGGGGCTTGTTGTGAGGGCCCGCTACGCGCAGGGACCCGAGTGGGTCACGGTGGATCCCTATAATTTCCAGCCCAGCGTCAGCGAATTCGATTTGCATTTGCTCGCCGAAGGCAGGCACTGGCATGCGTATGAAAAATTGGGCGCCCATGCCCGGGTCCTTGAGGGTTTTGAAGGCGTGGCCTATCTCTTGTGGGCGCCCGGCGCATCGGGTGTTTCTTTGGTGGGCGATTTCAACGCGTGGGACGGGCGCCTTCATCCCATGCGTTCCTTGGGCTCGGCCGGCATGTGGGAACTGTTTGTTCCCGGCACCACGACCCCCGGTTTTTATAAATTCGAAATTCATCCTTCCGGGGGCGGGACACCCTTGATCAAAACCGATCCCTTTGCTTTGGCGGCTGAGGTCCCGCCGGGGACTGCTGGGCGGGTCTTCACCAGCGCCTATCAATGGGGTGACGAGGCTTTCCTGGCGCGCCGCGAGGCCCGCCAGGCCCAGCGTGCGCCAATGGCGACCTATGAATTGCACTTGGGATCGTGGCGGAACGTGCCCGAAGAGGGCGGCCGCCCTTTAAATTACCGCGAAATAGCGCCTCAATTGGCCGCCTATTGCGTCGACTTGGGGTTCACCCACGTTGAGTTGATGCCCGTCATGGAACATCCTTATGGGCCGAGTTGGGGCTACCAGGTGGGCGCCTATTACGCGCCGGCCGCCTGTTGGGGCGCCCCGGATGACTTTCGGTTTTTGGTCGACACCCTGCACCAGGCCGGCATTGCGGTCATTTTAGACTGGGTCCCGGCGCATTTCCCCAAGGACGCCCATGCTCTGGGCCGTTTCACCGGCGAGGCCGTCTACGAACACGCTGATCCGCGCCAGGGCGAGCACCCCGATTGGGGCACCTACATTTTCAATTATGGACGCAACGAGGTTCAGAATTTTCTCATCGCCAATGCCCTGTTTTGGCTCAAGGAATACCACGCCGACGGCCTGCGCATCGATGCGGTCGCGTCCATGCTTTATCTGGACTACAGCCGCACGCCGGGCCAGTGGATACCCAATCCGTACGGCGGCCGTGAAAATCTGGAGGCCATCGATTTCATCAAGCGCCTGAACGTCGAGGCCCACGCCCAGGTGCCGGGCTGCCTGATGATCGCCGAGGAAAGCACCGCCTGGCCCGCGGTGAGCCGTCCGATCTATTCAGGCGGGCTGGGCTTTGGTTTCAAATGGAACATGGGCTGGATGCACGATACGCTGGACTACTTCAGCCGCGACCCTATCCACCGCCAATACCACCACCATGACCTCACCTTTGGTTTGCTGTACGCGTGGACTGAGAATTTTATTTTGCCCTTGAGCCACGACGAGGTGGTGCATGGCAAGGGGTCGCTGTGGGACAAAATGCCCGGCGATCGCTGGCGCAAGGCGGCCAATCTTAGGTCCCTTTATGGCTACATGTGGGCCCACCCGGGCAAAAAAATGCTCTTCATGGGTTCGGAATTTGGGCAGGTCGCCGAATGGAGGCATGACAAAAGTTTGGATTGGCACCTTTTGCAGTACCCTGAGCATCGGGGTCTGCAACGCCTGGTGAAAGACCTCAATGCCGTTTACCGCGGTCACCCCGCCCTCTGGGATCTTGACGGTGAATCCGGCGGCTTTGAATGGCTGGATTCCGACAACGCTCAAGCGAACGTGATCGCCTTTATCCGCCGCGCGGCGGATGTGTCCCAGGCGCCCTTGGTGGTCGTGGGTAATTTCTCGCCCGATCCCAGGACCTATCGTGTGGGCGTGCCCCAAGGGGGCACATGGAAAGAATTGCTGAATACCGATTTGGCCATCTATGCGGGCAGCGGGAGCGGCAACGGTGATCTGCGGGCCCAGGCGATGCCCTGGCAGCGCCAACCCTATAGCGTGGAACTGACTTTGCCGCCTTTGGCGGTCCTATGGCTGAAAAAGATGGGCGCCTAATTAGACCGGGTGACGCGGCTTTTGAGATAAAGATCCCGCCATTCGACGTATTTGTCCGCCAGCACCGGGGCGTCCTCTTTAAGCGTCGGGCAGCAGTATTCAATGCTGTTCGTATACCTGGCAAACACCCGCATGCGCTGGCCGCAATGGGGGCAATCCGTGCCCTCCGGGGCCAGGTCCAAGGGTTTGACCGGTTGGGCGGCTTTAACAGGGGCGGCCGCAAGGACAGCCGGGCTCGCCGGTGTTGGGGAGGCTTGGATCGCCTCGTTGGGGGTCTCAGACATGGGATCTCCGTTCAAGGCTTTTGGTTCGCGGAACCGGGCAACACGACCAGATTGGATTTAGCCTGTTTGAATTGCAAGCCGCGGTTCTTGTGTCCGACTTCCTGGATGCATAAAATGCTGTAGAGGGATAGGTGGAGGGTTTTTACGTCCTCGAATTTCCGTTTTAAATCTTCGGCCGTCGGGTCCACCACCAGGGAATGCTGTTCGAAAATGAAGTCCGAAATGGCGACAAAACTTATGCCGAGTTCGGAATCCTGCACCTTGTTGGCCCTTAACTCCACCAACTTGGAATCTAAAGGATCGCGGAAACTGACGACGAAGTGGGTCTTGGGGGTTTTCTTTTCCATAGGCATCATAGATACGCTACCCACCGCCCCTAGTCAAGCCGTCGCGGTTTGCGGCAGAGCCCATTTTGCGGGGCAGGAGCGGCTGATTTATACTCAACGTCCTAAGCTGATTTTCCGGGAGTTTAAATCATGATCCACGCCCTGTTTGTGGCACCCTGGCCCGGCTGGGTGGCCGGCCCCCTGATCGGTTTATACGCGGTCGCGTTCTTCCTTTTTCAGCGCCGCAACCTTGGGGCCAGCAGTTCATTTCCCGCGATGCTGGAGACCGCGCGCGGCCAGGACGGCCTGGATTTGGCGCAGGCGGACGACCCCTTACGCCTGCCGTTTGATCCCAGGGACCGGGCTCCGCGTTGGCGCTTATGGTGGCTGGCGGGGCTGTTCGTGGCGGGACTGTTGGCGTGGGCCCTGGGCGGGGAAGGCACAGGCGGACTTGAACTGCCGGGACTGGCACAGTCCTTTCCGGGCTGGCCTTTCTGGGGCAAGGTCGCCGTCCTGCTCGTGGGTGGCATCTTTATTGGTTTCGGAACCCGCATGAGCGGGGGCTGCACCAGCGGTCACGCCATCTTCGGCATCAGCCAGCGACAGCTTCCCAGCCTTTACGCCACCTTGGTCTTCTTCGCCATGGGCATGGCGGTGGCTTTCCTGTGGCAGGCGGTGCTCGTATGAAGGCGCGCTCGCATCTTCCTTACCTGTTTTGGGGCTTGGGATTTGGTTTCATCATCAGCCGCGCCGGGGCCACCCGTTTTGACTACATTAGGGATATGTTCCTTCTGCGCAGCCCCCAGCTTTATTACGTCATCGGCGGAGCCATTGCCGTGGCGCTGCCCTTGTTCGCTTGGCT
>Ga0075522_10003421_pt1 | contig 11569 bp, 9 predicted proteins | sample NGEPerA_FD_74796 | JGI IMG/M metagenome (GOLD analysis project Ga0075522, IMG submission 74796) | Arctic peat soil microbial communities from the Barrow Environmental Observatory site, Barrow, Alaska, USA - NGEE PermafrostL2-A | ecosystem: Environmental > Terrestrial > Soil > Wetlands > Peat ... | reverse complement strand
GTGATCTCTCCGGAAAGGCCCGTCACGCGGATGGGGATTGGTATAAGCGCGTGTCTACGATGGGCTGCGAAGTGGACACGGGGCGTCGAGGTGAATCGACGATCCGTGCGCTAAGCCGCCGCGCTCTTCCGCTCCCTCAGAAACTCGAAGAACTCCACCCCCTCCCGTAGCCGACGCTTCATCATCTCCGGGCTGCGGACCATTTCGCCGACGATGGAGCCGATCTTTCCCGGGCGGAAGTAGAAGCTCTTGTAGAAGGTCTCGACGGACTTGAAGATCTCGTCGTGGCTGAGATGGGGATAGTGCAGGGGGGCGATCTGGATGCCGTGGTCGTCGACCAGTTCGGCGTGCTCGGCGTCGAGCCAGCCGTTCTCCACCGCCTGCTTGTAGAGGAAGGTGCCCGGATAGGGAGCGGCGAGCGAGACCTGGATGGTGTGGGGATTGATCCTGGCCGCCCAGGCGGCGGTCTCGCGCAGGGTCTCGCGTGTCTCCCCGGGCAGGCCGGCGATGAATGTGCCGTGGATGGTGACGCCGATGTCGTGGCAATCCTTGGTGAACTTCTCCGCCACCTCGACGCGCATGCCCTTCTTGATGTTGTGCAGGATCTGCTGGTTGCCGCTCTCGTAGCCGACCAGCAGCAGGCGCAGGCCGCCGTCCTTCAGCACCTTCAGGCTCTCGCGCGGCACATTGGCCTTGGCATTGCACGACCAGGTGACCCCGAGCTTGCCGAGTTCGCGGGCGATCGCCTCGGCGCGCGGCAGGTCGTCGGTGAAGGTGTCGTCGTCGAAGAAGAACTCCTTGACCTGCGGGAAGGCTTTCTTCGCCCAGGCGATCTCCTCGATCACGTGGCCGACGCTGCGGGTGCGATAGCGATGACCGCCGACCGTCTGCGGCCACAGGCAGAAGGTGCAGCGCGATTTGCAGCCGCGGCCGGTGTAGATCGAAATGTAGGGGTGCTTCAGATAGCCGATGAAATAGTTCTCGATGGTCAGGTCGCGCTTGTAGACCGGGGTGACGAACGGCAGGGAGTCCATGTTCTCCAGGATCGCCCGCTCGGGGTTGTGGACAATCACGCCTTGCCCGTTGCGCCAGCTCAGGCCCGCGATGCCGGCCCACGGCTTGTCCTCGGCGACGTCCAGAATGGTGAAGTCGAACTCGTTGCGGGCCACGAAATCGACCGCCGGCGCGCTCTTCATGCTGCCCTCGGCGTCCACCGCGACCTTGGCCCCGATCAGGCCGGCCTTGAGATCGGGGTTCTCGGCCTTGAGCGCCTCGATGGTCTTCACGTCGGAGGCGAACGACGGCGCCGAGGTGTGCAGCACGACCAGGTCGAAATCCCTGGCCAGCGGCGTGATCTCGGCCAGCGACTGGCGGTGCGGCGGCGCGTCGATCAGGCGGCTGCCCTCGACCAGGGCGGCGGGCTGGGCGAGCCAGGTCGGATACCAGAACGACTTGATCTCGCGCTTGGCCTGGTAGCGCGAACCGGCGCCGCCGTCGAAGCCGTCGAACGACGGGGCTTGAAGAAACAGAGTGCGAAGCATCGGTTGAACACCTCAGCGGTGGTTGAGGACGCCGTCCCTGTCCACCCGGAAGCGACGGCCCTGCCAGGTCACGTTCGGTCCGAGGAAACTGACGAGGAAGACGCCGAAGGATAGCACATCGCGGAGCGGAAGCAGCCACCACGGCCCCGCGCGCGCGCCGGTCACGGTGTCGATGCGCAGCTTGAGGAACATACGCGCCACAAGCGTGGTGAAAATCAGGCCGAGCGCGGCGGGCTGAAACCCCAGCAGCGCCGCGGCGATCACCGCCAGGGGGAAGGCGTGGGTGACCAGGCTGCCGACATGCCCGGGGGCGTCGATACGCCACACCGTCCGGGTCCAGCGCAGCTCATGGGCGAGCAGCGCCCAGGCCGACGATTCGTCGCATACGTGGGTGACCACGATGGGCGGAATGGCGACCTTGAGGCCGAGGGCGCGAACGGCGCGGCCGATCTCGTAGTCGTCGGCGAGGCTGTCGGCGAAGACCTCGAAGCCGCCGATCGCCGACAGGGTCTCGCGGCGCAGGGCGATGGTCGATCCGAAGCACGGATGGGCCAGGCCCAGCGCCTTGCCGAGCACCGCGTTGGGGAGAAAATTGTAGTTGATCCCCATTGCCGACATTCGCGACCAGGGGCCGACGACGCCCTCTCCGACGTAAAGGCAGCTGACCGCGCCGACGCCGCTTTCGCCGAGTTCGGCGACCACGGCGCGCAGATAGCCCGGCTCGACGCGGATGTCGGCGTCGCTGAGGATCAGGATCCCGTGGCTCGCCGCGGCGGCGATGTTGATCAGATTGGAGACCTTGCGGTTGGCGCCGTGCAGGGTCGGATCGACGACGACCACGACCTTGGCGCCTGGACCGCCGGCGACGGCGCCGGCGATCGCGACGGCCGCGTCGCCGCCGTCCTGGATGCCGAGGAGCATCTCGATCTCGCCGGGGTAGTCCTGGTCGCGAAAGCTTTCGAGAGACCGCGCCAGGCCCGCCGGCGCCCCGTGCAGCGGCTTGATCAGCGACACATCGGGAGACGTCGAGGCAAACGCCGGCCCGAGGCCCACCGGCCCAGCGAGATAGCGCTCGGTGAGCGCCGCGGAAATCACCGCCAGCAGGGTTCCGGCGAGCGCGGCGCCCGCCAACGCCCAACCGAGCGCGAGGAGAACTGCGGCCAGTATCAAACTCCTCCAGTGGGGCTGGATCTGGACGTGAAACCGGTTCCGACGGGGTGGTCAACAGCATTCGGCGAGCCGCGTCGCACCGCTTCTCGGCGCCTTGCGGATGCGCTCGCCGTCCATAGATGGTATCGACATCCCGTCCCTGGCGAGTCCAGCGACGGGGCGGCTCCTGGAAGGAGTGGCGCGGGGCCGGTTTGGAGCAGCGTGATGAAGGTGATCCTGGCCCAGCCCCGCGGCTTCTGCGCGGGGGTCGTGCGGGCGATCGACATTGTCGAAAAGGCGCTGGAGAAATATCAGGCGCCGATCTATGTGCGCCACGAGATCGTCCACAACCGCCATGTCGTCGACAGCCTGCGCGGCAAGGGCGCGATCTTCGTCGAGGAGCTGAGCGAGGTTCCCGACGGCGCCCACACGGTGTTCAGCGCCCACGGCGTCGCCAAGTCGGTGGTCCAGGCCGCCGCCGCGCGGCGTCTTCCGGTGCTCGACGCCACCTGCCCGCTGGTCTCCAAGGTGCATGCCCAGGCCAAGCGCTATGTGCGCCAGGGACGCAGCCTGATTCTCATCGGCCATGCCGGCCACCCGGAAGTCGAGGGCACCATCGGCCAGATCGACGCGCCGGTGCGGCTGATTTCCACCGAGGCCGAGGTGGCCGAGATCGACGCGCCGCTGGACGCACCGCTGGCCTATGTGACCCAGACCACCCTCAGCGTCGATGACACCAAGGGGGTGATCGAGGCGCTCAAGGCCCGGTTCTCGGACATCGTCGGGCCGGACACCTCGGATATCTGCTACGCCACCCAGCATCGCCAGACGGCGGTGCGCGAGATGTGCGCCCTGGCCGACGTCATCCTTGTCGTCGGGGCCAGGAACAGCTCCAATTCCAACCGCCTGCGGGAGATCGGGGTCGAACTCGGCCTGCCCAGCTACCTGATCGCCGACGCCTCGGCGCTCGATCCGAAGTGGCTCGAGGGCGCCGAATCGGTGGGGCTAACCGCCGGCGCCTCGGCCCCGGAAGAACTGATCAACGAGGTCATCGAGGCGCTGCGGGCGCTGGGTCCGGTGGAGGTCGTGCCGATGAACGGCGTGGAGGAGAACATCGAGTTTCGTCTTCCCGCCGAGCTTCGGGCTTAATTGTCCGCTATGGGCGTCATCGAAAATCGAAGAAGGAGCGCGGCGTGGGTCTCCCCCTAGCGGCCGTGGCGCGGATCGGCGCCCACATCGTCGGCAAGCACATCAGCGGCGCCAGGCGCTATCCGCTGGTGCTGATGCTTGAGCCCCTGTTCCGCTGCAATCTCGCCTGCGCCGGCTGCGGCAAGATCGACTACCCAGACGAGATTCTCAACCAGCGCCTCTCGTTCGACCAGTGCATGGAGGCGATCGACGAATGCGGCGCGCCGGTGGTCTCGATCGCCGGCGGCGAGCCGCTGCTGCACCGCGACATGCCGAGGATCGTGCGCGGCTTCCTGGACCGCAAGAAATTCGTCATCCTGTGCACCAACGCCCTGCTGCTGACCAAGAAGATCGACCAGTACAAGCCCGATCCGATGTTCACCTGGTCGATCCATCTGGACGGCGACAAGGCGATGCACGATGCGTCGGTGTGCCTCGACGGGGTCCATGAGACGGCCATCGCGGCGATCAGGCTGGCCAAGTCGCGCGGTTTCCGGGTCAGTATCAACTGCACCCTGTTCGCCGGCGCGGTTCCCGAGCGGGTGGCCGCTTTCCTCGACGAGATGAAACAGATCGGCCTCGACGGCACGACGATCTCGCCCGGCTACGCCTATGAGCGGGCGCCCGATCAGGACCACTTCCTCAACCGGACCAAGACCAAGCAGCTGTTCCGCGACGTCTTCGCGCTCGGCAAAGGCGGCAAGGCCTGGTCGTTCACCCAATCGACCATGTTCCTCGACTTTCTGGCCGGCAACCAGGCCTATCACTGCACGCCCTGGGGCAACCCGACCCGGACCGTGTTCGGCTGGCAGCGGCCCTGCTATCTGCTGGGCGAAGGATACGCCAAGACCTTCAAGGAACTGATGGAGGAGACCGACTGGGACGCCTACGGGGTCGGCAACTACGAGAAGTGCGCCGACTGCATGGTCCATTCCGGCTTCGAGGCCAGCGCGGTGATGGACACCGTCAAACATCCCCTGAAGGCGCTGGCGGTGACCCTGCGCGGGGTCAGGACCGATGGTCCGATGGCCCCGGACATTCCCGTCGATCGCCAGCGTTCAGCCGACTTCGTGTTCTCCAGCCACGTCGACAAGATGCTCGCCGAGATACGGACAACCCAGCCCCGGGCCAAGAAGGTGGCGCGCGTGAGCTAGGGCCCGAAAGGCCGCTCCGGCCCCCCGGGCAGTGCGGATGAGGGCGCCCAGATCCCCCGGTCGCGCCAGCAGGGCGCGCAGCACCGCGCCGACGTCGGCATCGCCGTTTTCCTTCAAGCCGACCTGGGCGGCCCTCGGCAGGGCGTGACCGGCGCCGTCGGCCACCGCCCGCAGCACCGCGAAGGGCCGTCCCGCTTGCGCCGCCAGGCGGGCGACGACGTGCGACTCCATGTCGACCACGGCCGCGCCTGTCCCGAGCCGCAGGTCGGTCTTCGCCTCGGCGCCGGCGACCATGGCGTCCTGGCCCAACACGTCGTCGCGTGAAGCTCCCGGCAGCAGGGCGGCCAGGGCGTCGGACCAGGCCGGGTCGGCGGCCAACCTGGTCTCGCCATTGGCGACCGCTCGCCCGACGACCAGATCGCCAGGTTTCAACTCAGGGTCGAGGCCGCCGCAGATTCCAAAGCTGAGCGCGGCGGCGCCGGGGCGCTCGAGCCCGCGTGCGAGCGTCCGCGCCCAGTTTCGCCCAAAAACGATCATCGGGCCGTCGCCGATAATCCGCGATTCCCGGATCATGCCGACGACGACGATCAGATGACCGGAAATCGTCACATTCCGTACGCGACGCGACCGGTATTGCCGCGCCTCAGATTGCGGTAGCGGGCCAGGGCCCAGAGCGGGAAGATCTTCGCGTAGCCGTGATATCTCAGATAGAACACCCGCGGAAAACCACCACCCGTATAATGCTCCTCCGGCCACGCGCCCGCCCCATCCTGGTTTTCTTTTAGCCAGGCTATCCCGCGTTTTACCGCCGGGTTCTCGACTTCTCCCGCGGCCATCAGGCCGAGCAGCGCCCAGGACGTCTGCGACGCGATCGACGGCGCCGGCCGGTGTCCGGCGTAGTCGAGCCGGTAGCTGTCGCAGTCCTCCCCCCAGCCGCCGTCCGGATTTTGGATCGCGACGAGCCAGCGGGCCGCCTTTCGAACCATCGGCGAGGCGGCGTCGATGCCGGCCGCGTTCAGCGCGCAAAGCGCCGACCACGTCCCATAGATGTAGTTGACCCCCCAGCGCCCGAACCAGCTGCCGTCGGCCATCTGTTCGCGCTCGAGGTAGCCGAGAGCGGCGCGCATCCGAGGTGAATCGCTGCGCTCCCCGAGTTGGGCTAGCATGCTGACGCATCGGGCCGCCACGTCCACCGTCGGCGGATCGAGCAAGGCCCCATGATCGGCGAAGGGTATGTTATTGAGATAATGGAAGGTATTGTCCGCGTCGAAGGCCGCCCAGCCGCCGCCTTTGCTCTGCAATCCCTCGACCCATTCGCGGCCTCGCTCGATGGCGCCGTGGCTCCGCCGCGCGCGGTCCATGGCCATCACCACCACGGCGGTGTCGTCGAGGTCGGGATAATGGTCGTTGCGGTACTGGAAGGCCCAGCCGCCCGGCCGCACGCCGGGCCGCTGCTCCGCCCAGTCGCCGGCCACGTCCAGGATCTGGAGCGGTTTGAGCCAATCAAGCGCGCGTCCGACCGCGCTTTCGGCCGAAGGGCCGCCGGCCTCCAGCAGGGCGTGCGCAGCCAGGGCGGTGTCCCACACCGGCGACAGGCAGGGCTGACAATAGGCTTCGTCTGGCTTGATGACGAGAAGTTTTTCTATGGCTCGCCGGGCGGTTAGCCGGTTTGGATAATCCTCGGCGCGGCCCAGGGCGTCGTACATCATCACGGCGTTGGCCATGGCCGGAAAGATCGCGCCCAGGCCATCCTCGCCATTCAGCCGCTCGTCCACGAACCGCTCGACCTTGGCGATGGCGCGGGCGCGGCCATGCTTGGGCAGGCGCGGCTCGACGAGCTTCAGGACACCGTCCAGGGCGAAGAACAGGCTCGCCCACGGCTCCTTCCGATGGGCGCCGCGCGGCAGCCGGCGGACCGAGGCGGGCGGTTCGATGAACAGCTCGTCGATGGTCACGCCGCGCGGATTGCGCGCCCGGGGCTTGACGGCGCGCAGCACGAGCAGCGGCACGATGACCGTCCGCGCCCAATAGGAGATCTTCGTAAGATGGATGGGAAACCAGCGGGGTAGAAGGATTATTTCGACCGGCATGCGAGGGACCGCGGCCCACGAAACCACGCCGAACAGGGCCAGCAGGATCCGCGTGAAGACGTTGCAGCCGGCCGCGCCGCCCCGGGCGAGTAGCGCATCCCGGGCGCGAGCCATGTGCGGCGCATCGACGCCGTCGCCGATCATCTTGAGGGCGAAATAGGCCTTCACCGTCGCGCTGACGTCGAGCGGTCCCTGGTGATAGAGCGGCCAGCCGCCGTGGTCGGCCTGGATTCGCCGCAGATAGGCGCCGATCTTCCGCTCCAGCTCCAGATCGGCGGTTTCGCCGAGATAGTGGGTGAGGAGAACATATTCGGCCGGAATGGTGGCGTCGGCTTCCAGCTCGAACAGCCAGTGACCGTCGCCGCGCTGGCGGGCCAGCAGCCAGTCGGTGGCGCGGCTCACGGCGGCATCGACGTCGAGGTCGGCGTGAAGGGCGGAGGCGTCGTCCATGTTCCTACCTTATCACGGCCGCCGCCGTGTTTCCCGAGCGGATGGCCCCCTCGATGGTGGCGGGAAGGCCGGTCGCGGTCCAGTCGCCGGCGAGAACCAGATTTCGCCAGCGCGTGGCCGCCTTGGGGCGCCGGGCGTTCTGTTCGGGCGTGGCGGCGAAGGTGGCCCGCCGCTCCTTGACGATCTGCCAGGTCGGCAGCGGAGTCCCGAGACCATGGGCCGCGGCGACGTCGGTCCACAGCCGCCTCGCCAGGATCTCCCGTTCGACATCGACGAGGTCGTCGGCGCCGCTGACGGTGACCGAGAGGCGGTCCTGGAAGGCGAAGGCCCACTGGGCCGTCGCTCCGATGAGGCCAAGGATCTTCGGCGCATCGACGGGCGGGACGACGCTGAAGTGGCCATTGATGATGGCGCTGAACCGATTGGGAACGACCAGGTCCGGGACCAGGCTCTCGGCCAGCCACGGCGGAACGGCCAGGATCACGGCGTCGTCGGGACCCAGATCGATCCGGCGGTCGGCGAGCGCGAGGGATTTCGCTCGACCCGCCTGGAAGGAGATCTCGCGGAGCCGATGGCCGAAGCGAACCACGATGCCGCGGGTACCCAGGAACGCCAGCGCCGGGTCGATGAAGGCGGCGGAGAGGTTGGGATCGGCGATCCTCGGCCGGTAGGCGCGGCCCCCTCTGGCGAGGGTCTCTCCGATCACCGCGCGCGCCAGCGCGGCGGACCCGGCGCGGGCTTCGGTATTGAGAGCAGCGAGAAGGAACGGCTCCAGCAGGCTCTCCCAGAGCGGACCCCGGCAGGCGATCACCGCGTCGATCCGACGGTCGGCCCGAGGCCACATCAGATTGAAAGCGCTCAGATATTCCAGAAGGCGGGCGGCGGGCACGCGGCGATCCTCGGCCAGCACCCACCAGGGCAGCGGTCCGGCATTGGGGCGCACGATCCATCGCGCGCCGCTGCGGGCGTCGAAGAACGGGAACTCCGCCTCCTCGGGGCCGGCGAGCCGGTTCTCGGCCCCGATGGCTCCCAGATAGGCGACGGTGGCGTGGTTTCCCGACAGGACGAGGTGGTTGCCGTTGTCGATGGTCAGGCCGAGGATCGGATCGAGGTAGCTGCGGCAGCGACCGCCGGCCTGGGCGGCGGCCTCGTAGACCTCGACCTGCACGCCGCGAGCGGCAAGGGCCACGGCGGCGGCGAGACCGGCGAGGCCGGCCCCGATGACATGGACCGTCATCCCACCAGGCCGTGGCGCGCGACCATCCACAAGAGACTGATTTTGCCTGGTTTTATCCGGGGACGGGGGGCGGCCCAGCCGGCTTCTTCCATGCGCGCGAGGATGGCGGCGTAGACCGCGCTCATCAGGCGGGGGGTGCGTAGCCGGCCGGCGGGCCTGGCCGCCATGACGCGGTCGGCGTCACGGTAGTGCGCTTCGGCGCGCGCCGCCAGCCAGCGGCAGGCCGCGTCGATGGCAGGATTGTAAATTACTTCAAGGGGTTGCGTGGTTTTTATGCCGGCCGCGGCGAGGGCTTCGGCGGGCAGATAGAGCCGGCCGATGGCGGCGTCCTCGTCGAGGTCGCGCAGGATGTTGGTGAACTGCAGGGCGCGGCCGAGGTGGTGGGCGAGTTCGCGGCCGGGTCCCTGCTCCATGCCGAAGACGTGGGTAGACAGCCGCCCCACGGCGCTGGCCACGCGGTCGCAATAGAGGTCCAGTTTGGTGAATTCCGGTCCCCGAATTGTCTCCTCGATGTCCATTTCCATCCCCAAGATGACATCGAAAAAGTCGCCTTTGGTCAGATCGAAGTCCGCCACCGGCCCGGCGAGAAACGCCGCCCGTTCCGGCGCGGCGCCGGCGAAGAGCGCGTCCAGATCGGCCCGCCAGCCATCCAGCGCCATCCGCCGCTCATCCGGCGGAGGTCCCTCGTCATCGGCGATGTCGTCCACCGCGCGGCAGAAGGCGTAGATCGCGAACATCGCCTCGCGCTCGCGCCGGGGCATCAGCCGCATGGCGAGATAGAACGAGCTTCCGGAAGCGCGGCTCTGAGTGTCGGCGGCCATCGCCTCACCTATGGCCCATGCGGCCCCGCGATCCCAGGGCGCCGGCGGCGCCGACCAGCGCCAACCACGCCGTTTCGAGGCGGGTGTGGCGGATGCGCCGGGAGAGCGGATCGCCGGCGATCAGGCGCGCGGCGAGACTTTCGGCGAGGCGATGGATGACGCCGATCTCCATCGACAGCCGCAGGTCGCGCACTTCGCCGGCCAGGACGCGGCTGTCGGCGAGCAGCGCCTGGCAGCGGCGGGCGAGATCCGCGATGACGCCGCGCAGGGCCGGCGAGGCCGCCGGCGCACCCAGCGCGGTCACATCGACGCCGGCGGCGGCGAGCGCGTCCTGGGGGAGATAGACGCGGTTCAGATCCCGGTAGTCCTTGGCGCAGTCCTGGAGGTGGTTGATCACCTGGAGGGCGGCGCAGAGGGCGTCGGAGGCGGGCCACAGAGCCGTGCTCTCGCCGTGGACGTCGAGCATGAACCGGCCGACCGGCGCGGCCGACCAGCGGCAGTAGTCGATCAGCTCGGCCCAGTCGGCGTAGCGGCTCTTGACCACGTCCTGGCGGAAGGCGTGGAGAAGATCGAGCAGATGGCGGTCGGTGACGGTGGCTTCGATCGCGGCCAGGCGCGCGAGCTTGTCGGCCGGCGCGGCGGTGGGATGATCGGCGATGTCGTCGGCCTGGCGCGCCACGCGGTAGAAGGCGAGGACGGCGGGGCGATGGCGCGGGGCGATGAGGATCGAGGCGACGGGGAAATTCTCGTCGCGGTGGCCCTTGCCGGAGGAAAGCTCGCTCATGCCGCCCGCGCCTGGGCGCGGCCTTTCCACATCCCTCCCCGGCCGATCCAGACCTGGACGGCGGACCGCACGGTGAAGGCCCCATAGAGCGCGCCGATCAGCGGCAGGGCGAGGCCCCAGAGCGGCGAGCGGCGGTAGAAACGCAACATCGGCTGGAAGGCCATCGCCATGGCCAGCCACGCGGCGAGGCCGAGCCAGCGGGCGGGACCGTCCGCGAAGACCGCGAACACCGCCGGGGCCAGATAGATCAGCGCCATGCCAAGCACCGTGGCGGCCAGCAACCAGGTGGAAAAACGGAGCTGGGCGTAGGCCGAGCGCGAGACCATGGCGGCGATGTCGGCGAACCGCCCATAGGGGCGCAGGCTGACGGCGCGGGTGGTCAGGCCGAGCCAGATCGGACCGCGCGCCTTCATCAGGCGGGCCAGGGCGCAATCGTCGATGATCTCGCCCCTGATCGCCGCGGCGCCGCCGGCCTGCGCCAGCGCCCCGGCGTCGACCAGCATGCAGCCGCCGGCCGCCGCGGCCACTGGGCTCTTCGCATCGTTCACCCAGGCGAAGGGGAACAGCATGGCGAAGAAGAACACGAAGGCGGGAATCAGCAGGCGCTCGGCCCAGGTCGCGGTGGAGAGCCTGGCCATCAGGGAGGTGAGGACCAGGCCGCCGGCCTCGGCACGGGCGACCAGACGGCGCAGGTTGTCGGGCGCGTGGGCGATGTCGGCGTCGGTGAGGAGCAGGTACGCCGGCGGCCGACCCGACCGCGCGGCGCGCTCGATCCCCTGGTGGACGGCCCACAGCTTGCCGGTCCAGCCGGCCGGCAGCGGCGCGCCGGCAAGGATCTCCAGCCGGCCGCCGCCGACGGCGCGGGCCGCCGCCGCGGTACCGTCTGCGCTGGCGTCATCGACAAGGATGACGCGGAATTCGCCGGGATAGTCCTGGCCGACGAGGCTGCCGATCGAGCGGGCGATGACGTCGGCCTCGTCGCGGGCCGGCACGATGGCGGCGACGGCGGGCCAGAGTGCTTCCCTCCCCTTCATGGGGAGGGTGGCGCGAAGCGCCGGGTGGGGAAGTGTGAAGCCGTCCCGGGCATCGGTGGGCGCGACAGCCCCGCCCTGGCCGCTTCGCGGCCTGTCCCTCCCCATGAAGGGGAGGGAAGAT
>Ga0075522_10003419_pt1 | contig 11592 bp, 10 predicted proteins | sample NGEPerA_FD_74796 | JGI IMG/M metagenome (GOLD analysis project Ga0075522, IMG submission 74796) | Arctic peat soil microbial communities from the Barrow Environmental Observatory site, Barrow, Alaska, USA - NGEE PermafrostL2-A | ecosystem: Environmental > Terrestrial > Soil > Wetlands > Peat ... | reverse complement strand
ACTCCGCACCGCCCGGCTTATTCGGCGCCCGCCCCGGCCATGTCGTTCCTTCGCGGATGGTGACGGTGGGGATGTATCTGTTTCTTGCCGCACTGTTCATGCTGTTCGCGGCGGCCATGCTCGGGTACATCCTGGTGCGGACGGCGGCCAGCGAAAAAGTCGCCCTGGGCACGCTGCATTTTCCCGCCGCGCTGTGGATCAGCACCGTATTGGTGGTGACGGCCAGCTTCACCATCCACCGGAGCCTGCAACTGCTCCATCGCGAACGGCAGGCGGGCTTCCGCAACTGGCTTGGGGTCACGCTGCTCCTGGCCATCGCGTTCGTCATCGTGCAGGCGCCGTCGATGGCGGTCCTCCTCTCCTCGCAAGCCAGCCTCAAAGGGCAACATCTCGCGCTCTACAGCCTGATTTTCGTGCTGGTGCTGGTGCATGCGATGCATGTGATCGGCGGCATCGCCGCCCTGTCCTGGACGAGCCGCCAGGCCCGCCGGCATGTTTACGATCACGAGCATTACGTGCCGATCCGCAACGTCGCCCTGTACTGGCATTTTCTGGATGCCGTCTGGCTGGTGATGTTCTTCACGTTCCTGGTTCTTGGCTGAACCGCCCAGTTACACCAATGCGTTCTCCGGTTTCACCAACTCCCTGAGCGTGACAAAAGGAATCTCACCACGGAGGCACGGAGACACTGAGGCGCTTAATTGTCTCGGGCGCGTCTCGAAGTCTCAAACGAACCAGCCAATTCGTTTTCTTGCCAAGCGGCACGTCGCCTTGAATGCGCCTCTGTGCTTCGGTGTCTCCGTGGTTGTTTTCATTTTCAGATTGAGGATCCAGCAAGTTTTCCCGGCCAAACGACAAGAGCCGCCCCACACAAGGGCGGCTCTTATCACAAAGGCTTGAACAAAAAGGGCGGCGTTTGGGGCGTGGCGGGATGGGGGAGATGTGGCCCCGGCCAACTGTTTTTCCGCCGCGAACGGGCGGAAACTGCTCTTTTGCCGCTCACAGGGACTCGTTACGCTTCCTGGGCCGTCAAGGCCTCGGAACCCGAAAGCACCTCGGTAAGCGCCTGCTCAAGACGGCGTTTGGCCATGCGGATGTCGTATGAAGCGACACCGGTCCGGCGGCGGGCCGCCAGGCGGTCCATGCCGCCTGGGGTCAGCGCATCGTGAAGCGAGGCGTTAATGAGGCTTTCGACAGCCCGACGAAGCGTCTCGGCATGATTGCCTTCCACGGAAACTCTCCTTGCGCCAGATGGGCGCCGTAGAATTGGCCAACCGCCGGTTGCCTTCCAAAGCAACACACCCTTTACAGGGGGACGCCGGCACGAGGCCAATAAGGATAAAAACCGAGGATCGAAACGCTTGAAGACAGCGTTGATCCCTTTCACATGCCTGCGGAGTTAGCTGACGGGCTGGGAGTTGAAAGTCTCCCTCGGAATCCCAAGCCTCACACAAAGGCCGGAAATTCGATTAGCCCCTGTTCACCGCGATCCGGGGGCACCAGATTCCGCGATGACGATACGCGCCACTTGGGCCGTATTGGGTTCTCCGCGCCTCCCCGGGGACGGGAAGGCTTAGGCGGTCAAGCGAGAGCGAATTGTAGAGAACGTCAACGTCCTGTCAAGAAAATTCCGGCCCTTTTAACCATAATTATAAGAAAAATTTGAGAAGCAAAAATAAGTTAAACCGGGCTCGTCGGGAAGTATTTGCAATGAATCGGCTTTTTCTGGAAAATGAATGCATGAAGTTATTTACGCCCGCGCTGGTCCTGTTGGCTTGTTTCGTGCTTGCATCCTGCAGTCCAAAGCAGCCGGGCGTGAAGGCCGGCTCAATCTCGAAGAAAAAATACGAGGCCCCCGGCGACTTATTCACTATCGCAGTGCCCCAGGGAGAACATGTGAAGGCCAGGGACGCTGCCTCCGGGCCCGGCGCCGGGTTCATCAGCTTCCTGGACGATCTGGGCACGTTCTACCGCCTGCAATACTCCCCCGCCCGCGGCACGCAGCGCGCCGAGCTTGGCGGCGAAGGCGCCGACGATGCCTACCGCAAGATTCTGAATGACGAAGTGGTGAACCCGATGCGATCGGATTCGCCGATCAGCACCGTACTCGATGAAGAGGCGATCCAGTTTAACGGCCGTCCCGCGTACTTCGCGGTCATTCAACTGCCGGGCCGCGCAACCGTTTCGATTGATGATGGCCAGGGCAACTGGGTTCGCGGAGACGACGTGCGCGCCGTCCTGCTATTTACGCATGGCGATGAAGTCCTGACCGCCCTCCACTCCGAATCCCCCATCCGCCAGGCCGTCAGCCCCACCAGCGATTTTGAACGCATCGACCGGCTGCGCAAAGAAGTGATGGAGTTTGCGAAAACGATCGAGTTTAAGGAGAAAAGGTAGCCTGGGGGCTACGCTCCACGACCAAGTGACGGTTGAAAATCCGAAATCCGAAGCACAAGGGCACAAAATCCGAAATCCGAAGCACGAAATCCGAAACAAATCCAAAAGCAAGAAAGCGGAAAATTCAAAGGGCGCGTTCCGAAGGCGTTTTTTGAGTTTTCTTCCTTTGAATTTTGAGATTGTTTCGGATTTCGTGCTTCGGATTTCGGATTTCCACGTCACGCTGCCTCGGAATGCTCCTCACCGGGGGCGTGAACCGTATACCGAAGTGAGTTCAGCAGCGCCAGCAGGTCCTTGGGGTTCCGCGACAATTGCAATTCATAGCATCGGCACCCCTGGGCCAAGCGCGAAGGAAGCTGGCTGCTTCGGCGGTTGGGATGCAGCTCCAGGATCGGCCAGGCACGGCGCAGCACGTTGATGGCGGCGCCGGACTCGCACTGCCGCAGATGCGCCTTGGGCCGCCGGCCCGGCTCGGCTACCAGCACCGCATCGCAGAAGGCATGGTTTTGCCAGGAACCCGGCGACTCAGCCGTCACGTCGAAGCAGCTTTCCTGATCGCTCATGGTCGAACGCAATCGCGGCACGGTGGCGCGATCGATGCGGCCGGGCAGATGCAGCAGGGCCAGCCGGCCATCCTCCTCGCGCACGCCCGTCCAGCGCTGTCCGATAATCTTAAATCCCGCGGCGATCATGCCGGTGAGTTCGGGCTCTATGCCGAACGGGCAGATCAGCAGAACGGCGAATCCGTCGCGCACCGCCGACACCGCCGGCAGCAGATGCAGCCCGCGCGCCCGCAGCAACTGCGCCATCGGCCAAAGCACCGCCAACTCCGCGACGCGAAGCATATCGAGCTTGGGCTGGGGCACAACCCAGCTTCGCCATTGTCCCTTGAGAATGTTGATTTCGCTCATCCCCCAGCGATCGTCCACCAGCCAGAATCGCTCGTCCTCCTCGTAGACGTCCATCATGTCCGGCGTGCGGCCCGCATGCCGGGCCGAGGAGGACAGGCAGCGCAGCACCTCCGCCTGCTCGTAGGGGCGGACCGACCCGGCGGTGGCCCCGAATCCATCGGGCCATCCGGGCACCGCGAACGCGCCCAGCAGAAGGTCCAGCGCCGGCGCCAAGGCCGGCACCGTGCAGTCCAGTTCCACGACCGGGCCGTGGACGGCCAGTTTCCTTCGGGCAATTGGGGTGCTCGTGTCGCCCATCCGAACCTCCTCGCCGCCGATAATTCCGCCTTCGGGACTATCGGGCCAATGAGGCCAATGTCTGTAGGAGAGGCAACTTCGCGTTGTCCCTGGATGACAAAACCAAGGGGTGTCAGTCCCGGAAATCGGCCACCTTCATCGTGACACGGGCGTCCCGCCCTTGCCGGCGCGATAACGGGTGTTAGTATGCAATACCCATGAACGATGCGCCGGCACAACTTCATTATGCGCCGCGCGCGGCCAACGGCCGGCGTCTGATTTTCAGGACGGCGCTGCTAGGATGCGTGTTGGTCCTCGGGCTCATCGCCTGGCGGTATTGGCCGGCGGTGGACCATCGCGTCCGGCTGCTTTACTGGCAGCGGAAGGCGATGGCGTATACGGAGCCCTCCAATTCAATTGTCATGGATAATTACCCGACAAGCGGACAAGAAACTGGAGGAAAATCTTCAGATTGGGTGTTTGTGTCCAATCGGAATTTGTCACAATATTCTCCAGGGAACTCCACGCCGGCCCTCTCACATCCGCTTAGAATGCACTTTGCCCGCCCGTGGCGAGAGTTTTATGGATTGTACGCGCCCCCCGGACGCAAGGCTGGTGCAGTATTGTTTTTGCACGAGCGGAGCGTGCTGGGCGGCAAGCCGCGATTGGTGGCAGTGGATGGGCGGGTCTTTGGCGGCACTACAGTCGCGACTTGGGCCACCGTCTTTCGCCCTGGCTCGCTCCATCGCGCGCCGGTCGAGACTGGTCATTCGAACCCCATCCTCTTAATGACGGAAAAACGCGTCCAAATATACGCTGGCCTACCCGACCCCACCGATCCATCGCATTTCACCATCGCATACACGCTGAACGGCAACATTGGGAGAATTGATGGCTGGCTCGATCACAATGATAAGGTAACGCTGATTAGGACATTCCCCGCCGCTACCCCGCCGGCTCAAGTGTCCGCGGCACGATCTCCGTAAACGCTTCCACCGCCTCCCCCTGCACCGCGCCCAATCGGGCGATGATCGGCGTGCTGAGGGCCGCGAACGCCATCATCGCCCCCAGCGTCGCGAACGGAGCAAGATACGGCAGTTGGCGCAAGGCGCGCGGGCCCATCAGATCCGTCCACAACCCCATCGCCCACGGGCTAAGTCCCGCGAACGTGCCGGCCAGTGTGAGAAACAACCCGACCACCCGCCCGCGCACGTTGGCCGGCACGCGCTCAAGCATGGCGGCGTCGCTCATGGCGTAGCTGCCCAATTGCAGCGCCTGAAACGCACATAGCACCGCCAGCACGGGCCCCCTGCCATGCACCAGCGGGACCAGCGAGATGGCCGCGCCCGCGGCGACCATCACCGCCGCCAGCGCCGGCAGCCGCCGCCGGCCCGGCGTCAGCCAGACCGCCAGCGGGTTGGCCGCCACGCCCATCAGCATCATCGTGCCGACGATCAGCCCCGTGCGCTTGACGTCCAGGCCCATCGCTTTTTGCAGATAAATGCTGGCCAGAGAGAGCGAGGCCACGCCCGCGAAATCCCGGCACCCCAGCACCGCCGCGATCGCCAGCACGCATCGGCGGCGCTGCCGGCCCAGCGGCGGGTGCTCAATCCTGGCGCGATTGACAGCGCCGGTTGCCGCGGCACCGGTTGCCGCGCCGCGCGTCGCGGGCCGCGCTTCCCGGGCCAGCAGGAGGAATAATACGCCAAACGCGAGCCCCGCCAGCCCCAGTTCAACGCACGGCCGCTGCCAGTTGGCCACCCGCATGAAATGCCAGTGCGCGGTTTGAGCCCGCCAGCCAGCATATTGCGGGCCGGCGAAAAAGCCGATCCCCGAGCCGATGCTCAACAACCCGATCGCCATGCCCGGCGATTTTGGAAAATGCTCGGGCACCAGCGCGTTGGCCGCCGGATGAAAGACCGTTCCGCCGATTCCCGCCAGCACCGCCAGCAGCAGCACGACATCGTAGCTTCGCGTCAATCCCATCAGCCCGATGGCCGCCGCGTTCACGATCAGGCCCAGGCCCAGCATCGCCTTGCGGTTCACGCGATCGGCCATCACCCCCGCGCCGTAGCTGAGGATCGCGTAGACCAGCCCATACACCGTGACAATCAGCGTGGACCACTTGTCGCCCGGCAGCCGTAAATCCCGCGCGATCATCAAATACAACGGCACCAGCATCGCCCCATACGCATGCGTGAACGCATGCAGCAGAGTCGACAAAACAAGCGTGATCGTCGCGTTGATACCTGCGGCGCGGCTGGACATAAGCCGGGATTATAGGAAATAACCGTGGTTGCCGCTTCACATAGACGCGGCGTCCTCGCCGCGTGCCTTCTCCGCAGGCGCGGCGCGAGCAAAAGCGACGGGGACGTCGCTTCTACGTAGACGCGGCGTCCCCGCCACATTTCTTCTCCGTGGGCGCGGCGCGAGCGAAAGCGACGAGGCCGTCGCTTCTGCGTAGACGCGGCGTCCTCGCCGCGTTTCTTCTCCGTGGGCGCGGCGCGAGCGAAAGCGACGAGGCCGTCGCTTCTACGTAGACGCGGTGGCCTCGCCGCGTTTCTTCTCCGCGGGCGCGGCGCGAGCGAAAGCGACGAGGCCGTCGCTTGTGCGTAGACGCGGCGTCCTCGCCGCGTTTCTCTTGGGCAGGCGCAACACGATCAGGAAACGTGAACATTGCTTCTACGAGGGTTATCGCGAATATATCGAGTCACCCTTTCCAATTGATCGGCGGATCGAATGATGTGATCGAAGGTCTCTTTTTGCCAGAACGCGCCGGACCGTCCCAGGATTCGGTTGATGCGGTGCGAAGTGAACGACTTCCATCGCTGAAGGATCTGAGAAAGGGCGTGCCCGGGCAACGGCGTCACCAGCACATGCACGTGATTCGGCATCACCACTGATTCGCCCAAGGCATAGCGTTGGCCGTCGAAATACCGAATTGCATCTTCCACGACCCGCCTCAGATCGGGCCGGCGCAGCAAGCATTCGCCATGGCACTCATCGAGCCATCGTTCCCAAGTGGCCGTGAAGTTATGGGAATATTCATCGATCTGCATTTGGCTGCGAGGCGGCGGATTGCGCGCCAGCCACACCTCTCGCTCGCGCAACCATTCGCGGACGCGCTGGGCGGGAATGGAGTCGGCGGTTCGCCAGGTGACGAAATAGGTGACTCCTCCCTGGCGCCAATGAGGCAAATTCCCGCCGCGAACGTGGCCAACGCCTTCAGAGGGCTTAAATACGCCAAGAATGAAAGTAGAAGCGGAGTCCCCGCCGCTTCCGATTTTGTTTGTCGAAGGAGATGAAGCGACGGGGACGTCGCTACTACGTGTCGCCAGCGCCGGCGCGGGACTGGTGGGCGCGCCGGGCGCAAACGTAGAAGCGGCGGCCTCACCGCTTTCGGCGCCGTTCGCCGGCGGGGATGAAGCGACGGGGACATCGCTTCTACTTTGTCCCGCTTCAGAGTTCATCGTCGCCTTCCGCTCTCACGCCTGTGCCACCAATCGTGCCAGGTCGTCCACATTCCTGGGTTCGCGCATCGGCACTTCCGCGTAATGGGCGATTTTCCCGTTTGCGTCAATGATGACGGTGCCGCGTTTGGTGCAGTTGTACGGTTCCTCGCCGGCCCACATTCCGTACGCCTTGGCCATTTTGCGAGTGGGATCCGACAGGAGCGGATAGGGAATCTTGTATTTGCTCTTGTACTCGGCATGACTGAAGGGGCTGTCGCAGCTTACGCCAAAAACGACCGTATCGGCCGACCCGGCAATTTTCGGCAAGTCCGCGCCAAACGCGCAATGCTCAGTCGTACACACCGGCGAAAAATCCATCGGGTAAAACAGCAGCACGACCTTCTTGCCGCGCAGCGATGAAAGCTTCACCTTCGCCTTGTTCTCGTCCATCAATTCGAAATCGGGGGCGGCATCGCCCTTCTTCAATGTGGCTTCGCTCATCAGATGCTCCATAAAGTAACCATCGTCCCGACGCTCCGGCCGGTGAAGGCGATGATAGGAAGCCCGCCCAATGAGGCAAGTGACGGCTGTATAATGCGGCCTCCCGGCGCGCAAGGGACGCGCTTCGGGAGGAACGCGTGATAATCGCGCGGGCGCGTGGCACAACAGATTCCGTTAGACTCCCCGCCTCGCGCGAGCAAATTCACAAAGGGGCTCAGAGCGGGGCGATCGCGCAACCCAAAGAAAGAGGGAAACCACGAATGGACACGAATGCAGCCTCGACAAGATTTCGCGGGATATCTTCGCAGGAGCCGCAGAGACATTTTTAACGTTGAATGGCACTTTTGTCAGGAGTTTCTTATGTCCGCTTCGCGCTTCATCATTCATCCGTTCGACCCGGCTCGCGGCGAGCCTCGGACATTCATCATTTTCTTCCTGCTGCTTTGCGCATCGGGCGCCTTCGCCGCCCCCGCGACGCAGCCGGCCACTCAACCCGCGAAGGTGGTTCAGCAATCGCTGGATGGCACGATTCTGCTGCACGCCCGCGACGTCAGCATTCACGGCACTACCGTCCGCTACGAGCCCAATCCACACAAAAACACCGTCGGCTACTGGATGAAGAAAGAGGACTGGGTGAGCTGGGACTTTCAGGTGGATCATCCAGGCCGTTTCAACGTCGTAATCCTTCAGGGCTGCGGCAAAGGTTCCGGCGGGGCGCAGGTCGCATTCTCCGTTGCCGGCCAAACGCTCAAAACCATCGTGCAAGACACCGGCGGATTCCAAAACTTCGTTTCGCGCGACATCGGCTCGGTTCAGCTTGCGGCGGGAAAATACACGCTAAGCGTCAAGCCGATCACCAAGCCGGGAGTGGCCGTCATGGACCTCCGCTCGGTCACGCTCAAGCCTGCGGAAACGGCACCTTAAGTTGAACGCGCCCTTTGAATTTTCCGCTCTTTCCGCATTTGAATTTGTTTCGGATTTCGTGCTTCGGATTTCGGATTTTCACCCGTCACTTGGGTTGTGGACGTGAAATCCGGCCAGTATTAAAACTGGAATGCTCGGCCCCTCGCGGCTATATTCATTGGGTCTGCACCACCCGTACCTTGGAGATTTCATGAAAGTTTTGTTTGCAGCCGGGTTGTTGGCACTCGCGGGGATCGCCTTGGCCGAGCAGAAACCGCCCACGCCCACGACGCAAGCCGGCGGGGTGATCGCTGTCGGCAACGACGGGACGCGGCTCAGAATTGACGCACCCGCCAAACCTTCGGCGAAGCGTCCGACAAGCGACACGAACACGGACGACGCGGATGAATCGGATGATACCGACAAGTCCGAAAAGCCCGGCGAGCTGATCAAAAAACTCAAAGACCTGGAAAAAAAGCAGGCCAAAAAAACCAAGATCGCTTTCTTCGATTTGTCCACGCGCCCAGTGGAAGAGCAGCCGATGGCGTTTTCCATTTTTGGCGATGATGCGTCCATGACCCTGCGCTCGCTCGTCGAGCGACTCCATAAGGCGCGCGATGACAAGAACATCAAGGGCGTGCTCATCACCCTCGGCGACGGCGGCGTCGATTTCTCGCAGGCCCAGGAACTGCGGGATGCGCTGGCCCAGATCACCAAGGCCGGCAAGGCCACCTATGTATACGCCGACAGCTACGATACCGATACCTACACCGTGGCCACCGGCGCCAAGCACATCTGCCTCCTGTCCGGAGGCGAAGTCATGATCCCCGGCGTGGGGTTGGAAACAACATTCTACAAAGGCCTTTTCGATAAGATCGGCGTAAAAGCCGACTACGTGCAGATCGGCGAGTACAAAGGCGCCGACGAAGAATACACCCGCACCCAGGCCAGCCCCGAACTCAAGGGCGAACTGACCAAGCTCACCGCCGGCCTGTATCAGCAAATCGTCGATGGCATCGCCGCGCATCGGAACATCTCGAAAGATGATGTGAAAGCGGTCATCGATCAGACGATCCTCACCGGCGATGAGGCCAAATCCAAAGGCCTGGTGGATGAATTGACCGACCAGGATGGCCTGCGACAAATCATCACCAAGAACGTCGGCAATGAAGTCGATCTGGTGCACGACTATGGCCGCAACCCGCGCGAGGCGGTGGACATCAACAACCCCATTCAGCTTTTCTCGCTGCTGATGAAAAAGCCGGCGCCCGAGTCGGATAAGCCGCAGGTTGCCCTCATCTACGCCAGCGGCGTGATCGTGGATGGGGATGGCGGGGACGGGCTGTTCAGCGAGCAAGGCGTCGGTTCGGAGGACATGCGCAAAGCCATGCGCATCGCCGCCCGCGATGAGAACATCAAGGCGATCGTCATTCGCATCAATTCGCCCGGCGGCAGCGCGCTGGCCAGCGAAGTGATGTGGCAGGCGGTGCGCCACGCCGCCGAGAAAAAACCCGTCATCATCAGCATCGGATCGATGGCCGCCAGCGGCGGGTATTACCTGGCCTCGGCGGGCGATAAAATCTTCGCCGACCCCTCCGCCATCGTCGGCTCCATCGGCGTCGTCGGCGGCAAGTTCGTCTACAAAGGCCTCTACGACTGGGCCGGCGTCCACACCGAAGCCTTCTCCAAGGGCAAAAACGCCGGCCTGTTCAGCTCCAGCGAGCCGTGGACCGACAAGCAAAAGGAGATGGTCACCCACTGGATGGAAGGCACCTATAAGCAATTCACCCAGCGCGTGATGAAGACCCGCACGGGCAAGATCAAGGACATCGACAAAGTCGCCCGCGGCCGCATCTTCCTGGCCAAGGACGCCAAGGCCCTGGGAATGGTTGACGAAATCGGCGGCACCGACGACGCCCTGGCCTACGCCGCCCATCGCGTCGGTCTTGAGCCGGGAAAATATGATGTCCGCATCGTCCCCGCCCCCAAGACGCTTGGGGACCTGATCATGGGCGGCGGCGCCGAGGCGGCGTTTGCCTTCAAACCCAAAATCGAAATCGGCGCGGATTCGATTCTTGGCGCCGCCTCCCCCGCCGTTCGCAAAACCCTCGCCCGCAACCTGCATTTGCTACAGATTCTCCAGGAACGGCCGATCGTGCTCATGACGCCGTTTGATGTGACGATCAAGTGAAATCCGGGCCACGACAATCAGCCGAAGCTGGGCGGACAACCCCCGGTGAAGGCTGAAAATCCGAAATCCGAAGCACGAAATCCGAAATAAATTCGAATGTAAGAGAAGCGGAAAATTCAAGGGGTGTTTCCGTGGTTGACTTTCGAGTTCTCACCGATTCGCAGGATATCCTCGAAGCTTTGTTTTGAAATTTCCTGTTTCTGAATTTGGATTTGTTTCGGATTTCGTGCTTCGGATTTCGGATTTTTCCCTTGAGGAATCCGACCGATGTTCGTCTTCGGGAAGCGCGATGATGAGGAATCAGCAGGTCCTCGCGTCAGCGCGCGACTCTGCACGAACACCTACACCGGCAAGTACCCCACCGTCGGCCTGTATGACTGCCGGGCGCGCAAGATCTGGGTCTGCAAGCCGCTGGCCGGCCAGGCCATCCGAACTTCGCACGCCCGGCTGATCACCGGGTCGGACAACGCCGTCAGCACCGCCTGGAAAGACCGCTTCCTGTGCTTCTGGTTCTACACGCCAAACACCGGGGAAGGCTTCATCCACGGCTACCCCATCGAATGGGATGAAGCCCACCTCCTGGTGCGCATCGACCCCAATTGGGACTACGACCGCCAGAAGTTCATCCCCGCCGAACTGGAAGATCAGGTCACCGAAAACCTCGAACGCCAGCACAAGCACGGCGAACGCATCTTCGAGTTCTTCCGCAACGTGAAACGCAAATACCCCTTCAGCCTGCATTTCATCGGCCAGCGCGCCACCGAATCTCTCTTTTACGTGAAACGCATTGAGGCAAACGCCGCTTGAAGGGCGCGGCACTCCTGGCAGGCTCCCCAACTGCTCCCTCGGTACGTCCGAGCGCGGATGGGGGTGGCCTGATGAAAGCGACGCCTCCGTTGTCATCCGGCTTCTGTTGCGCGGGCAAAGCGCTTCTCCCTCTCCCGGTACTCCGGGGGAGGGT
>Ga0075522_10003416_pt1 | contig 11598 bp, 9 predicted proteins | sample NGEPerA_FD_74796 | JGI IMG/M metagenome (GOLD analysis project Ga0075522, IMG submission 74796) | Arctic peat soil microbial communities from the Barrow Environmental Observatory site, Barrow, Alaska, USA - NGEE PermafrostL2-A | ecosystem: Environmental > Terrestrial > Soil > Wetlands > Peat ... | reverse complement strand
GGTGGTCCCGGTCCAGGGCTGGTCCCAACCGGCCACCACCCTCCCCCCGGCGGGCGGATTCACCTCGACTTCCTGCATCTCGGACGTGTTCTGCCTGGCTACCGGGGGCGGGGCCGACGAGGCGGATGCGTCCCTGTCCACCGGCCCCGGGGTCGTCTCTTCGTGGGACGGTGCCACGTGGGCGCCCCCGGCCGCCTACTTCGCCGCCCCCGCCAACGGCCCGGCCACGGCCCCCGAACTCCCGGCCATCGCGTGCACCAGTGGACCGCGTTGCGCGGTGGTCGACGGGTCGGGCCACACCTCCCTCGGCGACGGGACCTCCTGGTCTCCCCCGGCACCCCTGGCTCCGGCACCGGTGGCGGCCGCCGACCCCTCCGACCCCGGGCCCGGGCACCCCGGGTCCCGCTCGGCGGCCGTGTCCTGCCCGACCGGCCAGTTCTGTGCCTACGTCGACAACACCGGGCACGTGGCCACCCTGCAAGGCACCATGTGGTCGGCCCCCCAATCGATGACGACCCGGGTCGGATCGGCCATCGTGGAGCTGTTCCAGCGCGGGCGCGCCGCGGTGTCGTGTGCGGACGCCACCCACTGCACCGCACTGATCGGGGGAACCGACCTCGAGTTCGACGGGACCTCGTGGAGCTCCGGGCCCGGGCCGTGGCCGGCCGCCGTCCCGGGCGACTCGGCGGTGTCCTGTCCCACGCCGGGCACCTGCCTGGCCGTCCGCGGATCGACGCTGTCGGTGCGCACGCCGGGCTCGGCCTGGTCCACACCCCGCACCATCGACAGCAACGGAGGCCTCGACAGCCTGTCGTGTCCGACCACCGCGTTCTGCATGGCCGCCGACGCCTACGGCAACGTGGAGCACCTGACCAACGGCGTCTGGTCGGCCCCCTCCAAGGTGGTCCCGACCCCGGTCGACTACGTCGGTGACGGCACCGGCATCTCGTGCCCGACCGACCAGTTCTGCCTCGCCCTGAACGGCGACGGCGACTTCGCCACCTATCAGGGCGCAACCTCTGCACCTGCCATCACCCTGCCGCCGCCCACCGTCCCGACCACCTGAGCGACAGCCCACGAACGAGGGCTCAGCCCCCCACGCCGGCGAGGTCGGCCAACGCGCCCACCGTTCGCCAGTTGCGGGTCGTGGCCACCCGCCCGAGCCGTTTCTCCAGATACGCGTTCGACAGCGGTGTCTCGCCGTAGCCGCCGGGACAGTGGAGGAAGATGTCGGCGCCGACGACCTCCAGCCGCTCCGGCGCGAAGGCCGTCGCCTCGTCGGCCAGGTCGGCCACCCGACCCGGTTCGGGCACACCGTCGAGGAACGTCACGTGGAGCTTTCTCGGGTCGTCCTCCAGGCCGGCCAGTGGATTGGTCGTGGTGAGGTGCGCCCAGTGCGCCGCGCTGCGGCCGATGACCGGCACCGTCACATCGAGCTCGCGGGCCAGTGCGTCGGCCACCAGTGCCGCGGCGCGTTCCGGCCCGCCGCGGCCCGAGCAGACCAGGTTGCCGCTCTGGACATAGGTGGCGACGCCGTCGTAGCCGAGGGCCGTGACCAGGGCCCGCAGGTCGGCCATCGGCAGGCGGTTCCGCCCACTGACGTTGATGCCCCGGAGCAGCAGTACATGGATGGGCACCGGGGCCGTGGTCGGGGCTACCCGACCGTCCACGACGAGCCGGACCGGAGCAGGTCGGCGAAGTCACCGGGTCCCCGGCGCTCGGTGGCGGCGGCGATCTGGTCGGCCATCTGCTCGCCGTACTCGTCGTGGACGACGTCCCGGAAGATGCCGATCGGGGTGGGCTCGTAGGGACCACGCGACAGCCGGCTCAACTGGAAGGCCAGGCCGGGGTTCTCCTTGTGCTCGTCGTGGACGAGGAGCGCGTCGACACCGACGTTCGCCACCTCGACGACCTCGACCGAGCCATCGGGATCCATGACCACGCCGAATTGGCCCTCGGTGCCGAACCGGATCGGCTCACCGTGCACCAACGGAATCAGCATGTCGGCCCGGTGCTCCTTCCCGGTGATCTGCTCGAACGCCCCGTCGTTGAAGACATTGCAGTTCTGGTAGATCTCGACGAACGAGGCGCCCTTGTGCTGGTGGGCCCGCCGGAACGTCTCCATCATGTGCTTGCGGTCCATGTCGTGGGTCCGGGCCACGAACCCGGCCTCGGCCCCCAGGGCCAGGCTCAGGGGGTTGAACGGATGCTCGAGGGACCCGAACGGCGTCGACTTGGTCACCTTGGCCATCTCCGAGGTAGGCGAGTACTGGCCCTTGGTCAGCCCGTAGATCTGGTTGTTGAACAACAAGATGGTGATGTTGACGTTGCGGCGCAGCGCGTGGATGAGGTGGTTCCCCCCGATCGACAGGGCGTCGCCGTCGCCGGTGACGACCCAGACGTCGAGGTCGGGTCGGGTGGTGGCAAGGCCAGTGGCGATGGCCGGGGCCCGGCCGTGGATGGAGTGCATTCCGTAGGTGTCCATGTAGTACGGGAACCGGGCCGCGCAGCCGATGCCCGACAGGAACACGGTGGACTCCCGATGCACGCCGAGGTCGGGCATCAGCATCTGGACGGCGGACAGGATCGAGTAGTCGCCACACCCGGGGCACCAGCGCACCTCCTGGTCCGAGGACCAGTCCTTGCGCGTAGTCAGCGGGACGGGCACGGCTTCGGTCACGTCGGTCATCGGTCGGACCCCTCTCCGTCGGCCTCGGCCTTGGCTTCGGCGACCAGTTCATCGATCAACTGCAGGATGGCCGACTCCATGGCGGCGGCCCGGAACGGGACGCCCAACACCTGGGTGAGGGACAACGCGTCCACCAGGTACTCGGCCCGCAGGAGCCGGCTGAGTTGGCCGAGATTCACCTCGGGCACCAGCACCCGTTTGTAGCGCTTGAGCACGTCACCCAGGTCGGCCGGGAACGGGTTCAGGTGGACCAGGTGGGCCTGGTCGACCTTGAGGCCACGGGCCCGGGTCCGTTGCACGCCGGCGGCGATGGCCCCGTAGGTGGAGCCCCATCCGATCACCAGGACCTCGGCCCCGTCCTCGTGGTCGACGTCGGTCGGTGGGATGTCATCGGCGATGCCGGCCACCTTGGCCGCCCGCAGTCGGGTCATCCGCTCGTGGTTGGCACCGTCGTAGGCGACGTTGCCGGCGCCGTCGGACTTCTCGAGGCCGCCGATGCGGTGCTCGAGACCGGCGAGGCCGGGGGGGGCCCAGGGACGGGCCAGGGTCTCGGGGTCGCGCAGGTACGGCCAGAAGACCTCGGTCCCGTCCTCCCCGACGTGGTTGGGGCCGGTGGCGAAGCCCGGCTCGATGATCGGGAGGTCCTCCAGGGTGGGCAGCCTCCACGGCTCCGTTCCGTTGGCCAGGTAGCCATCGGACAGCAGCAGCACCGGTGTCCGGTACTTGACGGCGATCCGACAGGCCTCGAGGACGGCGTCGAAGCAGTGCGACGGTGTCTTGGCCGCGACGATCGGCATCGGGGCCTCGCCGTGGCGTCCGTACATGGCGTGCAGGAGGTCGGCCTGCTCGGTCTTGGTCGGGAGGCCGGTCGACGGCCCGCCCCGTTGGATGTCGATGATGAGGAGCGGGAGTTCGAGGCTGATGGCGAGTCCCATCATCTCGGACTTGAGGTCGATGCCCGGGCCCGACGTGGTCGTCACGCCGAGGGCGCCCCCGAATGCCGCACCCAGGGCGGCCCCGATGCCGGAGATCTCGTCCTCGGCCTGGAAGGTCCGCACCCCGAAGTGCTTGTGCTTGGACAGTTCGTGGAGGATGTCCGACGCCGGGGTGATCGGGTACGTGCCGAGGAACAAGGGCAGGTCGCTGCGGAGCGACGCCGCGATCAGTCCCCAGGCGGCCGCCGTGTTGCCGGTGACGTTGGCGTACTCACCGGGCTCGAGCACGGCCGGCTTGACCTCGTAGGACGATTCGAACAGCTCCGCCGTCTCCCCGAAGTGGTAGCCGGCCTTGAACGCCCGCTGGTTCGCCTCGAGGACCAACTCCTTGCCGGCGTACTTCTGGCCGATCCATTCGAGCGTCGGCTCGACCGGACGGGTGTACAGCCAGCTGATGAGGCCGAGGGCGAAGAAGTTCTTGGAACGCTCGGCGTCGCGGGGCTTGACGCCGAGGTCCTTCGACGACTCGGTGGTGATCGAGGTCATGGGGACCTCGTACACGGTGAAGGCGGACAGTGACCCGTCGGCCAGCGGGTCGGCCTCGTAGCCGGCCTTGGCCAGGGCGCGCTCGTCGAAGGCATCGGAGTTCACGATGATGGTGGCGCCCTGGGGCAGAGCGGCCACGTTGGCCCGCAGGGCCGCCGGGTTCATGGCCACCAGCACGTTGGGCGAGTCACCCGGGGTGGAGATGTCGTGGTCCGAGATGTGGACCTGGAAGGCGGACACCCCGGCCAGGGTGCCGGCCGGGGCCCGGATCTCGGCCGGGAAGTCCGGGAAGGTAGCCAGATCGTTGCCGAGCAGGGCCGACGAGGTGGTGAAGCGGTCGCCTGCCAGCTGCATGCCGTCACCGGAGTCCCCGGCGAAGCGGATGACGACGCGGTGGATCAGATGGGGGGATTTCGGTTCGGTGGTGGTGTCGGACACCTTGCTCCTCTTCGTCCTGCTCTACCGCTCTCGGGCGCCGGGCTCCCGGCGCCGCCTCTGCGTACCGGGCCCCGCGGGACCCCGGCCATGGGCCCACGCCGCGAACCGGCAGCAGGCCCCCTCTCACATTACCGCCGGTCACCCGGCGAACCGGGCCACAGGCTCAGGCCACGGTCACCCCGTGGTCGAGGTAGACGTCCTGGATGGCGTGGATCAGGGCCGCACCCTCGTCGGTGGGCCGCTGGAATGCCTTGCGCCCCACGATCAGCCCGGCGCCTCCGGCCCGCTTGTTGATGACGGCGGTGCGCACGGCCTGGGCCAGGTCGTCGGCCCCCTTGGACTCGCCCCCCGAGTTGATGAGGGGGATCCGGCCGGCGTAGCAGTTGACGACCTGCCAGCGGGTCAGGTCGATCGGATGGTCGGTGGTCAGCTCGCTGTAGACCAGCGGGTCGGTCTTGCCGAACTGGAGGGCGTTGTAGCCGCCGTTGTTCTCCGGCTGCTTCTGCTTGATGATGTCGGCCTCGATGGTCACGCCGAGGTGGTTGGCCTGGCCGGTGAGGTCGGCCGACACGTGGTAGTCGGTGTCGGCCTGCTTGAAGGCCGGGTTGCGCAGGTAGCACCACAACACGGTGAACATCCCGAGCCGATGGGCCTCGGCGAAGGCCCGCGAGACCTCGACGATCTGGCGATCGGCGCCGTCGGACCCGAAGTAGATGGTGGCGCCCACACCCACCGCGCCCAGATCGGCGGCCTGTTGGACCGAGGCGAACAGGATCTGGTCGTACGTGTTCGGGTAGTTGAGGAAGTCGTTGTGGTTCAACTTGACGATGAACGGGATCCGGTGGACGTAGCGCCGGGACACGATGCCGAGCCCGCCCAGCGTGGTGGCAATGGCGTTGCAGTCTGCGGCGACGGCCAGATCGCACAGGCGGGCCGGGTCGAAATAGGCCGGGACCTTGGCGAAGCTGGCACCGGCCGAATGCTCGATGCCCTGGTCGACCGGGAGGATCGAGACGTAGCCGGTTCCGGCCAGGCGGCCCGTGTTGTAGAGGGTCCCGAGGTTGCGCAGCACGGTCGGGGACCGGTCGGAGTCTCGGAAGATGTCATCGATGACGTCCGGTCCGGGCAGGTTCAGGTGGTCCGACGGAAAGGCGGTGGCGGTGTGGTTCAGCAGGGTGTCCGCTTCGTCACCCAACAGCTGTTCGAGGTTCATGGGCGCAGAGCCTAACTGGCGCCGCGGCCCCTGTTCGGCGCCCGACGGGGACGCGTGGGCGGGCCGAGGGCCTCGAGCCGGTCGGCTACGTCATAGGCATCGGGGTCGCCGGCATGGACCCGCAGGAACAGCTCCCGGGCCTTGGCCAGGTCGCCGGACCGCTCCATCAGATCACCCAGCACGTACCACTGGCGCAGGTGGCGCTCGGCCGGATTCCGGACGAGGCGGCCGGCCCCGGCGTCGACCAGCAGGCGGACGGCGCCGTCGAGGTCCCCGAGGTCGGCCCGCGTGCCGGCCAGCACCAGGCGGCCCTCGGACAGCACCTCGGCGTCGGGCGACCCGGCACGCAGCTCGGTGAACAGCGCCTCCACCCGCTTCGGCCGGCCCAGGGCGCGATGGCAGTCCATCCGTACCGGGTGCTGGTCGACCGAACCGGTGAGAGTGGCGAAGCGCTCGAGGCTGGGCAGGGCGGCCTTCCAGTTCCCCTGGTGGTACTGGCTCAGGCCGAGAAGCTCGACAGGCGACGGGGCGTTCGGCACGGCCTCGACCACAGTGCGCAGGATCCGGGCCGCGTCGCGGTAGCGCTCACGCTGGTAGGCACCGATGCCGGCGGCCATGCGCTCGCTGATCCGGGCCCGCAGGAAGTTCCAGTCCGGTCCGGCCGCCGTGGCCAGCTCCTGGGCGATGTCGGCCGGCAGCTCGTCGGGCTCGCGCACGGGACGGTGGGCCGGGGGCCGGTCTCGTTCGGAGGCCGGGCCCGATCGGTCGTCGACCCGGACGAACTCCTCGGGTACGAACTCGTCGGTCCGCTTCCTCGAACGCCGCCGGCCCTCGGGGGTGTCCTCGTCGGGGCCGTGGTCGACTCCGTCGCGCACGATGGAGGCGCCGCGACGGGTCACGCTGCCCCAGCCTTTGCGACTGACCTGGCCCCGGTTGGGCCGCTCGTCGCGCCGGTCGGGCGCGCCGTCCGCACCGCGACGCGCCGGTGGGCGGCCGCTGGTGCGGGCCGAGGACGAGGTGACGCCACGGGAGCCGGACGACGTGGACGGGGAGCCGGAGCGGCTGGCCTGGTACCCGCCGGACGCACCGTCGCGCCGGGCCGGACGACCGGAACCCGAACCGGTGGTCGACGGACGGCTGTACCCGGACCCCGACGTTCGGCCCGCGCCCGATCGGGCACCGGATGGGCGCCCCGAGCCGGAGCCGGACGTGGAGCCGGACCCCGCGCCGGCGCCCTTGCCGGTCGGCTTTCCGGGGCGGCCGCCGGTGGCACCGCCCCCTTTGGACGAACCCGAGCCCTTGCCGGCGGGGCGACCCGAGCCGCTGCGGCCACCCGGAACGGGACGGGAACCACCTCCGGACGTGCGCGGGGAACCAGAGGGAGTGCTCGGCGACATGGGCCCAGTCTACCTGGGCACGGGTGATCGACCAGGGCCATGGTCGTCACATCGCCACGTCGGGCCCCGTGTCGATGAGGCGTGTCGACGAGGTGGGTCGACGAGGCAGGTCAGAACGGAGCCGCCGCCCCGGTCCGTCCGCCGTCCTCTACCGTTGACCGCGGCTCCGAGCGTCCGGACGCCACACCAACCCATGACCACCTCACGAACTCTCCCCGCCCCCACTCGCCGCGTCCCCCGAGCCGGTGCCGCCGCCACCCTGGCAGTGCTGGCCGCGCTCGGCGCGGCCTGCGGGGGGACGGGCGCCACCGGGCCGACCGCCACCTCGGCTCCCACCAACGGGCCGGAGGCCGGGGTTACCTCCCGCTACGGCTCTGATGTGGGCAGCCCGTCGACGCCCACCACCGGGGCGGCCCAGGCCGCCAGCCACGCCTACACCGCCCAGGTCCAGGCATCGGCCTCCGCCTTCGTGGCATCGGTGACCGCACTCCAGGCCGACGTGGCCCGCAACGATGGCACGTCGGCCCGCATCGACGAGCTCGCCGCCCAGGGCCACTACGACGCTCTACGGGTGCTGGAGTCGGGGAACTCGATCAATGCTTCGACCCTGGACCAGCTCGACTCCGATGTCCCACCCGGCCAGTCGTTCGGCGGTCTGCATGCCGTGGAGCGGGACCTGTGGGTGGGTGGGCCGCTGGCCGCCGACGTGGCCGCCCTGGCCGGCCAGGCCCCCGTCGCCCAGTTCCTCTTGTCCCGCGAGCGGCTCGGCCCCGAGGCGATCGGGCTGACCGCGGTCGACCAGCTCAACTGGGTGGTCGACACGGCTCTCCCGCACAGCCAGGAGCTCGTGTCCCACCTCGGACTGGTGGACGTGGCCGCCACCCTGGCGGCCGCCCAGCAGGCGTTCGGCGACATCCAGCCCCTGGCCCACCTGGTCGATCCGACGCTCACCACCTCCGTCGCCGGGCAGCTCGCCACCCTGGCCGCCGGCGTCGGCGCCCTCGGCCCGCCGACCACCACGCCGGACACCTCGGTCTCCCCCTCCGCCCGGCTGGCCCTCTCCCAGGATCTGGACGCCACGGCCACCACGCTCGCCCGCCTGACCGCCGAGCTCGCTCCCTATGGCACCGCCGGGGCGCCGTCGTGACCCCGCGTCGGCCCGGGGCCCTGTCCCGTCGCCAGATGCTGGCCGGCTCGGGTCTGGCCACCGCGGCCCTGGTGGCGGCGGCCGGGACCTCCACGGTCGCCGGCGCCGACCCCACCTCGTCGGGGCCGGGCACCACCGAACCGTTCCACGGGCCACACCAGGGGGGCATCGCCACCCCGGAACAGGCCCGGCTGGTCTTTGCTGCGTTCGACGTGACCGGCACCGACCCCGCCGCGCTGGCTCGTCTGCTCACCACCTGGACCCGGGCGGCCGAACAGATGACCGCTGGTCAGGCCCTCGCCGGCGCGTCCGGGACCTTCGCCCCTCCGATGGACACCGGGGAGGCGACCGACCTGCCGGCCGCCCGCCTGACCCTGACCGTCGGGTTCGGGACGACGCTGTTCGACGGTCGATTCGGGCTGTCCGCCCGGCGACCGACCGCACTGGCCGACCTGCCGGCCTTTCCGGGGGATGCGCTCGAGCCCGGCCGCTCGGGGGGCGACCTGTGCATCCAGGCCTGCGCCGACGACCCCCAGGTGGCCTTCCACGCCATCCACAACCTGGCCCGTCTCGGGCTCGGTACCGTGACCCTGCGCTACCTCCAAGTCGGGTTCGGCCGGACGGCGTCGGCCGGAGGGTCGTCCACCACCCCGCGCAATCTGCTGGGGTTCAAGGACGGCACCGACAACCTCGTCCCGTCCGACGCCGGGGCCATGGACCGGTTCGTCTGGGTCGACGGCGCCTCCGACCAGTCCTGGATGCACGGCGGGTCCTACCTGGTGGCGCGGCGCATCCGGGTCCACCTCGAAGCGTGGGACCGCAGCACCTTGGGTGACCAGGAGCGCACCATCGGACGAGCCAAGGGCACGGGAGCCCCGCTCGGTTCCACCCACGAGCGCGATCCGGTCGATCTGGCGGCCCTCGACGACTTCGGGGCGGCCAAGATCCCGGACACGGCCCACATCCGGGCGGCCGCACCGTCGACCAACCACGGAGCCGCCATCCTGCGCCGCGGCTACAGCTTCGCCGACGGCGTTGATCCGGCCACCGGCGAACTCGACGCCGGACTCTTCTTCATCTGCTTCCAACGGGATCCGGCCAACCAGTTCGTCCGCATCCAACGCCGGCTGGCCAACCAGGACGCGCTCACCACCTACCTCTCCCACGCCGGCAGCGGGCTCTTCGCCTGCCCGCCCGGTCCCGAGGTCAGGCGACCCTGGGGCCACGGGCTCGTGTAGGCATCGCCGACCCGCTCGGGACCGCCTTGACATGCAACTATTAGGTTGCCTATTATCACCGATGGAGGGCGGATCGACCGCTCCGATCGGAGGGTACGACATGGCTGATATCAGGCACCGGTTCGGAACCACCGCCACACCGGCCGAGGTGTACGCCACCGTCGGTACCGTCGACGGCCTGGCTGGCTGGTGGACGTCTGACACCCGGGGTGATGCCTCGCCGGGCGGCAAGCTCGAGTTCTACTTCGGCGGTCCCGACCGGGCCGCGCTGATGGAGGTGGTCGAGTCGCTACCCGACGAGCGGGTGGTGTGGCGTTGCGTCGAGGGCCCCGACACCTGGGTCGGCACCACTTTCACCTTCGCCATCGCTCTCGAGGACGACATGACCATCCTGATGTTCACCAACGAGGGTTGGCGGGAACCGGTGCCGTTCATGCACCACTGCAGCACCAAGTGGGCGTACTTCCTGCTCGGCCTGAAAGCGACCCTCGAGGGCGGCCCGAGCATCGCCTTCCCGAACGACGCCACCATCGACAACTGGGGCTGACCGGATTGCCCGGGGCTGTGCCCACCTCCAGGATCGGGCCGGCCGGTGCCGGCGTACCGTGGACCGGTGAGTTGGACGGCGCATTTCGGGCCTTGGCCGACCCCACCCGTCGCCGGCTGCTCGACTCCCTGCACGCCCACAACGGGCAGACCCTGAATGCCCTCTGCGTCGGGATGCACCAGTCCCGACAGTCGGTCTCCAAGCATCTGGGGATCCTGGAGGAAGCCGGGCTGGTCACGACCGACCGCCGGGGCCGGACCAAGCTGCACTACCTCAACCCCGCACCCATCAACGAGATCGCGGAGCGATGGATCCATCGCTACCAGCGGGCCCGTATTGATGCACTGACCGACCTCAAACGAGCACTGGAGGACCACCCCATGGAGCCGACGGACCGGACCGAGTTCCGCTACACCACCTACATCCGCACCACCCCGGGGCGCCTGTGGCAGGCCCTCACCGACCCGGCCTTCACCACCGTGTGGTGGCAGGCGACGGCCATCGACTCCACCTGGGAGACCGGGGCGCCGATGACGTGGCACCACCATGACGTGACGATGGCCCATGCCGACCAGGTGGTGCTGGAAGCCGATCCGCCCAAGCGCCTCTCGTTCACCTGGCACACCTTCACCCCCGAGTGGTCCGCCATGATCGGGCTCGACCCGTCGGTCCGGGACGCGATCGACGCCGAGCCGCGCTCGACGGCCACGTTCGACCTCGAACCCGATGGCGACCTGGTCAAGCTGACCGTCACCCACGCGAACCTGCTGCCCGACGGCCAGATCATCCAGCTGATCACCCGGGGCTGGCCGCGGGTGCTGTCCGACCTCAAGTCGTTGGTGGAGACGGGTACCGCCTGAGGGCATGACGGCTCTTGGGAAATGAGCGGGGTTCGGCGATCACGATAGTTAGCGGCCGACGGGAGGCAGGCGTGGAGGTGTCCCACCGACCCGGCGGTCGAGGACGCAACGCTACCGGAAGGCAGGTGAGCACTATGGGGCACCCAGGGCCGATGCAAGGACGTAGTCCGAACCGAACTGAGGATGTCCCGCATGACCTACCTATCCGGGAATCTTCTCCGGGCGGGTCTTACGGAACGGTGCCGCTGCGGCGGACGTCTGAACTGCGCCGCTCCCAGAGCGGGTTCCCCATACGGGACACTCGGCCGGCTGACCCGCGTCGGCCGACTTCGCAGGGACGCGATAACCGTCGATCTGGCGTGCTCGGGCGCCGATCTCGATTTGCGGCCCGACCGCTCGGATGGAGCGATCTGGACCGCTTGCTGGAGTTAGCGGACGGCCCAGCGCCGTGCCAGATATCGATCCCAGAGCCGGTGTTCGGGGATACCCCCTGGTCCGGAAGTTGGCCGGTGTGGCGTGGGAACTGTCAGGGTCCTAACGGCGCTTGGACGTCGTCAGTACTCGTTCAGGGTTAGATGCACACATAGG
>Ga0075522_10003415_pt1 | contig 11600 bp, 11 predicted proteins | sample NGEPerA_FD_74796 | JGI IMG/M metagenome (GOLD analysis project Ga0075522, IMG submission 74796) | Arctic peat soil microbial communities from the Barrow Environmental Observatory site, Barrow, Alaska, USA - NGEE PermafrostL2-A | ecosystem: Environmental > Terrestrial > Soil > Wetlands > Peat ... | reverse complement strand
TCGATCCGGGCCCCGGCGCGCTCTGCGCTGCCTGCCTGGCCAAGCCGCCATCCTTCGACCGCGCCCGCGCCATCATTGCCTATGACGAATCGAGCCGGGGTCCCATCCTGGCGCTCAAGCATGCCGACCGGCTGGAGCTGGTGCCCGGTTTCGCGCAATGGCTGGCGCGGACGGGCAAGAGCCTGATCGAAGACAGCGAGCTGATCGTGCCGGTGCCGCTGCACCGCACGCGGCTTTGGCGCCGCCGCTACAACCAGGCGGCGGAGTTGGCCCGGGCGCTTGGGCGCCGGACGGGAAAGATGGTTGCAGTCCGCGCGCTGGTCCGCAGCCGGGCCACGGAAAGTCAGGGAGAGATGGTTTCGGCCCGCGCCCGCCGCCGCAATGTACTGGGCGTGTTCAAGGTTCCGGATCCGGCGTCGGTCCGGAACCGCAATATCCTTGTGGTGGACGACGTGCTCACCACCGGCGTCACGGCGGATTCCTGCGCCCGGGCGCTGAAACGGGCGGGGGCGGCCAAGGTGCAGATTCTGGCCCTGGCGCGCGTTGTGAAGGGTGCCGAAGCTTCGGTATAAAAGAATCATGACAAAGCCTGTCACCGTCTACACCACACCGATCTGTCCCTATTGCGCCCGCGCCAAGTCGCTTTTGGCCAAGAAGGGCGTCGCCTACGAGGAAGTGGATGTGATGATGGACGACAAGGCCCGCGACGAGATGCTGGCCAAATCCGGCGGCGCCCGCAGCGTGCCGCAAATTTTCATTGGCGACACCCATGTGGGCGGCTCCGACGAACTTTATGCCCTTGAGCGCGAAGGCAAGCTGGACCCGTTGCTGGCCTAGACAAGCCCCGGCTTGGCCCCGACAATGCGCCAAAAGAGAGGGTTTTCTCATGACCAGGTTGATGCTCACCGCAGCGACATTGCTGATCGCCGGGCCGGCTTTTGCCCAGACCATCCTGCCCACGCCCAACATGGACGAAGGCCGCGCGCCCCGGCCGCCGCGCGCCCGCGGCATTCCCACCGCGCTTGCTGTCGAGGCGGATCAAACTGCCGTCGCCATGTGCACCGCCCAAGGTCTTAAGGTCACCGCGCTCACAATTGACTCCGCGGGCACGCCGATCGCGCTGATCTCGGGCGACGGCGCCGCCGCCATCACCCAGCGCATCGCCTCCGGCAAGGCCACGACCGCGCTCAAGATGAAGATGACCAGCGGCGAGGCCACCACCCGCGCCCAGGCGGATCAAGCCTTCATGGCGCAATTGATGGCCGATCCGTCCATGGGCCAGCCGCGGAAGGGTGGTGTTCCCATCCTTGTGGGCGGGGAGATTATCGGCGCTATCGCGGTTTCGGGTGCGCCGTCGGGCGATCAGGATGAGCCTTGCGCCAAGGCGGGATTGGCCAAAATTCAGGATCGTCTCCATTGAGCAAATTCCGCGCGGCCTGCGTTCAGCTTCGCTCCGGCGACGACGTGGCGGAGAATATCCGCGACGCCGCGCGTTGGATTCGCGCGGCCGCCAAGGACGGCGCTCAGTTCATCGCCACGCCGGAGAACACCACCCTGATGGCGCCCGATGCCGGGGCCAAACTGGCGCAAAGTTATGACGAAGCTCACGACCCGGCGCTGCCCATATTCAGCGATCTTGCCAAGGAATTGGGCATCTGGCTGCTGATCGGCTCGCTGGCGATCAAGGTGAGCGACAGCAAGACCGCCAACCGCTCCTTTCTGTTTTCACCCGATGGCAAGATCGCGGCGCGCTACAGCAAGATCCATCTTTTCGATGTCGATCTGCCGTCGGGCGAGACTTATCGCGAGTCCAATACCGTGGCGGGCGGCGAAGAAGCGATGGTAGCCGATACGCCCTGGGGCAAGATCGGGCTTTCGGTCTGCTACGACATGCGCTTCGCCAATCTTTACCGCGCGCTGGCGAAAAAGGGCGCCTTCGCGTTCACCGCCCCTTCGGCTTTCACCGAGACCACCGGCAAGGCGCATTGGCATGTGCTGCTGCGGGCCCGGGCAATCGAGAATGGCGCCTTCATGATCGCCCCGGCGCAAGGTGGCCTCCATGCCAATGGCCGGAGCACCTATGGCCACAGTTTGATTGTCAGTCCCTGGGGCGAAATCCTGGCCGAGGGCGGCATCGATCCGGGCATCGTCGCCGCCGAGATCGATCCTGAATGGTCCAAAGAGGCGCGGGCAAAGGTCCCTAGTCTTGGCCATGACAGGGCATTCAGCCTGTCTTGATTAACTGCCTTGATCAGCTTGGCTTGAGCGGAATCGCCATCCGGAATAGTGTCTTGGCGGCCTGGGGCAGGCCGCTGGAGCGTAAAAGGGCCGTGATCGTCTACAATCTGCGTTGCAAGAACGGCCACGAATTCGAGGGCTGGTTCCGGGATAGCGTCGCCTTTGACGCACAATCGGAAGGCGGAAAGCTGATCTGCCCGACCTGCAATTCACGCCGGGTCGAAAAGGCCATCATGGCCCCCGCCGTGGCGACCAGCGAACGGGCTGCCCTCTCGAACCCTGAGTCCCGGAAGATGCGGCAATTCATGACGGGTCTGCGCAAATATGTGCAGGAGAATGCCGAATATGTGGGCCCGAAATTCGCCGAAGAGGCCCGCAAAATCCATTATGGCGAGTCGGTGGACCGCCACATTTACGGCGAGACCACCAGGGAAGAGGCGCAGGAATTGGTCGAGGAAGGCGTAGACGTGGCGCCGCTTCCGCCCGATCTGGAAAGCGCTAACTGAGCCGCGTTTATCGCGCGGCCACCACCATGTAATTCACGTCCACATCATTGGACAGGCGCCAGTCCCAGGTCAGAATGTCAAAGAAAACACCCTGTGTTTTCATGACGGTTAAACCCGTCTCTTCCAGTGATTTTTGAATTTCTCTGGGCGGCAGGAAGCGGTTCCAGTCGTGGGTGCCGCGAGGCGTCCATTGCAGCACATATTCGGCCGCGAACTTGGCCAGAGCCAGCGACTTGAGGGTCTTGTTGATGGTGGCGACGATGGTGATCCCGCCGGGTTTCACCAGCCGGGCGCAGGCGGCCAGATAGGCCTTCACGTCGGCGACATGCTCGACCACTTCCATGTTGAGCACCACGTCAAAGCGTTCGCCCGCGTCTGCCAGGCTCTCCGCGGTCGCGGTCCGGTAATCGACCAGAACGCCCGACTGGGTGGCGTGGGCGCGCGCCGTGCCGATATTCCGCTCGGAGGCGTCCGCGCCCATGACAGCGAAGCCCAGCCGCGCCATCGGTTCTGACAGAAGTCCGCCGCCGCAGCCGATATCGAGCAGAGAGAGGCCTTCGAACGGCCGCAGCGATTGACGGTCCCGGTGGAACCGAGCCAGCGCCTGGTCGCGGATGAACCCCAGCCGCACCGGATTGAATTTGTGCAAGGGGGCGAACTTGCCCGACGGGTCCCACCATTCCGCCGCCAGGTTCGAGAATTTGGCCACTTCGGCGGGATCGACCGAGGCAGCGAGGGAAGTGGACATCATGGCGCTTCGAGGGTTGAGCGGGAAAGCATGCGCGTCTATGTAGGCCGCCGCAAAGGGCGGGGCAAACCGGGTTCCGGACGCAGATGGCGACAATCACAATGAAATTCGGCGGCACCTCGGTGGCCGACCTGCCGCGCATTCGCCATGTGGCCTCCCTGGTCAAGCGCGAAGTGGAGCGCGGCAATCAGGTGGTGGTGGTGGTGTCCGCCATGGCGGGCGAGACCAACAAGCTGGTGGCCTGGGCCAACGAAGCCGCCAAGCCCGATCCCGAGAACGATGCCCGCGCCATTCCGAACCAGAAAGAATATGACGTGGTGGTGGCCGCCGGCGAGCAGGTGACGGCCGGCCTTCTGGCCGTGACCTTGAACGCCATGGGCGTCAAAGCCCGCTCCTGGATGGGCTGGCAGGTGCCGATCGAGACGTCTTCGGTGCATGGCGCCGCCCGCATCGAAGCGGTGTCCGCCTCCGACATGTCAGCCAGCTTGGCCAGGGGCGAAGTCGCCGTGGTGGCGGGCTTTCAGGGCGTGGCGCCGGGAAACCGCATTTCCACCTTGGGCCGGGGCGGCTCGGACACTTCGGCGGTGGCGGTGGCGGCCGGCATCAAGGCGGAACGCTGCGACATCTACACCGACGTGGACGGGGTCTACACCACCGATCCCCGCATCGTCGCCAAGGCCCGCCGACTGGACAAGATCGCGTATGAAGAGATGCTGGAGATGGCATCGCTGGGCGCCAAGGTGCTCCAGACCCGTTCGGTCGAGATCGCCATGCTGCATCGGGTGCCGACCCGGGTGCTCTCCACTTTCGCCCCCGATCTGGGCGGCACATTGCTTTGCGACGAGGAAGATATCGTGGAAAAGAAACCGGTCACCGGCATCGCCTATAGCCGCGACGAAGCCAAGATCACGCTGCAGAAAGTTCCCGATCGTCCGGGCGTCGCCGCCACCATCTTCGGCACCTTGGCCGACAGCGGCGTCAATGTGGACATGATCGTCCAGAACGTCTCGGAAGACGGCAAGGAAACCGATCTCACCTTCACGGTGGCGCGGGGTGAGCTCGCGCGCGCTTTGGCGGCGATCGAGACTCACAAAAACACCATCGCCTATCGCCATCTCACCCATGACGCCAATGTCGCCAAGGTTTCCATCATCGGCATCGGCATGCGCGCCCATCCGGGCGTGGCCAAGACCATGTTCCAGACCCTGTCCGACAAGGGCATCAACATCCAGGTGATCTCCACTTCCGAGATCAAGGTGAGCGTGCTGATCGACGAGGAATATGTGGAATTGGCGGTGAGGGCGCTGCATTCGGCCTATGGACTGGACGCCGCTTGAACGGCCATGACGTGCTAGGAAGGGTTTGATGCCCTCCGCCGGTGGTCCCCGACTGCTTCTGCGCCGCCTGCGCGAGATCATGGCGGAACAGACCAGCGCGCAGATGCGCCTGGACAAGCTGGTCGCGTTGATCGCCTCCAACATGGTGGCGGAAGTCTGTTCCATCTATCTGCGCCGCGCCGGCAAGATGCTGGAATTGTTCGCCACCGAAGGCCTCAATCCCACCGCAGTTCACGCCACCCGGCTGCGCGAAGGCGAGGGCCTGGTGGGCCTGGTGGCCGAAACAGCAGAGGCGGTGAATCTCTCGGACGCGCCGGCTGATCCGCATTTCTCCTATCGCCCGGAAACCGGCGAGGATCCCTACCGCTCCTTCCTGGGCGTGCCCATCGTGCGCGGCGGCCAGGTGTTCGGCGTTCTTACCGTGCAGAACAAGGCCGAACGGATCTACGCCGAAGAGGAAGTCGAGGCCCTCCAGACCGTGGCCATGGTGCTGGCCGAAGTGGTGGCGCAGGGCGGCTTCTTCAACGTCGCCGAGCTGGACGAGCCTGAGCTTCGCATCGACCGGCCGCGCAAATTCACCGGCGAGGGGCTTTCCGAAGGCGTCGCGGTGGGACGCGTGGTGCTGCACGAGCCGCGCGTCAAGGTCGAGCGCATGATCGCCGACAATCCGGCAGAGGAATTGAAGCGGCTGGAAGAAGCGATTGCGTCCTTGCGCGAAGGCGTGGACGAGATGCTGGCCTCGTCGGAACTTGATCTGACGGGCGAGAGCCGCGAAGTGATCGAGGCCTATCGCCTGTTCGCTTACGACCAGGGCTGGCGCCAGCGCATGCGTGACGCGGTGCGGACCGGCCTCACCGCCGAAGCCGCGGTCGAGCGTGTGCAGGACGAGATGCGATTGCGCGTGCAGCGCCTGGGCGATGCCTTGCTGCGCGAACGCGCCCATGATCTGGACGATCTGGCGCGCCGGCTGCTGCGCCATCTCACCGGCGACGGTGTCGCGGGCGATCTTCCGCGCGACGCCATCCTGGTGGGACGCAATATGGGTCCGGCCGAATTGCTGGATTATGGGCGCGACCGGCTGCTGGGCCTGGCGCTGGAAGAAGCCGCATCCACGTCCCATGTCGCCATCGTCGCGCGCTCGATGGGGTTGCCGCTGGTCTCGTCGCTCGCCGGCATTGCCGACAGCGCGCGTGCCGGCAACGCCATCGTGGTGGACGGCGAAAGCGGCGAAGTGCATTTGCGCCCGCCCGGCGAGATCGTGGCGGCGTTCGAAGAGAAGCGGGCGTTGCGGCGTCAGGTCCAGGCGCGTTTCGCCGCGGTCAGGGATCTGCCCGCCGTTACAAAGGACGGCGTGCCCATCCGCCTGATGATGAATGCGGGACTTGAGTTCGATATGCCGCATTTGAAGGAATCCGGCGCCGATGGCATCGGCCTGTTCCGCACCGAGCTGCAATTCATGCTGGGCGAGACCATGCCTCGGCTGGCCGATCAATGCGCCTTTTACAAAACCATTCTCGACGCCGCGGGCGACAAGCCGGTGGTGTTCCGCACTCTCGATCTGGGCGGTGACAAGGTGCTGCCCTATGCCCGCTGGGAGCGGGAGGAAAATCCCGCGCTAGGCTGGCGCGCCATCCGCATCGCGCTCGATCGCCCCGCGCTGTTGCGCTACCAGACACGCGCGCTGTTGATGGCGTCATCCGGACGCACCTTGCGCATCCTGCTCCCCATGGTGAGCAACGTGGACGAGTTCAATCGCGGCCGGGCGCTGATCGACCGCGAGCTGGAGCGGGCGCGGCTGATGAATCACACCAGACCCACCCAGGTGCTGGTGGGCGCGATGCTGGAAGTGCCGGCGCTGGCATTCATGCTGCCGCAATTGATGCGTTCGGCCGATTTCGTCTCGATCGGCTCCAACGATCTTTTCTCGCTCGCCTTCGCGGTGGACCGCACCAATCCGCGGGTGGCGCGCCGCTACGACAATCTCAATCCCGCCTCGCTCACCATGATCCGGCTGATCGTGCAAAGCGCTGCCGAGAATTCGGGCGATCTTTCGCTGTGCGGCGAGATGGCGGGCCGTCCCTTGGACGCAATGGCGCTGCTGGGCCTGGGCATCCGTACCCTTTCCATGCAACCCGGCCAGATCGGGCCGGTCAAGATGATGATTCGCTCCCTGAATTTGGGCGAAGTGGCGGCGTTCGTGGACCGGCTCTGCGGGCGCACCGATCATTCTCTGCGCACCAGGCTTTTCGCTTTTGCCGCCGAACGCGGCATCTTTCTCAAATAGGGACGTTTTTTCCAGCTTTTCCGGGCTTTTTTCAAAGACTTGTGTTGTCCCGCCGGGGATTTGCGCTAGGATAGCCAAGCTCGCAGTTTCGCATTAGAAGCCCGGGAATATGCGAGTCCCCGGCCAGATATTCAGATGACCAAGCTCACACAATTAAGCCTGGACGGTGAGGGCGGCCGGCGCCGGCTTCACTTGCGTGAAATCTCCGGCGACAGCGAAACCCCGCTCGAGACCGTGGGCCAGGATTTGCGCACCGCGCGGCTGCGGCGAGGCGAAGACCTCGCCACGGTTTCGCGCGCGCTCAAGATTCGCAAGGAACATCTGGACGCGGTCGAGGAAGACCGGATCGAAAGTCTTCCCGGCAAGACCTATGCGATCGGCTTCGTGCGCAGTTACGCCGGCTATCTGGGCCTCGACGTGACGGCCATGGTCGCGCGCTTCAAGGAAGAAATCGCTGGACGCCATGACGAGCACACGTCCGCCATAGCGCAGATTCCGGATGAAGAGACCCGTCATCTGCCGCGAGGCTGGCGCATCGTCGCGGGCGTGGTGGTGCTTCTTCTGGGGTATGGCGCCTGGCATCTCTTTTCCAGCGGCTCGACGCAGGTCGCGGTGCCGCCGCCTCCATCGCTCAGTCCGCCCAAGGCCGCGGCGGCCAAACCCGCGCCCGTGCCCGCACCCACACAAACGGCATCGGCCGCTCCCGCGACGCCGGCGCCTTCGACAAAATCCGCAAGCTCCACGGCCGCGCCGTCCGCCAGTATGTCATCGCTGCCGGCCCAGACCTCGGCTCAGCCTTCGACCCAGGTTAAGCCGCCCGCCCCCGATAACGCCGTCTCCACCATCGGCGCCACCGGCGGTACGGTCTATGGCGAGCAGAATCGCAATCCCCACGTGGTGCTCAAGGCGCGGACCGATACCCGCATCACGGTGCGCGGCGAAGATGGCACGCTCTATCTCAATCGCGATCTCAAGGCGGGCGACACCTACATGGTGCCCAATCTTCCGGGGCTTTCTCTCGCCACCAGCAATGCGGGCGCGATCGAAGTGGCTCTGGATGGCCAAGTGCTGGGGCCGGTGGGGCAGACCCAGGAAATACTCGGGCGGGTCTCCCTCGATCCCCAATCGCTTGTGGATCGCTTCAACGCGCATTAAGGACAGGCCATGAGCATCCGCGCTTATCGCGACATTCACCGGCGCAAGTCGCGCCAGATCATGGTGGGCAAGGTTCCCGTGGGCGGCGACGCGCCAATCACGGTCCAGACCATGACCAACACCATCACCGGCGATGCCCGCGCCACGATCGACCAGATTCGTGGCATCGAGGAAGCGGGCGCGGATATTGTGCGCGTTTCCTGCCCCGACGAAGACGCCACCAAGGCGATGAAGGCGATTACCGCCGCATCGAATATTCCTGTCGTGGCCGATATCCATTTTCACTACAAGCGCGCCATCGAGGCGGCGGTGAACGGTGCGGCCTGCCTGCGCATCAATCCCGGCAATATCGGCAGCGCCCAGCGGGTGCGTGACGTGGTGCAGGCGGCCAAGGATCATGGCTGCTCGATGCGCATCGGCGTCAATGCCGGTTCGCTGGAGTCCGACCTGCTTGAGAAATACGGCGAGCCATGCCCCGAAGCGATGGTCGAGAGCGCGCTCAATCACGCCAAGATTCTCGATGATCTGGATTTTCGTGAATACAAGATTTCGGTGAAGGCGTCGGACCCATTCTTGGCTGTGGCGGCTTATCAGGCGCTTTCGGAAGTGATCGATTGCCCCCTGCATGTCGGCATCACCGAAGCAGGCGGGATGATTTCCGGCACGGTGAAATCCTCCATCGGCATGGGCATGCTGCTGTGGAGCGGCATCGGCGACACCATCCGCGTTTCGCTTTCCGCAGATCCGGTGGAAGAAGTGCGCGTCGGCTTCGACATTTTGAAGTCGCTCAATCTGCGCCATCGCGGCGTGAACATCATTTCCTGCCCGTCTTGCGCGCGCCAGGGCTTCAATGTGATCGAGACAGTGAGGACCCTCGAAGAGCGCCTCAAACACATCGCTACGCCGATGTCGCTGTCGATCATCGGCTGTGTCGTCAATGGTCCTGGCGAGGCGCGGGAGACCGATATGGCTTTTACCGGCGGCGGCGCCGGCAAAGGCCATGGCATGATCTATCTCAATGGCAAGCCCGCTTATAAGCTCGGCAACGAAGACCTGGTCTCACACGTCGTCGAGCTTTGCGAGAAGAAAGCCGCCGAGATCGAGGCCGGGCGCGACGGCGTCAAAGAGCCGCTCGAAGCCGCGCAGTAGCGTGGCCGCATGATCCCCGTCGCCAAGCTGGAGCGCCTGCTCGACCGCTATGCCGCGCTGGAAAGCGAGATGGCATCAGGTGCGTCCGGCTCTCAATTCGTCAAACTCTCACGCGAACACGCGGAGCTTTCGCCCGTGATTGAGGCGGCGCGCGCCTATCGCTCGACGCAAAAGCAGATCGAGGACACCGATACGCTGATTGCCGATCCCGCCAGCGACAGCGAAATGCGCAGCTTGGCGGAGCAGGAGCGTGCCGAACTCAGGCAAAGGCTAGAGTCGCTGGACCGTGAATTGAAGGTCCAGCTTCTGCCCAGGGATGCGGCGGATTCCTCTTCGGCCATCGTGGAAATCCGCGCCGGCACCGGCGGCGATGAAGCGGCTTTGTTCGCCGCGGATTTGCTGGGCATGTATCAACGCTATGCCGGCCTTCAGGGCTGGCGCGCCGAGCTCATGGACATGACCGAAAGCGATCTGGGCGGCATCAAGGACGCCACCTTGGAAGTCACAGGCCGGGGCGCCTTTGCGAAACTCAAATTTGAAAGCGGCGTTCATCGGGTGCAGCGGGTGCCGGTGACCGAGGCGCAGGGCCGCATCCATACGTCGGCGGCAACCGTGGCAGTGCTGCCCGAAGCCGAGGATGTCGATATCGTGATCAACGACAAGGATCTGCGCATCGATGTCTATCGCGCCCAGGGCGCGGGCGGCCAGCATGTCAACAAAACCGAAAGCGCGGTGCGCATCACCCACCTGCCGACCGGCATCGCGGTGGCGCAGCAGACCGAAAAGTCTCAGCACAAGAACAAAGCCCATGCCATGAAGCTGCTGAAAGCAAAGCTGTACGATATGGAGCGGCAACGGGTTGACGGTGCGCGGGCGGCGGAACGCAAAAGCATGGTGGGCTCGGGCGACCGCAGTGAGCGCATCCGCACTTACAATTTCCCGCAAGGCCGCGTCACCGATCACCGCATCAATCTCACCCTCTACAAGCTCGATCGCATCATCACCGGCGATGAATTGTCCGACGTGGTCGACGCGCTGGTGGCGCAGGACCAGGCCGACCGCCTGGCGGCGTTCGAGGCCGAAGACGCTTGAGCATCCGCGATCTTCTTCATGACGCCGCCGGCCGAATGAGCGCGGCCGGGGTGGACAGCGCCCGCACCGACGCGCGGATTCTTCTGGCCCATGCCATGGGCGTGACCCGCGAGGATTTGATTGCGGCCACACGCCAGCCCACGGCCGACGAAGCCGCTTTGTTTGTATCCTTTGTCGCCCGCCGTGTTGTGCGCGAGCCGGTCGCCTATATCCGGGGCAGGCGTGAATTCTGGAGCCTGGATTTCAAGGTGGGTCCTGGTGTGCTGGTGCCGCGGCCCGAGACCGAAAGTCTGATCGAACAGGCGCTGGCGGCGATTCCCGACCGCAACGCCGCCTTGTCCATCGCCGATCTGGGCGCGGGTTCAGGAGCATTGCTGGTGGCCGCGCTGAAGGAATTTCCCCATGCGCGGGGCAGGGGTTTCGAATGCTCGCCCGAAGCGTTCGCCTATGCTGAGGCCAATCTGGTGCGTCACGGCTTGGCGGCGAGAGGCAGGATCATTGCCGCCGATTGGAACAAGGCGGATGGGCCCTTCGATCTCATCCTGTCCAACCCGCCCTACATTCCCAGCGCCGATATCGAAGGCCTCGATCCTGAAGTGCGCCTTTTCGAACCGTGCGCGGCGCTGGATGGCGGGACGGACGGCCTCGACGCCTATCGCGCCCTAGCGGGGCTTCTGCCCCGCCTGCTCAGGCCGGGCGGGATAGTGCTTCTGGAACTCGGCCTGGGACAGGCGGAACAGGTGGAACCCTTGTTCCAGGGCCTGACCGTCGTCCGTGTCGCACCCGATTTAACCGGAATTTCCAGGGTTTTGGTGCTTCAGGCCTCAAAATAAGGCTTGGAAAGCGAGGGGGCGCCTATTATTTTTACAAGCGAAGGGATCGGAAGATTCCCCTTGTGGTCGAAGAAAATGGGGACCGCAAGGTGGCTCACGGAAACGTGAGGCCGGGCAGGGGACTCATACGCGAACAAGACGCGCCGCCGTCGGGCAAGGATGCCCACGCGGGCTGCGCGGGAACGGTATCAATAGGCAAAGGGATTCAATGAAGCGCTCACGCAGAGGCGGCCGCAGGCCGCAACACAGCAATGGCGG
>Ga0075522_10003411_pt1 | contig 11608 bp, 11 predicted proteins | sample NGEPerA_FD_74796 | JGI IMG/M metagenome (GOLD analysis project Ga0075522, IMG submission 74796) | Arctic peat soil microbial communities from the Barrow Environmental Observatory site, Barrow, Alaska, USA - NGEE PermafrostL2-A | ecosystem: Environmental > Terrestrial > Soil > Wetlands > Peat ... | reverse complement strand
CCCCATACAGGCGCCCATGGACGGGTGAAAATGCCATACCAAGGTTCCGGACCCGCGGGACTAGGGACCTCAGCGGGAATCGGAGGCGCTGTTTTGGGCAGCACCTGGGACAATGCCGTCGCCGGCAACAATTCGCGTTCCATCGCAGGCGCGAAAGAAATCTGCGCGCGAATCGCCGACCACATGCGCCGGCTTTGCTCAGGGCTAGGCTCTGGCAGGGCGGCTCGCACTTGGGAACGCACTTTAAGCATGCGCTCATAGCGACGTGCCGTGGCCGGCTGTTTCAGCCGCAAGAGCACCTTGGCCTGCTGAACGGAGCTCAGTTGGCCGTCGAGGTGGGCGTTCAAGAGTGCGTTTAGATCTTCAGGCATAGCGCTTTAGACACCTTGTGGATACATTTTTGCAATAAAGGGACGCGCATGGGGCCGGCAGAGTTCCCAGATTACAAAAATCTTAAATCATCTTATTTTTCAATATCTTTTCTAATTGGCTCCGGGCCCGGAACAGCCTGGACTTCACCGTCCCCACGCTCAACCCCAGCCTAAGCGCGATCTCATCATAGGGAAGATCGTCCCATTCCCTCAGGACGACCACTTCTTTGAAAGCGGGAGGAAGTTCCGCGACGGCGGCTCGCACTTGGGCGGCCCGTTCTTCCCCCACCATCGCGTCGACGGCGTCCCCTCCGCGGGCGGGTACCCGTTCACGCAAAGGCACGCCTTCCTCAGGCGTCGCGTCCAGGCTGGAGGTGAAACGCACTTTTTCCCGGCGCAGATGATCAATAGCCTGGTTTCGCGCCAAACGAAACAACCAGTGGTGGAAGGGCGATTGAAAACGGTAGGAGCGGATCTGGGTGTGCAGCTTGACGAAGATGTCCTGGGTGACGTCCTCAGCGGCATGGGGCGCGCGCAACATCGCCAACAGGTAGGCGTAAAGTTGCCGGTGATATTTAGCATAGAGCCCTTCCAGGCCCGCCAGATCCCCGCCCTGGCAGGCGCGGATCCAGGCTTCCTCTTGACGAATTTCTTCGGGGGTCCCGGGTTTCCAGGTGCTCATGCCGCGTTGGTCCGATTCATCAATTTGGGGAGATCGCTTTCCGTCAAAAAGTGACGGCAAGCCTCCACAGCCCGTCCCACGGCGCCGTCCAGGGACGTTCTTTCAAGGGGCGGGATGCTGGCCAGCACGTAATCGGCCCAATCCGCCGGGTCGACAGGACGTCCGACGCCCAAACGCAAACGGGGCAGAGCTTGTGTCCCCAGCCGCTCGACAATGTCCTTCATGCCGTTGTGGGAACCCCCGCTGCCCGCCGGCCGCAGACGCAGGCGCCCAGGCGCCAAATCCATATCGTCATAGATCACTACGGCTTCGGAGGCGGGCTCAAAACCTTCGCGTCGTTTCCAATCCGCCAAGCAGGCGCCGCTCAGATTCATGAAAGTTTGCGGCCACACCAAGGTCACTTTGACGCCTTCCACCACCCCTCGCCGGAATTCGGATTGGTTCTTGGATCCTGCCTCCGGCAAGTCCCAGACCTTCTGCAAGGCGTCGAGAACCCACCAACCCACATTGTGGCGGGTGCGCGCATAACGAGGGCCGGGGTTCCCCAGGCCGAAAAAGTAACGTCGATTCACGGGTTTAAGTCTAACAAAAAAAGCCCCGCCAGTCGGCGGGGCTTTTTGTAAAACTGGCTCGAGAAAATCAGGCCAGGACGGGGCCGGGCTACTTCTTGGCGGGCGCTTTCGCGGCCGGCTTGGCGGCCTCTTTCTTGTCCCCACCGGCCGCCGGTTTTGCGCCGGCAGCGGGCGCGGCTTCGCCTTCGGCCGGTTTCTTGGCCGTGATGACTTCGGGGCCCGCAGCGGCCGCAGCCAGCGCCGGATCCGGAGCCTTCTCTTCTTCGACCATGCTCACCAAAGCCAACACCGTATGCGGATCGCCCAAGAAGGTGACTCCCTTAGGAGGCGTATAGTCCTTCAACAGAAGGCTTTGGTCGACGTCCATCTTGCTGATGTCCACCCTGATCTCGGCGGGAATATCCGCCGGAAGGCAGCGCACCCGCAAAGTACGGGTCGGGTGGCTGAGGATGCCGCCCTTTTCTTTGACGCCGACGGGCGTGCCTTCGAGCACCACAGGCACCCGCAGGTTGATGGTATGGGCGGGATCGATGTGGTAAAAATCGACGTGCTGGAAGCGCCCCTTAACGGGTTCACGTTGGATTTCCTTGAACATGACGATGGAGTCGACGCTGCCGCCCGCCGCATCGGTCACGGTCATGGTCAGCAGGGAGTTCTTGCCGAGGGTACGCAGGTACAACATCGGGATCTCCTTGCCGCTCACCTCGATGGAATAGGCCTGCCGACCCGGTCCATACACAACGGCGGGAAGCTTATCCTGGGAACGCAAACCGCGCGCCGCGCCCTTGCCCTTGGTGGACCGTGCTGTTGCGCTGAATTTATACTCAGCCATGGGACTCTCCTTCTTGCTTGCGCCCGGGGTTAAAGCGGGCTGGGTGGCCCTGTATCCCTTTGCAATGGCCATGGCGCCGCGGCAAAAGGGGCAGGACGTAAAAAGTTCAGGCGTCGAACAGCGAAGAGACGGAGGTCTCTTTATGGATCCGCTGGATGGCTTCGCCGAAAAGACGGGCGATGCTCAACTGCCGATAATTGGACTGCTGTTTTTCGGGCGACAAGGGGATGGTGTTGGTCATGACAACCTGCTGAAAACCGGCCGTCTTCAGACGTTCGACCGCGTCCCCCGAAAGCACCCCGTGGGTGCCGCAAGCGTAAAGGTCCTTGGCCCCGTTTTCACGCAGAAATTTGGCGGCGTTCACCAATGTGCCGCCGGTGGCGATCATGTCGTCGGGAATGACGATATTCTTGCCTGCGACCTCCCCGATGAGGGCCAAAGCCTGGACCTGGGTGTCGCCGCTGCGTTTTTTGTCGACGATGGCCAAGGGCGCGTTGAGGCGCTCGGCGAACTTCCAAGCGCCCTTGATGCCGCCGACGTCGGCCGTGCAAATGGCCAGATTTTGTATGTTCATGGCCTTAAAGTGTTCAACCAAGACCGGCAGGGCCATCAAGTGATCGAGGGGGATGTCAAAGAAGCCCTGAATCTGCTGGGCGTGCAGGTCCATGGTCAAGACCCGGTCGGCGCCCGCCTCCACGATGAGGTTGGCCACCAACTTGGCCGTGATGGGCACCCGCGGCTGGTCCTTGCGGTCCTGGCGGGCGTAGCCGAAATAGGGGATGACCGCCGTGATCCGGCGGGCGCTGGCGCGGCGGGCCGCGTCAATCATGACCAGCAGTTCCACCAGATTGTCATTCACCGGCGGGCAGGTGCTTTGCAGGATAAAAACGTCGGCGCCACGGATGTTGTCGTTGAACTTGATCTTGCACTCGCCTTCGGGAAAGCGGCCGACTTCGGCACGCCCCAGGCTCACGTTCAAAGATTCCGCGATCTCGGCAGCCAGGGCCGGGTTTGAATTGCCGCTGAAAATTTTCATCTCGTTTTCCATGCCACAAGCCCCTTTATGATCGCTTAAGTCCAGGCTACTTTTTCCTCAATGCGCGGGCTGGAACGCCGGCGACCACGCCACCGGCGGGAACATCGCGCCCTTTGAGCAAAACCGATCCCGCCCCAGTGGTCCCGCCGTCGCCGACCGTGACCGGGGCCACCAGGATCGTGCCGGAACCGATGAAAGCGCCTTTACCCACCTTGCTCGGGTGCTTCTCGCGCCCGTCGTAATTGGCGGTGATCGTGCCCGCGCCGATGTTGGACTCGTCGCCGATTTCAGCGTCGCCCAAATAACTGAGGTGCCCCGCCTTGGCCCCTTTGCCTAAGCGCGTGTTCTTCAACTCGACGAAGTTGCCGGTATGAGCCCCTTCCCCGATGTCGGACCCGACCCTTAAGCGGGACCAAGGTCCGACACTGGCCTGCTTTCGGACACGGACCCGGTCCAACACGCTCTGCTCCACGACGCAGCCGTCATCCAGGCGGCTGGCATGGACCCGGGAGAAGGGCCCCACCTGACAGCGTTGGCCCACCACGGTGTCCCCGGTGAGGAACGTAAAAGGATGGATCACCGTGTCACGGCCGATCGTAACCTGGGCGTCGACATAGCAAGTGGCCGGATCAACAAAGGTCACCCCGGCTTCGAGGTGGCCCTCGATGATTCGCCCCCTCAACCAGCCTTCGGCGTCAGCCAAGTCGCGGCGATCCACCACCCGCAGGCCCGCTTCAAAGGGATCGACTTCCACGCCGCTGATACCGGCTTTCGCCGACTTCGGAAGAAGGCCGGGACCAAGGGCTCCGGAAAAAATCTCGCGGGCGGCGGCGGGCACGTACGCGAAGGCGCTGTCAATGCCGTGGGTATGGCCCGCATCGTCGGCATCGGGAGTCAGGCAAGGCAAGCGGGCTTCTCCCGCGTCGGAACCTTCCCGCGCCAAAGCCGCCAGATCATCGGACACGATCAGGGCGGCGTCGGCATAAGCCACCAAATACCCGGATGCCTGGCCCAACTGGCGCAGCGCTTCCTCAAAGTTGGCGGCGGTTTCGAGCTGCCCGTTTAAAGCCGACACGCCTTCAGAATCCCCGACCAGCACGACGGCCTGTGCGCCGGCCTCGAGCACCGCGTCATGGGCCCAACGCCACAAGGGCCTGCCCGCGCATAGGTGCAGCAGTTTGGAAGTCTCGGAGCGAAACTTATCGTCACGCTTGCGGTCGATCAAGATGGCTACAAGGCGGCCCACAAAGGCTCCGTCCAAAGATCGAGACAGAAGGGCTGGAACTTTAGCAAAGGGCACCCTAGGTGTCAAACACAAGACCAAGGCGAAAAAACAACAACAAGAGACCCAAACAAGGACGGGTTGAAACTTATCCACAGGGTCGGACCAAGGCGTCCTGGGGGGCCAAAACGGCCCTAAAAAAAGCTATGCCCCGTTTCACAACGGGGCATAGCTTTGATGACATCGACAATTTTTTTGTTTAGTTACTTCTTCTTCTTTGCGGTCTTCTTTTTCGCTGCTTTCTTGGTAGCCAAGGTAATCCCCCCCTTCATCTAGATTTTGTGTGGCCGAAAATGACCACGCAAGTGCTAGTATATTTCCTATTGCAAAACTGTCAATACAAAACTCAGTTTTACGACACGACTTTTAACGGCAAATTGGACGAAGTCTTCAACAAGTTTTGAACATTGGTCTAACAATCATGAACTTAGGGTGAATCCGCGCCTCTCAAGTTCCGGTGTGTCCGAAACCTCCCTCAGCCCGCTGGGTCGCGGGTAACATGGCACAAACCTTCAAGGCGGCGCAGGCATGGCGGGCGCACACCATCTGCGCGATGCGGTCGCCGCGCGCGATGACAAAATCTTCGGCGCCGAAATTCACCAATAAAACTTTTACTTCGCCGCGGTAGTCCGCATCAATGGTCCCGGGGCTGTTGAGGCAAGTGACGCCATGCTTCAAAGCCAGGCCGCTGCGCGGCCTGATCTGCGCTTCAAAACCCGCCGGGATCGCCAGGGACAATCCCGTGGGCACCAAGGCGCGCTGCATGGGCCGCAGGGTCATCGGCCCATCCAACGCGGCGCGGAGGTCCAAGCCTGCGGCCAAGGCCGTCGCGTAGGCCGGAAGCTCCAGCCCTTCGCCGTGCGGGAGGATTTGAACGGGGATATCTAAGACGTCATCCATGGGATGCTCCTGAAAAAAACGTCATCGAAAAACGGCTTTGAACGCCACCGGTGCCGGGGTGCGGCCCTCGCTGTCGAAGGCGTCTTTCACCCACAGTCGCGCGGAATAGATTTGCGCCGAAATCAATTCGTTGCCTTGATCGTCTTTACCGTCCCAAATCAACTGAGGGGGCAAGGCCCCTTCTCCCATGATCGCCCGGAAAACTTTGCCTTGAGGGTCCAATATCTCCAAGCGCCAAGCGGCGATGCCGCGGCCGGATTTAAGGGTAGGATAAAAAACCACCGGGATAAAGGCTTCACCGGCGGCGTTGGGATTGAGGGACTCCGGGGCGATGCTTAAGGACACGAGCGGGGCGCTATTGTTGACCTCCAGGCGCACGTAGTCGCTGTTCAGGGTCTGCCCAGTGGTGTAGCGCACCGAAAGAACGGCCCAATACACGCCCTCCGGGGAGGGCCGTCCGTTCTGGTCTTTTCCGTCCCACAGCAAAGAAGTTTTCAAGGGGCCAAAACCGCTGAAGACACGCACGATGCGCGAACGGTGCGCGCCGTCATAAATGTACAAGCCCCACGCCTCGACCTGGTCCGGCGCGCTCATGTGGGGCTGAAGGACGGCGGCCTTGCCGGAACCCACGGTGCTGACATAGGACAATCGAGCCGACAGCCCGGCTCCCGGCCTGCCGAAGCGCCAATCGACACCCGCGCGGTAGGTCATCCCCAAAGATCCATAGGGCACCGCGCTCAGGTCCAGGCCCCACACGTCGTAGCGCAGGCCAAAGCCCAGGGTCCAAGGGTTGAAGATGCCGTCGTGGCGCCAGCCGATCCGGGGGAAAAAACGGTCCGCGATATTGTATTCCGCGCCCAAGGCCAGCACGGGGTTGTTGTCCACGGGCAGGTCGCCTTCCACCGACAGGATCACCGCGTCGTCCAAGGCGCGGTACGCCGCGCCCCCCCGGATGACGAAGGGAGGGTAGAAGGCGTCGGACGCGAGTTTGATGGGCGTCCCCATATTCTGAAGGGAAAAACCCAGCGTAAGGCCGCGCAGAGGCGCCTGCCATAGGGCGCCCAAATCCAAAGCGAGGCCGAAACCGCTGTTTGTATCGATGCTTTGATCGATCAATTTAAGGTTGACCCCGCCGGCGAGGCCCAACAACAGCGGGCGGGCGTAGGACACGGCGGCTTGCATGTCGTAGGGGGTGAAAGTGCCGGCATTGACGTAATTGCCGTTGCTTTGCAGCAAAGTGCGCGCGATCTGCGGCGTCGAAAAATAGTCAAACGTGGCGCCCAGCATGCCGCCGCCGCCGGTGGGCATCAGCCCGTTGAAGTTGTCGTAGGTGAGGCCTTGAAACCACAAGGCGTGGGAGGCCTGCACCAAGCCCGACACATTTTGGACCATGCCCGCCGGATTGTAGGCGATGCCGTCGGCGTCGTCCGCCAGCCCCACGTAGGCTTCGCCCATCGCTTCAGACCGGGCGCCGGACCCCAATTTTAAGAAATCGGCGGACGTAGTCCCGACGTCCTCAAGGCCCAACGCCGGGGCTTCACCCGCGAGGCCCCCCAACACTAAGATAAGCGCCAAAATCCTGGACATCGCGACCCCTAGAATCCCTTGGATCTTCAGGCTTTCCGGGGGCGTTTGGCCTCTTCACGCGCCCAAGCGATCACGTCCCCCATCCCCCGCTTGAAAGGCATCAGGGGCCGCCATTTTAAGAGGCGCCGCGTCTTGGCGATGTCGGCGCGCATGTGCCGCTGATCCCCCTGCCGCACCGGGAAATATTCAATCGGGTAAGTCTTGGGATTTTTGCCGAAGGCGGCGATGTCCGTCCGCACGAGCGTGTTGATGCTGATGCTGCGGCCGGCCCCCAGGTTAAAGACCTGTCCCGCCGCCGCGGGCGCAATAAAGGCCTTGATCCAGGCGTCGACGACGTCGCTGACGTGGACGAAATCCCGGCTTTGCTCGCCGTCGCCGAAGATCTTCACGGGTTCGTCGCGCAGGATGTTGCCGATGAATATGCTGGCGACTCCCTGGTAGGGATTGGTGAGGCTCTGGCGCCTGCCATAGACGTTGAACATGCGCAGGGCCGTGACCTTGAAATCGAAGCCTAAATCGCCGCGCAGGCCCGTCGCCAGAGCATAACGCTCGGCGGCGTATTTGCTGATGCCGTAATAGCTCACCGGCCTCGCGGGAGCCGTGTCAACGTCCACGGGAAGGCTTTCGACGAATCCATAGGCAGTCATGGAACTGGCGTAAAGAAAACGGGGGGTGCGGTGTTTCAGGCAGCGCATGACCACGCGCACCGTGCCCACGGTGTTGGTGTGCAGGTCCGTCTCAGGATCGTCGAAGGACTTGATGGTGCTGGCGCAACCGGCGATGTGAAACACGCCGTCCAAGCCAAACTTAAAAACCTTGGCCAGGTCCCTGTCGTTGGTGACATCCCCCAGGACGAAGCGTATCCCCTTGGGGATGTGCCTGCGCTCGCCGGTGGAGAGATTGTCCAACCCGACCACGTCATAGCCTTTTTTAAGCAGGCCATCGGCCATGTGCGAACCGATGAATCCCGCCACCCCGGTCACCAAAACCCTTTTTTTCGCCATCCTATCCCTCCGATCCGAGGTTTTTTAGCCGAGGCCCCAAAACGCGCCGCCAGCCCTAGAAACCCATTCTCAAAGCCCAAACCCGCCACACCGCTTCCCGCACGATGGCGGCGCTCATTTTGCTCGAGCCCTCGGTGCGGTCGTTGAAGATAATGGGAATCTCCGCCAAAGAATAGCCTTTTTTATAAGCCTTGTAGTTCATCTCAATTTGAAAACTGTAGCCGTCCGAGCGCAATTTTTCCAGATCCAAGCTGAGAAGCACTTCCCGCTTCCAAGCCTTGAAGCCCCCCGTGCAATCGCTCAAAGGCAGACCGGTGACGGCGCGCACATACCAATTCGCCCCCATGCTCAAGGCCAGCCGCGCCAGTGGCCAATGCACGACGCTGACTTTGCCGCCGAGATAACGAGAACCCACGGCCACATCGCAGCGCTCGAGCGCGCCTATCAGGGCCGGCAACGCCCCGGGATCGTGGCTGAAATCGGCGTCCATCTGCGCGATGGCCCGGTAAGGCCTTGCCAGTCCCCAACGGAAACCTTCAACATAGGCGGAACCCAAACCCAGCTTGGCGCCCCTTTGCAGCAAGTGCACCCTGCCCGGGCGCCTCCGCGCCCGGGACCTTACGGCTTGACCCGTACCATCGGGAGAACCGTCATCCACCACCAAGACGTCGACCTGAAGGCCTTGCGCCAGAATGCGAACCACCAGCTCACCGATGGTCCCGCGCTCATTGTAGGTGGGAATCACGACCAGCGTTTTCGGGGGCATGGGGTCTCGAAGCGGGGCCTGGTGACGGCGCTTTTAGTGTAACAGGTCGCCCAGCCGGGGGCGCGCCAAGACAACACAAAGCACCAGCAAACCCAAAGCCGCGAGCAATGCGCCCGCGACCACTAAAGCGGGGCTGTACGCCAGGTCCACGCGGTGGTTTCCACTGTCCAGAAGAAGACCTTGCAAGGCCCCCCCATCAAGCTTGAGAATCCCAACCGCCTGCCCGTCGACCCGGGCATTCCATTGTGGGACCCAATTTTGGGACAGGACCAAAAGGCCGCGACGGTCGGTGTTCACCTGCAAATCCACATGATTACGGGCGCGGCCGAGCCATTGGACCGAAGCCTGGGGCGAGACTCCTGAGAGCCCAAGATCACGGTCAACCGTCACGCAATGCAAAACGTCAAAACTTGGCTGGGCCAAGGTCGTCCAGGCCGCATCGTCGTTCAACACCGTCACGGCGGCGCCTATGAGGAAGGCCCTCGGCAGGGCGGAGGGGTTTTGGTAGAGGTAGGGCGGCTCCTGGGTCAGCGCCACGATGCCGGGGTCCGCGAGCGGCCCGGGACTCACCACATAGCGGACTCCCATTAAATCGGCCCATTCCCATGGCCGGCCCTGTAGGGCCCTTCTTAGGCGCAGGGGCGCCGTCATTTGCATACCGTGGTAGCCGCGGAGCGTTTCGTAGCCGAACAGCGCCGCAGTGTTCTGCGGCCAAAGGCCGGGCAAGTCTAGAATACGGTAAGGTTCGGCGCTGAGCGGATCCGGCAAACGATCCAAGATCGCCGGTTCAGCCAGGACCGTTGGGGGCGACCTGAAGTCCAAAAATCGGCGCGACACTTCACTGACATCGAAGGCTTGGAAAAAAAATGCGCCCAAGAGCACAACCAGACTTAAGCTCCTCAGGCGCCCCCAAAAGAACAAGACCGCCGACAAAAGGCCCAACAAGGCCAAAGAACGCAGGGCCGAAGATCGGGCAAGATCAAGCGCCGAAGCGGCGGCACCGGGTCCCAGTTTTTGGGTCAAGGCCGCCGCGGCCTGGGCCACGGAACTTGGAGCAAGCAAAAATGCCGCCATGGAGCATAGGAGCCCCGGAAGAACAAAAGCCATGGCGCCCCACCATGCGCTCGGCGACGCCCGCTTGGACCTGAGCGCATCGAAACCAAAAGCCGCCAAAACGCACACGCTAAAGGTCATCAGACAGAGAAAACGGGCCCAAGCCCTAAAACCTTGATAGAAAGGCAGATGAAAATAGACATGGTGCAAGGGGAAATATTTGCCCAAGCCCGACAGGAAACTAAAAACAGCCAAACCTAAGAAGAAGGCTTCCGGCCGCCGCAGCCTTTCACGCCAAGGGCCTGCGACCCCAGGCCGTGCCCAGGCAAACAAGGCCGCGCCGGCCAACATCCAAGGGAGCAGGCCAAAATATTCGGTGCTTAGGCACAGGGGCCACGCGCCATGGTAAGTGGGCGGACTACCCCCGGGCCACGCTGAAGAAGGGCCGCCGTTGCGCCAGCCCCAAAAGCCCGGAACGATCCAAGTCAGGCTTTCCCTGGGATCAAAGGACCAGCTTGTGAATTGGGCATAAGCGAAGTCCTGACGCCAGCTAAAAGGCAGGTAAGCCAGGGTAGGGAGCCACTGAGGGGCGGACAACAAAAAAGCCAGGGCCCCTGCGACTGTCAAACCCAAGACGGCGGACCCGGAACGGGTGCGGGTCATGGACCGCAAGCTCCCCATGCGCCCTTGGGGAGCGGGTTCAGATCCCGGCGACGCCTGGCACCAGGCGAGCCAAGCCGCGAAAGCGCCTAAAGCTAAAAGCGTGTACGCGAAGATCTGCAAGCCGAGCCCCAAAACCTGCAAAGCTAATGCCAGGCCGCACAGCGCCCATCCGGCCCAGCGCCCTTCCTGGTGACCCTTGAGGCCCCCCCAAAAGACCCACGGGATCATGGCGATGGCTTTTAGGTTGTTCGTGTGGCCGGCATAAAGCAAAGACAACTGCGTTCCGGAAGCCGAAAAGCTGAATGCACCCAAAAAGGCGGCACCCCGGCTAAGCCCAAAACGCCGCAAAAGAAAATAGCAGCCCAGCCCCGCGGCGGCCACTTCGAAAGCGGCATCCAGACCGAAGCCTTTCCAAGGGGCCAAACCCAAAAGATTAAAGATCAAATCTACGGGATGTAAAAAAACCAGATTCGTGGCGGCGATGCCGGGCATGCCGCAGAAAATTTCAGGGAACCATAAAGGCCATTCGCCGCCATGCAGGGAACGCTGGGCGGCGGTGGCCAAGACCAGCCCCAAGGTCTGGATGTCGCCGCCCCACAGCATGTCCCCGCCCCATAGAGCGGGATAGAACAGCACCAAGGGAAAAACCCCCAAGACCAGCGGTGCCAGGATGCGCGCCATCGGGAAAGACTTAGGCTGGGCCATGCTCCGCCTAAAAAAGACTAAGCCTTGATTTCGTTGAGCCGGACCCAGGCGATCGTGCGCTTGAGGCCGTCTTCGAATTTTACCTTGGGCGTCCAACCCAAGCGTTTGCGTATCTTGGAGATATCCGGACGTCGGCGGGTCGGATCATCTTGGGG
>Ga0075522_10003410_pt1 | contig 11608 bp, 7 predicted proteins | sample NGEPerA_FD_74796 | JGI IMG/M metagenome (GOLD analysis project Ga0075522, IMG submission 74796) | Arctic peat soil microbial communities from the Barrow Environmental Observatory site, Barrow, Alaska, USA - NGEE PermafrostL2-A | ecosystem: Environmental > Terrestrial > Soil > Wetlands > Peat ... | reverse complement strand
AGTTGCGTCTGCTCGTCGAAGTCCTTCAGATCGGCACCGCGATACACCGTCTTGATCTCGATGCCCGAATCCGTAAATCGCTCGTTCGTGCTCACGTCAGCCAGATTAGGCGGTGGGTCTCGCGACGTTCATCGGCCCTGCGGCGTTACGCATCAGTTTTCGTGGCCAGGTCTCGCTCCGTGACGATCGTGAATGGACCTAAGCGTGGACGGGGTGCGGCATGCACAGGTCGTCGTACTCGGCGATCTGAATCGGCCCCGCGTTCTCACCACAGGCCGGGCACTCCGGGTCACGGCGCACCTTGAAGGTACGAAAGCTCTGCTCGAGGGCGTCGTAGGTGAGGAGTCGTCCAACCAAGGGCTCGCCGAGTCCGAGGATCAACTTGATCGCCTCGACGGCCTGCAGTGAGCCAATGATGCCGGGCAGCACGCCGAGCACGCCGGCCTCGGCACAACTCGGGGCGAGTTCGGCGGGCGGCGGTTCGGGGATCATGCAGCGATAGCACGGTCCGACGTAGGGATAGAAGACGGTGACCTGTCCGTCGAAACGGAAGATGGATCCGTGCACCACCGGGATGCGCTTCAAGAGCGCGGCGTCGTTCACCAAGTACCGCGTGGGAAAGTTGTCCGTACCGTCCACGATGACGTCGTAGCCGTCGATGATGTCGAGGATGTTGTCGGCGCCCAACCGAACGTCGTAGGTGAGGACCTTCACGTCGGGGTTCATCGCCGTCAAGGCCGCTTTGGCACTGTCGACCTTTCGCATCCCGACGCGGTCCATCGTGTGCAGGATCTGTCGCTGGAGGTTCGACGAATCGACGACGTCCATGTCGATGATGCCGATGGTGCCGACGCCGGCGGCAGCGAGATAGAGCGCGGCGGGTGATCCCAGTCCCCCAGCCCCCAGCAAGAGCACCTTCGCGTCCAGCAGTTTCATCTGACCCTCTTCACCCACTTCGGGCAGAAGCAGGTGGCGGCCGTAGCGAAGGCGCTGGTCCTGGGTCATCGTCCGTGGCGTACTCCACGCGAGCCCTTCGTCCTTCCATTTGTTGAAGCCACCGGTGATCGACACGACGTCGGTGTAGCCGAGGTCTTGGAGCGTCTTCGCCGCGAAGGCGCTGCGCGTTCCACCGGCGCAGTAGACCGCGACGGGCGCGCTCTTGTCGCGAAGGCGGCCCTCGACGGAGAACTCGAGCTGTCCGCGGGGCACGTGCACGGCGCCGGGTAGGGCACCTTGCTCGTACTCATCGGGCTCTCGAACGTCGAGCAGCGTGTAGTCGGCGAGGTGCGCCGCGACCTCTTGGGGGTCGATCTCACGAATCTCGGCCTTGGCGGCGTTCAGTAGGTCTCGCGGTGATGACAAGGGACGCTCCTTTTCAGTGCTTAAACCTTACCTGCTTGGTCAACAATCCGATTCGCCGGGCCTGCTAGACCCGACGCGTGGAACTTCGTGAACTTCTCGCCCGTCGACGCATGACGCGATCCTTCGACGGGACGCCCGTCGACGACGCGTGGCTCGATCAACTCTGTGCCGACGCGCTCTGGTCGCCGACGGCCGGCAACTGCGCGGGCGTGCGTCTCTACACGGTGGGCGCGAAGGACGTCGCGTCGTACGTGGAGGTGGCCTCCGACGAGGCGTGGCGTACGCGTTCTCGTCGCTACGAGGGAATACTTGGCGCCGGCGCCGCCGTCTTGGTGACGTCACGTCCCCAGGACTATCTCGCTCGTTACGCAGAGCCCGACAAGATCACGTCCGGTCTCGGCGACGTCGAGAATTGGCCACTGCCCTACTGGCACACGGACGCCGCGATGGCGACGATGGCGCTCTTGCTCTTGCTCGAAGAGAGTGGCTGGCACGCGACGATCTGGGGGAACTTTCGCAACAACGACGCCGTCGCGCGATGGGCCGGCTTCGACGACGAAGAACTCTTCGCCACCGTCTTTATTGGTCGAAGCGATAGCAAGGACGTCACGTCGAGCTCGCTCGAGCGCAACGTGACGCCTCGAGTTGAGCGAGTACGTCGCCTGACGTTCTAGCTCTTCGCTGCCTCTGACAACGCGACGAGGTACTCGACCAACGCCCGTGTCGAGAACGCCGTCGCGCCTTTGGTCACGAACCCTCTCGCGACGTCCGATCGAGCGGGCCCGGCGATGTCGAGGTGCGCCCACGGACGCCCGCCCGTGAAACGACGCAGCAGCAGTGCCGCGGCGATGGATCCGGCCTTCGGGGGTTTGCCGATGTTCTTCATGTCGGCGACGTCGGATTCGATGTGCGATTCGTAACTGTCCACGAGGGGCATGCGCCAGAGTGCTTCGCCACTTCGGCCACTCGCCGCCGCCAGGCGCCCCGCGAGTTCATCGTTCGACACGAACATCGCGCCCACTTCGTCGCCGAGCGCGACGTTCTGGGCTCCGGTCAAGGTGGCGACGTCGATGATCGTGTCGGGATTCGCTTCCGCGGCAAGACTGAGCCCGTCGGCCAGGATCAGCCTTCCTTCGGCGTCGGTGTTGAGTACTTCGATGGTCATGCCGTTACGGATGGTGAGGACGTCCCCGGGCTTCGTCGCGCGATCGCCGAGGAGGTTCTCGGTCAGGGGCGCGATCGCGGTCACGCGAACGTTGAGTTTGAGGCGACTCGCGAGCGAGAGAACGGCCATCACGACGGCCGCGCCGGTCATGTCCGTCTTCATGCTCATCATGCCGTCGCCGGACTTGATGGAGAGACCGCCCGAGTCGAAGGTCACGCCCTTACCAACGAGCGCGACGTGCGCGAGACCGCCGCCCGACTGCGGGTCGTACGTGGCGTAGACGAGGCGCGTGGGTTGCGCGGAGCCCTGTCCGACACCGAGGAGACCACCGAGGCGCTCCTCTTTTATCTTCGATTCATTCCAGATCTCGACGGTGACGTGCTCGTCGAGCTCGAGACGTTCGTCGAACTCGTTCGCGAGCGCCTTCGGTGACATGTACCCGGCCGGCGAATCCACGAGGAACTTGGCCCAGTTGACGGCGTCGGCGATGATGACGCCGCGCTCGACACCGCGCGTCACGTCGTCGTGCACCGCCACGGTGGGTAGCGGCACGCCAATGGGCACGACGTCGAATGACGCGTCCGCGCTCTGATTCTTGAAACTGTAGGACGCGAGGAGCGCGCCTTCGACGAGCGCTTGGGCGACACCCGCGGGGTCGCGAAGGCCGTCCGTGGGCAACAGGAACGCGATCGAACCCTCGCCCGTCGCGCGAAGGACGCCCGCACCGGCGAGGCGATACGCGTTGGCGTCCTGGTCACTCGAACCAACGGATACGAACGCGACGTTCGAACCGTGCAGTGATCGCAACACGACTGAACCGCCGACGTCACCCTTGAAACCTTGAAGCGCGCACCACTCTTTCGTGAGCACGCGAGGGATCTCCTGAGCGCCGAGGCTCTGAGGAATCGCGTCACTGATCGTGCCCACGCCGTCGCTGAACAGAACGGGTAGCGCGATCGTTGACTGCGTCAGTGCCTCTTTGATCGACGAGATCCTTGCCGTTCGTGTCATTACAACCTTTTCCTAGTCGTGAATCCGTGCAGTTCGGTGGTGAGGCCCTTCGGCCCAACGAGCCATCGTCCACGCAAGATCGCTCAGGCGATTAAGGTAGGCGTTGACGAGTGAGTCTTCAAGTGGGTAGCTCACGGCCACGCGTTCGGCGCGCCGGATGACCGTGCGCGCGATGTCGAGGATCGCCGAGAGTTGCGTCTCTCCTGGCACGACGAATTCGCTCGGCATCTCGATCTCGCTCGACAGGGCGTCGATCTCAGCCTCGAGTCGTTCGATCATGCTCGCAGTGACCAGCGATTTGTCCGCGACGAGCTTGCGTCTGTTCGCGGGCAGTGTCGCGACTTCGGCCATGAGGACCCAGAGGTCGCGTTCCAAGGTGATCAAGAGTTCGTTGAGTCGAGACCCGGGTTCACTCAGCGAACGTGCCCAGCCGAGTGTCGCCTGTGCTTCGTCGACCGCACCATTGACTTCAATCGGCTCGGCACTCTTCGCGACGCGCCCACCGAAGTACAGGCCCGTGGTGCCGTCGTCCCCGCCGCGCGTGTAGATCTTCACGTCGCCAGCGTAGTGAACACAACCAGGCCCAGTAACCTGATGAACCAATGGAGCCAACCCTTCGACCGCCGTTTGCTCGCCCGAGTAGTGACGATCCTTACCTAAAGGCGCTGGGCGAACGCGTGGTGATCTTCGACGGCGCCACTGGCACCAATTTGCAGCTTTTGAACCTCAGCGCGGACGACTTCGGGAGTTCGGCCCTCGAAGGTTGTAACGAGATTCTTAGCGTGACGCGGCCCGACGTCATCGAAGCCCTCCATCGATCGTTCTATGACGTCGGGGTAGACGTCGTCGAGACCAACTCCTTCGGTTCGTTCTCCGTAGTGCTCGCCGAATACGACCTCGCCGAGCGCACCCACGAACTCGCACTCGCCTCCGCCGAGATCGCTCGGCGCGTCGCCGATAGTTACGCCAGCCCCAACGAGCCAAAATTCGTCGCGGGATCGATGGGACCGGGCACCAAGTTCCCGACCCTCGGTCAGATCTCCTACGACGATCTCTCCGCTAGCTACGAAGTATTGGCCTTCGCCTTGTTGGAAGGTGGCGTCGACCTCTTGCTCATCGAGACCATGTTCGACTTGCTCTCGGGTAAGGCCGCCATCGCGGCGTGTCACCGCGCAATGGCTCGCCACGGACGGATCGTGCCCATTCAAGCGCAGGTGACCATCGAGCTCACGGGTCGGATGTTGCCCGGTACGGAGATCGGCGCGGCCGTCGCGGCGTTGTCACCACTCGGCGTTGACGTCCTCGGTCTCAATTGTGCCACGGGACCGGTCGAGATGTACGAGCCCCTTCGGACGTTGTCGGACAGCGCGCCCATGGCGCTGTCGTGCATGCCCAACGCCGGGCTCCCGAGCGTCGTGGACGGCAAGATGCACTACGACCTCACGCCGGACGCGCTGGCCGAGCACCTCGCCAAGTTCGTCACGGAGTACGGCGTCCAAGTGGTGGGCGGGTGCTGCGGCACCACGCCCGAGCACCTCACGCGCGTGATCGAGACGGTGCGTCCTCTCTCAGCGGCCAAACGTGCGCCCGTGATCGACCACTCAGTCGCGTCGATCTACTCGTCCGTCAGTTACCAACAGGATCGTTCCGTACTCCTCGTGGGAGAACGCACGAACGCAAACGGATCGAAGAAGTTCCGCGACGCGATGCTCGAGGGCGACTGGGATACCTGCGTCGAGATCGGTCGGGAACAGATCAAAGAGGGCGCGCACGTGTTGGACGTCTGCGTCGACTACACCGGCGCCGACGGCGTCAGTGACATGAACGAACTCATGAGTCGTCTCTCGACGCAGTCCTCGGTGCCGATTATGATCGACACCACCGAAGCACCGGTCGCGCGCCAAGCGCTCACCTGGCTAGGGGGCAAGCCGCTACTCAACTCCGTGAACCTCGAAGAGGGCGACGCGCCGGGTACCCGACTCGATAGTTTCCTCTCACTCGCCGCAGAGTTCGGTGCGGCAGTCGTCGCGACGTGCATCGACGAAGACGGTCAAGCTCGCGACGCCGACTGGAAAGTGCGTGCGGCGAAGGCGATCACCGAGCTCGCTGTGTCGCGCTACGGACTTGATCCCCACGATATTTTCATTGACACGTTGGCGCTGCCGCTGTCGACGGGCATGATCGAGTCACGCCGCGACGGCATCGAGACTCTCGAGGCGATACGGCGCATCAAGGTGGAGCTGCCGGGCGTGCGCACGATCCTCGGTCTCTCCAATATCTCCTTCGGCCTGAATCCGGCCGCTCGACAAGTCCTCAACAGCGTGTTCCTCCACGAGGCCACCGAAGCGGGACTCGACGCCGCCATCGTGCACGCGTCCAAGATCCTGCCCCTGCACCGCATCGACGAAGAGGCCCGCCAGGTCTGTCTAGACCTCATCTACGACCGACGTCGCGACGACTACGACCCCTTGAGCGAATTACTTCGACTCTTCGAGGGCGTCTCGACGTCGAACAACCAAGGTCCCGCGCTCGACGACCTACCCCTCAACGAGCGCTTGAAGCGACGCATCATCGACGGCGTGCGTGTCGGGCTCGAAGACGATTTGAACCAAGCCATGAGCGAAGGCGCGACGCCCCTGCAGATCGTGAATGACATTCTCCTCGACGGCATGCGCGTCGTGGGCGACCTCTTCGCGAGTGGCGAGATGCAGCTTCCTTTCGTCTTGCAAAGCGCGGAGACCATGAAGACCGCCGTGTCGCACCTCGAACCACTGATGGAGAAGAGCGACCAGGGCGGCCGCGGCCGCGTGGTGCTCGCGACGGTGAAGGGTGACGTGCACGACATTGGCAAGAACCTCGTCGACATCATCTTGACGAACAACGGCTACGAGGTGATCAACCTCGGCATCAAGGTCGGCGTGAACGAGATGTTGAGTGCTGTCGAAGAACACAAGGCTGACGCCCTCGGGATGAGCGGACTCCTTGTGAAGTCGACGCTCATCATGCGCGAAAATCTAGAGATCATGAACGAACGATCGATGTCCGCGGTTCCGGTCCTCCTCGGTGGCGCGGCACTGACGCGCACCTACGTCGAGCGAGACCTTCGTGAGATTTACGGTGGTCGCCTCTTCTACGGTAAGGACGCGTTCGAAGGGCTTCGAGTACTCGATCAGTTGGGCGACATTCGCCGCGGAGGCACCGATGATCCCAACTTCGGTCGCGAACTGTCAAAAAAGAACGTGCAGCGACGTTTTCGTGATCCGGCGCCCGAGCCCGACGTCACGCTGCCGCCGCGAAGCCCGGACGTCGAGAGCGACAATGCACTCTTCGTCCCGCCTTTCCTGGGTAGCCGCGTCGCGAAGGGAATGTCCCTCGAAGAGATCAGCGAATTCTTGAACTTGACCGCGCTCTTTCGAAACCAATGGGGGTTTCGACCGGAGAACGGTGAGGACGACAAGGCGTTCAAGGAGCGCGTCAGCTCGACCTTGCGCGAACAGATGAGTATCGCGGTTGAAGAGGACCTGCTCGTCCCCCAAGTGGTCTGGGGTCACTACCCCGCCGCGTCCAACGGCAACGACCTCATCATCTACGCCGACGAATCTCGCGACAGCGAGGTCACTCGTTTCCACTTCCCTCGCCAACGCGTCGCGCCGTACCTCTGCGTCGCTGACTTCTTTCGTGCGAGCAAAAGTCCCGACCGCGACTACGCCAGTTTCATGCTCGTGACCATGGGCAATCGGGTCTCCGAACGCACGCACCAGCTCTTCACGGAGAACCGTTACAGCGACTACTTGATGTTGCACGGGCTCGGCGTCGAGATGGCCGAAGCCCTCGCTGAACTCTGGCACCAACGTATTCGTGAAGAATTGGGCTACGTGCAAGAAGACGGACCTACCCTTACGGGACTCTTTCGCCAGCAGTACCGCGGCGGACGATACTCATGGGGCTACCCCGCCTGTCCCGACCTCAGCGACAACGCAAAAGTAGCGGCACTCCTCGAGTCGGAGCGAATAGGCGTCTCCGTTTCCGAAGGTTTCCAGCTCCACCCCGAACAGACCACTGACGCCATCATCTGTCATCACCCCAAGGCCAAGTACTTCGTCGCTTAACGAAGCGTGAGACAGCACCACACAGCAATGCGATGGGCAGAACGACCGGGAAGGAGAGCCGACTGCAGTGTCCAGACATCGATGAGTTAGCACTCGGTCTCTGTGCGACTATTGAGCGGTGACGGACTCCGACGTACTGAGGATGAGCGACGACGTGTCGGCGGCGGATTGGATTCGAGAACGCCTTAGTCCGTGGGATGCGGGAATGGTGACGTCCTTCATTCCAAGTGGCTTTGACAACTACGCCCGGATTCTGCACCCAGTACAACTTCCCCGAGACCGCCACCCACTCATCCGATGGGCGGACGTATCGAAATGGAGTGGCGTCCCCTTGCAACCTCGAGTGCAGTGGCACCAGATCGCGCTCCCCGAGACGACGCCACCTACGGAGGCACCGTGGAGAAGTCAGGGTCCGCAACAAGGCACTCTCTTCATCCCCGACGCCGAAGCGCTCATTGATGATCTGACCGCGTACACGTCCACGGCCCACGAGTGTTACTTCTGTCTGTGGGTCGGCTACATGGGCGGCGCGTCCGCGTTCGTCCCGCCCGGTTCACTCCCGATCTCGATTCCAGCACCGCCGCAACCTTCTCGGCTCGTCGAGTTGCCTGCTCGAGAGTACGCACTCTTTGCTGGCCCTCTCACGAGTGCCACGTCCATGGTGACGGCGAGCATCCATGACCACCGCACTCCCAACTTGTGGTGGCCAGTCGATCAATCATGGTGCATCGCCAGCGAGATCGACCTTCCGTGGACCTACGTGGGCGGCTCATCGGAACTCATCGAACGGATACTCACCGATGAACGGCTCGAAGCCGTTTCCACGTCGCCGGGTGATCCGATTTGGGAGGACGTCGACGACTGGCTTACTGGCTTGATCGAACGTAGCGTCGACGACGTACTAGCTACCGGTTCGACGAGCCTGGAACTCGCGGCGGGCACGGTCACCGTTAAGTGGGATCCGGCTCGTCGGCGAGGACGCGGAACGATAACTACTAAATCTGAGAGGTCCGGCGGTTGGAGCGGCGGGGGCTCACCCGTTCACGCTCGCGATCCCGACGAGATGAGGCGTCAGATTGCGAGAGAAGTCCATCGTGCCGTGCTCAGTTTGATTAACGTGTGAAGAAAACCTTCAGCAACAATTGAAGCGTCAGTGCCGTAACGACGGGGCCGCGACGGGCGTCGCGTCACTCAGTGCCTCTCGAGCGTGATAGCTCGAGCGCGTCAGCGGCGATGACTGCACGTGACGCAGCCCCAGTCGACGTCCGCGCTCGGCGAGGTCTTCGAACTCGGCGGGCTCCCAAAAGCGTGCGACTGGCAGGTGACGCTCGGTCGGTCGTAGGTACTGGCCGATCGTGGCGATCTGTACACCGACGGCCGCCAGGTCCGCCAACGTCTCTTCGACTTCATCGACTGTTTCGCCGAGTCCCACCATCAGACCGGACTTCGTCGTCAGTCCCGCGTGGGCGCTGCGCGCGAGGACGGTCAATGATCGAAGGTAGCCGGCGCTCGGTCGCACCGCGCGCTGCAAGCGCGCGACGGTCTCGATGTTGTGGTTCATGACGTCGGGACGGGCGTCAATCAATAGCTGCAGGGAATCAGCGTCACCCTTGAGGTCACTCGTCAAGACCTCGACGTTGGTGCCAGGAGAACGCTCTCGAATCGCTCGAACGCTCTGCGCGATGGCGGCCGCTCCTCCGTCAGCGAGATCATCACGCGCGACGCACGTGATGACGGCGTGAGCCAAGTTGAGTCGAACGACAGCTTCCGCCACGCGTTCGGGCTCGGTGGGATCGAGGACCAGAGGTTTGCGCGTATCGACGAGACAGAAACCGCAGGCCCTCGTGCATCGTTCACCGTTCACCATGAAGGTCGCCGTGCCAGCGGACCAGCACTCGAAGATGTTGGGACAGCCCGCCTCTTCGCACACCGTCACGAGTCGAAGGTCCTCAGTGAGCTTGCGAAGCGATTGGTACTCGCTACCCATGTGCGCCTCGATGCGCAGCCACTCGGGCTTTCGCACGTGGAGCGAAAGTCCCGCGTCGGGATCGACGCCCGCCTTTCGAAGTCGTCGAATGAGGGGACGTTCGTCAGAGGTCGTCGCGACACTACGGTCCACGCGCGCGACGCGCGAGGAGCCACCGAGTTGGCGCTCGAGCTCTTCGCCGAGGAGATTCTCGACGTCGAGCGTCGTGACGGCGAGGCCCAAGGACGTCAGCGAGGCGACGGGCTTGTCCGCGATGCCGCAGGGCACGATGGCCTTGAAACCTTCGAGGTCGATCTCAACGTTGAGCGCGACCCCGTGCAACGTGCGGCGGAGCCCCGCGGCATTTCGCTCCGTTCGTACGCCGACGGCGGCGATCTTCGAGGGAAGCCCTTCGAGGTCGGCCCACACGCCCGGGTAACCGTCGAGACGACCGACGACGCCAAGTCGGCCCTCGGGGTCGGCGCGGCGCACCGCGTCGATGACGGCGTCTTCGAGCTTTCGAACGTGTGCCTTACCGGCGGCGGGGTCGTCGTCGACACTCACGATGGCCCACGCCACCACTTGACCGGGTGCGTGGTACGTCACGTCGCCACCGCGATCGGCGTCGATGACGACCGCGTTCAACTGCGAAGGAGGAACGAGGAAATGCTCTTCGAGCGTGCGCACGCCTCGGGTGTAGGTCGGCGGATGTTCGAACAACAAGACGTAGTCGTCGCTCGCCTGGAGGAGTGCGCGTTGAAGGTCGTTGGCCTCAGCGAAGGACACTCTTCCCAGGTGACGTCGGCGCAACATCTATCGCTCGCTCGCCAGGTCCATGCCCGCGAGAAGCTCGGCCACTCGCTCGAGATAACTGGCCGCGCCCGTCGGCTCGCAGACGCGATGATCGAACGCGAGACCCAGTACCAGTCGTCGTCCAATTTCGATAACCGGTGGACCACCGTGCTCGTTCACGACCGGCACGAGGCGCACCGCGCCCATCGAGAGGATCGCGACCTCAGGTTGGATGATGATCGGCTTCGCCCACAAGGTGTGCGCGGTCGGCGCGCCCGCGACAGTGAAGGTTCCTCCCATGAGGTCGTCCGTCGTCAGTTGACGAGAACTCAAACGATCGTCGAGTTCGTTGACGCGGCGCGCCAGCGCGCGCAACGTCAGGCCGGCCGCGGCGTGCACCACCGGCACCAACATCCCGTCGTCGGCGATCGCTCGAACGACGCCCAGATTGACGCTGCGGTGCACCACGAACTCATCGCCCGCGTAGGTCGCGTTGAGGAATTCGAACTCGCCGAGCGCCCGAACGGCGGCCAAACTGACGACCATCTCGTCGGAAATCGGCTGACCGTCACGCGTGACGCGACCGAGCTGATCGAGTTCGCCGAAGATCGCGCCGTCGACTTCAACGGCGACGAAACCGTGCGGTGTGCTCTGGCTCGACACCGACATGTGTTGACCCATACGACGACGCCCGTTACTGAGGGGCACGACCACTTCTTCGGTTGGACCATCGGCCACCGCACGCTCGGCGTCACGTCGAGTGATCGCACCGCCAGACCCAGTGCCTTGTACAGCGGACGCGGCGACGCCACCGTCGTTGAGAATCCTTCGCACCACCGGCGAAACCACGACGCCATTCGGTGCTTCTGGCGTCCTGCTCGGCGCCGGCGCCTTGGTGTCGGCGACGGGCGCGGGCGTCGACTCGGGACGTGACGGGGACTCGGCCGGTGCCGCGACGACAACGCCCGGTACGGCGTTCTCGTCGATCACGGCGACGCGCGAGCCCGTTTCGACGGTCTCACCCTCTCCCGCGAGTATTTCCACGAGCACGCCCGCCGCGGGCGAGGGCATCTCGGAGTCGACCTTGTCCGTGGAGACCTCGAAGAGCGGTTCGTCACGAGCGACGACGTCGCCCACCTTTTTGAACCACTGCGTGATGATCCCTTCGGTGACTGACTCACCCAATGACGGCAGCGTGACGTC
>Ga0075522_10003408_pt1 | contig 11609 bp, 11 predicted proteins | sample NGEPerA_FD_74796 | JGI IMG/M metagenome (GOLD analysis project Ga0075522, IMG submission 74796) | Arctic peat soil microbial communities from the Barrow Environmental Observatory site, Barrow, Alaska, USA - NGEE PermafrostL2-A | ecosystem: Environmental > Terrestrial > Soil > Wetlands > Peat ... | reverse complement strand
TGGTGACCATGGCCTGCAAACGCTCGGCGGCCTGGTTGCTGCGGTATTCCTGAAAGAAAGTCAAAAGGACGCTTACGGCCACCATGACGGCCACAATGCAGCCGCTGGTGGGATCATGCGTCGCGAAGCTGACGCCTGAAAGAACCACCAATAAAATATTGAAGGGGGTCTTGGACGTTTCCCACAATTGCTTCAGCCAGCCGTCTTTACGTTCATGGGCGACTTCGTTGGGCCCCACACGAATCAAACGCCGGGCGGCCTCTTCGGAACTGAGCCCCAGTTTTTCGCCCCGCACCAGGCGCAAAGCTCGGTCGCCGTCCGCGCCGGCGACGTCACGGTAAAAGTCCGCGAAGGCGTGGGTCGACGGATCGGCCGCCGTGGATTTGAGGCCGAGGGGCAAGGTCAATTTCGCGAAGAGGCTGTTGCCTTTAAAAAGGACCTTCATCGATGGGTCCCCCTAAATAGTCTGCGCTGAATTTCCGCGGCAAAGCGCGCCGCCTGTCCGCACCGTTTTACCCCAGAACCGCTTAGGCCTGAATGCAAAAAACGCTTTGTTACAAGGTTTTTCGTATTCCCAAACTGTAACATAGCTTTATCCGTTCCCTGGAAAAACGGCCTAAAAAAAGGTACCCTGGGACCGAAGGGGCCTGGGCCATGGCCCGCCACACACTGGAGACCCATAAAACGTGACGGAACCGACGATTTTAGCCTTGGATTTCGAAACGGCCAACCATGCCCCCAACAGCGCTTGCCAATTGGGGCTGGTGCGCATCGAAGGCTGGCGGGTGGTGTCGACGGCCTCCTGGCTGATTCGCCCACCCACCGATGAGTTCTTTTTTTCCTACCTACATGGGATCACCTGGGACCATGTCGCCATGGAGCCCCATTGGGGGCAGCTCTGGCCGAACTTAGCGCCCCATTTTGCGGGAGTGGATTACCTGGCGGCCCACAACGCCCCCTTTGACCGCGGAGTTCTGTATGCCGCTTGCGCCGAATATGGGGTCAGCCCGCCACCCCAAACCTTTGTCGACACTGTGGGTGTGGCACGAAATGTATGGAAAATTTTCCCCACTAAACTGAATTTGGTCTGTGAACGCCTTAACATTGAACTGAATCACCACGAAGCCCTGTCGGACGCCAAAGCCTGCGCCGAAATCATGATCCAAGCGCGGGCAAAGGGCTGGACACCGGGCTAAGGCTGGGCAAACTCCGTCCTATGAGTCTCCACGCTATCCAAATAAAAAAAGGAGCCGGGCCGATGCCAGGCTCCCTTTTTTCTGTTTAGACTTGGCCGGGTCCCAAACCACCGTTGAAGAAACAAAATCGCGGACAGAAGTTCTATCCAGCGACGCGACGGAAAAAAACTAGCGATTGTCCGGAACGTCGGACTGGCCCATGCCGTGTCCGCCACCCATTCCACAATGGGCGCCCATGCCCTTCATTCCTTGGTGGCCTTGCCAGCCGCCGTCCATGCCGTCCCAATGTCCGCGATGATTTTGCATCATCAACACCATCTTGGCCTGTTGGAGCGGACTCAGAATCGACCGAAGCAGCTCGATCTTTTTCTCGGCGCCTTCTTTAAGGGCTTTGTGATCGGCCTCCATTGCGTTCAAGGCCGCAGTAAGATCGGTCTCCGACGCCTTTTCGTCGACCAAGACCTTCAACGAGGCTTTGTCCGCCTCAGCCTTGTCCATCAACAGTTTCGCCGCTTGCCGCTGGCCCTTGTCGGCGTCTTTCAACCGCGAAACCTGGCTGTCCGATAGATCCAGCTTTTTCTTGAGCATGTCAAACTTGTCCCAGTGGCCGGCGCCATGGTCCCGGCCTTTAGATTTTTCCGCGCGCAGCGTGGGCGCCGCCATCAACAAGATTCCCGCGAAGGCGGCCAATGTAATGCGTTTAAAATATTGCATAATGCTCTCCTAGTGGTCAAATCGGGATGATACTTCCTTGCTTTAAAGTCTACGACCCTGCGCGGTAGAATACCTTGCGCCTTTGTAATACTTTGCAGTGCCAAGTCTGAAAAATGTCCGGCGTAGATCCCTTCAATGGAGCGTCATGGCCATCTTTTTTTCCTGCTTTCTGGTGGTCTTTCTCAGCGAAATGGGCGACAAAACCCAATGGATGGTGTTGGTGCTATCCACGCGGTTTAAACGGCCTTTGGCCATTCTTGCAGGGGTCCTGGTCGCATCGCTGGCCAACTTCGGGCTGGTGGCTTGGTTGGGAAAGGCCTTGTCGGCGCACATCAATCCGCTCGTCCTTAGATACTGCATCGCCCTTAGTTTTTTGGGCTTCGCCGTTTGGCTGCTCTTTCCGGAAAACGAAGAAGGGGGGCGTGACGCCGACGGCAAGAGCGCTTTTTGGACGACCGTCGCCAGCATTTTTTTGGCGGAAATGGGGGACAAGGGGCAATTCGCCGTACTCGCCTTAAGCGCGCGCCTGAGCGCGCCTCTTTTGGTGACCCTTGGAAGTTCCCTGGGGATGGTCGCCGCCGATAGCCTCGCCATCGTGTTCGGTGAACGCCTTAAAGTCTGGGTGCCCATGCACTGGGTGCGCCGGGCGGCGAGTTTGTTGTTCGCTATTTTTGGTGTTGGAATTCTTTTGTGGGGATAGGGGTGGGAGCGGAGGTAAGGGCAGAAAAACGACGGGGCCTATCGAAACGAACTTGGTCCGCCTGGAAAATGCCGGGCCAACAAAAGAGCCAGATGAAGGGGCGAGTCGGCGATCGCGAAAGCCCCGATGTGCTCGTCGGGACTTCCAAATCCCCACGCGGCGGCCAAAAAAGGCAGACCTGAAGCGGCCGCGGCATTGCGATCCTGATCACGGTCGCCTATGAACACCGTACAGGCCGGGTCCCAAGCCAAACCGCGCAAGGCGTCCGCGACGATGAGGCGTTTATCGGGATTCACGTCGCTAGGCGCGCAGCCGTAGCACCCATCCAGATAGGGCAAAAGACCAAGATCCTGCGCCACCAAACGGACCACGCCCTCCGGCTTCGCGCTGGCTAAAGCCAGGCCCCAGCCGTCCATGCGCAAACCCGCGAGGCAGTCCAGCACCCCATCGTAAAGCCGCCCTTCGGCGAACCCCCGCGCAATAAAAAATTCCTGAAAATGGCCCGCGGCTTGCGGGCTGGCCGGGCCGCAACCCAGCGCCTGAAAACATTCGAGCAGAGGGCGGCCAATGAGGGGTGCGATCCGTTCCGCACCCGGAAAGGGCAGTTCCATCATGCCGAAGACGTGCCGAAAACCGGCCACGATGCCCACCAAAGGATCGCACAAAGTGCCGTCGAGGTCGAAAAGCGCGTTCAGAAAAACCTCAATCGATTTTGATGGCGCTGACGTCCACCTTCGGCCTGGGGTATTCCATCTTCAAGGCCTCGAGGGCTTCCACCAACGTTTCGCTGACCACATAGTCGCGCCACCATTTTTTGTCCGCCGGCACGACGTACCAGGGGGACTCATCCGTGCTGGTCTTGACGATCGCTTCTTCGTAGGCGCTCAAAAATTCGTCCCAATGCTCCCTGTCCCTGAGATCGCTCGGGTCCCACTTCCAGTTCTTGTTCTTTTGAGTCAGCCGGGTCTCAAGTCGTTTCTTCTGCTCGTCTTTGCCGATATGCAGGAAAAATTTGAGGACCAACGTGCCCTCATCGGCCAACATGCGTTCAAATTCCACAATGTGACGGTAGCGCTGGCGCCATATCTTTTCGGGCATGAGACTGTGGACCCGCACCACCAACACCTCTTCGTAATGGCTGCGGTTGAACACGACAATTTCACCATTGCCCGGCACCTTGTCGTGCACCCGCCAGAGGTAATCATGCTCCAGCTCAGGCTGGGTCGGCGACTTGAAGGCCACCACCCGCAAACCTTCAGGGCTGACGTTGGAGAAGACGTTGCGGATCGAACCGTCCTTGCCTGAGGTGTCCAAGCCCTGGAAAATGACCAGCAAACGGTGTTTATGCTGGGCGTATAAAACGTCCTGCAGATCCGCCAACTTCAGACACAACTTGGTGGTCAGACGCCGGGTCTCTTCCTTGAATTCTTCGCTCACTTTGTCCGGAATCGTGGCGCAGGCGCGCAGAACCAGATTTTGACCGGGCTTGATCTTGTATTCTTTCATGCGCCACAACCCCCGAAACGTTCCGCTTCAATCGACAAAGGGACCGTTCCACAAGACCTGTTCGCGGCAAGGTTCACCCGCTGCCAACAGGAAGTTCAGCGTCTCCGGGCCGCCATTTTCGACCACCAATCCGCCGCCCGGCCCCAAGACAGCGACTTGGTTCTGCGACGCAACCGAGCCGTCGGACGGAAAACGCGCCGTTCCGCCAAGGACATAGGCAAAACCCTGGTAGGAAACGGGCAGATCGACCTCATAGCGCCCTAAAATCTCTATCGTCACGTCCACATACAGCATCGGCGTGACGATGCCCACGGGGGAACCCGGACCCACCAAGACCTTCACTTGGGTGCGCCCCTGATCCTGGACGTTTCTGGGAAAGTCCCCGTCCTGCGCATACTGAAATGAAGGCGCCATGCCTTTTTGGGACTTCTTAAGATTGATCCAAAATTGCAGGCCTTCGGTTTTATGCCCCGCCTCTGCTCCGCCGGCTTCGCCATGCCACATGCCCTTGCCGGCGGTGATGCGCATCATGCCGCCTGCGGTGACCTTGGCCTCATTTCCGAGGTTGTCGTGGTGGCTGCACCAGCCATCCCGCACGAGTGTAAGAATCTCGAAGCCGCGGTGGGGGTGCTCAGGAAAGCCGGCCCCCCCAGGCTCCATCTTGAAATGGTCGAGCATGAGAAAAGGGTCCAAGGGTTCCAGTCCCAAGCGGGCCTGCGGCAAGACCCGCCCGACAATCTCACCCGCGCCTTCAAGGACATCACGTTTGTGGCCGATGGCCAAAATTTTCCTGTCATAGGGCATGGTGTTTCTCCTTGATGAACTTATACTAACCCTACGAAAACGGCCGGCAAATCGTTGTCTAACGCAGGCCCAATTTTTTCCTCAGCTTTTCCATACGATCTCCGGCCAATTGGCGGGCGCGGACGGCCCCTTCCTCCAAAATCCTGTCCAATCCGGCGGGGTCCTTGAGAAGTTCGTCGTAGACCCTGCGGGCGCCCGAGAAACGCGCCTCGAGAGCCGAAGCCAGTTCTTCTTTCATGTCGCCGTAACCCACCCCGCCGGCCGAATATTGCCGGCGGCGCTCATCTACACGGCCCGGTTCGGCAAAGTGCTTGAATAGGTTGAAGACATTGCAGGTTTCCGGGTCTTTGGGGTCTTCGGGCCTTTTGCTGTCGGTGACGATGCGCATGACAGCTTTGCGAATTTCCGACGCGGGCGCGAACAGGGGAATGACGTTGTCGTAGCTTTTGGACATCTTGCGCCCGTCGAGACCCGGGACGGTCTTCACCGACTCTTGAATCAGCGGTTCAGGCACGTTGAAAATCTTTCCAAGCCGGTGGTTCACGGACTCGGCGATGTCCCGGGCGATTTCAACGTGCTGTTTTTGGTCCTGACCCACGGGCACCACGTCGGAACCAAAGAGCAGGATATCCGCGGCCATGAGCACGGGATACGTGTAGAAACCTATGTTGACGCCGGCGTCCAAGTGAGACTGTATGACCTCATCGTTGGATTCAAGGTCGTTAAAAGGGGGAACTTGAGCAGGACGTGTTTCGTCGCGATTCTTTTGAACCATGGCTTTATACCCATGCGCCCGGTTCAGCACACCCTTGGCCGTGAAACACGCCAAAATCCAGTTCAATTCCCCGAGCTCCGGCACGCGGCTCTGCTGGAAGAACAGGGTTTTTTCCGGGTCCAGTCCGCAGGCCAGCCAGGTGGCCGCCAAACGATGGATCAGGGGGCGCAATTCCTTGCCGTCCTTGATGGTCGTGAGGGCATGCCAATCGGCGATGAAATACACGGAAAGATAGTTTTGGGCCAGCGCCAAGGCCGGTTGAATGGAACCAAGATAATTGCCCAAATGCGGCACACCGGTGGGTTTGATGCCGGTCAAAGATATTTTAGCCATGATTCCCTAGGTTTGAATTCAACCACGCCTGGCGAATTGCGCCCGCTTTTGCAGGACTAAAAAGCGTTCCACTTTTTCAAGGTCCGATTTGCTGATGCCGGAAAATTTCAGCCCGCTGTTCCACCGTCCGTCCACCGGCCGGCACCAACGCACCTCGGCCAAGGCGCTCACCGGAATGGGCACGTCCGGCATTCCGATTTCCACCCACAAACGTGTGCCCTCTGCCAAGGCCACCGGCGTGGTGATCTTGAGGCCCCCGAGGCTGATGTCTTCGCTGACCGCGTTGTCTTCGCTCGCCAATTTATTGAAGTCGCGGGTTTCAGCGGTGTTGGCTTTATAAGTTTTCGGCGCGACATAAGCGCCTTGTTTGGTGAGCGCATCCTCTTCTTGGGCGGCGATCAGGCGGTACTTAATGCTCAAACTCGCCCGCATGCGTTCAAAGCGCCGGTGCTCCAGGTCCTGTTTTGCCAGCTTGTCCCTGGTCGCAACTTCCTCGGCCGTCAGAAGTCCCGTCGGGTCCATTTCATTCATGCGCGCCTCATGACGATTCAAGCCCGCTTGGGGATTTCAGGTGGTTTCTGCAGGGCCAAATACCGTTCCACCTTGGCTAGATCCGCGTTGCTGATGCCAGTGAACTTCAAGCCGCTGCTGCAAAGACTGCCGGCGCGCCTGCTCCAACGCACTTCGGCTAAGGCGTTCACAGACATGGGGACCCCGGGAATTCCGACTTGCAACCACAGATGCGTGCCTTCGGCCAGGGGAAAGGGGGTATTGATCTTCAAACCCCCCAAACTGACGTCTTCACAGGCGACTTTATTGAAATCCTGCATCTCTTGGCTGCTGGCTTTAAACGCTTCCGGAGCGGCATAGTTGCCTTGTTTCGCCAAGGTAGCTTCCTCGGTCGGGCCGACCGGGCGGTATTTGATCTGAAGGCCCGCCTTCATGCGCTCAAAGCGGCGCTTTTCGAGCGCCTCCTGGGCCATTCTCACCATAGCGGAGACGTCTTTTTCTTTATTGTTATTTTCGCCCCCATCCTCAACGCTCATGCGACCCCCTAACGTGGTAGTCCCCTATTCTAAGCTACGATGCACCGGATTTAAGGAGCGCATTTATCATAAGGGTTTTGAAGCTAATTTTCACCTGTGGAACATTATTTCGATCCTATTCTCATGATAGAAGTCCTTTTAACAAAAAAGGCCGCCTTTCGGCGGCCTTTTTTGCGGTTTTCGATTCTTTTTTAGTACTGAAACAGCATCTCCCGGTATTTAGGCAGCGGCCACAGCTCGTCAGCCACTAGGCCTTCCAAGGTGTCTGCTGCCGCGCGCACCTTAAGCATGGCCGGATTCACATGCTCCCGGTAGGACTCCGCGGACTTCGGCAGGCTGCTTGCTCCCGCCGCGGTCGCATGGACTTTCTTCAACGATTCAATGCCCGAAACCAGGCTGTTGATGTTCTCAACCACGTCTTCAAGCACGGACTTGATTCCGGTATTGTTGGCCGAAACCACATCCTCGGTCGATTTGATCGCGCAAGCCAGGCGGGACTGGTAGACCACAGCCGCCGGAAGGATCTGATTGCGGGCGATGTCAACCACCGCCAAAGCTTCGATGTTCAAGGTCTTGACGTAGCGTTCCCACATGATCTCTTCACGGGCGGTGTATTCCTTGGGGTTAAGAACCTTGTGCCGCGAAAAGAGTTTTTTGTAGTCGGCATTGTCCATGGCGTGCAAGGCGTCCGGCGTGCTCTTGAGGTTGGGCAGGCCGCGTTGGGCGGCCTCTTTGTGCCAAGCCTCCGAATAGCCGTTGCCGTTGAACACGACACGCTTATGGGCCTTGACGTATTTTTGGAGCAAGCCGGCCAGGGCCTTGTTGAAATTACCGCCTTTCGCCGCCTTCTCCAATTGGTCCGTCATTTCACCGATCAGGTCGGCGACGATGGTGTTGAGCACCATGTTGGGGAAATAGATCGCCGATGTGGATCCCACCGCGCGGAATTCAAATTTGTTGCCGGTGAACGCGAACGGCGAAGTGCGATTGCGGTCGGTCGCGTCCTTGGGCAGGGGAGGCAGAATGCTGACCCCCAGCTCCATCACGCCGCCCTTCTTGGACCGCGACGTCGCGCCTTTTTCAAGCTGTACGAAAATATCGTCGAGTTGTTCACCCAGGAAAACGCTCATGATGGCCGGCGGCGCTTCATTGGCGCCCAAGCGATGGTCATTGCCGGGGCCGGAAATGGCGATGCGCAACAGTTCGGCATATTTGTCCACGGCCGCCACCGTCGCCACTAGGAAGAACAGGAATTGGGCGTTTTCATGGGGCGTATGGCCGGGTTCGAGCAGGTTTTCGTTTTCGTCGGTCGACATGGACCAGTTGTTGTGCTTGCCGTTGCCGTTGATGCCGGCGAAGGGCTTCTCGTGCAGGAGACAGACCAAGTCGTGGCGGAGCGCGACGCGGCGCATCAGCTCCATCACCAACATGTTGTGGTCGGCCGCGATGCTGCTTTTTTCGAAAATGGGGGCCATTTCGAACTGGGCCGGGGCCACTTCATTGTGCCGCGTCTTCGAAGGAATGCCCAAACGCCACAGCTCACGGTCGAGGTCCATCATGAACGCCAAAATGCGTTCGCGGATCGAGCCAAAATAATGGTCTTCCAATTCCTGGCCGCGGTAAGGGGCGGCGCCAAAGAGGGTGCGGCCCGTCGCGATAAGGTCAGCGCGCTGTTCGTAGAAACGGCGGTCGATCAGGAAGTATTCCTGCTCCGGGCCCATATTGGTATAAACACGTTTAGCCGTTTTGTTGCCGAACAGGCTCAAGGCGCGTACAGCCTGGTTGGAAAGGGCCTCCACCGAACGCAGCAAAGGGGTCTTATGGTCCAAGGCTTCCTCGGTGTAGCTGACGAAAGCCGTGGGTATGTAGAGCGTGGCCCCGTTCACTTCCTTGACCACAAATGCGGGAGAGGTGGGATCCCAAGCCGTATAACCGCGTGCCTCAAAGGTGGAGCGGGTGCCGCCCGAGGGGAAGGAGCTGGCGTCCGGCTCGCCCTTGATCAGCGTTTTGCCGTCGAATTCGGCGATCGCCCTTCCGTTGGTCGTCATCTCCAAAAAGGAATCGTGTTTGGCGGCGGCCTCACCGGTCAACGGCACAAACCAATGGGTGTAATGGGTGACGCCATGGCTGAGCGCCCACTCCTTCATGCCCTGAGCCACTTGGGAGGCGATGCTTGCGTCCAGCGGGTCGCCGGCGGCCGCGGTGGCCTTCAATTTTTTATAGACGTCTTTGCTCAAATATTTCATTTGAGCCTCTCCGTTGAAGACGAGCTCCCCGAAGATTTCAATACCCGGCTGTCCCTCAAAATCTTCGACGGATTTGTTGTACTTCTGTATTTCGAGGACCGCTTTTTGGCGTGGATTACTCATGGTCGCCTCTCTATGCATCCACGTCGTCGTCGTCGTGGACTAAGAATTAAGGGGGATGATTCACAGCGGGGGAGGTGCGCCGGCGCGTCCAACTTCGGGCACGCTAGATTTCAAATGTTAGCCAAGCCCCCGCAAGGGCGCAAGGGTGACGAGATTTTTTTTTATTTTTGGCACCCTGACTTACAAAAATGTAATGCCTTGTCCTTTGGGTCAAAAGCGCATTTTTCTGGGATTCCCCATTTTTGACCGGCAAAGGTACAATGTCGGGAGACTGCGACGCTGTGCATAAGCTGCCGGATATGCGTCGGCATTCCAGGGGAGCGAATTCCATGCGCATAGGTCCATTGCACCGCATCGTCATCGGCATTTTCGGCCTGTCAGGGTTGCTTCTCTCGGGCTGCGCCCCCAAAGTCGATGACAGGGTCATTCGACTGGGAGAATACGACGCTCTCACCGGCGACACCGCCACCTTCGGCCAGACGACCCATGAAGGAATCGTCCTGGCCGTCGAAGAGATCAACGCCGGGGGCGGCATCAAAGGCAAACAGGTGGCACTCACCACCGAAGACGACCAAGGCAAACCGGAACAAGCGGCCTTGGTCGCCGAAAAACTGATCACCCGCGACCAAGTCCAAGCCTTGATCGGTGAAGTCGCCAGCAGCAATAGCCTGGCGGTCGCGCCCATCGCCCAGCGTTATCAAATACCCATGGTCAGCCCCAGCAGCACCAACCCTAAAGTGACCCAGCAAGGCGACTACATTTTCCGGGTATGCTTCATCGACCCGTTTCAGGGCAAGGTCGCCGCAAAATTCGCCTTCAATAGCCTGCACGCAAAGACAGCCGCCGTTTTGCGGGATGAAAAAAGCGACTACAGCCTGGGGCTATCGGACGTCTTCGTGAAGGAATTTCAGGCCGCCGGCGGCGCGATCGTGGCCGACAAGACCTATAGCGGCGGAGATGTGGACTTCAAGGCCCAGTTGACGTCCCTGCGTGACGCCAAACCGGACCTTATCTACATACCCGGCTACTACGGAGAAGTGGGCCTGATCGCACGGCAGGCCCGGGCGATCGGCCTGAACCAGCCCCTCCTGGGCGGCGACGGCTGGGAGAGCGAAGAACTCTATAAAATCGGGGGCTCGGCCCTCGAAAACTCCTATTTCACCAACCATTGCGCCCCGGACAGCCCGGACAAGGTCGTCAGGGATTTCGTCGCCAAATACGAAGCCCGCTGGAAGCATGAACCCGGCGCGCTCGCCATGCTGGGCTATGACGCAACCAAAGTCGTGGCCGATGCCGTCGGCCGCAGCGCCGATATGAAGGGTTCGTCCATTCGCGACGCGCTGGCGGCGACGAAAAATTATCCCGGCGTGACCGGTTCCATCAGCATGGACTCCGACCGCAACGCCATAAAAAGCGCTGTGGTCCTCGAAATCAAGGGCGGCAAGGCGGTGTTTCGGGAAAGCGTCAACCCTTGAAAACACGCTTTAGCTTCGGGGCTTGAAACCCTACGGCCCTAAGGCTACACTTTAGCCACACATCGGCAAAACGAGCAAAGCCATCCGTACCGGCTTCTTCGCTCGCTGCGTCTTTAGGCGGACGCCTCCCCATAACGGTCAGGGGAGGCGTCCGCCTTTTTTTATTCCCTTTTGGGAAAAGGAGCATCGATGAACGCCTTCAAAGCCTACCATTTGGACGGTTTCCACGATGAACTGTACCTAAGCCCGAATAAGCCCCGTCCGGCCGCCGAAGCCTTGCTGCAGGTGGCGCAAGCCTTGGGGATCGAAGAACTGGGCCGGCGCCAACGCCTTGTCGAAGCGGCCCTCTTGCGCAAGGGTATCACCTTCAATGTGTACGGCCACGCCGACGCCCAGGAGAAAATTTTCCCTTTCGACGTCCTTCCCCGCGTCATCGAATTGAAGGAATGGGAACGCCTGGAAGCAGGACTCAAGCAGCGGCTGAGGGCCCTGAACCTTTTTCTGCAGGACCTCTACAACGACCGCAAAATCCTAAAAGACAAGATCATCCCTCAAGACCTGGTCCTATCAAGCAAAGGGTTTTTGACACAGTGCCAAGGGCTGAGCCCCCAACGCAAAATATGGTGCCACATAGCGGGGACGGACCTGGTGCGCGACAAGAACGGCACTGTCTATGTGCTTGAGGACAACC
>Ga0075522_10003407_pt1 | contig 11610 bp, 13 predicted proteins | sample NGEPerA_FD_74796 | JGI IMG/M metagenome (GOLD analysis project Ga0075522, IMG submission 74796) | Arctic peat soil microbial communities from the Barrow Environmental Observatory site, Barrow, Alaska, USA - NGEE PermafrostL2-A | ecosystem: Environmental > Terrestrial > Soil > Wetlands > Peat ... | reverse complement strand
GCATGAAACCCCTTTAAAATCAGGGTTTCCATGAGGTTTTGGTCAGGTAAATTCCTGATGGGCCACGCGGTTCTTCACCGCTTTTAAGGGTCTTCCGCGAACTTTTTTGGCTGGCCGGAACGATCATGCTGATAACGTCAATCATAAATAATTGGTTGCGCGAACTATTTAACTCAGCAGACACCGTCTCCCGTCCTAAATACAGGGCGGGAGAAAAAAATCAGATGGCTTCATCGCCCGATTCCTCGGTGCGAATGCGGATGGCCGATTCGATATGGCTGACGAACACCTTGCCGTCGCCAATTTTGCCGGTCTTGGCGGCGCGCACAATGGCATCAACCACCTGCTGGGCGAGGGAATCAATCACCACGATTTCGATTTTGATTTTCGGGAGGAAATCCACCGTATATTCGCTGCCGCGGTAGATCTCCGTGTGGCCCTTTTGGCGACCAAACCCCTTGACTTCAGAAACCGTCAACCCCTGCACCCCCACTCCAGACAACGCCTCTTTTACCTCGTCGAGTTTGAATGGCTTGATAATGGCGTCGATTTTTTTCATGGACTACGTCTTCCGCAGGGCGGATACTAACAAGCACGAAACGGGTGTAAACAGGAATCTGAAAAAAATTTACGCTTCGGGGCCTTGCTTGTGGCGATTTTTGTAATTTTATTGAACAAAAATATTTTAAAATAGTCTCTTGACTATGGAAACGAATTGTGGTTTAGTAGCAGTGGATTAGCAGAAAAGAATTTTTAAGGGCAAACTTGTAGTATTGTTCTTTATATTGCCCGTAGTATTTCGGTTGCTAGTTTTGTACAGCAGCAACTGGAAGTCCCCTAATCCTACAGTTGTACTAAATTCGAAAATTCCCCGGGCTTCTTGGTCACCCTCTGATCACTAAGCCCGGTTTTTTTTGTACAGATCACGCGTGCCAGAACGCCGACCGAGGAACCTTAGACAGAAACCACCCATTTTGGAATACGTGGGAAGGGCCTCTTCAACCAGGCGTAACTACAACCCATCCCAAGGCTCTTGCCGCCGTTGCTTGGTTTGCGTCATTGGTCATTAATCGCCGCACCTTCAATTCTTCCATGGCCGCCAAGTGGAGGCGATCAAGCACCCGCACATGATGCGACCCTGCTGACCAATCCTGGCGAATGGCTGTCAAAAAGACGCTTCCGGACAAGCCTGCGAAACGAAAAGGAACGATTTCACCCAGCGCTTCGAACCTCTCGACATACGCTTGATAACGGGCTTTGCCGTAATCGCCTCCCAGCCAGCCAGCCTTAAAATGGACGAGGGCTTCCACTTGGGCCAAGGTCGAAACAATTACATCAGACTCCGCCGCTACCGCGCGGCGCACCCCCGCGCTCTCGGGCTCGTCATGGAATAGCTTCAGAGGCGAACTGCTATCGAGATAGATCATCGACCTTTACGGGTCAGGAGACGGTCTTCGCGCGCCGCTGCCAAATACTTGTCCACCACCCGGACAATCTTTCCGCCGTTCCATTTCTTTTGCCATTGGGCGTGAGTCACCGGATCAAACCGCGCGCGGGATTTCTGCGGTTCCACGTATCGCACCAGCTTCGCCACCGGTTTGGTATCACGGGTGACGAGGATTTCCCCTTCGACCTGGAGCCGAGCCTCCGCTTCCGGCCATTTCTGCCGCAAATCCCGAATACTAATCGTTTTCATGTCCGCAAGCTAACATGTTTCACGCCTCTATCAATGTTTTTTTAATCAGAAGCGCAGACGTAGGGCGTTATTGGTCGTATTAACTTTCATCTTATTGGATGCGAATTTGACTTTGCATTGAAGATCACCTAACGCAAAAAGTCCTGGCCTCAACCACGAAATAAAGCAGATGTACGGTGACCCCGCTGACGTTGATGTTGACTGATTTCACGCTGACTGCGGATGCGGCCTTTTTCTTATGACAACCAAGAGCACGTTTCCCACTGCGAGCGCCAGCAGGCCCAAGATGAGCAAAACGTCCAAAAAATTCTCAACCAACCGAAAGCAAATTGAGCCGGGTGGAGTTGACCAACCCGAGGAAAGGCCACACTTGGCGCCTGCTGGGTAGAATCGCGAAATACCACCGTGAAAACGCACATTCTGCGTCATCGTCGCAATGTCAGTCAGTTCTCCTTTCCCGATTGGCGTGAGCGTGTAGCGGACCCCCAAGGCCATGAGATCATCGATTTGAGCCCTGTTCACACCCAAATAGGAGCCCAGTTCCTCGATGGTCGGAACGTCCTTCTCCGACTTCTGCTTTTCATCCGCCCATTGTTGTTTTGCGTGACTTAAATCTACGAGGCTGTTGTGGGGTCGAGCGTCAAAGGTCTTTTCTGAATCCAACACGAACGGGCCTGAAAGAAAAAAATACGCCGCCGCGAGACAAAGAAGAGCGCCTACGTCCGCGTAGAGGAGCTTGCGCATAACGATCAGTGGCCGAATGACGGCTCGCGCTTCCGTCGACATCCCCATTGCGGCGGGTCAAATCTCATTTTTTCTTCGATACCGATTAGACGCCCTCGGAAGCTGCGGAACAAGCATTTTGACGAGATCCGAATCAGACCATTTTCTGACTTTTAAGAAACGTAATTGTCGGGTTGGAAGCATTGCAGCGATGCAGACTCTTAACCCGCAGAGCACGGCGCGATCACGGTTTTACGGCAGACCGGTTCTGTGATACAATGGCAAGGTGATGGGAATGGATTATGAAAATGAAAAAACGGCTATTCGGTCACTCGCGAGAGGCATCCAGTTTGTTGTTGTAGAGTCGAGGCTGTGCCTCGATGAGTTGAGCCGTAGGCTCAACTCTACAGCTTCAGCCTTTTTCTGCATTTTCATGCAACCTCTCCGCAGGCGATTTAACCAAATTAAACCAAATTAAAGTGAAACCCAATGGCATTTTAGGCCTCCGCCAGGCTCGATTTTTTACGGTCTTGCATGGGGACGATGAGTTTGGGCGCTGTCGCTGGCCGCGATTTGTTTCTTGTAACCACCATCCAACGGCTTTCGTCTAAAATACCATGCTCAATCCATTGCCAGCATCAAAATGGAATTACACCACCGCCGCCCATTTGTGCAATCGAGCCGGGTTCGGCGATACACCCGAACAAATCAAGAAACTGGCCCGCATGAACCCGCAGGAGGCCGTGGGGTCGTTTGTCGATTATAGCGAAATCCCGGATACCACCCCTGCCCTCGCCTGGGCCAAGCCGGATCCTGACCGCGTCGAACGCTACCAGGAAATCCAGCGGATGGCCCGCGAAGAAAAGAATTCCACCCAGACCGAGGACCAAAAGCGCGAAGTGTCCGAAAAGCGGCTCAAAATGGTGCGCGAATTGCAACGCACCCAGGCCATGCACATCGAGCAAATGCGGGCGGACTGGCTGAAGCGCATGGCTTCCGGCCCCCGCCCTTTGCAGGAAAAGTTGACGCTCTTTTGGCACGGCCATTTCGCGACCAGCGCGCTCAAGGTGCAGGACGCTTACTTTATGTGGCTGCAAATCGACACCTTTCGCCAAAAAGGTTCGGGAAACTGGCTTGATTTGCTGCAAGCGATGGCCACCGACCCCGCGATGCTGATCTGGCTCGACCAGGCCCAAAGCCGCAAGGAGCATCCGAACGAAAACTTCGCCCGCGAATGCATGGAGTTGTTCACCTTGGGCGAAGGCCATTACACTGAAAAGGATGTGACCGAAGCCGCCCGTGCCATGACTGGTTGGTCCCTTGACCGCCCGCACGAGGAATATGTGTATCGCCCCAGACTCCATGACTACGGGGTCAAGACGGTCCTCGGCACGACGGGCAACCTCAGTGGCCGGCAGGTTTTGGAATTGATCGTGGCCCAGCCTCAAGCGGCCCGCTTTATCACGGGGAAACTTTGGAAATTCTTCGCCTCGGAAAATCCCAGTCCTCAATTAATCGACGCGCTGGCCGAATCGTTCCGGGCCGGAGGCAATAATTTCGGCCCATTCCTGCGGACGATATTCAGCAGCGAAGAGTTTTACGCGGATTCAGTGATGCACAACCAGATCAAAAGCCCCGTGCAATGGCTGGTCAACTCCGTCCGGTTGTTGGAACGCGAGATGCCGCCGCCCATCGTGGCCACGCAAATGACCAAAACGCTCGGCCAGGATTTGCTGGCGCCCCCCAACGTCAAAGGCTGGGACGGCGGCGTGAGCTGGATCACGACAAACACTCTCCTGGCCCGTTACAATCAGGCTGCGATCCTGGTCATGGGTCAGGGGAATCTCGGCGCGACCGGCGACCGCCCCGGACAGAAAATGGCCGCCGCGCGCGCCAATGAAATCGCCAGGCAAATGCGCCCGGTCGATGTCAACACGATCATCAACGAGGAAGAACGCCGCGACGCGCAGGCCGTCATTGCCAAATTGGAGAAATGGTTCATCCAGGGGCAGTTGACGGAAAAGCATCGCGAAGTCCTGCGCGATTACCTCGAGCCGCGCAGCGAATTGAATGACCAGGATGTCCGCCACGCCATTCGCCTGCTCATGTCCACCCCCGAATATCAACTCACCTAAATTTATGAAAAAAGAAATCACCTTGCAAACCCGCCGCGAGTTCCTCCGCAACGGTCTGATCGGAGGCGCAGTTAGCTGGACGATTCCGGCCTTTTTGGCCAACACCTTTTCCGCCTTGCAAGCCGAGGCCGCCGCGTCCGCGACCCAGGCCGTCACCGGCAAAGACGGCACCATTCTGGTCGTCTTGCAAATGGCCGGCGGCAATGACGGCCTAAATACCGTCGTGCCCTACGCCAACGATTTTTACCACCACGCGCGCCCGCGCATCGGCCTCTCGGGAAAATCAATTCTCAAGATCAATGACGAAGTTGGGTTGCATTCCAGCCTGGCTGGTTTCAAAGACCTCTATGATGCCGGCCAGCTCAGCATCATTCAGGGCGCAGGCTATCCCAACCCGAACCGCTCGCATTTTCGTTCCACAGAGATTTGGCAGACGGCCAGCGACGCCGGCCAGGTGGAAAGTTACGGCTGGATCGGACGTTATTTTGACAACGCCTGCCGCGGCGCCGACCCGACGGTCGGGGTCAACATCGGCCATCAAATGCCCCAGGCTTTCAGCAGCAAGACCCCCACCGGCATCAGTCTGGACAACCCGCAAAGTTATCGCTTCATGGCTGGCCAGCCGGCCAAGGGGGGCGGAATGAATGCGGACGAAAAGTCGTTTCGCGAATTGAACGAACCGGAGCAAGCCGACGGCGCCGGAATGTCGGCGGACAATTCTGGCACCACCATCGGTTCGCTGCGCGGTCCGACGGCCCATGCCGGCTCGGCCATGGATTTTTTGGAACGGACGGCGCTCGATGCCGAAGTGAGTTCGGACAAAATTCTAGCCATCACCAAGCGGATCGAAAACCACGCCACTTATCCCGGCTCGCAACTGGGCAGCTCGCTAAAACTCGTGGCCAAACTCATCGGCGGCGGACTGCCGACCCGCATTTTCTATGTTTCGCAAGGCGGCTACGACACGCACACCAACCAAGTGAACCAGCACGAACGTTTGCTAAAGGACCTTGGCGATTCGGTTAAATCCTTCGTCGCCGATTTGCAAGCGCAGGGAAATTTCCAGCGCGTGTTGATGCTGACCTTCAGCGAATTTGGCCGGCGCGTCACCGAAAATGCCAACGGCGGCACCGACCATGGCGCAGCCGCGCCGATGTTTGTCGTCGGACCCAAAGTCAAAGCCGGGTTGCATGGCAAATATCCCAGCCTGGCGACGCCCGATTTGTTCAACGGCGACTTGCGCTACAACGTCGATTTCCGCTCCGTTTACGCCGGGGTGCTGGAAGAGTGGTTGAAGACCAAAAGCGAGCCGATCCTGGGCCGGAAGTTTGAGCCGCTGGCCCTGGTGTAACTATTTTTTACCGACCAGGACTCCGGCTTTATGTAATTCCAAAAGCGAAACTATGGCTTTACCAAATAGCTACACAATAAAAGCGAACGCGATTCCCGCATATTTCGATGCCTTGTTAGATGCGCAGGCACCAGAAAGGTTTTCGATCAAATTCCTTGAAGGTTTAGGCTTCAATAGCACGAATGACCGCCTTTTAATCGGTATTCTCAAGGATTTGGGCTTTCTTAATGCAGACGCCGCTCCACAGCAGCGATATTTCGAATTTCTTGACAGATCCATCTCCAGAAAAGTAGTCGCGGATGCAATTCGCGAGGCCTACGCAGAACTTTTTGCAGTCAATGTCAAAGCGAATGAACTTGCATTGGCGGACGTGAAAAACAAATTGCGCACTCTTTATACAGGCAAAAAGACTGAACTTGTAATTAGTCTAATTGCGAAGACATTTGTCGCTCTTTGCGAATACGCTGACTTTACCCAACCCATAACACAGAAGCCTGAACCGATTAAGGACATAGCAAAGCCAAAGGAAATTGATAGCAAGGGCGAAAAGCCATCTATGCCACCTATACAGAGTGTGGAAGGTTCTATAAGACTCGATGCGCTCCAATATCATATCAATATCGTGTTGCCGGAAAGTAGGGATCAGGCTGTGTACGATGCAATTTTCAGAAGCCTCAGGGAGCACCTGGGAACACGCCATGGATAATCTATATTCATTCGTTTACCGAGGACTTCTAACAGAAGAGAGTTTAGACAAAGCTGGCAGACAACGAAGAAAGCACTTTGGGGCTGCCGACGCGAACCAACTCGAGAAGACCTTGTCGTTTGATTTGTTGGATCATGATTGTTTAGCCACAGCAAAGTTCATGTCCAATGTATACAGCGCAATTCACGCTTTTGAGAATATGGTTCGGACGCTTGTAGCGAAGGCGATGGCGGAGCATCATGGAGAAGGATGGTGGTCTAAGGTTCCCGAAAGGATTCAAAAGACCGTTAAGACGCGTATGGAAGAAGACGCGAAGTTTCGGTGGCACGGCGCACCCGGGAATTCTGAAATGAACTACTGCGATTTTGGTGATCTTTCGTCAATCCTCGCTACAAATTGGAACGTGTTTGAGACTCTCATCTCGAATCTAGAGTGGGCGAAAGGGGTACTGAGCACCCTTGAGAAGTCTCGCAATATCGTGATGCACGGGGGGGGCGCTGGCAAAAGAAGATATTGAGCGAATCGGCATGAACATCAGAGACTGGATTCGACAGACGGGCTAAACGCCAAAACCCTCAGCTTATTCAGGCAACCGGGCAGTCTGACCTAGTAAAACACAAACTTCGTCGCTTCATCGATAGTGGCCGTCTAGTGGACAGCATAAGTATTCATGGAGAGAGCGCCGCCGCAGCCATTGAGCAGATCGCCAACTACTGTCACCCGGTTGCAGAGTCTGCGGTAGCGCCCGACTGTAAAACGGTTGTGCTCTCCTGTCACGCCGAACGGATCATCGCAATTCAGCCTTGGATCGCCTCGGAGCGCAGGCGGGATCCAATCGTATTCTCAATAATCTTGGCGCGAAGTCGCTCTATTGTGTCATCGCGCTGAACGGGAAGCTGCAAAAACCTCGCCAGCGCCTCCAGCGACCGCCTATTCAGGGCCTCATCTTTTAATAAGACCTCACCGGCCTCGCGCGTCCTGAGCGTCTGAAGCCTGGCTGCAATCTCTTTCACTTCCTGCTGCCCAAATTTTGTCGGTAACTGACTGTGCTGCTTCTTCTGGTAGTCAGTTGCCTGCATCAACATTTCAGCCCGTCCGAATATGGGAGCTAGTTCCTCGTCCGGATGACGATCAATGTATTCGGCAAGTCGTCGCAGGATGTTTGCAAGTTCACTTCGTTTGTTTGTCATGATTCTGGATCACTTCCACCATTTCATACTCCGTCCGAATTCCGTGGCCACTTCTTCAAGACCGTCAACTACGCTTTGATGACTTCCTGAGGTATATCGGTTAAGCACCACGGGCACCCCGTATTGGGGGGCGTCGGCGAATAGCGTGTCATTTCGCTTGATGTAGGCTTCAAACACCGTAAGACCGGCAGTTTGGTGTTGACCCATGAACGCCCTTTGCGCCGCCATTGGGCCGCCCCCATATTCTTGAATCATTGTGAAAACAACACCAAGCAACTTTGGCTGTATCGAGTCGACCTTTTCGCCCTGTCCGAGTTCGGCAAAGTCATTAAAGTCCTTTACCAGCGCCTTCACACTATGAATGAGGTATTCGATTCCCAACGTGGACAGGTAATCGGGCCTTGCCGGAACTAACAAATTGCCGCTCGCAATGATCGCGGTCTTTGTAACAATGTTAAAGTTTGGCGGGCAGTCAATCAGAACAAGGTCGTATTCGTTGTCTGAAAACTCAGCCAGTCCGTCCGCCAACCGTCGGTGAATCGTCGTGAAGTTCTTCTTTGCCTAAGCGAGCGTCGCTCCACCAAGGCTTGTTGCTAATTCCAAATCTACATTGATAAGACCAAGGTGTGAAAAAATTGCGTCGATCCTGCCTCCCGATTGACCCAATTTGCAATTTATTCGCACTGGGTGCTGCACGATGCTCTTCAAGGGAATTGGCTTGCCTTGTTCAAAAGAGTCAAACCAACTTTTTATTGTCTTGGTTGGAGCGTAATCTTTTTTCCATTCGTCCGGCGAAATCAGTGAAAATGTCAGACTTGCCTGTGCATCAAGGTCAACGAGTAGAATCTTCTTCCCGCGAAAGGCCAACTCCGCAGCCAGATTGACTGTAAGGCTGGTTTTTCCAACGCCACCCTTGTAATTAATGACGGATACAATATGCATTGCCGACAATTTTTGGGCATTTTAAGCGAGTTGGCAAGTTCTGAATTGTGGATTCGGAATTATGGTGTCGTCGCGGTGTTATTTTGTGTTAGTTTAAAATTCCGTCAATTTTTTCGGACGGATCGGCCGAGCCATTCCAGATAACGCCGACTGCCGCCGCTCAAGGGCACGACGACGAACTCGGGCGTGTCGTAGGGATGGTTTTCGACGACCAGTTTTTCGAGTGGCCCGAGGTGGCGGTAAACGGTTTTAAAAATGATTAAAACTTCCGTCGCGGACTCGAGCTTATCCTTCCACCAATAATGCGATTCCACACCGGCAATCAAATTGGCGCAAGCGACGAGGCGCGAACGCAAAGCGCGGGCGGCCAATTGGCGGGCCACCTTGCGATTGGGCGCCGTAACCAGCACCAGGCGATATGGCGACGCCTTCTTCACTCTCAGGCCACGGTCAGCGGGCCGTCGAAAATAGTCAGGCTCAACACTTCTGTTTTGGCGACGTGCGGGCCGTGCTGTTCGCCGCGGGGCGCAAAGAAAAAAGCGCCGGTGCTATACGTGACACCTTCCTCCTCCCATTGCCCGGAAAGGATGAAGACGGACTCGTTGGCTTGCGGATGAATATGAGCCGGAACGGTCAGCCCCGCCTCAAATTTTCGCAGGACGGTCATGCCGCCCGTTTCTTCGTTTTTATGAAGGACAAGAAGTTCAACCCCGGGATAAGGCCCAGATTGCCAGGTTTTCTCGAGAGCCAGCGCGGTATATTGGAACATATTTTAAGGTTTGGATTGCTTCGATCTGCGGTTTCAGATTTCACTGAACCAAGGACGCTGGCAAACTATTTATGCTCTTGTTTCGTGAAAAAATTCCGGCCGATTGGCTGCCCAAGATTTTAAGCCATTTGCCCGAGGCGCTGGTTGATCACGCGCACTTGGAACGCAAGGCAGCCACGACGGCCATGAATCTGGAAAAGTATCGCGATTTATACGGGCGGGTCGAGGAACTCAACGCCATCGCCATCGAGGAATTGCAGCACTTCCAGTTGGTTTTGGCGCTCTTGAAACGGCGCGGCATCCCTTTTGGGCAGCCTTATCCCAGCCCTTGGATCACGGGGCTGATGCGCTCCGTGCGCAACGGCCAGCGTCATCAGGCGCTTGACCACTTGATTTGTTGCGCCTTGATCGAAGGACGCAGTTGCGAAAAATTCCAAGCGCTGGGCCGCGCCTTGGCGGAGTTAGACCCCGAGCTGGCCGCCTTTTATGCGAGCCTGGTCGAATCGGAAGGCAACCATTACGCCACGTATCTCCTGATGGCCCGCGCCATCGACGACGCAGAGACAGATCGCCGCCTGGATTTTTACCTCGACCTCGACGCGCAATTGATTCGCCAAGGCAGCCCGCTGCCCATTTTACACTGACTCACGCTTTGTGCTGCGCATCGGTCCGGTAACTTTGCACCACCCATTCGCTCAGTTTCTTGTCGGGCGCCTGCACCGCATCGTCGTCAATCATAAATTCCTGCTGCCCCGTGTTTTGCGAAATAAGGCGGAGGCCAAATTGAAAATCCTTGAAACGCGTGGCGCAAAAATCACGCACCGGAACGCTTTGTTCGAGGGCGAGAGTCACCAGCCGGTCGGCCGCGGCGTCGGTAAACCGGATGGCCAGCTTGTAATTCTCCTGAAAGCGCCGGGCGAAATCATGCACCAATTGCCGGGCGACCCCCTGCTCCTCCTTTTCGTGTTCAACGAGAAGTTTCTGCAATTCCGCAACGGGATTGTCCACCAATTCCCGCGTCACGACGAAGCCTCGCACTTTGGTGGACGGCAGCTCGAATTTAAAGTCGCGAAAGATGCGTTCGCAAATGGTCATCAGGCCGCGCGCCCCCGTGCCTTCCTCACCGGCCAGATCAGCGATGCGGCGCAGGCCGTCCTCCTTGAAAAGAACTTCGATGCCATAGGCCGCAAAGTTTTGTTCGTATTGACGGATGATGCTCCCTTCCGAATTCTTCAAAATGGTAAACAAATCGTCCGCGTTCAGCGGCTGGCAAACCACCCGCACCGGCAAGCGGCCGATAAACTCCGGCTCAAAACCGAAGTCGATAAAGTCGCGCGTCTCCGTTTGTTCAAGGATGTCCGCTTTGGCCGTGGCGTCCGAGGCGTGCGGGTTCCTGAAACCGATGGTGGCTTCGCGCAACCGTTTCTGGATGATTTTTTCCAGCCCCTCGAAGGCGCCGCTGACAATAAATAAAATGTGCTTGGTATTGATGGTGGCCGACGATTTTTTTCCGCGCTGGCTCAAGTCCATCATCGCCTGGATTTGCCCGCTGATGTCATTGGGCGAGCGGACCGGCACTTCGGTTTCCTCCATCAGCTTCAGCAAATTGGTTTGCACGCCGCGACCGCTGACGTCCCGCCCGTGCGCGTTGGAGACGGAGGCGATTTTGTCGATCTCATCAATGTAAATAATCCCGTATTGCGCGCGCTCGACATTGCCGTCGGCCCGCCGCACCAATTCCCGGACGAGGTCTTCGACATCGCCCCCGACATAGCCGGTTTCAGAAAACTTCGTCGCATCGGCTTTGACAAACGGCACGCCGATCAAATCCGCCGCATTGCGGATGAGGTAGGTTTTTCCCACGCCGGTCGGCCCAATCAAAATGATGTTTTGTTTGGCGTAATTGGGCTGGTCCTTCTCGGCGATGGCCAGACGCACTTGGTGATAGTGGTCGCACAGCGCCACGCTCAACACTTTCTTGGCCTCCTCCTGCTTGATGACGAAACGATCAAGATACGCTTTGACATCGCGCGGCTTGCGATCGAAGGAGAATTCTCCGGCGGCGGGTTCGGCGGCCGGAGTCTCGGGGGCGCCGGAC
>Ga0075522_10003406_pt1 | contig 11612 bp, 14 predicted proteins | sample NGEPerA_FD_74796 | JGI IMG/M metagenome (GOLD analysis project Ga0075522, IMG submission 74796) | Arctic peat soil microbial communities from the Barrow Environmental Observatory site, Barrow, Alaska, USA - NGEE PermafrostL2-A | ecosystem: Environmental > Terrestrial > Soil > Wetlands > Peat ... | reverse complement strand
ACAGAGCGTCAATGCGTTATACAGTTCCCCAAAATGGCGGCATTTGATTCGATAATTGGTGGCGGTATTTGAAGTGATAATTGACAATCTGTATCACTTTTAGATTCAGACCAGAAGAACTGGCAAAGTAATCCCAAACTAATCGCCCTCTACGAGAAGGCTCGACAGGCGGTTGGAAAGCCTCTGAAGAGGATGAGAATCGCCTCAAGCCTCTACCGCCACATTCATGGCCGCTACGCCTCGATTGATTCCGATCTTGTAAGGTTCTATGAGGAACTCCATCTGAATACTTATGCTGAAAGACAAAACCAGCGGCATCAGCGGGCTGCCGATGCTCTTGAAGATCATAGGCAGACTGAAATCCCGAACATCGGTAATGGATTTGTTTCCGAGAGGGATTCCCTCTGGTTGCCTCTTATCAAGAAACATATCCCTGATTGCGTCAAACGATATGCTTATCGGTTTGGCCTTGAAGATGACCTTCTGGCAGCCGGTCTCTATTGTCTGACGACTAATTGCTTCAAGCAGAATCGACCTGATCGAATGCACACCTGCACGGACGGTGCCTTAGAAGCGTTCTATTCAAAGTTAAAGCGTGATGGCGCTCTTGTCGGCCCCAAGGGCAAGAAAATCGCCACAAGTCGTAAAAACAAGAGATTAGGCGTTCTGAAGGCACTCCAGATGGGAGGGCTGATCGTGCTGAGAGATTCTAGCTTTCACTATGGCGGTCGGGTTCATGGACGAGGCCAAAAATTTGGAATTGGGGAGAACCACCCTCGTCATGATGAGTTCGAGAAGCTCTACGGACATTTGGTGGACCCAAAATGCTTTTCACTGAAATCGAAGACCGAGAAAGCGGTCGATGAAACGAAGAAGGGAGACGAATATGCCTTTTCAAACAACAACGAAATTGCCGATTGCAGTGCCGCCTGATGTTGACGCCTTTGAGAGAGCGTCTCACCTACCAGCGATCAACGGAAGCGAAAGCCAGATCGCATGGGCGAGATTGATTCGCCATCAGTTTTTGGCCAAGGCGTTTGAGACCTTGCTGGAGCGGACGGCCACCATGTCAGACGCAGCACGGAGCGACATGTATAAGCGGCTTGACACTGTTCGTGCTGAAACTCGGTCTAAAGTCTGGATTGAGCGACACCGAGACTTCAAGGCCGATCCAGTCACCTACTTAGGGATTTATCTTCCCGAAATCGAAGCAGAGGAACGGAAGCTGGCTGAAGAACTTCGTCAGAAGAAGATCGAAAGGCAACGCAAAGCCGTGGAACAGCGGCAACTTCTTCGCACGGCCGTCGCCTTTGAAACGGAGCATGTTCTTCCCGATCTGGATGGCTCACCGAGCCAAGAGAGTTTTGGTCGTCGCTGCCGTTATTTGGTGTTGTCGGCAAGGAATCCAGCCAATTGGGATGACCGGCAAAGGACAGAGGCATCGTATTGGATCGCCGAGCAGCTTCGCCCTCAGAGAAAGCCGTTACTCTCCAACGTGCCAACTGAGGCGGGCATCGTGAAGAAGATGAAAACCTAACTGCCGCCAGTTCTTCCGCCGCTTCAGCGGTGTGATTGTCCTATTGACGATTCGTCCAAGAATGAGAGCAGCGGTTATACACCTGCCCCGTAACATTCAACCTCTGGATGTGGTGCCGCTTCTCGTCACGGATCACGGCAACTGAGTGCATTCGATCCCGAATGACAGTGAAACGGAAACTTGATGGATTGGCGGCATAATCCCGTTGGAGAGCGTGATTCCAGTGACGGCCTCTTCTCAACGCCTGTCGATGGTCCGAGAGGCGCTTCCTGACCTCTCTGCTCCCCGCAACCAGCGTGCATCCAGTTATCACGTTCTGGATCAGCAGCACGCCTCCAGAAGCTGGCTTCGGTCCCGCTCTTCTCGGTCTGCCCATCGTCATGGTCCTCCTGATCGTGGTTCGGAAGTCTGACGGTGTTTTCCTTCCGATTTCGGAGTTATGGCTTAGTGAAAATCGCTTCGATTGTTTTCGGCGGTAAGTGCATCGTTGAAGAGACGTTCGCCTACTGGATCGAGCAAATGTGCATTTGCACTTGCGAGAAGGCCGAATCTCGTTCTGGCGCAGACGACGCTCGGCATATTTTCGCCCATTTTCGGCCGCTAAAGCTCCACATGGAACCAGCCGTAGGGACCGTTTTTTGGAATCGACGCCAACCGGCCTCGAATTTTCTGGCCCAAATCTCGTCGGCAAATTCTCATCAGCAGAAAAATGTCTCATCACCTCGGCCTTTGCTGAGCGGTCTCACCGTGAGTCCTCGTGGGGGCGGCGTGACCGGGGCGGGGCCAGAATTTCTGATACCGATTTTACAAACTTTCCTTTGAACGAGATGGCGCTCGTAGAGCAGGTGTGCGTCCAAGCGTCGAAAGGCAAATCCAACGGGGAGGAACAGATATACTGGTTTTTCGTTCGTGGTCACCGGGGCGGTGGTGGCGGTCAGTCAAAAAAGGATTGTTACTTCAAGCCCGCCTCCTGACCACAGGGCGGTTGCCTGATGTTTGGCGTGATCGTCCGAGAGGATCGGTTCAGGCTGTGGTGGTCGGAGCGATAGCCGTCGCCTTCGTTTGTTTGCGAGGAACCGATTCTTCTTCTGTCGGGGTCGCTTGAATAATGTAGCAGTCAATCTTCGGATTGAACGACTTCACCTTCTTATGACCGCCCGTGCCGTCGTCCACGAAGATCATGTAACCTCTTTTGAGCATGTCCGTGATGGTGGCGTTCGCCTTCTCTACTTGTTCCTTGCTCGTGCCATCAAAAGTGATGGTGTTGTGACCGGAGCCGGTATTCAGAACATTCAGCGTGTCGGCCTTTGCGGCTGGCATCTTTTTTGTCTTAGACATGGGTTACCTCTGGTTAGAGTGCCGATGCGTTCAACGTGAGCGGCGAGTCGTCGCCTGATTTGTCTGGTGCAGCGATTATATCGGATGCCAAATGTAGCGCATAGAAATGCTCTTTCCCGCAACAAGATGGTGCGAAGTCCTACCTCCTGCGGTATGTCAGTCCCTATTGGCCGCAGCAAGGCTTCTGGTAGCGACGTAGAACGATGGGAAAGCTGAGGCAATGGTTCTATGTGGCACGTCGCCCTCATGCCTGCGAAGGCAGTCAAATTGGTCCCACATATTCAAATCGTGGCACGGATCGGCCGTCCAATTCAACCGCTTCCATGAACATCGCCCTCGGTCGCACCCAAAGGCCATGATCGCCGTAGAGCGGTCGATAGACGACCAATTCTTCGAGCGTCTCGCTGTGTCTTGCCACACCGACGATCTCGTATTCTTTGCCCTTGTAATGCCTGTAGCGGCCCATCTGGATCGGTGCCACAGGCCGCAGATCAGGTTTCTGGTTCATCGTCGTCCTTTTGTTCGCCCTAGTCGCCTTTCGCTCCGGTGATTCCCGACATGTGCGTGCGCAGCCTACGCATGCCAATCAGAAATATTGGGACTGTGACTGCAAGCAGCCCTCCAAATAACCAGAACGCAGTTCTGATGCCCATATACTTTGCCAGCAGGCCCGCAAGCAATGCTCCCACTGGCTGGCCTGCTCGAAAGCCGATCTGTTGCAGGCTCGTCACTCGCCCCCGGAATAGGTCTGGCGTACTTTGCAGGATCGCCGTCCCAAGGCGGATCATGGTGCCCACGAACATAAACCCCGCCACGACGATGATAACCGCCGCCAAGTTGAATGGCCCGCCAAAGCTAAGACCTATCTGACAGACGCCCAGCACGGCAAGGGCAGGCAATGCAAGCCACGGCAGCGGTCCTTTTTTACTGTGCAGAGCAGAGATCGCTGCGGCCATCACTGCGCCGACTCCGAAGCAACTGAGCAGCAACGAGTAGCTGCTCGCCTCTTTGTGAAAGACAGCCTTCACCAGTGGCGGGAGCATCGACACGACTGGCGCACCCAACATGGCCGTAATCGTCACGAGCACGAGCATGATGGCGATGTCACGCCGGCCTTGAACGAATCGAAGGCCGGACTTGATACTGTCCAACACGGCTTCCTTTGCCGCTTTCACCGGTGGAACGGTGGTGATGATAAGCAGGACAGCGGCGAGTACGAGGAAACTAAGACCATTGAGGGCAAAACTCCATGAAGCCCCGAGGTAGAGCAGCGTAGCCCCACCCGCTGCCGGGCCGACGACACGAGAAAGGTTGAACTGAAGGGAGTTGAGAGCGATGGCATTAGGCACGTCCTGCTCGCCCACCACAGCCGGAAGCAGCGACGTGCTGGCCGGGGCCATGACTGCCTGCACGACACCACTCAGGGCTGAGACGGCAATGATATGCCAAACATGCAGCAGCCCTGTGACCCGCAGGCCAGTCAGCACGAAGGCGAGGGCCGCACTAATCATGTTCGTCCAGATCAGGAGGGTGCGGCGGTCCACCCGGTCGGCCACCACGCCGCCCCAAGGGAGCAAGACAACCGTTGTCAAGCCTGAGGCGAATGCGTCAAGGCCGAGCCACGCCTCCGAGCCAGTCATCTGATAGACGAGCCATGACGTGGCGACCTTCTGCATCCACGATCCGGCATTGGACACGAACGTCCCGGCGAATAGCCATCGAAAATCTCGACGCCGCATGGCAGACCACGCATGACCCCAACTCCGGTCATTCTGGATTGGTGGCTTCACGGTTTGCCGGGCTTCCATCATCGGGTCAGATGTTCGTGGCGATTTCCATCAGGCGTCCCGAGATCGGATGCCATCGAATGGCTAAATCGGAATCGGTGCTGCTGAATTGCGAGAACAAAAGCTGTCAGTCTCTTTACGATGTAATCGCCGGGCGCACCCTCACCACCGCACCGCCGAGTAGTCGAATGTGCTCACGCAACGACTGCTCCACCTGTTTGGCAATGGCATCGGCGTGCAAAACTGAAACGCTCGGATCGACATCAATCGCCAGATCGGTATGGACCTTGTGCCCGATCCACCGTGCTCGAACGTCATGAACACCCTCTACCCCGGCGATGTGTAAGGGAGCGTGTTCGATTTCACTGAGGATTTCTGGCTCAATGCCGTCGATGAGCCGTGTCCAGATGGAGAGTGCGGCGTCCTTCACAATGAACAAAATGGCAATGGTGATGACGACGCCAATGATTGGATCGAGGATTGGGAAGCCAAGGTAGACGCCGATCAATCCAACCAGCACGGCAAGACTCGTGAAGCCATCAATCCGAGCATGTTGACCATCGGCCACAAGTGCAGCCGATCCGATCTCTTTCCCGACTCGAATGCGAAAAACGGCGACGGCCTCATTGCCGACAAAGCCGACGAGCGCCGCCGCACCAGCCCACCAGAGATGATGGACTGGCTGAGGATGAATGATTTTCACCACAGATTCGTAGGCGGCGACACAAGCGGACCCGAATATAATCAAAACTATAACGACCCCTGCAACGTCTTCCGTCTTTCCATAGCCATAGGTGAAACGCCGACTCGCACCACGAAGTGCGAGAGAGAAGGCGATCCACAGCGGGATGCTCGTCCCCGCATCGGCAAAGTTGTGGATCGTGTCGGCCAGCAGTCCCACCGAGTGCGATACCAATACGATCACCAGTTGAAATATAGCCGTGACCCCAAGTCCGAGAAGGCCGATTTTCAATGCCCAAATGCCACGGGCGTTGGATTCCATCGAGTGGTCCACTTTGTCCACGACGCTGTGCGAGTGAGCGAAGGTTCCCCGGAGCCATCCGAGCACTCCTGCTCCGTGGGAGTGGCCTCCCGGCCCGTGGGAGTGGCCTTCCTCAGTGAACTTCGTCTGGTATTCCTGCGCCTGCCCGTCGTCCGAGATGTTAAAGTTGACCTCGAATTCGTGCGGCTCGGGAATGTCCGATGTGGACTGCAAATATCCATCCTTCCTGATGAAGTTGAACACCTGCCTCGCTCCATCGGGTCGTACCGTTTCAATCGTCACGGTCGCAGACGTGGGCGGTAAAGGCCGAGCGTCCGAGTTGAAGAAGAACAGCCGGAAGAGCGGCGGCACGCCGGTTTCAAACACGCTGATTTCGGTCAAGCCTGCCGTGGTCCTGACCCAAGTACCGCCGTGCGGGCCGTGCCCGGTCGGGATTTGCGGCTGTGTGGTTTCGATTATCGCCGTCATAAGTCAGTCTTTCAGTGTGCCCATTTCACGTCGGTCTTGAGAATGGTGAGCAAAACACCTTGCGCTAAAGGTACTTCGCAATCTCCTTGAACTCGTCAATCGCTTCACGTGCATCACGTTTATCCGCTTGCAGCGACTCGTCCAGACAATGGTCGATGTGGTCATGGATGAGCGTCTTTTTCGCACTGGCGATTGCGTTCTCCACCGCATGTAGCTGTTGGGCGAGTTGCAAACAGGATCGGTGCGACTCGATCATCGAGATGACCGTATTCAGGTGCCCAACGGCACGCTTCAGACGCTTTACAATGGCAGGATGCGTCTCGTGAAGATGCGGGTGCTCGTCGGAGTGTTGGTGTCGCATGGAGGTATCCTATCCCGGAGGATAGGATAAGTACAAGTTCCGCCGTGCTTGAAGATCAAATTATTACGAGGTGGATAGAATGCGAGTGCTCCTCTACGTTGACCAACCCCACGACCAGCCTCCAACAGATCGAAGTTCTTTTTCCCGCCGTCACCCTTTCCGGCGAAATACAAGCCGTACCAGTAACAATCGGGCCAGCCAGAAGTCGAAGGGAAGCGACACGAGCAGAAGAACGAACCAGTCGGGCGCAACCCGTCCCCAAAGCTCTATCCGGTCCAACTCCCGCCTTGCATAATCTTGAACGGTATGGTTGCCGTGAGCGTAATCGAGTTTGTGTATCACGGCAAAGCCATAAGCGTCCCAACGGCATTTTGGCGGCGGTGGAGCGTAATTCCGAAGTTCGCCCGAAACCTTCGTACCGGGATACCGTGTCGGACGACTGTCGGAATGCACAAATGGCGTTGACGGCTTCTTCTTGTCGCTCTTTCGAGCAAGCATGTCATCTGGATCGACATATTCTTGCACTTGAAGGCAAAAAGCCATTCCACCCATTCCTGACTGGATGAAACAGTCAAGTACCGATTTGTCATGAATTATTGTCACGGGGCTAACGTAATCGAACACCCGAAAGCTGCGATACCACAAAACCCCGACGCCGATGCTCAGGATGAACGACGAGAAGGCGATGAGGATGAATAGGCGGCGCAGCATGAAATACATTATCACGGCAGCAATTCATCGTTGACACCACCCCGAGGGCGAATAGAATGTAACCGTGGTTACTTCGCTCGATCAGGTTTCGTAAAAGACGCTGTACGGAGGCATCGGTGGAAGAGGTGCGTAAATGGCTGCTGCTGGCCTACAACGTGCCTCGACAACCGAGCGCCAACCGGGTCTATGTCTGGCGAAAGCTCAAGAAGCTCGGGGCAGTGGCCCTGCAAGATGCTGTGTGGGTGCTCCCGAATACGCCGCAGACGTTGGAGCAGTTGCGCTGGCTCGCCGCTGAGATCGTTGAGATGAGCGGCGAGGCAAGCCTGTGGGACTCGAAGCGTGTACTCGATGGGCAGGACGTGGTGTTGGTGAAAGAGTTCGAGGCGAAAGTACAGGAGTCGTACAAGCAAATTCTATCGTCGCTGAAGAGAAAGAAGCCCGATCTGGCGGCGTTATCCCGCCAGTATCAACAGGCGTTGACACAGGATTTCTTCCGGTGCGCACTCGGCATCAAAGTTCGTGCGGCGTTGATCGCCGCCAAGGGAAAGGAGGTCGAATGACGTGGGTGACATGGCAGAACGTCGGCGTGGACCGGATGGCATGTGCGTGGCTCATCCGCCGCTTCATCGACTCCAAGGCCAAGTTCACGTTCGTGCCTGAGGGACAAACCCCGCCGTCGAAGGCGGGTGAGCCGTTCGACATTCCCGGTGTTCGCCTATCGCATCACCGAGGTCATTGCTCGTTCCACGCATTCCTCAAAGAGTACAAGCTCGCCGATCCTCTGCTGCATCAGATCGCTCGCATTGTTGACGAGGCTGATACCGTGCAAGAGGCACTCGTTGAACCAGTGGCGGCGGGTTTAGACGTGATCTGCCGGGGCATCCGCCGCATCAGTTCCGACGACGATGTGGCATTGGACCGGGGTACGATGGTCTACGACGCTTTGTACGCCGACCTCGCCGCCGAGCACGCAAATCATGAAGGAACAAACTGACAGGAGGTTCGGTGACCGTAACACAAACCCTCAACACGGAGATTCTCTTGCGAAATCTGAAATACGTCTGGTGTGTGGCTCTGGTGATCCTGCTGCCCGCCTTGACGTGGGCCGAGAACCTCAAACTCGACGCCCCAAAGATCGAGGAATTGACCGGGGCGAAGGGAAAGTTGGACGAGAAGGAGGGCGTGTTTAAGGTAAGTATGCCCCGCTCCGACCTGAACGTGACGGCGGGCGGTGTGAAACTGACGCCGCCGATGGGGCTGACCTGTTGGGCGGCGTTCACCAACGTCGGCGACCACACGATGGTCATGGGCGATCAGGTGTTGCTGGAAGATCAGGTCAACCCCGTGATGAGCGTGGCTCTCGACAACGGCCTCGAAGTCACGGCCCTGCACAACCACTTTTTCTGGGACTCGCCGAAAGTCATGTTCATGCACATCGGCGGCATGGGTGACGAAGCGAAGCTGGCGATAGCAGTGGGCAAAGTCTTCTCCAAGATCAGGGAGACCAGCGGCGGTAAAGGCGAAACGCCGACCGCCGACATTGACCCGGCAAAGACCTCGCTCAACCCTCAGAAGATCGAGGCCGTCCTCGGCCACAAGGGACAACTCGACAAGGGGGTCTACAAGGTGACCATCGGTCGCACAACGAAAATGATGGACCATGAGGTGGGCAACCAGATGGGCGTCAATACATGGGCAGCATTCGCCGGGAGCGACGAGAAGGCCGTGGTGGATGGCGACTACGCCATGACCGAGGGCGAGCTACAAGGCGTCCTCAAGGCGCTCCGTGCGGCGGGCATCAACGTCGTGGCGATTCACAACCACATGACCAATGAGAATCCGAGAATCGTTTTCTTGCATTATTGGGGCATCGGGCCGACCGAAAAACTCGCCAAGGGCTTGAAGTATGCTCTGGACACTCAGAAGAAGTGAATTTGCGATACTCGCAGGGAGTTATCATGAAGACGCCGAAGATTCTGTCTCGATTGTCAAACTTCTTGTTTCGCACAAAGAAGCGTATCGCTCTCACCATCCTTACCGGTTTACTCGTTGTTTTGGCATTGATAATGAGTGCCGCCTACCGATACATCGTGACTGGCGGCTTAATCGCCCGACAAGACCCATCTGCAATCGAAACGCACATCGCTCACTGGATGGTAAACATGAGTATTCCCGATGATGCGAAGAAATTGCAAAATCCTTTGGGTGCCAACATCAATGGACCGGACGTAGCTGCTGGACGTGAACTGTATCGGCAGAATTGCGAAGCCTGTCATAACTACGACGGCGGTGGCAAGACAGAATCGGGCAACGGACTTTATCCGCCAGCGGCTAATCTTCGCAGCCCTGACGTGATGAAGCGAACCGACGGCGCATTATTTTATCTGATCCGAAATGGCATTCGGAACACCGGGATGCCGGGTTGGCAGTTGACAGATCAGCAGACATGGCAACTCGTCGTTTTCGTCCGCAATTTGCCTATCGTCGCCTCGACGTATCCGCCCGGTGTAGCAGCGGATCATGGCACCCAATCGGCTCATTTCGTTGGTTCTGCTGCGTGTAGTACATGTCATCAGGAGGTCTATAACCGCTGGAAGAAAACCCTCATGGCAAATGTGGTTCGTGATCCTAAAGAACATCCAGATGCAATCATTCCTGACCTTTCCAAACCAAATCCGCTCGTTAAATTCGCAGTGGACGACATCGCCTTCGTATACGGCAGTAAATGGAAGCAGCGTTACTTCAAGAAAATCGGTGATGACTACTATCCATTGCCTGCACAATGGGACGTAACCCACAAGGTCTGGCGACCTTATTTTGTTAAGGATGACTGGTGGGTCGCCAATTATCCGCCTGACAATTTCAAGCGCCCGACTAGCACAACTTGCGATGGCTGCCATTCCGTGAACTACAACATCACGACTCATGCCGTCACGGAATGGAATGTCGGTTGTGAAAAATGCCACGGCCCCGGCAGTGAACATGTCAAAGAACCGACGAATGCAAATATCGTAAACCCCTCAAGGCTTGATTACGTCCAGTCAAACGACACCTGCATTCAATGCCATTCCCAAGGCCGACCACCAGCGAATCCAATTGCCGGGAAATATTACGACTGGCCGGTGGGCTTCCAGATGGGACTGAAGCTCAGCGATTTCTGGAAACTGGAAGACCATAAACTTGGCGAAACATCATTCACTCATTTTGCTGATGGGACTGCGCACAAAAACCGCATGCAGGGCAACGACTACGTGACAAGCCTCATGTACACGCACGGAGTGGCTTGCTCTACTTGCCATGACGCTCACGGCTCCGAGAATGGCGCACTCCTGCGCAAACCAGCGAACGTGCTCTGCCTTGATTGTCATGGCCCCAAATCGCCCAATGGGCCGCATGTCCCAACCATCGAACAGCACACGCATCACAAGGTTGGCAGTGCAGGCAATGAGTGCATCGCCTGTCACATGCCCAAGATCGCTCAGACCCTCGGGGACGTAAATGTCCGCAGCCATACGTTTCACTTTGTCACTCCTGCAAAGACGGACGCCTTGAAGATTCCAAATGCCTGCAATGTCTGCCACACGGACAAATCAAGCGTTTGGACATTAGATGCTTTGAAGTCTTGGCCAGACCGCTCTCCATGGCGCTCGGCTGAATGACTTGGATGCCTTGGACGCAATCGAAATGCGACCTCTATGCCTTGAAGTTGAACGCTTGCGACCCGAAGCGAGTAGGTGTTGAAAAGACGTTCATGAGCGGATTAACCTTGCCGATCCTCATTGCACCGCTCGTCCTGCTGGCGGTGGCGAATGCCGCCCGTGGTCAGGGAGGACCGCCGCTGATTACCGATGATCCCAACACACCGGGCGACGGGAAGTGGGAGATCAATCTCTCCTATACGGTCGAAAAAAACCACATAAAAGCCACATACGAGACGCCGCTGTTGGACATCAACTACGGGTTGGGAGACCGCATTCAGTTGAAATATGAGCTACCGCTACTCATGGTGGACGTACGGAGTGAGGGGTTGAAGACCGGGTTGGGCGACTCGCTGGCTGGTTTCAAGTACCGATTCCTTGACGAAGGAAAGCACGGATTTGCGATGTCGGTGTACCCACAGTTGGTATTCAACAACCCATCCCGTTCGGTCGAGCGGGGGCTGGTCGAGAGGGGAACAAACTTGCTGGTGCCCGTCGAGTTTGGCCGTACATTTGGCAAATTCGAGGTGGTAGTGGAAGTCGGCTATGATTTTGTCCAGTTCGGGCGAGACAATTGGGTCTATGGCGTGGCGGTGGATTACCCCCTGACCGAGAAACTTGAACTGCTGGCCGAAATCCACGGCACAATGGATCAGGACTTTCATCGCAACAGCGACTCGGTCTTCAATGTCGGCACCCGTTGGGCGTT
>Ga0075522_10003405_pt1 | contig 11614 bp, 10 predicted proteins | sample NGEPerA_FD_74796 | JGI IMG/M metagenome (GOLD analysis project Ga0075522, IMG submission 74796) | Arctic peat soil microbial communities from the Barrow Environmental Observatory site, Barrow, Alaska, USA - NGEE PermafrostL2-A | ecosystem: Environmental > Terrestrial > Soil > Wetlands > Peat ... | reverse complement strand
ATAGGGTGCTCATCGTCGTAGTAGGTGAGGTAGCGCTTGCGCTTGGTCTCGCGCATGCGCGAGACCAAGCGCAAGCGCTACCTCACCTACTACGACGATGAGCACCCTATCTCAGCCCAACTGTTTGGGTCGAATCCAGCCACGCTGGCCGAGTCGGCGCGCATCGTGGAGGACGCCGGCTTCGACCTGGTCGACCTGAACCTGGGCTGCCCGGCGAAGCGCGTGGTCGCGTGCAACGGCGGCAGCGGCCTGCTGCGCGATCTGCCGCAGATCGAGCGCATCTTTCGGATGGTGCGCGCCGCGGTGACGATCCCATTCACCGTCAAGTTTCGCCTGGGATGGAATGACAGCCACATTGTCTGCGTCCCATTGGCGAAGATGGCTGAGGACTGCGGATTAAACGCTCTCGCGCTGCATGCGCGCACGCGCGAGGATGGCTACACCGGCCAGGCGCGCTGGGAGTTTATTGCGCAGGTGAAGGACGCGGTGTCGATTCCTGTGATCGGCAACGGCGACGTGCGCACGCCGGAAGATGCCGCCGCGATGGTGGAGGCGACCGGCTGCGACGCGGTGATGATCGGCCGCGCGGCGCCGGCGAATCCGTGGATCTTCCGGCAGATCGCGCAGTATACGGCGACGAAAGAAGCGACCGGTGCAGGCACCTACGACGCGCCCACGAATCAGGACCGCTATCGCATGATCCAAACCTATTTTCAAATGCTTGTTGACGAGATTGCGATTGAAGAGACGGCCGAGGCCGCGCGCGCCGCGGCGATTACGGCCTCCGGCCAGACCGCACGCGAGCAGAGGAACCGTGACGCCGTGGGCAAGATGAAGCAGTTCGCCGCGTGGTTCACGCACGGCGTGCCGGGCGGCGGCGCACTGCGCAAGGCGATCTTTGAGGCGAAAAACGGCAATGCCGTGCTGGGCGAGGTAGAGCGCTTCTTTGAGGCGCAGGAGCATATCGCAGCTCCGGACGATTCCGTTGCGCTGGATGGCGCGATGAGCCTGGAAGCGCTGGGCGCCGGCTGCGATTAAGTCGCGCGGTCGCTGCTTCGCTTGCGCCATATTACCTTCACCTTTTTGCGCCAGCGCTCGTCCAAGGCGACCAGCTCCCACTCCACGCGCGGAGAGAGGTAGTGCAATACCTTCTCCGTTGCGGGATGGATGCGCAGGGCGGGCGCGACGAGATACAGCTTCGGCGCGGCGGACGAGAGGCGCACGCCGGGGAAATAGCCGTTGCGCTGGAACTCGCCCAGGCCAAAAGCGGCGGAGTTCCCCGGATCGACGGTCTGCGCGTGGTGCCAGCGAACACGGACCCAGTAATCCAGCCCCTGCAGCGCCAGATGCAGGTCGTCATCAGCTTTCAGCTCAATGACCGCCAGCCGGCCATCCCGGTCCACGGACAACAGATCGAGCATTCCGCGATCGTTTGCCGCAAACGCCGCCACCTGCGCATAAGCGTGCGTGGGGTCGAGGTGTGCGTCGATTGCGGTCACGTCGCGGCACAGCATGCTCTCCAGCCAGCGTTCGGGCTGCGTGCGATACAAGACGTCGCTCTGGCTTCCGTCCGATTGTCGCCGCGCACAGAGCCGCGCAACCAGCTCTCGCAGTTGGTCTGAGTTTTCTTCCGTCAATGGAGTCTCGTTGGCGCCCGCGCCGAAGGTGATCTGCTGGATGCGGTTGAAGCTCTGCCCGGCATAGCCAGCCCGCACGCGCGCGAACTCAAGGCCGTGCAGCAGGAAGGCCATCTCCGCGCTGCTGCGCACGCGCTGTTCAATCAGCGCACGCGCGTCATCCGGCACCAGCTGCATCACCTTCGCGGAGGATTCGGCGAATCGCTCGCGCGCCGCAGCTTCATCCGGCGCATGCATCAAGCGCGTAGCAAGATTGCCGTGGTCGGCGGCATCGCGCTGCGTCAGCTCTTCGGTGCGCTCGTCCAGCTCCCACAGCTCCCACTGCGCTGCATCGGAATTCATCCAGGCAAGACGCGAAGCCGTCAGCGCTGCCATGCCCCGCGGCAGCACAATGCGCAGCCCGCGATACAGTCTTCTTCCGGCTGCGTTCTCGCGGCAGTGCGCGAGCCATAGCACGCCGACGGTAAGCACGCCGTCGATCGTGGCCTGCGTCTCGTCCGCGTTGACGCCGATCAGCGCCCACGCCTGCTGCCCGTTCACCAGCGACCCGCGCGCGTAGGCCGGCCCAAAACTCTTCTCAAGGTCCATCGCCGCGCGGAGTCCATCGAGTTTCCAGTCTCCCCACGCATCTCTTCCGTGTGCGCTTCCGCGCAGAACAGCGCGCTCCAGAGTGCGCAGGTAACGCACGCGAATCACCTGCTGGGTGGAGGGTGTCCGGCGGTCGCGGTCGGCGAGGATATCGAGCGAGCCCGGTCGCGTCTGGCCGAAGCGGAGGACGGTCAGGCGGAGCGATGCAGCGGCGCCTGCTCCGCGGGGTGTGACGGCGCTCAACCGTCGAACGAGGTTGCGGTCCTCATCCCACAACTGGAGCGTGCAGCGGCCATATTCGGTCGTCAGGGAATACTTCGCGCGGCGCAGATCGAAGAGCACGCGGCCTTCTTCGGCGACAACCGCATGCTCATGCGCTGCCATGAATTCCTCAAGCGCCTGAGCGATCTGCTGGGGTGTTTGCTGCACGTCTTTGCCGGATACTGCTCTGGTCGGCGTCATTGTGGATGCCAAAGTCTAGCAAAGAGTGGGTCAATCGGGAGCGAAAGTGGCTTGGCAGGCGAGGTCCTGCAAGGCATCGACCGCGTCTATCGATTTGGATCCACGCAACAGAATTCAGCCCTTTTGCGCTTCAAACTGAACAGAGCGGGCGATTCCTGTCTAGTAAACTCACAGGCGGCTAGGGGTTTATCAGCGAGAAGAGCTGGGGCCCGCGAGTTTTCCGCGCGCTACACGCTGGAGCCGGTAGAGGGACTGTCGCCCGCGCGGAACCGCGGCCTGGCCGAAAGCGTTACGGACATCGTGGCCTACATCGATGACGATGCTGTGCCCCGGACGGACTGGCTCGGTTGTCTCCTGAAGCCTTTCGAAGATTCCGATGTTGCGGTAGTCACCGGCCGCATTGTTTCGCCGCACGCGAGCGATCGTGAGGGCGTACTGGAAGGGCCGCTCACCGTGAACAACAAGGGCGCGCACTGGTTTGAGATCGCTACTTTTGGCGGCCTTGGGCGCGGCAGCAACATGGCATTGCGCAGGTCTGCATGTGCAGGGTGGACTGGGTTCGACGTGCGCCTGGGTGGCCCCATTGAAATTGCGGAAGAGAACTGCGCGTTCCGTCGCTGCTCTCACGAGGGGTACACCGGCGTATTTCTTCCATCTGCCGTGGTTACGCATCCGCCTCTCCGTCACGACATTCAGCACCATCGGGCGCGAAATTCGTTGGCCTATTGGCTTCTTTTGTATTCCAGCTTTCCGGCCGGCCGGGGAGATCTGCGAAAGTTCCTGTTGCGCCGCCTCAAGCGTCAGCCGCTGGGCTGGCACCGTGACACGCAGGACCCCGGCCAGATCATCAGCGGCAGTTGGTGGGTGAAGGTGAAATCCGGACTAAGCGGCGTCCTGCTGTTCCTGCGCGCCAAAGGGTAGGCCCGTTCCGGCTATTCCACTGAGGACATTCTGGCGCAATTGCCGGCAATCGCGCTTGCCGCGCTGGCCGACTGGCGAATGCACTCCGCAAATTATCCTTAAATGCGAAGGGCAGCCGGTCCGGTTCGACCTGGGCTGCCCTTGCTGTGCTTCGCGGTTGTGCGGAGGATTGATTTGCGGCGGATCTAGTTGCTGGCGGTCTGTGTGGTCGTGGTGGTTACCGGCACGGTGCAGCTGAGGGTAAAGACGCCGCTGGTGTAAGTCTGACCATAGCTACAGGTGAGGGTGACGCCGTCGATCGTCAGGTTCATCTGCGTGCCCTCCCAGATGTTGTCGGCGTTGTTTGCCGGCTGGTTGACGAAGGCGAACATCAGCGCGTTCTGGGTGCTGCCCGGGGCAACGGTGAAGTTGGTAAAGGTGAGCGTGTGGTTGGAGCCGGGCGTGGCGTCCACAACGGTTGTGGGCACGAGCGATGGCACCACCATGGCCACGAGGGAGGGCGTTGCGACGGTGTTGGTGACGGAGATGGTCTGCAGGGTGGCGGTCTCCAGCACGTCGAGCTCTTTCACCGATCCGCCGCATGGGTCCGCGAACGGGAATGGATTGATGCCAGTGGAATAAACGGCTCCCATGCTGACGGGGCTGATGGTCGTAGGCTGGCTGACAGTTACCTGTGTCCAGGCTGCGGCGCCGTTCTGGGCCGCGCAATTGGCTGTGCCAAAGCGATAGGTCGTGCCCGCTGGCAGCGCCACAGAGGTGGTCCCGCTCTCCTGCGTGATGGTGAACCAGGTGGGTGTCGTCGTGGTCTGCGCCAGGAGCGGCGCAGCGGAAAGGACGGCAAGAACGGAAAGTTTGTGAAGCGACGGCAGAATCATGAGGGCCCCTCAGCTGTGTTGATTGGTCGGATCAAGCTTGCATCCTGATGCTTTCATCGGCAGGATTGGTGTGGAATTCCCTGTTTCGGGAGACCTGTGTCACACAAGTTGCAGAAACGGGAATTTTGCATACAACTCCGGTGTCCGCAGCGGGTCCTACCGATCTGCGTTACCGCGGTGCAGAGGGAGACTGAAGGGCTGGCTCGGCCCAATAACCTGTACGGCCTGAGACCTGGACGCCTTCATAGTTCGGCACGCTCAGCTTCAAGGAGTGGAATCCCGGACGCGGCGACTGCGGCTGGAAGCTGAGGACATAGCGGTTGGGGATGTGGTTGGAGATGGCCAGCAGATCGCGCTCAAACTGCTTCTGCTTGCCGAGCGTGAAGTACTCGCCTCCGGTCAGGCGCGCGGCTGTCTCAGGGATGTTTTGCTGCAGGCTGCCGCGAATGGCCACAAACGCAGCCCGCGCCAGCGGCAGCGGCGGCGCAAGCAGGCCGAGGCAGTCGAAGTCTTGTGCAGCGGCGCTCTTGCTGCGGTCGACGTTAGGATCGTTCGGATCGCGGCTGAAACACCCCTTGGCGGGCCCGGGCGTATGTGGCTGGCTTATCTTGGCTGCCTCATGTTTTGCCTGCGCAGTTGTGGATGAGAACGCGATGGCGTAGATCGCGGTATTCGAGTCGCTAAGATTGCGCATCGCATCGTCGATGGCTATGTGGCTGCCGTTGTCATGCGTCTCAGAGAGAAGCAGAATGGCGCGGCGATACTCCGGCGGCTGCCTGCGCAGCAGGTCGAGCGAGAAGGTGAGCGAGTCAAGAATGGCTGCGCCGCCGTCGCCGTTGTTGTCCTGGATGAGGGCCTTGATTGCCTGCTCGGCGGCGTCATTGTCGCTCGTGAAATCCGTAACCAACACAGGTGATGAGTCAAACCCGACCACGGCGATCTTGTGCGGCACACCGCCGGCCACAGCCTCCAGCATGGCGATCAGCGGGGCGAAGCGGTCGATCTTTGCCGCAGCCTCGCCACCACCCTCGATGCAGACCACCAGCGCCAGTGGCTCGCCGCCGGAGTCCTGCTCAAGACGCAGCGTCTGCGGTATGCCATTGTCGGTCAGGGTGAAATCGTCGACCTTGAGGTTGAAGACCAACTGGCCTGATTTGTCATGCACCAGCGCCGGGACGAGCACCAGCGTGGACTGCGTAGTGATCGTTGGGGTCTGGCCGGCGGCCTCCGCTTGTTCCTGCGAAGCGGTCTGCGCATGGACACAATACGGTGAGACGGCTGTGATCCAGGCAAGTCCGGCCGGGATGAGGCGACGAAGGTGCAAAGAGAAGCACTCCCGCATCCAGTCTAGCTGTGGAGGTTAGACGGTGGGGGCTACTGCGCGGTGTGGACCTCGCCGGGATGCAGGACCGGCCTTGCGGCGGAACGGTCCGGCGCCGGTGTGAACGTCGCGTCGACGTCAACCGTGACCTGCTTGTCTGTGCGGAAGACGAAGGTGCTGGGATCTTTGAGGCCCCAGGCGACGAATGGAATGCTGAAGCGTGTGGAGAGCTTCGCAGCGGTCCCATCAGGCCGAAGGTGGACGATCAACTGCAAGGCATGGTCTGCGCCGTGCAGGCGAAAAGTGCCGTCTACAGTGACGTCGCTGCCCGAGGCTAGATCGATGCGGCCGGAGACGTGCGCCGGGCGATAGGTAATCTCCGGGTAGCGCTCGCTTTCGAGGACCGCGCCGTGCATGCGCCGGTCGCGGGCGGAGTCACCGCTCTCGCCGCTGGTCGCGTCGATGACGATCGCACCGGTGACATCGCCGGTTGCAGTGTCAACGTGGAAGCTGCCGTTGTTGAGCTTGAAGGTGCCGTGGACCGTATGGAGCGTGGTGTTGAGCGTCCAGTGTATGGATGTCTGCCCGGGATTCAGCACGACGGTGAAGGGCACAGGCTGTTGTGCGCGGGCAGAAGGGACAGTGAGCACGATCGCGGCCCAAAACAGCGCGCCCGAACGATAACCGCGAAAATTGCGCGACAGTTCCCCCGCAACGCGCAGCATCATGCGCTATCTCCCCGAGCCAGAAGATTCCACCCGAAGCGAGGGCCGCGGCGCAGCAGCACGGAGGCGAGCGAGGTTGCGCCGGTGTGCGCCTGCAGCAGCTCCGAAAAGACGGGAGGCGTGGCGGCGAGCGCGCGCATGGCACGCATCTGCATGCGCGGCCAGCGGTCGAGCGTGAGCATCAGAGCGCCCATGGCATGGGGCAGCCGGCCGATCTCGCGGTGCGCCCGCTCATAGGAGGCAAGCGAGCCGGCCGCGATGGCTTTCGCCAGGGCAAGCGCCTGGCGGAAGCTGACGGCGAGGCCTTCGCCGGTGATGGAGTCGGCGGAGCCGGAGGCGTCGCCGATGAGGGCAACATGGCCGGTGGCCACGCGGCCCAGCCGGCAGGTGGCGGAGACTGCGCCGCGCTGCTGCGAGACGACTTCCATGCCGTTGGCCCCGCTGAGCCTGCGCGCGACCTCAGGGAAATCCGCGAGCACATCCGTCTTGCCGCGCCGGGGATCGCGCGAGAGATAGACGACGCAGACGTGGTCTGGAGCGACAGGCGTGAGGTAAAGCTGGCCGCCCGGTCCCCAGTGCACCTCGACCATATCGAGACTGTTCGCCACGTCGATGCGGTAGTGCGTGCGGAAGCCGTAGCGCAGCGACTGCGTCTTTGCGCGGTCCAGCCTCGCCCAGCGGCGCACGGTGGAGGCCTGACCGTCGGCGCCGATAAGCCAGCGATAGCGCAGCGCCGTGCCATTGACCATGGCAACAAACGCCGCTCCGTCGCTCGGCTGTGAGTTCGCAGGAAGCGGTGCCGGAAACTCGGCAGGAAGCTGCAAGTGGCTCTCCCACAACAGGCGCGCGCCAAGCTCTTCTGCACGAGCAGCGAGCAGGGAATGCAGATGCGGCCGGCGGACGCCGAGACCCTCGCCCGCAGGAAACCGCGCCTGCACGCTGTGTGTCGAGTTGGCGAAGCGGATGCCGCGGAACGGCTGTCCGTTCGCGGCGCTGAGGTTGATCCCGAGTTGCGTGAGCACGGTCTGCGAATCGGGCATCAGGCCCTCGCCACAGGCTTTATCGATCGCAGGCGGGCGGGCCTCGACGACGACACAGTCGATGCCCCGCTGGCGCAGTGCAATCGCGGCCGCCAGGCCCGCAGGGCCGCCGCCCACGATCAAGACTTCCGTCTCTACATCGGCTTCGGCCGGTGAGGCGCCGCCACGCTGCGAAGGTTGAAGATCGGTCTGGTCTTGAGCGGTTATGTTGGGGAGGAGTGTCGGCAATACGTGTCACTTCGCTTTCTATGAGGTTTAGATGCGCAGGGCCCGCCGGCCGAGATCAAGTGCGTCCGACCAGAAGGTGGAAGAGCTGTGCAGCGCATCGACGACAGCAGTAATGGCTTCAACATAGTGGTCAAGATGCTCCTCTTTGACGACGAGAGGAGGCGCAACCTTAAGCACCATGAAGTTATTGCCGCAGATCTGCGAGAGGATGCAGTGGTCGTGAAAGAGGCGGCGCACCATCATCTGGCCGAACATGCCAGGATGGATGGCGCGAAAGGCCTCAAAGCTAAAGCGCAGCCGGACCTGACGCGGCGGCTGGAAGACGATTCCGTTGAAGAGGCCCAATCCGCGCACCTCCGCAACCATCTCGTAGCCGGAGAGCGCCTCGCTGAGTCGCAATCGGAGTGCCGCGCCCAATGTGTCAGCGCGGTCTGAAAGCTGCTCGCGTTCCAGCACGTCGAGCGTAGCCAGACCGGCACGCATGGCGAGGCCATTCTCGCTGAAGGTGGAGGTGTGGATGATGGCGCGGCGGAGCGAGCTGTAAACGGCCTCGTAGATAGCATCGGTCATCAACACCGCGCCGACCGGCACAAGCCCACCTGACAGGGCCTTAGCCAGCACTACCATATCCGGCGAGACGCCGTAGTGGTGTGCGGCTAGAAACCGGCCCGTACGGCCAAGGCCCGTCTGCACCTCATCCAGCACGAAGAGCGCACCATGGCGGCGGCAGAGCTCTTCCACGGCTGCGAGATATCCAGGCGCGGGAAGAACCATACCCGCCTCGCCCTGGATAGGTTCGAGGACGACTGCGGCGATGCGTTCGCGTTTGAGGACTGCCGCGAGTGCTTCGACGTCGTTGAACGGCACCTCATATGTGCCGGCCAGCATAGGGCCGAAGCCGTCGCGCCAGAAGGGGTCGCCCATCAATGAGAGCGCGCCGCAGGTAAGGCCGTGGAAGGCGCCGCGCGCATACACAATGCCGTCACGGCCTGTGGCGGCGCGGGCAAACTTGATCACCGATTCGACCCCTTCGCTGCCCGAAGAGCAGAAGAAGGCCTTGGTGAGCTTGCCGCCGGCCAGAGCAGTCAGCCGCTGGGCAAGTTCGCCCGCCGTGTCTGCAACATGGCTTTGCAGCATTGCAGGACCGGCAAGCGAGAGCTCGCGCTGCAGGGCTTCGATGATCTCCGGATGGTTGTGGCCGGTGTTATGGACGCAGTAGCCGGACAGGAAGTCAAGAAACACACGGCCGTCTTCCGCATGCAGTTCCGTACCGCGGCAACTGACATACCTGACGTTCATCCCCAGCAGATCGAGCAGGCGTACCCACTCCGGATTAACATGCTCGGCGTAAGCTTCGGATCCGGCGTTGGAGTGCCGGCTTGCCGGGGCCATACTCTCTTCGGCTAGCTTCATCGATCTTTCGACCTCCGCGATGTCTTAGACGATTAAGACTTACCAGTGTTAAACTAATGTCTTAACGTCCTAAGAGTCAAAGTCGCCGTACCGGCCTGCGGCGATTACGCAGCGGTCGAAGCGACGGGAGGGTCCATGCCATTTCGCAATCGCGCCAATCTGCCCACTGCAAGTGAGATGCGCATTTTGAACGCCGTCTGGCAGCTGGGCGAGGCCACGGTCGAGCAGATCGTCAACTACTTCCCGAAGAAGGACCGGCCGAACTATAAGACCACGCAGGCATTTCTGCGAATCATGGAGAATAAAGGCTTTGTGCGGCACACAGCGCGCGGCAGGGTGTTTGTCTTCGAGGCCATGGTAAAGAAGGACGATGTGGCCCAGCGGTCGGTCGCGGCATTGCTGCAGCAGAACTTCGGCGGGTCGGCGTCCGGGCTTTTTGTCAATCTGCTGGAGTCGGATGCTGTTCCGGAGGCTGAGCTGGCCGAGCTGGAAAAAATGATCCGCGAGTATAAGAAGAGGAAGAAGGGCGCGGCATCCAACTAACCAGGAAAGGCGGCGTATGGACTTGCACTTGGGTCTGCTAACGGCATCGGCGCTCGCAGGTTTTTTGCTGCGGACCGCCGTGGAATGGCTGGCTGTTATGGCGCTGGTGCGGATCGCCGGCTCAGCGCAGGTCAGATTTCGCCTGTGGCTTGGAATGCTAGTCACCTTTACAGCCCAGTGGCTGTGGACACTTGCGGGAATCGTACGCACATTCCACACTCTGCACGGGCCCGGGACCGTGGACCGCGCCGCTTTGGCGTCTGTTCCCGCGCAACGAGCCATAGCCGTCTCGTCCAGCGCGGCATCAGTTTTGACTTATGCAATGGCTGTCCTCTTCGTGCTGTATTGCGTCGCCGTCACCCGGCAATTGGCTCAGGTGATCTTGGAAAAAACTCGCTTGGCGCGTGTGCTGCGCCATTCCTGCGAGCCAAGGGCGGCGCTGGCAAATGCATTTGCGCACGCAGTCGGGGGACGCGATATACGTTGTGTGCTGGATGTGCTGCCTGGATTGGCTTCTCCAGCTACCGTTGGATGGTTACGCCCGCGTGTATTGATGCCGCTGGTATGCGAGATGCAGGAAGAGGTGGAGCTTGAGCCTGTCTTCTGGCATGAGCTCAAGCACGTAGAACGTCGCGACGCCCTGTGGAACGGTATAGCACGCGCGTGCCGGGCCCTCGTATGCTTTCATCCAGCAACATACTTTGCGATGCGGAGGCTTGTCGGCGAGCGTGAGCTCGCCTGCGATGCCGCAGTAGTTGCCGAGCATCCTGAGAGCTGCGATGTCTACGCCTCGTGCCTGGTGCGGTTCGCGCGAGCTGTCGATCTCGCAGCATCGCCTGCAATTTCAGCGGTGGAGATGGCCTCACGCTCAACCCAGTTAAGCGTGCGCGTACGCGAGATCCTCGCCGAGAGAAGTGAGACGGGCCTGCTAGCGCGCTACGCAAGATTCGGAATGAGCACCATGATTGCAGTGGCGATGCTGGCTGCTCTACCTGGCCTGACTATTCTGCTGTACAGCGAAATTGTGCCCTCGGCGCCTGCCTTGCGGAGTTTCTCGCAACTCAGGCTAAACTCTCTACCCTCTCAGCGGCACATCTATCCGGCAAAGTCTACGGAGCCGAAGCCCCAACAGCCTCAGATCACAGTGGCAGCCCCGACACACCACGATGAGGCGTTGGCGGCAGAGCATCGCGTAGCCATGGGAGTATTGACCGAATCAACAGGAATCGAAGGGCAGCCGACTGCAGTCACTGGGGACAATCCTATCGACATGCGTGACGCAGATCGCTCCGGACACGCCTCAGGCACATGGACCTCAGTGGCCGTGGACGCCGCCGAGCGGATGGGACCGATGCTGGCCGCTCACGACAGCGACGGTCGGCGCTAGTCCAAGCTGCCATCAGCGCCCGTGCGATGGATCGGCCGAGGTCGAGACGCTCAGGTCGAGCCGGTAGTGCGCCAGCGCAGGCGGAGCACCGGGCAGGTAGCAGTTTCCGTCACGGCTGTAGGTCGAAGAACAGGCCCGGGTAATGTCCTTTTCCTGCGGAGACTGCGCAAACTGCCATGCAACTGCACCGAAAGTGCCGCTAACGTCCGGCGCCGGTAGTTTCGCCGGGTCGACCAAGCAGCCGGGCGCGGGAGGACAAGCGTCCTGGTATACCCAGAAGGCGATGGGGTGCAGATGCTTCGCGGCGACCTGGGCGCGGATGTCCTGGATGGTGGTGATGGTGATCTTGCGTCCGTTCTCGTCCTCCTCCGGCACGGGCTTGCCGCTGGTGTAGACGCCCGGCTTGTAGACTGTTGCCGCCACGGCCTCTGTCCAGCCGAGCAGGTAAGCTGCCTGCTCCGGCAGCATGCGGCC
>Ga0075522_10003403_pt1 | contig 11619 bp, 11 predicted proteins | sample NGEPerA_FD_74796 | JGI IMG/M metagenome (GOLD analysis project Ga0075522, IMG submission 74796) | Arctic peat soil microbial communities from the Barrow Environmental Observatory site, Barrow, Alaska, USA - NGEE PermafrostL2-A | ecosystem: Environmental > Terrestrial > Soil > Wetlands > Peat ... | reverse complement strand
TTACGGCACCGTCTCGCTTCAAGGCAGGCAAATCTCTGCCCTCGTCTACTGGAGGATTCCCTTCGCCGGCTACATCCTGTATCAAGCGCTTGCCGTTGAGGTTCACGCGTGGTCCGTGTTCTGGTTTTACTGCAGCGGCTCTTCGCTGACATACGTCTATTGGGAGAGCACATTCAGCTCGGTCGTCAGCCGAGAACCCATGCAGGGATCGTGCGTATCGACCGGTGTGACGCAGAGCCAGGTGTCATGGCCGGCGGTGTCGATGGCGGCACCGCCGCTCGTTCGCGGGTTCCACGCCCAAGGCACGCAGCTTGAAATCGACAGCGGGGCCCCTGGGCACGCATTATTCGGCGGCCGGAGCTGGGTGCTGTATCCGTATGCCATCGTCGACTGCACGAAGACCTGTGGCTCGCCCGGCTGGTTCGAGCTGCATTCTCTGCTTTGGGATGGCGCTGCGGGCGAGGCAGCGTTCGGAATCTTCTACTTGATCACCGCTCACCCAGACCAGGTGCAGCTCGAATATGGATTGGAGCTCCCAACCCTTGGGCGCGTTTCGAACGAACTATTCGCTGCGAGCTGGACCCGCGCGGCGTGACCCCGACTTCCCTGTAGGCGAACTACATCCGTTTGCTCGGAAGGCCGACATTCCGCCACGATTGACGCCGTGAAGCTCTCAGGCGAAGGCCGCGTCTTCGGCGTCCTTCTGCTCTTCGTCCCAGCAACGTTGCTCGCGAGCCGGCTCAACTGGTCCCCCTCTTTCCAGTTCTTCCTCTCCCTGGCCGCCATCATCCCGCTGGCCGGCTTCATCGGCTCCGCCACCGAAGAGCTGGCCGATCGTGTCGGCGCAAGAACCGGCGGCCTGCTTAACGCCACGTTCGGCAACGCACCCGATTTTCTGGTCGGCTTCTTCGGTATCCAGCGCGGCCTGATCCCGCTCGTGAAAGCGACCCTCATCGGGGCCTTGATCAGCAACTCGGCACTGATCATGGGTCTCTGCTACGTCTCCGCCGGGCTCATCCACGGCAAGCCCAGGTTTCGACGGGCTGAGGCCGGCCACCACTCGGTCCTGATGCTGCTGACCGTCGCCGCGGTCCTCTTCCCCTCATCCGCCGCGATGGCGGTCTGTGGCGCCGCCCAATGTGCAGCAGGCGGAGGCGCGCAGCAGGTCCAGACACTGAGCATCGGCATTTCCGGAGCGCTGCTGGTGGCATACGCCGGGTACGTCGTGTTTTCCATCTTCGGCTTCGAATCCTGGCGGCGGCCGCGAGCCGTCGTCGTGCCGCGTAAGGTGGCCCCGGGCACCTGGCCCACCTGGCTGTCGGTTGCCGTGCTGGTGGTGGCGACGGGGCTGCTGATCCCGATCGTGGACATCCTGACCGGGACCGTCGGTGCGGTGACCAAGACGTTGGGCTGGACGGACGTTTTCGTCGGCATCGTGGTCGTAGCGAACGCGGGAAACGTCGCCGAAGGCTACGCGGCGATCAGCGCGGCCATCCGGCGCCGCGGCAGCCCGGGTGGCGTAGGCGAGGACTCCGGTCTCGACCTCGCCCTCGGCATCGCCTCCGCCTCCTCAATCCAGATCGCCACCTTCATCCTGCCGCTGGTCGTCCTGCTGAGCACGTTTTTCCACCCCATGAACCTGGTCTTCGGGTGGGTCGAGATCGCCATCCTCGGCCTGATGGTCCTGGTCTTCAACTACATCGCTCACGACGGCGAGAGCAACTGGCTGGAGGGCCTCCAGCTGATAGTTCTCTACGCGATGGCGGCGATCGTCTTCTTCGCCCTGCCGGCGTCAGCTTTCGCCGGATGACCGCCCGGAGTGGCGGTGGTCAAAGCCGCAGCGAGTAAGCTCGGCAGGCAATGGCCACCGGCGGACAGGACGCACCGGAGGTGACGGCCAAGCAGATACCCGACGGCAGCTGGGTTTCAGCCGACAACCGCTGGCTTTGGCGCGATTCGCGGTGGCAGCCAATGCCGGCCGCCGGGCCGCCCGGTTGGTTCTGGTTCGTTTCCACTCCGGGTTGGCTGCCGACGCTTCTGGTGATTGGTCTCATCGGACTGATCCCGATCGCTGGGGTGATGAACATCTATGGCTACACCATCTTCACAGCACGGAATCTCCGCGCTGGCTACCACGTGCTCCCTCCCGCGAACCTCTCCTACATCGGACTGGGCGCGCCCGTGGCTGTGCTCACCCTCGCCTGGTCACTCATCGCCGTCATGCTCGCGATGCTTGCGGGCCTCGTTGTCGGCCTCGCCACGTATGCGCAATCGCACAGCCTCCCGTGGACGGCCGGGCTGGCAGTCCCAACCTTCTTCACGGTGTTGGCACTCGCCAACCTACCCAACCTGCCGCTGTTTGTGCCGGCACTGGAGATGTCGGACAGAGAGGGCTGGGGGATCTTCAGGATCGGAAGGCTCTTGCGCCACGTGACTCAACACTGGAGATCCGCCTGGTACGGGGCCGCGGTCGTGCTGCTCTGGTACGCGATGTATCTCGCGATCGTGCTGATCCTGAGCGCGATTCCATTTGGCAGCATCCTCGCCGCGCTCGTCGGCCTACCTGTGCTCGCCGCGATGGTGGCCGTTCCCATCGCCAGGTTCAGCGACCCCCCGGCCGGCTTCGGCAAGGGCGCCGCCAACACCATCGCGGCAGGTTGGCTCGTCTTCTGGATGCTGGCGATGGCCGTGCCGTGGGCGATCGGCGTGGCCGCCGCCTCTTTCGTGAGCAGCCATCCGGATCAGGTGGCATGTGTGTTCGAGCCGGGCTGCTTCTACAGCACCTCTGGAAACGGCGATGCGATCGCCAAGGTCACGCGCGATGCCCAGGACCCGACCCTCGTGACGGTCGAGGTCACGTACATAAACACTTCGGGCACGCCTGCTGAAGTCAACCCCGCGGATTACTCGGCTCGGACGGGGACCGGCGAAATTCTGTTGCCGAGCAGCGATTGCGCTGCACCTGCGCCGGCCACGGTGGCACCAGGGACGCGGCTGACGCAGCAGGTTTGCTTCCGGCTTCCCGCCGCCGCCGACACGTTCGATGTCCACCTGCCCTGGATCGGCTGGGACTACAACACGCCTTAGCCCGACGCTGGAATCCGGCATGCCGGTGTCGCTCCCGGCAGATGGTGGCGGTAGCGGGCGACCAGGCGATAGACCAGCGATGCCACCCACGAGAAGGGCGGGACCAGGCAGAACCACGCAGGTAGCCGCCACCACCCTCCGCACTCACGCAGCACCTGGCCAATCGCCAAATGTCCACGATACCGGCGACCGTTGGGACTGACCCACCAGGCGGCTGCCATCGCGTCGCGTTCAGTGAGGCCATGCGTTGCCAGGTCGATGCGCTGCCAGGGAGCGATCTCGACCGCCCCTTTCACATGGCGTCGCGCCCAGTTGGCGCATGACGTGCACACCGCACAATCCCCGTCGAAGATCAAGAGGCTCAGCACAATTGAACACTCAAAATACAAGCGAGCCCGTGTCTTCTTGTTACTCGCGCGCACGGCTAGCGCTTCGTTTGGCAAGGCGCCGACCGTAACCATTCACCACATTCCACCAGTTGATGCCTCTGATGTCAGACGATTCGGCCGCATACGTCGGACGGTTGTCAGCGAATAAAAGGTGGCGGTGGGACGGGACAGAGTGGAGGCCGTCACTCGACGACCTGCCGACCGCCGCCCTGCCCGCTTGGATGAGCCTGCAAGTGCGAAGTCGAGCGACTTGGACGACGGTTATCGCCGTACTGGTCGTTGGTTTGATCGCGGACCAGTTCCTGCGGTCAGGCGCGGTAGGTCTGGGCGCCTCCGCCACATTCGCGGCCACCGGTGTGATCCTGATATTCGCGGGCCGAATCTCAAGGCTCGAACCCAGACTGCTTGTGGCTGCCGCCGTGCTGTTTGGAGCCTGGCTGAGCTTGCGGTCCAGCGCGTGGTTATTGGTGCCAGACATTGCGGCGGCCGTCGCGCTACTCGGCATCGCGGCATCTCTTGCGGTGCGTGGATCGGTGCTCGACCTGGGAATCGCAGAATCAATCGCGCGTGGCCTCAGTGGGGCGCTTCACGGGATCGCGGGTGCCGCGTTCATCGGCAAGCCAATCGTCCGCATCAGGTCGCGAATCTCCCTACTCGCACCGATTGTCAGGGGCTTGGTGATTGCCATTCCGATCGCGGTCGTGGTGGCTGGTCTGCTCGCGTCCGCAGATCCAATCTTTGCGTCGTTCTTCAGCGTCAACTTCGACTTCGGTCGGCTCCTACTAGACGCGCTCTTCGTGCTGGTCGGGTCGCTGGCCATGGCAGGTCTGCTCAGGCTGGCGGCGGCCGAACCGCTGGATCGAGTCGACGGTCCCACCTGGCGGCTCGGTACCACCGAGGCCGTAGTTGTGCTTGCGGTGCTCGACACGGTCTTTGCTGCATTCGCGATTGCCCAAGCAATTGCTGCGAGCGGGACGGGAGCTGACACGCTCCGATCAGCCGGGATCACATACGCGGATTACGCTCGCTCAGGCTTCTTCCAGCTGCTTTGGGTGGCGGGTATCACCTTGGTTGTGTTGGTCCTGTTCAGTCGTGTAACAGGCTTTGCTCATCGCGCGGGCAAGCTGACGTTCCTCACGTTGGCCGAAGGGGCCATCGCGCTGACCCTCTTGATTGTCTTGGTCGCCTCCCAGCGGCTAAGCCTCTATGAAAATGCCTACGGATTCACGATGCTTCGCCTGTACAGCCACTTATTCGCTGGATTGATCGCGGTGGTGTTTCTATTGCTAGCGGCCGATCTCGCAGGCTTGTTCCCGCGACGCCGTTGGTTCGTGGGCTTGAGCATTGTCACTGCGTTGGTTCTGTTGGTGGCCTTGAACGTGGCCAACCCGGAAGCCATCGTGGTCGAGCTCAATATCAACCGCGCGATCCAGACTCACAAGATCGATGCGCAGTACCTTCGCGAGCTCTCCAGCGACGCGGCGCCGACGCTCCTTTCTTCCCGGTCACGGATCGATCCAGCACTTTGGCTGGAAGTCAAGGCGGTGGCGTGCACTGGACAGCGGATTTATGCGCCCAATCCGTCCGCGTTCAACTGGGCGGATGCCGAGGCGGCAGGCGCTCGGCGTGAGGCTTGTTGACCTCCTAGGCACGCTGGCAAAGAGAAGGCCGGCTCCGCGTTCGGAACCGGCCCGTAATATTTAACGAAAGTAGCCGACGAGTACTTCTACTCGTCCTCGATCTGGTTGTACATAAGGCTGTCCTGGATCTCATACAGGGCATCCATCGCCTCCATCACGGAAGCAGGCTTGGCCTGCGCCAGGACCGTGACCTCCGGCGACTCCTCGATCACCTTGTTGATGGCGACCGACAGCACAGGTGGCATGTGCCGCTGGTCCGCGAGGTTCAGCATCTCGAGCTCGTTCAAAAGCTTGTCGATGTAGTGCATCTTGTTTCGGCGCGCGTACTTGGCCCGCTGGACGCGACGCTCGCGTGCGGTCAGGTGTTCGATGGCGCGGCTGGCCTGCTTGATCATCGTCATCTTTCTTTCTCCGTGGGCAATTTTACGACCCCTGAATCTTTTGTCAAGATCTATATGTAATAAATGGTTCCAGGCTGTGCTAGCATCGCCGCCACCGACCGGATGTGCCCACCATGATCGCCGGCCGTTCCACCCGCATGGAAGTCCTGGAGCTGCTCCGGCGCAAGGGCCACGCCAGCGCTGAGACCATCGCCGCGGACCTGAGCGTGACCCCGAACGCGGTCCGCCAGCACCTCACCAACCTCGAACGCGACGGTTTTGTCGTCAGCAGCCCGGAAAAGAGCCGCCGGGGCCGTCCCTCCCTCCTCTTTTCGCTGACCGAACGGGCGGACTCGGTGTTCCCGAAGCGCTACGGCCAGCTCGCCACGATGGTCTTGCAGGAGGTGCAGGAGATGGGCGGCCCGGACGCCCTGGACGAGATCTTCGAACGAATGGCCAGCCGCCACGCCGGCGCCATCGCCGACAGCCTGGAGGGCCTGGAGTTCGATGAAAAGCTGCGCCGGGTGGTGGCCTGGATCGGCCGCGCGGGCACCCTCGCCGAGCAAACCGAGACCTCGGAGGGCGTCAAGGTCACCATTCACAACTGCCCTTTCAGGAACACCGCTCTCAAGTTCCCACAGGTTTGCACGATCACACCGCACCTGATGTCTCAGCTCCTCGGCACCGCCGTCTCACAGGCCGATTCCATCCACCGCCACGACCCTTACTGCTCCTTTGTCGTCGCGCGCCCTACCCACCCTCAATAGCCGGCAGGTCGCCGAGGTCGACCGCCTGGCTTCGGAGCGGTTCGGGATCGCGGTGGACTGGCTCATGGAGGCCGCCGGCTGGCAGGCCGCTCGGATGTGTCGGAATCGGACGGCTGTCGTTTGTGGGATCGGCAACAACGCCGGCGACGGGCTCGCCGCCGCCCGCCATCTCCACCGCTGGGGCCGGCTCGCGCACGTGAGCTGCATCGACCCTGCGCGGCTGGGCGGCGAGGCGCGCCGCGAGCTGGAGGCCTTGCAAAGGCTGGGCGTTGCGGTCTCTGACGAGCTCCGATTCGACGGCGCGCAGATCGTGCTCGACGCCATCTTCGGCACCGGCCTGAACCGGAAGCCGGAGGGCCGCTTCGCGGAGTGGATCGATGGGATCAACGGATCCGGCCTGCAGGTCATCGCGATCGATGTGCCCTCCGGCCTCGACGCCGACTCCGGTGTCGCCTACGCTCCTACCGTGCGTGCAGACACGACGATCAGCTTCACGCTGCCCAAGGCCGGGCTCCTGGTTGGCGACGGGCCGCGGCTCGCCGGCGACGTCTGGATCGCCGATATCGGAGTGCCATTCGAGGCCTTGGCGGCGATCGGTATCACTATGCCCGAGACGCTGTTCTCTGAAGAACGTCTCCAACGGTTGGACGCACTCCGGTGATGACTCACGTCGTTTGGGACCGAGGCGTGTCGATCTCAGGGCATCGCCTCTGGCTGGATCCGCTGGTGGTCCGTACGTTCGCCTTCATCTCGCACGCCCACACCGATCATGCGCGCCGCCACAAGGAGGCCCTGCTCACTCCGCAGACGCTTGCGCTCATCCCCGAAGCCAGGCGACCGCGCGGCTGGCGGATGCTCGGCTACCACGAGCCGATGCGGCGGGGCCCAGCGACCGTCACCCTGCACCCAGCCGGTCATATGCTCGGCTCTGCGCAGCTCCTTTTCGAGCACCAGGGTGCGACAGTGCTGTACACCGGCGACATCAAGCTCCGCCAGCCGGGCGGGCTGGCGCCAACGCACGTGCCAAAGGCTCAGGTTCTCGTCCTCGAGAGCACCTACGGGCGGCCGCACTTCCGGTTTGGCGACCCTGACTCCACGATCGAGACAATCGCGCGCTGGTGCCGTCTGGCGCTGGACAGCCGGGTGACGCCGGTCCTCCTGTGCCATGCGCTCGGCAAGACCGAGGAGATCATGCTGGCCCTGTCCCCCTACGGATTCAGCTTTGCGCTGGAGAGGCGATGCGTGCCCTGCGCGCAGGCCTACGCATCGGCCGGCCGTCCCCTTCCTGAATGGATCGAGCTGAACGGTGACACCGAGCCCGGCCGCGTCGTCATCGCGCCGCCAGCCGGAAAGGACGAGGTGCGCAAGCTTGGTCGCTATCGGACCGCGCTCGTTTCTGGGTGGGCAAAAGACCCTGAGTTCTCAAGGATGTTCGGCGCCGATGTGACCTTCGACCTCTCAGACCATTGCGACTTCGACGAGCTCGTCGAGGTGGTGGAACGCTCGGGCGCCGAGCAGGTTTACACCGTGCACGGCTTCACTGAGGACTTCGCACGGCACCTGCGCAAGCGAGGCATACGAGCCTCGGCGCTGGAAGCGACCGAGCAGCTGGCGCTGGCTCTTTAGCGCAGAGCCCACCCGGAGCGAAGATACGAACGGCGCAGGTCGCCGTCGACCGCGGCCGCGTCGCTGAGTCGCGTGAGCAGCAGGTCCACCCATGCCGTCAGATGGACGGGAGGCTCGAGCACCAACGACTCCTTCTTCCAGTAGGCCCTGCAGCTGCGACCTCCGACATCGACGGTGAGCTCCGTTATGTCCCCGTGGTTTCGGTGGGCCCGCTTGACCTTGGCGATCGGTAGCTTCTCCGCGAGGTAGTCGAGCAGCTCGACAGGGTCGTCATCGCCGAGCATCGGCGCGTGACAGAAGACGCACGCTCCCTCGAGGGGTAGCGCTGGAGCCTGGCAAACCGTGCAGTTCAATCCGTGTAGCGGGTGATCGTCTGATCCTCGCGCCTCTTCTCCGCTCGATACAGCGGGCAATCCTCGAAGTTGCGCACACAGATCGGCGGGCTGTCACTCAACGCGTACTTGCGCTTTGACTTTCGATCAACGTGGCAATCGAATCGGTAGATGCGCATGACCGAGCGCCGCTCCTTCAGATATTCCTCGAGATAGGGGCAGCGTCGCACGCGACTTACGATAGGCCACCGTGCAAGTACATGGGTGAGGGTGGCGGCGTGCTCGACTTTGCGCGTGCTGGAGCCGCTGTCGGCGCAACGCCGGCGACCTTGGAGAAGGCGCGAATCCTCGCCGCCTACCTGCGCACTCTCGACGACGACGACCTGCGGCGGGCCGCGGTGTTCATGAGCGGGCGCGCCTTCGGCCCCTCGCAGCGCCGGACGCTTGGTCTCGGCTGGGCGGTCACCAGCAAGGTGGTCGAGTCGATCTCAGGACGAGATCCCGATGAGCTCCAGGCCATTTTCCGAAAGCATTCCGACATCGGCGACTGGGCGGGCGAGGCGCTCGAGGGCCGCACCGCGAGCGACGAGGTGTCCCTCGTGGAGCTCGAAGAGACGTTGGAGGCGATACGGGCCGCGCGCGGCAAAGCCAAGGCGGCGCCCCTCGAGAAGCTCCTGCGGCGGCTGCACCCGGAGGGCGCCCGCTTCGTGGTCAAGGTCATCTCCGGCGAGATGCGCATTGGACTCAGCGAGGGCCTCGTCGAAGCCGCGATCGCAGAAGCCTTCGGACTGCCTGTGACCAAGGTCAAGGGCGTTCACCTCATCACGGGTGACATCGGAGAGACGGCGGTTCGCTGCAAGCGCGGACAGCTGGACACGACGACAGTCACTCTCTTTCAGCCGGTTCGCTTCATGCTCGCAAGCCCGGTGGAGACCGCAGGCGAGGCCTTCGAGCGGATGGGCGCGGACAAGGTCTGGACCGAGGAGAAGTACGACGGCGTGCGCTGCCAGCTCCACCACGCCGGTGGTCGGGTCGAGCTCTTCTCGCGCGACCTGAAAGAGACCACTGGCGCATTCCCGGAGCTGGCGGAGAGCGCTCTGCGTCTCAGACACGCCGTCCTGTTTGACGGCGAGGTGCTCGCGCACCGGGACGGCCGCGTGCTGAGGTTCTTCGAGCTCCAGCGCCGGCTGGGTCGCAAGCAGGTCACAGGCGAGCTGCGGCAGGAGGTGCCGGTCGTGCTCGTGATCTTCGACCTCCTTTACCTCGACGGCCGCTCGCTGCTCGACGAGCCGTTGGAAGCGCGCCGCCGCCTCCTCGAGAGCCTTGGGGTCGAGCACCCTTTTCTGTTCGCACGGCTCGAGGAGTCGACCAGCCCTGGCGACCTCGACAGGATCTTCGCGGACACTCGCGAGCGCGGTCATGAGGGCCTCATGGTCAAGGACCCACTGAGCCCCTACACCCCCGGGAGGCGCGGGCTTGCCTGGTTGAAGCTCAAGCGCCCGCTCGCCACGCTAGACGTGGTGGTGACTGCGGCGGAGTGGGGGCACGGCAAGCGCAAGGGCGTGCTGTCCGACTACACGTTCGCGGTCAAAGACACCAGAACCGGCACGCTCGTCAACGTGGGCAAGGCCTACAGCGGGCTCACCGATGCGGAGATCGCCGAGATGACCAGGCGATTCCTGAGCATCACGATCGATGACCGCGGGTGGGCCCGAGTCGTGAAACCGGAGGTCGTGCTCGAGGTGGCATTCGACTCCATTCAGCATTCCAACCGCCATGCGAGCGGCTACGCCCTTCGGTTCCCACGCATCGTGAATATCCGCGACGACAAGCCGGTCGATGACATCGACACACTGGAGCGCGTCGAAGAGCTTTACGAGCGGTACTTTGGCGGCAAGAACGAAGCTGCGCTTGAAGAAGTTGCTGATGCCCAGGCGACGGCGCGCCCCTTCCGGCCGGGCCGACCTCCCCACGAGGTGGGCAGGTGAAATTGACGTTCATGGGCACTGCCGGCGCGCGCTTCATGGTGGCGAAGCAGCTGGCTGCATCGGGCGGTCTCTACATCGAGGACGCCAATGCGCGGATCGCCCTCGACCCCGGGCCCGGCGCCATCGTCCAGTACGCCAAGCGCAAGGTCGACCTGACCAAGCTCGACGCCATCGTCGTCAGCCACCGACACCTGGACCACTGTGGCGACGTCAACGTCATGGTCGAGGCGATGACCGAAGGCGGGTTTGCGCACCGCGGCCGCCTCTTCTGCCCCTCCGACGCTCTCGACGACGACCCTGTGGTGCTGAAGTACCTTCGGCACTTTCCGCAGGAGGTCGTGCGCCTGCAGCCCGAGACAACGTACAACGTGAACGGCCTCGAGTTTTCGACCAGCCCACGCCACAGGCACCAGGTCGAAACCTATGGATTTCGCTTCGGCGACAGGCTTGGCTGGATCACCGACTCCGCCTACTACGACGGCATCGCAGAGCAGCATCGGGCCGAGGTGATGATCATCCACGTGGTGCTGATGCAGTGCCGCGCCGAGTTGCCTCACCTCTGTCTGGACGACGCGGAACGCATCATTCGCGAGGCCAAGCCCAGGCTCGCGATCCTGACTCACTTCGGGATGACGGTGTGGCGCGCGCACCCCTGGGAGCTTGCGGCGGACCTGACGCAGCGCCTCGGCATCGAGGTCAAGGCCGCGCGCGACGGCATGAGCGTCGAGCTGTGAAGACCCCACGAACCCAGAGGCAGCGCCTCGAGTTCCCGAGGAACCCCGTATGAGCGCGCAGCAGCGGTTCCTTCTGCTGCTCATCGTGGTCGGCGCCCTGGCGACGGTGCTCGGGCTGGTGTCCAAGCGCGCGCGATTGCTGCCCTACCCCGTCGTCCTCGCGGCGGCGGGCGTTGTGATCGGGCTGCTGCCTGGCGGCCAGCTGACCACCATCGGCCCCGACGTGATCCTCCTCGCTTTTGTGCCAGGGCTCGTTTTCGAGGCCGCGCTCACCCTCGACCTGCCGGAGCTCAGGCGGCGCATGCTTCCGGTCGGTCTGCTGGCGACAGCAGGCGTGGCGCTCACCGTCGTGCTGATCGGGACCCTAACCCACCTCTTCCTCGGATTGAGCTGGGCCAGTGGAATGCTGCTGGGCGCGATCCTCGCCGCGACCGACCCGATCGCGGTGGTGACGCTGATGCGCCGAATGAACGCCCCGGCCGGGCTGTCTGCGATTCTCGAAGGCGAGAGCCTCTTCAACGACGGCACCGGCGTCGCCGTATTCACAGCAGTGCTGGCGACAATCCTTAGCGGAGCGCCTTCTGCCGGTGACGCGGCGCTCCGTTTTGTCGAGATCACGGTGGGCGGCACCGCCATCGGTCTTGCGGTCGGCTTCCTCGGACTTGCGCTGCTGCGC
>Ga0075522_10003402_pt1 | contig 11621 bp, 11 predicted proteins | sample NGEPerA_FD_74796 | JGI IMG/M metagenome (GOLD analysis project Ga0075522, IMG submission 74796) | Arctic peat soil microbial communities from the Barrow Environmental Observatory site, Barrow, Alaska, USA - NGEE PermafrostL2-A | ecosystem: Environmental > Terrestrial > Soil > Wetlands > Peat ... | reverse complement strand
TGATAAAAGATCCGGGAAGCTGCTGTAAATCCAGTAGTCACTGCACCGGAATGCTGTATAGGCAGTTGCGTCGCGGTCGGTTATTCACCGATCAAATGCAAAGCGATCTCGCGCATGTGTCCCCGGCGCCGGTGCTCGAACACATAGATCCCCTGCCAGGTCCCCAGAACCATCCGCCCTGCGATGACTGGGATCGTCAGCTGCACTTGCGTGAGGGCGGTGCGTAAATGCGCCGGCATGTCATCCGGTCCCTCGTCATCGTGCGCGTAACGTTTTGGGTCTTCCGGAGCCAGGTGTTCAAAGAACGCCTCAAGATCCGAGCGCACTTCGGCCGCCGCATTCTCCTGGATCAGCAGCGACGCCGAGGTGTGCCGGCAAAAGAGCGTGAGCAGCCCCGTCGCAACCGATTGCGCTTCCAACCACGCATGTACGTCCCTGGTGATCTCCAGCAGGCCACGGCGTCGCGTGCTGATGCTCAATATCGTTGTCGCCTGGCGCACGATTGGCCGAATTCAGGCGCGCGTGAGGTCGACAGGTGCGCCAGTGCGTGCCGATCGATAGATGGCCATCAGGATTCTGACATCCCGAAGGCCCTCCTCACCCGAGACGATGCTCGGCGTGCCCTCTTGAATGCAGCGCGCGAAGTCATCCATTTCTGCGGCGAACTGATCGATGTCAGGGAACGTCAAGGTGCGACCATCACTGCGCAATCCGCGAATGCCCGCATAGTTGAACGCCGGATCGAGGGTGAACGTGCCGCGCTCACAGATGGCGCGGATGTATCCTGTGGATGCGGAGGCGAAGCTCGCGCCGCATTGAGTCACGGTACCGCCCGGGAACCTGGCCTCCCACAGTACCGAGGCTTCGACCTCTGAAAAACGTGCGCTGTCTCCGGTTGTGGTCAGCCCCGACACCCAGGTGGGTTCTTCACCGGTCAGATACCGCGTTGCTTGTAAAGCGTAGATGCCGACATCGAGCAAGGGGCCGCCGCCGGACAAAGCGCGCTTCAGGCGCCAGCCCGAAGGTTCAACATCGAAGCCGAAATAAGCATCGACAGTCCGAAGTGCACCCAACTCCCGCGACCGGGCCAGGCGTATGGCCTCAAGATGATGTGGTTCGAAGCGGCAGCGATAGGCCACGCCAAGTCTGCGATTTGTAGCCTTGACGACGCTGATGAGCTGCTGGCAGCGCTCCACCGAGATCTCCAGCGGCTTCTCGCAAAAGACATGCTTGCCCGCCTTCGCGGCATCAGAGCCATGCTGCAGGTGCAGCGCGTTCGGCGTGACCACATAAACAACGTCGATGTCCGAGTTGTCGGCCATGCGGGCCATCGTGTCGTAGGTATAGACGCTGCGAGCCGGGATTCCGTACTTGCTCTGCCAGGCGCTCGCCTTGGCCGGAGAGTCCGTAATGAGGCCGGTGAGCTTGCAGCGCTTGGTCTTCAGCAGGGCCGGCGCAATCTGATGCTCACTAAGCTCACCCAGGCCGCACAGCGCGAAGCCAAGTTTGGGCTTGGAAGCTGCGGCCAGTGCGCGCGTGGTGCGTGTACCGATGAAGGGCAATGCGGCGAGTGCGGCGCCCTGGGCAATGAATCGGCGGCGGATTGTCATGTACGGGACCCTCGCATTGGCGCACTCGGCTAGCGTACGGGATCGGGAGCCGTGAATGGCGAGCAGCACGGCTTGCCGATGGCATGCAGTTCCATGATCTCCGCGCGGGTGCCGTCCGGATCGTGCAGATTCAGTTGCCACTTGGCGTCCCTGCCGATCTTTGGAGTGCCATCCTGCCCGGCAAGCCGCTCCTCATTCCACAAACGCGTATAGACAGCCTCCATGTTGGCTACGCCGAGTGAGAAATGGTTGAAAATCCCCAGCAGCCTCGGACTCATATCAGCGGGGATACCCCGCCCTCGAGGTGGATCGACCAGCATGTATTCCAGCCAATCGCCGCCGTCGGGTACCTGCTGCGAGATCCAGGTCGGCTTGGCATTTTCATTGCCGCCGAACCAGTACGGCCGGAATCCCAGGACCTTGCGGTAGAAGCCGTCCTCGAGTGCGCGATCATGCACGATGAAGCCGACGTGAATGATGTGATCGGAGAGTCGGCGGGTCGAAAGGCCAATGGCGGGTACGCTGCGCGACTGTACGAACTGGACGCGATTACCTTCCGGATCGCGCACCTCGAACCAGCGGTCCTCGGGCGTTGTGGTGACGGACTCCGGAACCTGAATGCCCGCCTGCGCGAGATAGTGGCGCATTCCTTCGGAATCCGGCGTCGCGAAGGCGATGTGGTCGAGGCGATTGATGGAGGGAGTGCCCTTTGGCAGGGGCAGTACTTCGACAAACTGCAAGGGGCTGAAGTAATAACGCACGCCGAGCCTGTTTTCCGGATCAGAGCTCCTGGTTGCCCCCAGGTCATGAACATAGACGTGCTCCGTCGCGGCTGGATCGGATGCATAAACGGCAATGTGAGAGACCCCAACGATTGGCGGCCGAGGGTTCGCGGCGAATGCGACCGGTGCTACCACACCCGCCGAGAGCCAGAGCGCACAGTGGCGCAAGGTTTTCGAGAAGCGACTAGTCATGGCATCAGTCCTTAGTGCCCGACCGTGCTGTCGAGGAAGTGGGCCATAAGCTCCAAGGCCTCGCGAGTCTCGGGAAATTCAAAGTGGTACCAGAAGGCGTGCGGCAAAGCCTCGAACACGACCAACCGGGCATCCACTGCCTGACGCAACAGGGCGCGATGCAGGGTCGCCGTATCGCCGAGCAGCATGTCACGCGTGCTGGTCACAAGCAGCGTGGGCGGCAGGCCGCGCAGATCGGCGAACAGTGGCGACAGCACCGGATCGCGCCGGCTGGAATGACCCACGTAGTCGACATCAGGCAGGTTCTTGTCGTCCGTAGGTTGTAGGGCCCCCGGTAATCCGTCCAACGCGAATAGCTGTCTTGAGTCACTGGCCCGACTGAGGTCGCCCCCGCCCGAGAACACGCCCAGGGCTGCTGGCAACGGTAGTTTCAATTGCTTGAGCTTCACCGCGACTTCGCAGGTCAGGATGGCCCCGGCAGAGGTTCCGTAGATCGCGATGTTCTTCGGGACGTATGTCTTGAGCAGTGCCTGATAGACGGCGACGACGTCATCAACGGCCGCGGGGAAGGGATGCTCCGGCGCCAACCGGTAGTAGACAGAGACGACTTCGGTCTGCGCCAGGTTCGCGATAGGGTCGCCTTCAATGCGCGACCCGGAGTCCGAATTGAACCCACCGCCGTGCAGGTTGATGAAGACGCGGTTGCGGTTCTCGCGCGGCATCTTCAGCGGGATGATTTCATCGACCGGCACGCCGCTTAGAGTGGTCGAATGGATGATGACCGGATAGTGCTTCAAGGCTTCGGCCGAATCCTGGGCGCGCCACTCATCGGTCGATGCGCGTCGCTCCTTCAGGGTTTGCGGTCCGCGATTCAGGTGCGTGAGCGAGTCCAACCAAGCGCGCGCCTCCTTGCTGACCAGGGCGGGCTCCGGAACCACGCGTGTGATATGCGCCGTGCCGTCAGGATCGAAAGTAGCAGCCTCCTGTGCGCCAGCCGCCGAGGACAAGGCGAGCGCCCACAAAAGAGCCTGAATCACGAGAACCCGTCGCAGCCAGTTCGCCATGGTAGCGCTCCCAGGAAGTGCGCATAGCTTATACCTGCTGCGAAACGGCTGCCTGCCGAACTAGCGGCTACTTTCGAGCGCTAAATTCCAGGTGTTGCGAGAAGAACGGCAACACGTTCTGTTCGAAGCGCTCCGGAATATGATTCACGTGATCGCCTTCGTAGGTCTCATAGGTATGCGGGATGGAAAATTCCGTGAGCAGCCGATCCATTTCCTTGTTGTCCCGCAGCAGCGTGTCCTGCAAGCCGACGTCCATCTGGATGGCGCGATATTTCTTCAGGCTGGCCACATACTGCGGCAGCATCGCATGCGGCGAGTTCGCCGCGTAGCGTGCGATCACGCTCGGATCGGGCATACCGGCCTTCGTGGGCAGGTCCAGATAGAACGGCGGATTCTGCGGGTCGGGCGCCCACGCCGCCGATGCGGCGAGCGTCGTACGCGCACCCATCTGCAATTTAGCCGCATCCTCACTGGTCTTGATCTGCTCGATCGCGGGATCCGCAGGCGTCACGCCTCTTGGCGAAAGACAGCACGAACTCATCGGATACAGCACGGAGAAGACATCCGGACGCTTCATCCCAATGCGGAAGGCACCGTAGCCACCCATCGAGTGCCCGGACAGGCCACGGGAGTCGCGCGTCGCAAGGGTTCGATAATGGCCATCGATGTAGCTCACCAGATCGTGTGCGATGAACGTCTCCCAGTCACCGGTAGTCACGGAGCTGGAATACATTGATCCGTTGTGTACGCTCATTGCATCCGGGAAGACCACGATCATCTCGCGGGCGTTGCCCTGCGCGATGGCCCGGTCGATGGCCTCGCGGGCTTTCAAGATGCCGACCCAGCGTTCCGCAGTCAAACTATAGCCATGCAGGTCATACAGGACTGGATAGCGGCGCGATTTCGCCCCCGCATAGCTGGGCGGCAGGTATACGAAAACGCCTCGATCTGCAGAGTCACCCGACAGGTTGCCGACCAGACTTTCGCCGTGCACCGTGATCGGGTTCATTGTGCCGGCAGGCGCACTCGGCAAATCCGCAGCCGCGGTGATTCCGCAGGCCAGGAGTGTGGTCAGTCCGAGAGCGACCGCGGCGCCCCCGCAACGCATGTGATGCAGTGCTGATCTAATCATCGTTCCCCCTATTCGTATCTGCATCCAGCCACGACACGGCCGAACACCTTGAAGGGTAGCTTACTCCCGACCGGGGACGAATGGATTATGAGTCCGCGCACCGAGTTCTGCGCCGTCTTAAGTGCTTATTCTTATGGGCTTCCTAGCCTCTTGGCCACTTAGTCGTTTTCTTCAAAAAGATACGCTTTGCTGCTTCTCGGCAACGTCACTTCGTTTGGCTGCGTGTAGTTTCATGGCGCTCGTCAGATACCCGGCAAAGCCGTTTTCGATGCGCTCATATCGAGCCACAAAGTCCGGGTGGGCTAGATAGAGATCTGCAAGACCTGAATATCCTTCCACCGAGCAGGGCCGACCCCACATTGCGGCCACCCATGCGCGATGGCGCGCAATCAACAGATCGACCGCATCAGATGCCGGATCAACACCATTGCGCAGAGCACCGGCCAACGCCTCTTCCACCGCCTGCAATTCTCTTCCCAGCGCCTCCATAGCCGCCTTCGGCTCGGCACGTGATAATCTTGCATGACGCGATTTGGCTCGCTCAACGCCGACGCGCATTGGCTCGCCATATCGCTCAATCAACCACGCTTCATATCCCGCCTGTTTCTGCTGGCTGAAGCCTTTGTAGAGATCTGCGTTTGCCATGAGTCTCTCTCCCTTTAACTCTGCAATCGTATGGTCAATCGTTTCAATGAGAATTCGATAGCGCTCTCGCTGCGCTTCGAGCTTCTCGCGATGCTGCCGCAGGACGCCAATCTGGTTCTCACTTTTGAGGTCGAGCAGCTCTGCGACTTCGCTCAACGGCACACCCAGCTCGCGATGGAATAGTATTCTCTGCAACCGAAGGAGCTCTTTGCGCCCGTAGTAACGATAGCCGTTGGCACCCACGGAAGCCGGCTTCAGCAGTCCGATTTCATCGTAATGGTGCAACGTTCGCACGGTGACGCCCGACGCCGCGGCGAGTTGCCGGACCGTCAGATCTTTCACGAAGCAGCGCCTCTGTCGCCGTTGTGCATCTTGAAGACTGGCGGCTCCGATTGATCGGGAATAGTCATGCTTATCCTCCTATTCAGCGTGACTATGGGCTCTGACGCAGCGTGAGGGTCAACAACGAGGCGCACCGGCGGTCTCACCGGTGCAAGCATTGCTCAAATCGCCCATCGACCCGATGAGCATACCAACTTGTCGTCAATCTGCGGCTGATCTTCGGCCCATGCAAAGTGATGGTCGGAATTACCGCGCGTGGCAGTGGGTGCTTGGCCACATGTTCGGCAAGCGCGAAGACCCGCACATATACATTGGACTGCTCGAAATCCCGGGTCTTGCCCCGCTCAAGCGCACTATGGATCTCACTCTCATCAAGATTCAAACGGGCCGCCACGGTACGCAGTGCCAGCTCGGTTTCTCCAGGGCTGTTTGCCTCGCCTTTGTCTAAGAGCAATGCGCCATCGGGCACGAGCGGCAAGCCGGACGCCCGGCCGAGGGCATTCTGGAAAGCGGCGTTGCGACTCGCGTATTGCCCTGCATTGAAGTCCGCGAAGCGAAATATATATGCGTCATACGGCGGCTCATAAGCCAACAAATGCGCGATCCCGAAATACAAGCTGCCATGGCGCGTGAACACCTCGTCGGCGATACTCACTTTCACGGGGTATGGATAGGGTCTGATGGCCGCATACTCATTCGCATACGCAATGTTGACCTGCATCGGCCCCCGCGTGCGTATCGGATTCAAACCCGCGAACAGTGTTCGACCCAGTGGTATGGCGCCGATAAAATCCTCGTAGATGTCGGAGAGATCCTTTTCAGTTCTGGCGGCGTCAATCCGTTCACTGTAGGTTCGTCCGTTTGCGGACCGCAGGTCCAATGCACCGTGCACAATCAAAAGAGGTACACCGGTACGCTGCGCACGAGTGTCGATTTCCCGCCTCGCGATTGACCCCAATCCCGGCACCAAAGGGTCGACCTGAAAATTCGACTCCTGCTCGATTTCAGCGACCACGGCGCAGACGTTCTTCCGAGTCGGCTCCAACTTTTGCACGGAGAAGCCCGCGTAGATGTCGTTGATCCAGCCGGTCCGGTCCGATACAACTTTCGGTAGCGATTCCTCAATCACGGCACGCGCCTGCGCGGGGCTCTGCGCCGGTCCGCCGCCAGCCGAGGGCGGCTCGCTGGCACAACTCGCCATCAAAGCCAAGCACCCAAAAGCGCAAAGATGTCGAAAAAGGCAGCTCAATGGGACGCTCATGCTGGGAGAGTCACCCCTGATTAATAGATAACGCAATAACAATAGCCACCATGCGCCAACGCACGACATTATCCCCAGCGCTGCAGCGTACATGTCGCTGCTACTTTGGCATCAGCTCGGTCCAGCTCTGCTGCACCGGATACACCACGCCGTTGGGATCGAAGCCATGATCATCGGTGCTGATCAGCGTCGTCCCGTCTGAGGACAGCCATTGGTGGTTGTAGTAGCTGCTAGCCTCGATCGTCTCGCCGGTGCTCGGGTTTTATGGACTCCCGACCACGGAGCGCCAAAAGCACCCACGGACACACTCGCCAACAACAGCCCCTGAGTCACCCGCTTGTACATCCCCATGTCCGACTCCCTTTCGATTAACGTGTTCTTTTTTTGGGTCGGGCCAAGGAGCACCGATCCGTCGCCATCATCGCCAAAGTACAGGCGACAGCGTTTCGTGTCACGCCCACAACCGCGTTGGCCTTCGTCAACGCATAATTGCATCATCTCTCGATCAATGATATCGTGATATCATTACATAATGGAGACTTCTCTCATGGCTCAACTCGTTGTGCGGGATATCGAGGAGGACGTGAAGGTTCGACTGAAGCGACTGGCCGAGCGCCATGGTCGCAGTATGGAGGAGGAAATTCGGCACATTCTTCGCAATGCGGCAAAGGATTCCAGTCGCCCGATCGCTAAGATAGGATCGCGAATTGCGGGCCGCTTCAGTGGCAAGGGGTTGACGGTTGATCTGCCGGAGCTTCGGGGGCAATCTGCGCGACCTGCAGATATCGAGTCGTGATCGTAATCGACACGAACGTTCTTTCGGCATTGATGCGCGAGGTTCCGGATCCAGCAGTTGTTGAATGGCTGGATCGCCAGGCAGCTGAGTCCATCTGGATTACCAGCATCACCCTTTTTGAGGCTCGGCTGGGGCTCGCGCTGCTACCTAGGGGCAAGCGCCGACAAGCCCTTGAATCCGCCTTCGACAAACTTCTGATTGAGGACCTGGAGGGACGCATCCTTGACTTTGATCAACCTGCTGCTGAGGCGGCAGCCCAGCTGGCTGCAAACCGGCAACGAGCGGGTCAAATAATTGATATGCGCGATACACAGATCGCTGGGATTGTCATCGCACGTCGAGCGGAGCTCGCCACGCGAAACGTCAGACACTTCTCAGACTTGAATGTTGATGTGATCAATCCGTGGGATGCGTAGGAACTGGGCCTGCTTGGATTCGAACCAAGGACCAAGGGATTATGAGTCCCCTGCACTAACCACTGTGCTACAGGCCCACCGTAAGGGGGGCAGACAATACCATCACCGCGGATCGGCCCCAAGTGGCGTCAACCGGTCTAGGTCCCTGCCGTTTCATTTCGGGCCAAGAAGGCACGGCAAGCAGCGACTGCGGGATCCGCCTTGGGGATCTGGCTGCAGATGCCGTCCATACGCTGACGCAGGGCGGCAATGGTCGCCGCGTGCTCACCCGTGTCGTTCCACTTTTCGAGCGCGTGATCGAGCCGCTGCAGACGCACCCGGGTACGCCGATAGATGCGATCCGGACCTGCAAGTTCTCCGAGAACCTCGAGGCCGGCTGAGCGGATGCCTGCATCATCGGCCGGCTTCATCCGGATAAGGCCCATCAGATAGTCGGTGCCCCATTGGAATCGCGTGGCCGCGCCCTGGGATTGCGCGTAGGCCTGCGCGAGCCAGTTCACGGCGGAGTCAGGATGGCCATGCTTCTCATCCAGCGAAGCCAGATCGAGCATGTAGTAGTACGGGGACTTCGATTGCGCCATCTGCTCGCGCGTAATGGCGTACGCGCGATCATCATCGCCGAGGAGGTCCAGGATATTCAGCGCCGCGTTCACGACGCTCGCGCGGGCGTGTTCATCAAGCTGGCCCGCCAGTGCCGCATCGATGCGCTGGTGGGCTTGTACCACCAGCTGCGCCGCAATCTTGTGTTGCGGATCAAGCGCCTTGGTGGCCGTCAGCTTCGAATCCAGGAAATACAGATGATCGGCCGCGGAGAAGCGTGGGTCGGTGGCGGCCGTGTCCATCACGCTCGCGTAGCGCTGGTCCCAGCCTGCCACATCATCGCGGCGAGTCCTGGCGACTGCTTGAAAGAAGGATTCATCCAGGCCCCCTAACGCATCGGCAATGCTGGTGCCCAGAGTCGGGCTCATTAGAATCCCGTCTACCTGGCCGATGAGCCGAACCAGGTGCTGACCCGGCGGCTTGCCAGCCGCCAGCCGCACCGCCTCACCGTCCGCGGCCAGGCGGGCTGCCGTCACAATGAGTCGCGCCTTATCCGCTGCAGTTCCGGTCGGGCAGCGGGCGGCCGCCTGCGCGAGGGTCGCTGCGAGAGCCGAAAACTTCGCGTCCACCTCATCGGTGAGATCCCAGCCGTAGTAGGCCAGCCGGTGGCAGTCATCCGCTGAGAGGGGTCGAGCACCCCCCGACTGCAGCGCGGCCAGGATGGTGCCGACGGGCCGCACATCGCCCAGCACCGTATCTAGAACTTCCGAATATTGGGCCAGATCCAGTCCGCCGGAGATCCGCGCCAGCTCACCCTGGTCCGCGCGTAGCACCAGCACGGTGGGATAGCCACTGACGCCAAACTTGTCGCCCCATTTTTGCGCACCCGGATCATCACCATCCAGGTATACCGGAATGAACAGCTCCAGCTTTTCGATGACGTCGGGACGCGAAAAGACAGTGGCCTTCAGCTCATGACACGGTGGACACCACTGCGCGCCCCAATACAGGAACACGGGTTTGTTCTGGGCACGCGCCGTCGCGAGTGCCGACTCGACGCTGCCGCCGAACCAGGCGATGCCCGCCGGCGCGGCAACAATTGCGCTGCGGGACGATGTTGCGCTCATGGACGATATTGAACGGGCAGGAGGCACGGCACCTGACGCTGAAGCCGGCGGCGCGCTATGCTTTGCACATCCTGCCACCATTAAATACAACACCAACGCCAGGGTGCAGCGCAGGAACATTTTTATAAACTTCCGGATGTTTTCAATGACCTCATTCTACGCCGCCGACCGATCCGCGACGATTCAGGCCGCAACGATGCTGCTGGCACTGCTGTGTGGGAGCTTGGCCAGCAGCGCGCCCGTGCTGGCCGCGCAACTGCCAGCCACGCAGCAGCAGTACCAGTTTGTCCGTTCCGGGGACCAGGGCCCTTTCACCATGAAGAAGGTAGAGGTTCCCGTTCCTCAGCCCAGCGCGCACCAGGTGCTGATCCGGGTGCACGCCACTTCGCTCAACCGGCGCGACATTTTTGTGCTGCAGGGCCAGTACCCGGTGGGGCCACGCCGGGTCATCGTGCCGCTATCGGACGGTGCGGGCGAAGTTGTCGCGCTGGGATCCGGAGTCACCCGCTTTCATGTCGGCGATCGGGTCGCCGGGATTTTCTTCCAGGACTGGATCAGCGGCCGGGCGCCGGCGAATGCCGCGCAGAGCGCGCTGGGCGGCTTCATCGACGGCATGCTCTCGCAGTTCGTGGTGCTGGATGATTCGGGTGTGGTGAAAATTCCGGCAACTCTCAGCTATGAAGAGGCGGCCACCCTCCCCTGTGCCGGGGTCACTGCGTGGAATGGCCTGTTCACCCGCGGTCGCATGCAGCCGGGCGATTATGTGCTGCTGGAAGGTACGGGTGGCGTTTCGCTGCTGGGTCTGTCACTGGCGCTGGCCGACGGCGCCAAACCCATCATCACCAGTTCGCACGATGAAAAACTGGCGCGCGCCAAGGCATTGGGAGCGATCGGCGGCGTCAACTACGTCACTACCCCGGACTGGGAGAAGCCGGTCCTGGCGCTCACAGGCGGTGCCGGAGTGCAGCAGATCCTGGAAGTGGGCGGCAAGGACACCCTGGCGCATGCACTGGCCACGCTGGGGAGTGGCGGGCACGTGGCACTCATCGGCGGCCTGAGCGGTTTCGGCGGCAATGTGCCGGTGATGACACTCCTGAACGCGAATATGACGGCCTCGGGAATCTACGTAGGCTCGCGTGCCGACTTCGAAGCCCTGAATGCCTTCATCGACGCCCACCACGTCAAGCCGGTGATTGACAAGGTATACGAGTTCGACGATGCGGCCGCAGCGTTCGCCGCGGTGGAAAAGGGCGAGTCCTTCGGCAAGACCGTTATCCGGGTAACCGCCCCTTGACGCACAGGTGACGCTCGGTCAGCTGACTGACGATCAGCGGCAGTTTGGCGACATACAGCTGCTCGCGCACCTCATCCGCCGTGAACGCAGCGCACAAGGAATTGTAGAAGTCGGTCTTCAGCAATGGATGCTCTGCGCCCGAAACGCGTTCAACGATCTCGTGCGCCGCCGCCGGTGTTGCCGGGCGGCACAAATCCATCACGCATACGGCCGCGCCCGGCCGACCGAGCTGCCGGACCTCGCTCCATAGCACCCGTGGATCGGGCAGGTGGTGCAGCATGTCCTTGGACAGCACGAGGTCGAAACTGTGCGCGGGGAGTGGCACCCCTGGCAAGCGCCCCTCCAGAAAACTCACTTTTGCATCGAGCCCGGCAGCGCGCAGCCCCTGGCGCGCGATGGCCAACATGGCGCGACTGCCAT
>Ga0075522_10003400_pt1 | contig 11630 bp, 11 predicted proteins | sample NGEPerA_FD_74796 | JGI IMG/M metagenome (GOLD analysis project Ga0075522, IMG submission 74796) | Arctic peat soil microbial communities from the Barrow Environmental Observatory site, Barrow, Alaska, USA - NGEE PermafrostL2-A | ecosystem: Environmental > Terrestrial > Soil > Wetlands > Peat ... | reverse complement strand
GCTTCCGCATGATTCCTGCCGTCATAAACTGTCAGCGTAATCGCCGCCCGCTGCTTGGCGGGCAGCTTCAGCAACGCCGCCTGCACGCGTCCCGCCACGTCACTCCCGTCCCGGTTCGACGGCGCCCCGTTCATCTGCGTCCAATCGGCGTGCATTTCAAAGCGGCAACTCTCCCGCCGCCGCCATGTCAAACACAAATTGATGGCAATGCGATAAAGCCAGGTGGAAAATTTGGCGGCGCCCCGATAGGAACCGATTTGCCGATAAGCGCGAATAAAAGTTTCCTGCGCCAGGTCCTCGGCATCGGCCAGCGAACCCGTCATCCGAAATGTCAGCGAATGAATCATGTGTTGATGATTGCGTATGAGCGCTTCGAACGCCGCCGGGTCGCCGTTTTGACTTTGCAAGACCAAAGCTTCGTCAGGATCGCCCATGCAGCCTTCTTTTACCCCATCAGACCAATGAGCCGGCCAAATCCTTTGAAATTTTTTTGAGGTGAGGCCGTCACCCCAGGCATTTGCGGCCAATGTTTTCACAATTAAATAAGAAAGCGGCGAAAAGAACTTGGCCCTTTGCCATTTAAAAGGCAAAGTCCTTCCGATTATTTAAAGCATAAAATTGACCAGCAATCTGCAAATTCTTAACTCGTGCGCAACCCGTCAAACTCCCGGCTCATGAAAAAATCACTTTTGGCTTGGCTATATCTATTTTTGGCCGTCTTGGCGAATGATGCCAAAGCTGCGGTCTATTATTGGGACCCCGAAGCCGGCGCAACGGCGACGGCTGCCAGTCTTGCCGGCACATGGGATACCAGCGCGGAATGGAGCACTTCGTCCTCTCAGACCGCCAGCCCTACCCCTTGGGTTTCCGGCTATGCCGCCTGTTTTTCCGCCGGAGGCGCCACTGTCACTGCTCCATTCGCGGTTGCGGTTAATTCTTCCATTAGCATTGCTGGTATTTTCAATGGCATCCTCGCCACGCCGGGCGCTTTCGTGACGATCAATGGTTCCGGCTCATTGAACCTGGCTGCGGGGGCCGATGCCTTTGCCACCGGGGGCAGCGACGGCGGCACCACCACGATCGCCGTTCCGATGACCGGTCCAGGCCAGGTGGCGCTGGAAGGTTCCGCCCAAATCTATTTTAACGCCACAAACACCTATAGCGGTGGAACATCGGTGGGGTATCCGGGCGTCACCGCTTTCACCGGCATTGTAAACTTTAATAATGGCGCGGCTTTTGGAACCGGGCCCATTCAAATGACAGCTTCGGGCACGGGAAGCGCGATGCAGGTTGAAGGAAGTTCGGGCATAACCATAACGAATGCCTTTATTGCGGCCAGCGCCAGTTTTAACATTGTGGGGAACCCGGCGGGATTGACCTTCAGCGGCCCATGGAATCTGGCCGCAACCCCTTTTATCGGCATCGGCGGCGCCGGGAATCTAGTCATCATTTCCGGCGCCATGACCAACGCGGGCGGTTTTACCAAGTACAATCCTGGGACGCTGGTCTTAAGCGGGGCCAATACCTACAGTGGCGGCACGACTGTCTCGAACGGGGTTTTGAGCGTGACGGCGGACAACAATTTAGGGGCGTCTCCCGCCACCGCCAACTACAACCTAACCCTTAGTGGCGGAACGCTCAATGCCAGCAACACTTTTACGCTTGGCCCCAAGCGCCTCATTTTATTGACGGCGAACTCCGCCCTCAGCGTCTCCAGCGGCCAAACCTTAACCTACGCCGGCAATATTACCGGGACGGCCGCCCTGTCCAAGACCGGACCCGGCACGCTGGCCCTGAGCGGAGCCAACGGCTATACCGGCATCACGACGATTGCGGGCGGCATTTTGGAAGCAGACAGCCAGGGAAGCAGCGCCGTAGGCACCAACACCGTGCAGCTTCACGCTGGAACGACGTTGAGCGGATCAGGCCTCGTCAGCGGGGCCGTCTCCGGCAATGGCAACATTGCGCCGGGAACTCCGGCGGGACCGGCAACGCTCACCTTGGGAAACGGATTGGATTTGAGCAGCGGCGGTACGTATGTCTGGGATTTGGCTTCCAACAGCGCCGGCAATAACTTCTCGGCCATTGCGCTGACGGGCGGAAACTTGAATCTGGGCGGCGCTTCCACGCTGTCCGTCAATTTCACCGGCGCCGCCACCGCGCCCGCGACCAATAACGCCTTCTGGCTGACGCAAGAAGCCTGGACGGTGGTTTCGGTGAATGGATCGGCTGGGGATTCCAATATGACCCGCTTTACCACTATCTCGAACGGAAGTTATGCGGCCGGAAATTTCACCAGTTACGTCTATGGCAATGGCAACATCGCCCTGTTGTATCAGCCGAATTTCCCGGTCTTTGAGACGTTGTATGATTCCGGCCCCGGCTTTTTTGGCGGAGAAAATTTGATTTTGACGAATTTTTCGGGCCTGGCTTTAGACGTGTGGTCCACCACCAATGCCCGGCTGCCGGTGAGTAGCTGGACGCTGGAGGGGCAGATGGCCGAACAGCCGCTGGCCCCGGCGCTCCCTGGCTATAGTCGTTACTCCCTCAACGTGGTCCCCACGGTCTCACCGACCTATTACATCGCGGGCAATAGCAACACCGGTCCTTATATTATTTCACCGGTGCCGGCCAGCATCGTTACCACTCCGGACTTTTCGAATTTTACGGTGGGTAACACAAATGTGGCCATTAGCGCCGGCGGCGTGCTTGCCTTGTTGCCACCGCCCCCATTAATTCTTCCCGGCAGCACCTATTCCAGCGGTGGATTTCAATTCCAATTCACCGCTGCTACCAACCAAAATTACACCATCCAATCCAGCCCCAATCTGGTTAATTGGACCAACATCGGCTCCGGCACGATTTCCAATTCCCCGACAACCTTCATCGACCCCGCCGCAACTAATTACCGCTACCAGTTTTACCGTATTGTGCAGCCGTGAGTTGCAGCCAATTCCCGGAATCTTGGGCACAGGCTCTTAAACCGTTACAAGTTCTGAAGCCACTTCCTCATGGCCTTCTGCGGCCTCGAGTCGGATGTCTTCTTCGGCGACCTCCAACCACAATTGGATGGCCTCCCGAATGTTCCTCAAGGCTTCTTCGCGGGTTTTGCCCTGGCTCCAGCAACCTGGCAGGGCGGGACAACCGATGGCAAAGCCTTCATCCGATTTTATCAATAGAACTTTATAGGTCATACGACGATGCGCTTCTCAGCGAATTGTGAAAATAGAATAACATAACGTCAGGGAAATTGCACGCGGTAGAAGCGCTCGACGGATGTGGCCGAGTTTGTGTCCGTAAAGGTGATGGAACCGTTGGGCGGGACGACATTCGTCTGAAGCGGCGCCCAGCCGGCTGGATTGGCGAGATTGGTCGAGACTTGCACAACATAGTTGCTGCCGGCGACTCCTCCCGCAGCGCTCAAGGTGACATTGTTTCCCGCGAGCGATGCGGCAAACTGGGGCACAGGAACGATGGATACGACCGCCACGCTGCTAGTCACGCTGCCGACAGTGTTGGTGACGATGACTTGATAACTTCCACTATCCGTAACCATCGCCGGAGCGATGCTAAGAGCATTGGTGGTGGCGCCGGATATAGCGCCGCCATTGGCCAAACCAACCCCGCCTTTTTGCCATTGATAGGCGAACGGGGCCGCGCCGGAGGCGGTGACGCTCAAGCTCACATTCTTGCCCGCATAGTTGGTCTGGCTTTGTGGCGCGGTAACGCTTAAAGGCGACGCCATCGTCAAAGAGGCTGCGCTGCTGGTGATACTGCCCCAGAAGTTGGTCACCACGAACGTATAACTCCCCTGGCTGGCCTGAGTGACGTTGGCAATGGTCAAACTGAGATTCGTCGTCGAAGCGCCGGTGGCAGGGTTGTAGGCGGGCAGATTGGTTTGGGCCACAAGATTAGTCTGGTTCTGGTAAAGAAACACGGCCGGATAGTTTCCTCCGCCCAGCGTAAACGAGAAGGTGACATTGTCACCCGGATTGGCGTTCTGGGCGGCAGGCTGGCTGGCAATGGACGGAGGATAACCAAAAATCCAGTAGGAATTGTACTGTTGATTGTCCACGACGGTAGTTGACCCGACAACACTGTTGAAAGTGACCGAGTAGGTGCCACTCTTGGAGGGCACTGTTTGGGCCGCGGTAAGGCTTAAGTTGCTGGTGGTCACTCCGATGCTGCTATTATTGTATTGCCAGGAATAAGTATTGACTCCGGAAGGCACATTCGTAATCAAGCTGGACATGGTCACCGGCGTGCCCGCCACGAAGTAATTCGTATAGAGAAGCGCAAGGATGTTGCTGCCAGGGGTAAGGGCCATGGTTAGATCGCACGCGGAATTGGCCTGCCCCTGGCTATTGCTGGCATAAAGCGTATAGACACCGGCATCGGCCAACTGCGCCCCCGAGATTAAGAGCGTATTATTCGTCGCCCCCGAGATCAAGCTGATCCCCTGTTTCCAGTAATATTTTGGGGTGGGATTGCCCGAGGCCCCGCCGCTTAGAAGCACGTCAGAACCGACTTGGGCCAAGGTGCTTTGCGGAGCGACGGTCATCGATGGAGCCACCGGGCCGCCGCCGGAATTTTGAATGATCAATGACGTGCTCCGGGTATCGGTCAGGCCGCCGGTGCAACTGTATCCATCGTACACCGTCACGGTAAAGGGGACGGTTCCTAACGTCCCGGAGGGGGTTCCGATGACGTTGGCGGTATTGACTCCGCTGTAAGTCATGGTCAGGCCCGGGGCCAAAGTGTGCGATCCCAGGCAACTCCCGGCCACACTCATTGAGACTACCGCGCCCGCATGGCCGCCGGAGTAAGTCACTGTCCCCGAGTAAGGAACGCCGATGGTGGCGCTCGGCGGCGAGATGGCAACGCTTGATGCCCGGGAAATGGCGTCGTATCCACAAATGGCCACACCCACCGTCCAGCGCAGGACCCACGCCCCCGTCGGGGAACCGGCGGATTCCATGGCTGGCAACGTCGAGCGCAATATGGGCATGAATGGCAATAGGCCCGCCACGGCCAGCGAGAGACGATTCCTGGTTTTTAATTTCATAGAAAAGGGATGGTTTAAATCGAATTGATATTATTTGATCGCTGTCGCTCCTAATTGCAACCGCAGCCGCCGCCGCCGACCCCTTTGCCGCCCGAAGCCTCCTCGCGCGAAAAGAAAACATGCTCGCTTTGGGCGTCCCCCAACGGATCGCGGTCGGCGCGCATGGTGTAATTGGCCAGCGTGCCGCGCTGCCACGGGCTGACGCTCTGACAGCCTGTCGCGCCCAGCATCAGGAGGGCCAAACAAATAAGGATGGGCTTTGTTTTCATTTTGGGTCCTGTTTGAGCAGGGACTCAATTTCCCGCTTGTATTGTGCCTGGGTTTCGCTGCCGTGAAAGCCGCTGTGGGCAAAGGCGACTTTGCCATTCTTATCGAGCAAAAATGAACTGGGCATGGCGGCGATGCCGGTCTTTTCCACCAGTCTTTGTTTCGCATCACGCACCACGGAGAAAGTCACCGGATGCGCTTTCAGAAAACTCTCCATGTCGGCTTTTATCTCATCCACGTTGACAGCGATGATGACCAAACCTTTGGCGCCGTATGTCTTCTGCAACTCGTCCATCACGGGGAACGAGCGGGCGCACGGCACGCACCAGGAAGCCCAGAAATCCACCAAAACCACCCTGCCCTTGGTCAATTCGCGCAACTTCCCTCCAATGGTGGACGTAGCGATCTCGGGAAACTTTTCGCCTACTTTGATCTCCGCCCGGGCTGCCAGCGCCATGCTGAAACAGATCAAGAGAGCCACTGGGCAAGTTCGTTTATTGAGTTGCATACGCGGAAAAATTGCGGGTCTGCACACGGCTCTTGTCCGTGGTAATGGCTCCTTCAACCCCGGGACAGAACCGGATTAAATCGAGTCCCTCCTTTGGTCCAAGGATGAATGCCGACGTGGATAAAATCCCCGCCACTGTGCAGTTGGGCGCGATGATGGAGACTGAAAGGCAGCCGTTATTGACCGGATAGCCATCACGGGCATCAATAATATGCCCATAGCGCCGGCCTTCCACCGTAAAGTGGCGAACATAATCCCCCGAGGTGGCTACGGCATGGTTGTTCACGGCCACGCCCGTCCAGCATTCGCCGGGATGCGTGGGATCTTCCAAGCCAATGTGCCACGCGACGCGCCCGGGCGGCTGGCCATGCACGCGCACATCCTGGCCGAAATCGACCAGGAGATTCGCAATGCCGCGATCTAGTCCCATCATGAGGACACGATCCACGGCATATTCCTTGCCAATGCCGCCCAAATCCAGGCACATGCCGTCACGCGGCAGAAAAACGCCGCCTTCGCGACGCTGGAGCTTCTCCCAGCCGGCCAGCTCCCGGCTGGCGGCCACGGCCGAGGGCGTCGGAACCGCGGGCGGCTTGGCCTTCCAATTCCAGAGACGCATCAAGGGCAGCGAGGTCGGGTCAAACACGCCCCGGGATAAAAATACCATGTCGTGACACAGATTCAGAAGAGCGTCGGTTTCGGGATCGACCTCGACCCAGTGAAGCCCGGCGGCGGCGTTGATTCGGCCAATGAGACTGTCTGGAATGAAGCGGGAGTATTGCGCCTCGAACCAGGCGACCCAGCGCAACACTTCCTGTTGAAAACTCCGCGCCAAAGCGGGATCGCCCGAGGCAAAATTCACGCGGCAATGGGTGTTCATCGCCTGGAAGGAGAGTTCGTAAAAACCGGCGGCCGCCTGGCAGCGGCTGGACTGCTGAACGCGGCTGCGGACAATATCAAACGAATTGGGCAGTGTTGTCGTCATTCTCAGGCATGCAGCTAAAACCAGATTCGGCCTCCAATCGAGTAAACATTTGCTGATGGGTAAGCGCTTTGAGAAGTCGCCCCGTCCAAGCCCTGCATTATATACCGCGAGTAGGCCAAGTCAATGGAGAGATGCTTCCAAACGCGGTAGGTCAAGGTCGCGGAAAAGTCAAAGGTTTCAAGCTCCGAGAGCCGGTAATCCGATGAGTAATAGGCGGGCAAATTGTCGAAATCCGGCACCAGGATATAATAGAAATTCGCCGCTGTCTGGTTGTAATAGCGGAAGGCGGGGGTGAAAACCAGGTTGCGGCCCAGCTTTTGATGCCAGGCCGTTTCGACCGTATGCGCAACAATGCCGTAGGAATCGTGGAAGAAACGATAGCCCACTTCGACACTGCCATTGAGCGGGTCAATAAATTGATTATAGGCGGTGTAAAAAACCTCCTTGTTTCGGCGGCGGGGGCGATTTTCCGGTATTAAAGCGGCGTCCTCGGGATTAAGCTGGGGAAAGTTTTCCAGCGCCATGACGCCGCGATACGGATCGGAGAGGTACCCATTTTCCTGGCCATAAGTCAGATCGACCGTAAGGTAAGATTTCGGTGTCAACAACTGGTTGATCCCAAGGAGAAACTCGTCGCTGGCCTTGTTCTGCCAGAACACCCTTGTATCATCCCGCACCCGGTCGAAGTCATGCGACCAGCCCGCATTCAAGGTGGTGTTTTTCTTGTTCAATTGGGCCGCGTAATTCAAGGCCAATCCCAGTGAACGATAATCGCTCTCCGTGCTATAAGAAATCTGCGGCGTGAGTTGATGAATGCCAAACGTCAGGGGGGCGCCCAGGGAAAAGGCATTTCGATGGTCGCGCAATTGGGTCAACGGAACCGTCGTGTTATGAAAACTCGGGCTGCTGGTCAGGGCTTTGTAGGACGCGGCGGCATTATGGGTGGCTTGAGCGCCAATCTGCGGATTATTGGCGGCGACGTAGTTGGTGTAAGCCTGGTAGTTCGCAAAGTAGCCGGATTGGTAAAGGATCAGGTTGTTCGGGTCATTGACCGCCGCCTTAAAAAGTTCACTGTAGGCCTGGCTGTAATAGCTGTTAAAGGTCGGGAATGGCCATTGAGTCTGAGGGGGCGCTCCGGTCGGCGTGGCCCCGGAAATGGCATCCTGCACCAACTGTCCTGTCAAGCGGGCATGGTCGCCCAAGCCGACATCAAACCCAATCGTATCCGTGTCAATACTCATCCGCTGGTCGTCCTCGCGGTAGAACTCGTGCCGGTAGCCAAGATAATCCTCCTCTTGCCCAAAACTGCAGCCTGCTTTTATGACCAGCGCGATGCTCAGGCCGACGGTGAGTTGGCGGGGCTTAAGTTTTAAAAACCAGCATGACATAAAAATGCATAAACTCTCGCCATCAAATAGTTTACAGAATTAAACGGTTAAGCTTAGGGGAACGTTGAATGATTACAATAAATTTCCTGAGTTTTCTGAAAGATCGCTCGCGCGCCGTCGCTAATGCATGCGATGGCCACAATTTGAATACGGGACGGCCGCCTGCCGGCTTGACTAGGCCGCACTTTGCTGCGAATATGCGTTTATGCGCACTACGCTCGACATTCCTGATGCCGTATTCAAGAAGGCCAAACTAAAGGCCGTCCACGAGGGAATTGCCCTTAAGGTTGTGGTCGTCCGTGCCCTTGAGCGAGAGGTGGCAACTCCGACCCCAAGTCTGGCAGTTCGAAAAAAGCGCGCCCACCGACTCTTTGCCGCGCTCGACAAGGCCCGCAACGAAACGGCCATTGAACGATTGGACCGCGAAGAACTGTATGACCGCCCAGTGCTTCGCAGACACTAATATCTTCCTCTATGCCGGATCGAAAGACCCGGCGGATGCGGCCAAGAAAAAAATCGCCCGACGATTGATCGCCTTTGAGGACATTGGCCTCTCCGCCCAAGTCCTCCAGGAGTTCATCGCGGCAGCCGCGTCCAAGCAGCGGTTGGGCATTGATGCGGCTGAGGCAAAAGCCACGCTCGGGGTATTAGTGGCATTTCCGATTGTGCCGATCACCGCCGGGTTAGTGCTGCAGGCATGGGAGATCAAGTCCCGTTACCAAATCTCCTACTGGGATGCAGCGATCATTGCGGCGGCCCAAGAACTCAGTTGCGAAGTCATCTATTCTGAAGATCTCAACGACGGCCAGAACTATGCGGGAGTAGTGGTGCGCAATCCGTTCGCTCGAACCTGACTTTGTTCCTGGCGGTGAACCTGCGCGTCATGCGGGGTGCGCGGAAAGGGGGCCAGTTGTTCGTCAAGGGAATGGAAGTCACCCAAGTCAAAAGGATGCTCCGGCAGGAAATTCGGCGGCACTTCGATTTTGCCAGCCGGATACATGTCCACCCATTCCTTTGGCGCCTGCCCCATAAATCTTCAGGGAGGCGGTTTTTGTCCTTGGCCTGCACGACCCTATAATTCCCGAACTCGGATGATTTGGCAATTTGAGAATATTACGAAAGTATCAGGGCGATTTTGTGGAACTGGCCAGATCTCGTTCGAGCTGCGGGCGGATTCCGGCGAATATGTTCTCAGCCAATTGCCGGCGTCCCTCCTGAGTAAAATGAACGACGTCCATAAACTTGCGATGGTCTCCATCCAGATTGGGATGCGTGTCAATGAACGCGACGCCGGGATTTTCTTTCGCGAGGCGCCGAACGATTTCGCTATGAATCGCATTAACTCTGGCTCGCACGTAAACCACACTCGTGCCGAATCCGTTGTAAAAGCTCATCAACTTCTGACCAGTATTCTCATTGATGGCCATGCTGTAGTTGGCAAGTGCCAGGCGAATGTGATTTGTCCGGGCAAACGCGATTAATCTGCGATAACAATCGGCATAGGGGGTTTGCAGCGGCGGAAGGAGAGCAGGCGCGGAGCCGGGAGGCTGATAGCGGCGCACGAATTCCTTGAGACTCAGACGGTATTCCGCTTCAGCGACGAGTCGGAGCGGGCGCTTCGGGTAGGGCGGAGGCGCAGGGCCGAAAACCGACGGCAGCGCGCTGTCGATCATCGCAAATCCGTTGTATCCGTGGTAGGAGATGATCAGATCGGGCTGGAGGGGCAGAATATCCGAGTGCAGTCGCTCAAGATTATCCGCCAAGTCCCAACCCGGTGTGCCGGCGTTAATGACCTCGACGGGTCGCGACGGCTTGAGACGCTCGTTTATCATTTGCTCAAGCAGTTCGGGCCAAGGCTTATCGTTTTTCTGGATCGTCATTCCGAACACGGTTGATTCTCCCAAGCAGACGATGCGATAGACATTTCTTTTGGGGACAGCGATTTCGCGCCCCCTAAAGCCGCGGCTGTTTATCGAAATTGGGCAATCAAAAAACGTGCCGTGACCGCCGTGACGCAAGCGATAGGACGGATTATGTCCTGGCAACTGTTCGTAGCAGCCACGAACGACATTGCTGTTTAATTGACTCTGAAAGTTCCACCACCAGATGGCAAAGGCGCTCGGATCGCCGTGGGCTTCATCGTAGGAATAGAAAAAGTGCGCGTTTTGGGCGTTGATGCCTCTTGACTCGTAGAGCGCCGGCTCCATTCCAGTTCCCTGGACGGCTTCGGACAAACGAAGCTGTATTAACAAATCGGCCACCGGCAGCCCAATCAACAACAGAATCAAGGTATTAATTACTTGGACGCCCAGGAATCCATAGTGAAAGCAGCGCTTGGAGAAGATCAGTGTTAGTAGCACAAGAAAGAGCGCGCCAAAAAACAGCCATTTTTGGTCTTGGAAATTGCCGACAGCAACCCAGAGCGCCTCTCCCAGTATGGCCCAGAACAGTGATAGCGCGCTCCATTTTTGGTTGTTGGGAGAGTCCGTTGGCGACAAACTCGCCAGCCAAAGGGCAATGGAAATAACCCCGGGCATCGCCACCAATTCGATGCCCTTTGTATCTGGGAATAAAACCGCATACGCCCATGAGTCCAGTAGATTCATTGCGAGGGCCGCGCTGCTCAACCACGCTAGATTAGCGACGGTTGATTGCCAGAACCGGCCTGGATTCAAATATAAGGCCCCGAAAAGACATGCATTCAGGGCGAGGAGGGATACCGGGGTCCCCGTTGAAACCTTAACTGACCCAATCGTGAAAACGGACGACACGACCAGAAGCGCCAGCCCCGCAGCCTGGATTCGTTTATTGATATGAACCTCAAATTGGAGCGGGTGAAGGGAATCGAACCCTCATGGCCAGCTTGGAAGGCTGGAACTCTACCATTGAGCTACACCCGCATCGTTCCCATTTTAATGACCGCGCTTGCGTTGTCAATTCGACTCCGTTATTTTCGCCCCCAATGAATTCGCTGCTCGTGACCGGCGGACGCGTGATCGACCCCGCAAATCGCTTCGACGCCGTGGCCGATCTTCTGGTGCTCGAGGGAAAAATTGCCGCGCTCGGCCCCGAGGCGGCGGCACGAGCCGATCAAAACGTCTCCCGTTTCGACGCTGCTGGTTTGGTGGTTTGTCCCGGATTGATTGATCTGCATGCCCACTTGCGCGAACCCGGCCAATCGGCCAAGGAAACCATCGCCACGGGCACGGCGGCTGCCGCCAGAGGCGGGTTTGCGTCGGTCGTTTGCATGCCGAATACTTCGCCCGCCATCGACAATGCGGGCACGGTCGCCTTGATCCGCGAACGCGCGGCGCGCGAAAGCAAGATCAACGTTTTTGTGACGGGCGCGATTACCAAGAACATCGCGGGCGAGGAACTGGCGCCCATCGGCTCCTTGAAAAGCGCGGGGGTCATTGC
>Ga0075522_10003399_pt1 | contig 11634 bp, 6 predicted proteins | sample NGEPerA_FD_74796 | JGI IMG/M metagenome (GOLD analysis project Ga0075522, IMG submission 74796) | Arctic peat soil microbial communities from the Barrow Environmental Observatory site, Barrow, Alaska, USA - NGEE PermafrostL2-A | ecosystem: Environmental > Terrestrial > Soil > Wetlands > Peat ... | reverse complement strand
CCGGCGGCGAGGGCGGGATTGATGTCGCTTTTGGGGCTGTTGCCGATCATCCAGCTGGTATGCGGCTTCAGCTCGTGGCGGGCGATCACCTGCCGGTACGTGGCCGCGTCTTTTTCTGCAACGATTTCGACGGCTGCAAAATAGCGGCCCAGGCCGGAGTGCGCCAGCTTGTCGGCCTGTTCCGCCTCATTGCCCTTGGTCATCAGGATGAGGTGATGGCGCAACGAAAGCTCGGAAAGCGTTTCTTTGACGCCCGGCAGCAATTCAATTTCCTGCTCGGCAATTGAGCGCGCAAAGCCGCGCACCTTCTCGCGCTTTTCCTCCGTCACTGGCGAGGGGCTCAGGCGCTCAAAGCAGGCAATCAGCGAGCGTGTAAAGCTGGTCAGGCCGTAGCCGTGCGCGAGGATCGTCTCGCGCTCAACGGCGTTCAGCGTTTCGCGTACCTGCGCAGGGGTGTACTCGTGGTGATTGAGAAAGCTGATGAAAGCAGCAATCGCTCAAAGTAGACGTTGTTTTCCCAAAGCGTGTCGTCCGCGTCGATGAGCAGGGTCTGGCCGGCGGGGAACTGGGGCATGGATTTGATGTTAGCGTCTGCGCGCCGCAAACGAAAGTCCCATAAACCAGCGCGAAGTAGCAGTCCGGCTTTCCACCGCGTCCACTTGCCGCATCCCCTACACTGAGACTTGTCTCCATGACACTCAAAGAGATGATTGGCAGAAGACCAGAGGAACCGCAGTTATGCAAGTTGTTGATTTAATGTCCTCGCAAATTTTCTGGTGTTTGGAAATTTCCACACCTGTTTGGCAGAGAGTGCCGATATGCGGCCATTGAATGTCAGTTTGTGCGGGAAGGGGATTGGGGGCTTTTCGTGATCGTCCTCACGTTTTATGCTGCTGTTGCCGGTGCATCATTCGACCGGAGCCAGCGTTCGTGAACGTCGGCTTTCCGGTTATCTCTGCCCGCTTGGCAATTCGAGCACTTTGCGGGCATGCGCGACGGCACGGGAGACCTCGACGAATCCGACCGCCTTTGCCGAGCTAATCATCGGTAAAATCGATTTCTGCAGCGGTGCGATTCCGGCATCCCTGAGCTTTTTTGTCGCCAGAAGTACCTCCTCTTCCATTTTCGCCAGTCGGCGGGCCTTTTCTTCCGACCGATGCACCTTTGCTCGATTCACGACTGCGCGCGAGAGTTCCGGGAACCACGCCATCGGTAATTTGTAATTGACCCCAAGCTTCTTGCATACGTCACAAAACGTCGGGGGAGGGATTTCCGAAAGCGCACGCTCCAATGCTGCCCGCATTTCTTGCTTCTTGATTTCCTGTTGAACGGTTCGTAACTGGCGCGTAAGTTCCTGCTCGGTCGAAAGGAGTTGTTTAAATGTGTGCTCTCCCACAATTATCCGTATCTCATCAATGCTAGGAGGGGGATCGGTCTTAATTGCATCTTCAAGGAGCTTCCTGCTCTGGTGCTGGACCATCAGTTCATGATCGCGTCGCTTCGTCAGAATGGCCTCGCAAAGGTCTCGGAATGTCCGGTAAAGCCTCGCGCTTTGTTGGTAGCCAAGCTCTCGTGCGATCGAAGCAATAGTCGCCGGGTAAGCAGAGGCTAATGCCCGCTCAAGTACGGCGCGGATCTCATCATCAGCCCACTTACGTTTGTTCCTGCGGGGCAGGTTCATTGCTCGACGCATCTCAGCATGTCGCTTGGAGATTAGCACGCACAGGTCAGCATCCACGCTGCGGAGGCGTTCGGTGAACTTGTAACCAATTCTTTCTCCAACCTGCTTAAGACTGGGACGTTCCTCCGAACGAGACGCTTCGATCAATTGGTTCACCACATCCTTTCGACTTCGATGAAGTGTGGACATCAACTTTCGAAGATCAATCTTGGATTTCGCCACAAGAAGCTCTGCATCAGTGATTTCGCGCCCAACCAGGAGGTTTGCTGAGAAGCCCAGGAAAGATGCGATTCTTAAGAGGCTTCCGATAGAGAACGCGTATCCCGCTTCGAAACTCCAACTCCTTAGCAATTTTTGATCCACGTCTGCTGCTCTCGCAAGCCAAGCAGGCGTGTTTTCCATGAGCCGTTCGATGCATTTCTGAAGATTCGATTGCAGGATCCCTGCGAAGTGTAGATTGAGGCCAGTCCTTTGAGAAAGGTTGCCGTAGTTTTCAAGCAGTCCGGAGATGAATTCTCCGTTGAAATTGTCGCCGGGGCATTCTATCTGGTGCTGGTCGCCCGTTTCTTCGTTATTCCCCAGCCATTCGGCGCAGAATGCGCAATAGCCTGGAAGTGAAAACGAAGTTAGGTAGCTTTGGGTTTTTCCACAGCTGGGGCATTTCTCTGATAAGGGAACTTCATGAACCAGGCAGCGCGACTGAATCTGGAACGACCAGATTAACCTATTGTGCTCAACAATCTGTTGCCGCCGATCATGCGCGAAGCAGCACGGACACCACGCCTGCCTTGCGCGAAGGAGGTGGTTTCCCGCAACCACTCCCCTTAGCGGTAGAAGAGTAAGCAGGGACAGGCTCATGCGGCCGGTCAAAAGGCCCAGGGCCTCTACCCACTCTTCGGCCGCCGTTCCAAATCCATTGAGAGAATGATCATTACCCAGTGAGCGGCAACGCGAGTGGCTCGTTTTGAAGTCGGTCAGGTGTGCAATTAGTAATCGAGCAGCGGAACCGCCCATTCGCAAGAACATTGATCCGGCAGATAAGCAGTGTGACTCTGCCAGGCGACACATGTAGCTTGTAAGGCTTTCCACTTGAGCGGTACCGATGCCGATCGGCTCTGGTGAGTACAAGCGGTTTCGTACAGGGATTGCCGGTACCGGTTCAGGAATCCAGAATTGAACACGAGCATCAGAGGTCTTCATCTTGGACCTCAATGCCGATGGGATCGCGCTTTGGAAGTCGCTCAAATGGCTTCCCGAGTCGCTTTGGAGCGGGCTGGGTGGCAGGCTCAACAGACTGAGGTGTGGTCGTCGGTTGCCCCCCTTTGTCTCGATCTAGTTTCATTCTTGCGCGAATTAGCTTATGCTCCTCCTCGGTTTCCTTGAAGATGGCTTCGCCTGCAAGACACTCGTCCAGGAGCCTACTGATCGCCTTGACTGAAAGAGCAGTGTCCTGCAGATCGCTTAACCGAACAGTGCCGGTGTCTTCCCATAAAGCTTGGGAAAGCGCGCGCACGAGCCAATCTTTCAGAATGCCCACACACCCGATAGTGCGCTCATACAAGAAGTCCCAGTGCGCTAAGAGGTTTGGCGGTTCATCGAAAGGCATCTTACGCGCAAATTTATCAATTACATCCCTGAACGCTATTGCGTCCTCGTCAACGTCTGCACGATACCGTCCGAAATCGACTTCCAGGCTTCGGCGCGCGGCCTGTCCGTTAAGAATTCGCATTTTTAGCAGCTCATACGTTCCGACGAGGAGGTGCGGCGTCTCGGAACTATTGGCGACAGACTTAATGACATCCAACTGATCAACTATGTGGCGCCCGGATGCAACTTTGGCGATATGCTGAGCCTCATCAGTAATAAGCGCGATTGGTTGCCTGAACTTAAGAGCGGTTGTGACCGATGTTTGATACGCCGCTACTGCGACCCTAGCATTGTTCTGTGCCGCTAGCATCATGCTGGGTGTTAGTTTTTGGCCGACACGGTCGGTTCGCAGATCAAGTAGTGGTTCGTCCAAACTTTGTAGGATCAACTTGAAATGCTCGCGCCACTTAAATGTTCCCGAGTCTGGTGACGGTGCTTCTACGCTTACGAGTGCGACCCTATTCTTGTTCTGCACAAGTTCTAGTGAAGCTTCACGGAGAATATTCCTTTCTACCTTCTCCTTAAGTGTGGATTTCCCGACACCGGAGGGACCGTACAAATAAAGAATCGCGTTGCGCGGACAATCGCGAATGGCGACCATCATCTCCTTCTCGGCGTCGATGAGGCGCGGGTGCAGAATTCGTAGGCCCTTAAATTCCTGAACCTTTTTCGCGATATTTAGGGCATGCTCCGTGGAAATCACTGTCGGCGCGGCGGACACTAGAATTCTCCGTAATCAGTTCGCTTTTCACGGGCGATGACAAGCGTTTCGATCGGGCTCGGCAATGGAGTCTTTGCCTCCAGGACGGTGTAAGGTTCATGTGTGACTACTTGTTGGGCAGACGCAACGGCGCGATCGCGGGCACGCTGCACAAGCGTGGCTTCTTGGCCTTCCACCGACGCAAGGAACGCCCCAAGCATTTTTGCATTGATGTCAAAGCGCGCCGCCGAGCTCTTCTGGTTTCTCTTCCGAAGCTCGTCTGTCGCGATCTGGATCTCCCTTGCTGAGCGCCCCTGGAAGATCAGCGCTTTCTCCGAAACGCACTTGACCCACTGACCACGGCAGAACGCATAGGCCATACCGGCGTCAAATGGATCATACCGGACAGAAAGATTCTTGCCTTCGAGTTCCGGGTCCAAAAACGATTCGGACCAGTACAACAGATAGTTGATCTTTATTCCGCGGCCGGGGACCAATTTGGCTGTCCCCTTCTTGGTTGAGGGCATGGTCATAAAGATGAAGTCGTCGTTGTAGTGAATTACCTTTTGAAGGCGTTGGCCGTGCGTGGTCATTCCCGAGATACGGCAGTTTCGCGGCGATTGCGTCAATGCAGGGTGCTCCAGGTTGTCGTAGACCTCGAACAGGTACTCGTTTAGACGCTCCTCCAACTCCCGAAACGCCCAAACGGCCAGGTTCTTCGGGTTGACTGATTTCGTTACTTGGCGGACATTCTTCATGATCTTTGTTGTTCCGCGAAGATTGTGAACAAATTGCGTGTTACAGGTTCCAAAGAGACGTTCAACGACAGACCCGAAGCGACTCTCTGCTGGGGGCCTGGTCTTTTTAGTGCATTGATAGGCGGCCAGCAGAAGCTCGAAGTAATCACTCCTGAATTCCGGTCCTCCATCCACCACGATGATTTGCGGGAGACGGCCGTGCCGTTTAACGCAATCTCGTTGAATCATCATTAGGGAGCGGTGGCTCGGAGGATCGAAGGTAAGATACTTGGCCAGGAAACTCCGGCTGAAGGCGTCTACCATCGTTGTTAACCAGGGACGCCCGAGGTTGATTCCCGAATCCTCTTCAATCAGTTCGACGTCAAGTTCAGTGTGGTCAATGTGCGCGACTTCGAACGGCCGGTCTCCATGACGCGGCGTGTTCAAGGCGAGCGTCCAGTACTGTGGTTTCCATGCGTATGCTGCCCGGTGACCTTTCCTTTTCTTCGTCTGTTCATACATTGGGCGCTCGTCGCATGCCTTACAGAAAGTGGCGTAGCTGGGTGGCTGCATCCCCACGGTGTTGCACGCGGTGCAGAACGAAAGCCACGACGAATGCTTGTTTTTCGATTTCTTAGATTCGTAATCTGTCCTGATGTGTTCGTCCAGAGCGTCTCGCACAGCGGCAGCGATCTTCGACTTATAAACTCGGTTGTTGTTTGGCGCCGGTAGGAGCCCAATAATGCTGGTTGAAAATAAACCTTCTGCCGCACGCTCGGCGGCCTTCCAGCGAAACAGCGTCCGCTCGGAAACCCCCGGCGGGATGATGCCTGTCTGCCTGTAATCACGCAGGATATTACTGCGTTCAAGGGCTTTCTTCAGGGCCACCGGTGATGCCGTTTGAAGCGGTGTAAGGCTATTTTCTGTCGTTCTGGAACCTCCATCTTGCGCCGCACAGATCCGGCCTTCGGCAACAAGTCGCTCAAATTCGAGCCGAGGGATCTCGTTGAGGACTCTTTCAGAGGAAAGCAAGCAGACGGCATCTTCTCCTAAGTTGGCAATTTGCCATGATCTACCGCTCCAGACGACAAAACTGCCAACGCTAAAGGACATCATGCTTACCTGGGGCTTCGTGCTACTTTCCCGCGGCAGAGCGTTCTCGCGGCTGCTGTAGACCCTCGTCCGTGACTGCTCAGGGACTGGATCGGTGTGCAGGTCTACGTACAATTCACCCTGCGCGATCAAGCCCAGGACGTCATCGGCCGTGGCGTTCAATGCCGTGAGCGCGACCAGTTCCTTAACGGAAATGCCAGGCAGATCACGCACCAATCTCAAGATAACGTCGCGTGTCGAATGTGAGATCGGCGTCTGATCCCATCGCAAGTAGTCTTCGAGGTATATGACATTTCTCAAGTAGGTGGGGTTGATCTCAACTGAGGAACGTACACGGTAGTAGAGGTTGTACTGATTTGCAAATGCTTGTCCCGGCGGGCAGGTCCAGGCACCAGAATTATCAAGGTAATACCGGTTTGGGTTGTGTTCAGAAAGCCTCTCGAGGCTCTCCTGTGTCTTCCACTCCTCCCATCCGGCTGAGTTCCGCCGGATCACAAAGAAGCCTGCAGTATGCCACACTCCCATCCGGCGGCCGGTTCGGCTGGGGTATGTCAGCATGATTGGCTGTGGTTGGTCGTAGAACTCGAGCACATCCGGGTCGTTTTCCATTTCGTAGATACCAGCGAGTTCGACGCGATGGCTTTCGAACTGAACAACCCTGCCCATCTTCTTGCTGGGATAGCGACCAGAAACGTTCGATGCGCCGTTGCCGACGCGTCGCGATGGCTCAGACGTGCGAATCCGGTCAATGAGATTGCGAGAATCCGTAGAGGTATTCCGATTGGAGTACCAGAGAAAAATCCCTTCTGGGGAAAGCATTAAACCGCCTTTCGAAGCGTAGAAAGATCCTTCCTCTTTGCACGAAAACGCCTGATGAAAGAGCAGATTTCTCTTAGCCACGCGATTGAGCAAATTGAGAACAGCGTGTACTGCCCATTCGCTTCGTAATCTCGGTCCAGAAGGTCACGATCGTCGTCGGTGGAGCTGTTGCTAGGAGGAAGACCGAGAGCCGTAGCTTTTCCTTCTCCTTTCGCTGACTTGCCGCGACATGTCTGAGACATGTCTTGTAATTTACTTCGCTTTTATTTCCCTTGTCAAGACATCTCTGAGAGATATACGATTTTCTTGAGTCACCTTGGCCGCTGCATTTTTCAGGAGTACCGTTTTTATGCCCGAACCCACCCCAAGCCTTAGCCTTCTGGAAATCTTCATCCTGTTTTGCGCAAAGATAGGACTTGGTACGAGCTACCTGATCATGTCTCAGATGGGCGTGGGCGCCGGGGCAACCGTGGATCGGCTCAAGGACCTGGAACATAAAGGTTTATTGACATCTTCGCTGGGTCCAAGACGACAAGTATTCTTTAGTCTGACCGAAGCGGGCGAGCTGCTGTTGCTGGACGCACTCGAACGAAGTCCGATTGACTCGGTCACAGCGGCACATGGTATCTATGGCGGCTTACCGCGAATAGTCTTTTTTTCCTGGCTACGCGGCCGACTGAACGAGGCCCGCGCTGCGCTAAATTTCACGGAATCAGGTCTTGGTAGGAAGGCCGAAGACGCGGATCGCGAAGCTGAGCGGTGCCGTGAAATCCTGAACCCACCAAAGGATGTAATAGCTGCCAGACAGGAGAGTGCATCTCCGGAGTATTTGGCGGCTGCCTATAGGTTGATCGCGGCCTTAGCCTCTTCGGCCGATGCAAAGCGGAAGTTGGAGGCTTTGGGCACGCTCCGCCAATTGATCGATGAGTTGCCACCGGAGCCAAGGACGTTCTTGAATGACGTAAAAGTCAAAGCCGAAGGCAGCACCGTCGAGTCAGGATCTACAGTGCCGCAAGAGAAGTGACGAGCAACTCTTGATCTGCAATCTGGCCGACTCGTGTCTCGCCGCCCAGCTATTAACGGCAGGGAACCCATATCTGCTAAGAACTGACTAGGAAACAATAGTAGGTTCTGTTGCGAATGTCTTCTCGCGCCAGGGAAATTCCTCCACGAGGTGTGAGCGGTTACTACTCTTGAGGTCCCAGCTCGGAACGATCGGTGGAGAAGGTAAATGAACTGCGATTCAGACTGGAAGCGAAGCCGCTACACCGGGGATGGGAGAGGAACTGGGAGAAGCTAAATAATTCCTCGAGAGAAATTGCCGCGCGCAACTTTGACGAGTTGACTGCACACCTAAATAAGGTTCGGCGCAATGGCCCCTTTTGTACCTTGCTTGTCACCGTGCGATTCATCCCGTCTCTCAGAACGGCATCTCATGACGTCGGCATTCCCACGAAGTGCATTGAATCGTAAAGCAGAGTCCCGGCAATTAGCTGTGAAAAAATAATAGGTATCGTTTGGGACAGCCTCCAAGGTACGTTACGGACGTACTCCTTTGTTAACCGAACAATAGAAGTGTTTGGCAGTTTGTGCCAAACACTGCTTTATTTTTCACTCCATCTTGCCTGCCATGACCGGCTATTGCGAAATCGCGCTGCCTGTACCGTTGGACCGCACGTTTACCTACGCGCTGCGGCTGGGTCAGATTGTGCAGCGCGGCATGCGGGTCGTCGTGCCCTTTCGCAATGAAAAGCTCATTGGAGTGGTCACTGCCGTAATGGTCGACCCGCCGGCAGATGTTGAAGTCAAGTCGCTGGAGGCGGTGCTTGACGACGAGCCCCTGCTAAGCGAACAGTTGCTGGCGCTGGCGGAATGGATGGCCGGCTACTACCTGGCTCCGCTGGGCGAGGTGCTGCGCGGTATGTTGCCGTTGAGCGCTGAAGTGCGGCGCACCGTCTACTACCGCATAACTGACCTTGGCCGCGATGTGCTGGCAAAGCAACTTGAGGCAGCGGAAGAAGAGTGGCATCGCGAAGCGCGTGGAGACGATGAAGATTCCAATATTCCAAAATCGAAAGCCGGCAAGCGGCGCGGCAAACTCTCACTCGACGAACAAAATCTAGAGATTCGCGTGCTTCGCCGGCTTGCCGAGGGCGAGGCGATAAAGGTGTCAACGCTGCGCACCGCCACTGCGGCGACCTTGCCGATACTGGCCGGCATGTTGCGCAAAAAGTGGATTGCCCGCGAAACCTCCGCGGTTGAGCGCGATGCGCGGCGGACCGAGCGCTTTGCGGTACTCGTAGAAGAAGCTCGGCTGCCAAAGCTCACCAAAAATCAGGAAGCCATTCTTGCGGAGTTGGCCGCTGCAGGTGGCGAGTTGCCGCTGGCTGAATTGCGCAAAAAAGAATTGTCGTCTTCAACGCTGCAAACGCTGGTGCGGTATGGCCTGGTGCGAATCGACGAGCGCATGGCCGCGTTTCGCATGGGCGGGCTGCGTCCCACGGCTGAGCCGTTCAAACTGAACGCACAGCAATTGGATGCGTTGGCCAGCATTGTTACCGCTTTGGGCAAGTTCAAACCGTTTCTGCTTTTCGGCGTGACTGGTTCGGGGAAGACGGCTGTCTATCTTGAAGCAATGAAGCGCGTGCTTGAACGCGGACTTTCCTCCATTTTGCTCGTGCCGGAGATCGGCCTCACTCCGCAAACCGTGGGCCTGCTTGATGCGGCGTTTGGTCAGCACGTTGCTCTTCTGCACTCGGCCCTTACGCCAGAAGAACGCAGCGAGCAGTGGCGCCGCATTCGTCGCGGAGAGGCGCGCATCGTCGTAGGCACGCGCTCGGCAATTTTTGCGCCCGCAAAAAATCTGGGCCTCATCCTCGTCGACGAAGAGCATGACCAAAGCTATAAGCAGGAGGAGACGCCGCGCTACAACGCACGCGATGTCGCCGTAATGCGTGCCAAACTCGCCGGTGCCGTGGTTGTCATGGGCTCGGCCACTCCGTCCCTTGAGAGCTGGCAAAACTCGGTGCAGGGCAAATACGAGCGCATCGAGATTTGCGATCGTGTCATGAATCGGCCGCTGCCTGAAGTTGAACTCATCGACATGCGGCGCGAGTTTCAGGAGTCAGGCCGCGAAGATCTTTTTTCGCGCTCGTTGATTGAGCAAACAAAAGCGGCGCTCGATCGCGGCGAGCAGGCGCTCATTCTGCTCAACCGCCGTGGCTACTCGTTCGCGGTTTTTTGCAGGGCCTGCGGCACCAAGCTTGAATGCGATAACTGCGCTATCGCGCTTACCCACCACAAGTCGATGGACGGCGCTGAGATTGCGCGCGAAGGGCAGCGGTTGGAGTGCCACTACTGCGGAATGCGCAAAACGGTTCCGGCGCGATGCCCCAAGTGCGACAGCGAGCACATGTATTTCCTTGGCGCGGGCTCGCAGCAGGGCGAGGAGCGGCTCAGCGAAATTTTCCCGATGGCGCGCATCGGGCGCATGGATCGCGATACGGTGCGCGGGCGTTACGATCTCGAACGCCTGCTGGCGCGTCTGCACGCGGGCGAAATCAATCTGCTGGTTGGCACGCAGATGATCGCCAAAGGCCACGATATTCACGGCGTCACGCTGGTCGGCGTCGTCGGCTGCGACCATGCGCTTTCCATGCCGGACTTTCGCGCGGCCGAGCGGGTGTTTCAACTTATGACGCAGGTGTCAGGGCGCGCCGGCCGCGGTAATCTGCCTGGACGCGTCGTCGTGCAGACCTACTATCCCGACCACTACGCCATTGTGGCCGCCACCACGCACGACTACAAAAGCTTTGCAGAACGCGAACTGAAATACCGGCGATGGATGCACTATCCGCCCTTCGGCGTGCTGGCCAATGTGCTGGTGCAGTCGCCAAAACTTGAAGAAGCAGCCGGATGGTCGTCGATGCTTGGCAAGCATCTCATCGAGAGCCTCGCCGGCGGACCTGTGCGTGTGCTGGGGCCGTGTACCGCACCGATTGCGCGCATCAAAAACGTGTACCGCTTCCATATGATTTTGAAAGCGGCCTCGCGAAAGGCGCTCAACGAAGCGCTTAAGAACATGATGGCGTATGCGGATCAAGCCGGAGTTCCGCGGCGTAATTTAATCGTGGATGTGGATGCGCTGCGCCTGATGTAAGCCAGTCAGCCGCGTTTGTGGCCGTTGCTCTTCGCCTTCCGCTGGGCGGCCTTGCGGCGCTTTACCTCTTCAGCCGAATACATGGTCCCGCGGCACTTGCCGGTCCCGCAGTTACAGATGGCTTCGTCATCGCCGCCGTCGTAAAGGCAGTAGTCATAAGTAATTTCTTCGGCCGGGGCTATGTTGCGGATGGCTTTGATCCACACATGGCCATCTTCTTCTTCGGTCTCGCAGTTGGGGTCGCAGCTGTGGTTGATGAACATGGCCATGGAGTGGCCATCGATCACAATATCCCCCTTGCCGAGTCCAAACAGGTAGGTAATGGGCGACTCGTCGTACGCCTTGTCGGCCTGCCTTTTGGTGAGCTGATGGCCGGTGTATTCAATAACGTGCGCGCCTTTGCGGATGGCTGCGGTGGTGTAGCAACCGGCGGCGTGAATGGCTGAAGAGCGAATGATCAGTCCCATGAAGTGTGCGATGCTTTCCTTTGGCGCAAAATCGTATTCAAGTCGCGTCACGAATCGTGATTTGGAAAATTGCCTTATGGCCGCATCGTAACATCGAAGAGTAAGGGACGTATTGAGGGAAACTCGAATGAAACGGGGAATTGGAACAGCGCTGGTGCTGGCGGGCTGCTTGTTTGCGCCAGGCGCGGATGGCCAGCAGGGCAAAAGCGGAGCCGCATCAAGCCAGGGCAAGCAGGCCGCCCAACCGGTACAACAACGTAAACCAGCGCAAACGCCCGCGCCGGATGCGAACCCATTCCCCACTGATACAA
>Ga0075522_10003397_pt1 | contig 11638 bp, 7 predicted proteins | sample NGEPerA_FD_74796 | JGI IMG/M metagenome (GOLD analysis project Ga0075522, IMG submission 74796) | Arctic peat soil microbial communities from the Barrow Environmental Observatory site, Barrow, Alaska, USA - NGEE PermafrostL2-A | ecosystem: Environmental > Terrestrial > Soil > Wetlands > Peat ... | reverse complement strand
AGCCGGTGGATTTAAAGAAGAGCTCGGGGCGCTGGGCCAGGTAGACGCGGTCGTAGAAGTCGCCGCCGCCGGCGTCCTTGGACTCCTCGATGCGCGCGTTGCGGCTGCGGTAGTAGGTGACGCCCGCGGCCCAAACCTCCTGGTTCTGGACGATGGGGAGCGGGCTGCCGCTGAGCGAGGAAGCGCTTTCACCGGTGAGCGCGCGAGAGAGCGTGTCGGGGAGCGTGGCACTGGAGAGCAATTCATCGAGACCGGTGGCTGCGAGTGGGAAGAAACGGCCATTCTGCTCGACAAATAAACCTTGGGTGGTGCGGTACAGCTTCATCCTGAGGTGCCTTTCTGGAGATCACAATGGTGATGTTGGAGAGATACGCGAGGAAGTCGCGCTCCGTTCGCCGCATTTCAGGTTATGAAACAGCGATGGAAAAGACAAGCGAGCAGGGAGAGATTGGCAGGGACATTTTTGTCCAGGAAGAGGATTTGGATAGCATCGGTCTCCGCACTTTACAAACGCAGAGCAGCATAGCTGAGGATGCGGAGGTTTGGCCAAGCAATGTTTTGACTGGTGGAAAAAGCATTTCATATTTCAAAACAGGGATGGCGGCCGTGCGTGCGGGCTGCGCGAAGAGGGGTCAACGCGCTACTATGTCATGCCTAGCGGAAGCCGGATCTTTTGCGTGCGGCTATTTGCGAAGGACCGGCCGGCGGCGGTGTGGCTAAAGAGGGATTTGGAGGAGGGACGAAGATGGACGCGAGCAGGATTGTGATGGCAGTTGGCATGCCGTTGTTTGTGGCGGGGGCGATGATGGCGCAGCCGCCTGCATCGAATGCGCCCAAGGATATTGCTCACCGGATTGGGCATTACGACCCGGCCAGGATGGGTCACCAGACCGGCGTGCATGAGGGAGCGGGTTCGATGAGCTTTGGCGCGTTGCTGCCCGCGAACGCCGTCGAGCCGAACCTGATCTTCTTCCATCGCGGCGTGATCGACCCCCACAGCGGGATCGGTGAGCACTTCCACAACCAGTGCGAAGAGATGTTCGTGATCCTGGACGGCGAGGCGCAGTTCACGATCGATGGGCGGACGTCATTGCTTCAGGGGCCGGCGGGCGTGCCGGACCGCATGGGACAGGCGCACGGGATCTACAACCCGACGGACAAGCCGCTGCAGTGGCTGAACATCAACGTTGGCATGTCGAAGGTGTATGACAACTTCGACCTGCACGACTCGCTGGAGCACCAGACACTGGACCCGGTGCCGCAATTCATCAGCTTCCGGCTGGACAAGAGCCTGCTGCGGCCGATGAATGCGATGGACGGGGGGCAGGGGACGGTGCAGTATCGGCGCGCGCTGTCGCCGACGGTATTTACGACGACCTGGTCGTATATCGACCACCTGGTGATACCGCCGGGCGCGTCGGTGGGACCGCGGGCGTTGCCCAATCTGGCGGAGGTGTATTACGTCATCAGCGGCGACGGCACGGTGAATCTGGGTACGGAGCAGTCGCCGATTCATAGCGGAGATGCGATCCCGGTGCGGCTGAACGAAAGCCGCGCGATTGCGAACACGGGAGCTGCGCCGCTGGAGTTCCTGATCGTCGGCGTGGCCAAGGACATGGCGGCGAAAGACGAACTGATGGCTGCGCCTCCGATGCGGCGCCCTCGTCAGTAACGAGCTTTTGTCACGAACGGCAACAACGAGTGATAACGCACGATCAACATGAAGAGAGGAAACAGCAGCAATGAATCGTCGATCTCTGCTGAAGTTTGGGACATTGCTGGGTGCGGCGCCGTTGGCCGCAAGCGCTGAGAAGCTAATCGCCCAGGCGGTGAAGGATGGGAAGAAACCTATCGTGCTTTACTGCGATCTCGCCGTCGATCCGGCGCGTGAGCAGGAGATGCTGGACGCGTATCACAACCACTTCAGGCCGGTGGCGGTGAAGTTTCCTGGGTACATCGACCTGAAGATTGTGAAGATTCGCAAGGTGCTTTCCGGTGAGGCCCCGCCGAAGGGCGTGAATTACCGGTTCCAGTTGACCTATGAGAGTGAAGAGGCGCGCCAGAAGTGGATTCATTCGGCGGTGCACATCAAAAACTGGCCACTGATTGAGAACACGGTGGTGGACAAGAACTATCAGACGCTGCTGACGGACGAGGTTTAGAACGGCGTCCGCCGGCTTTGGATATTTGGGAATTCCGGACGAGGTGAGGTGAGATGCGAATTGGTGTGTGTGTAGCGCTCGCGGTTGCGTTGGCTCCGCTGGGCTGTCATGACTCGAACAATGCAGCGGCACCAGCCGCGCCACAGGCGGCGAGCGCGCCAGCGGACATGCGCGTGGACCGCATGGATCCGGTGCTGGATCAGATCATCGCGCCCGACGCGAAGGTTGAGAAGGTCGCCGGCGGCTTCCAGTTCAACGAAGGGCCGATGTGGCGCGGAGGCAGGCTGTGGTTCTCCGACCTGGTGGGCAACAAGATGTATGCGGTCTCACCGGACGGCAAGGTGGAGTTGCTGATCGACAAAGCGGGCGGGATGGACAACGCGGCCAAGGGCTTCTATCGCGGATCGAACGCGATGGCGACCGATAAAGACGGCTCGGTGCTGATGTGCCAGCACAGCATGCGGCGCATCGCGCGCGTGGACGACAAGCTGCATGTGACCAACTTCCTGGACAAGTGGAACGGCAAGCGCTTCAACAGCCCGAACGACTTGGTATTCGCGCCGGATGGGTCGTTGTGGTTCACCGACCCGCCGTTCGGCCTGGACAAGAAGGCCGATGACCCGGCGAAGGAGATCCCGTTCAGCGGTGTGTTCCGGTATGCGCACGGCAAGGTGACGGCGGTGATCAAGGACCTGGCCAATCCGAACGGGATTGGGTTTTCGCCCGATGGTAAGTTTTTGTACGTCTCTAACACCGGGCCGCACTTTTTCGTGAACCGGTATGACGTGAAGGCGGACGGGACGCTGGGCAAGCCGACGACGGTGATCTCGTATCCGGATACGCCGGCGAGCGAGCCGCCGGATGGGCTGAAGCTGGACTCCGCCGGCAACCTGTGGACGACGGGCCCGGGCGGTATTCGCATCCTCAATCCGCAGGGAAAGGTGCTGGGGCAGGTCAAGCTACCCGAAGTTGCCGCGAATCTGGCGTGGGGCGGGGATGACGGCAAGACGCTCTACATCACGGCGTCGACCGGCATCTACCGCGTGAATGCGCTGATTGAGGGCGAACTGCCGCTGTACCGAAAATAAGGACGGAGAAGACAGGGAGCGGCCGTCGCGAGAGGGCTCCGGCCGCTTTTCATTAATTGAAATAAAAGTCCACATAATGATCTTCTTCGGGAAAAAGCATTGACAACGATTTGGACGATTGATGTATGTTTATCTCGCTCGCCGAACGGACTTCAAACTTGACGCGGAACAACCAGTAGAAGGGCTACAAAAAATCATGAATCAATATTCACGACGTTCGCTGCTGAAGGCAGCGGCCACGTTACCCGCGGTGGGGGCTTTCGGCCTGCCGGCGCTTTCGCAGGCCGTGCAGGAGAACAGCACTCCGTATCAGAGGATGAAGCTGAAGATCACGGACATCCGCACGGCGCAGGTAACGGTGCATGGGCCGCAGACGCACGTGCGCATCTACACGGACCAGGGACTGATCGGGCAGGGCGAGTCTACGGATGCCGCGGTGGGCACAGCCGCGCTGGTGAAGAGTTGGCGTCGCGGGCTGGTGGGACAGAACCCGCTGAACGTGGAAGCGCTGTGGGAGCGTATCCGCACGCAGGGCGTCTTCGCGGGCGCGCAGGGCGGCCAGTACACCACCGCGCTGACGGGCGTTGAGATTGCGCTGTGGGACCTGGTGGGCAAGGCGCTGGGGCTGCCGGTGTATCAACTGCTGGGCGGCAAGTTCCGCGACAAGGTGCGCATCTACTGCGATTCCGATATGGACGATCCGACCGGCGCCGAATCGGACCGGAAGCTGCCGTGGATCAAGCAGCAGGGCTTTACCGCGATGAAGATTGACCTGGATGATGCGCGCGACCCGAACCGCGTCGACCGCGTCAATTGGACGGCGACGAACCTCGAAATCGACCGCATGGTGAAGTGGGTGGCCCATGTGCACGAGAGCATTCCGGCGAACATGGACCTGGCCTGCGACATGCACGGCCGATATGACGCGGTGACGGGCAAGCAGGTGGCGAAGGCGCTGGAACCGTTCCGGCTGCTTTGGCTGGAGGAGCCGGTTCCCCCTGAAGACATCGACGCGATGGCCGACATCCGGCATTCCACTTCGACCAGGATCGCCGCCGGAGAGAATGTCTACATGCGTTGGGGCTACCGGCCACTGCTGGAGAAGCGGGCGGTGGACATCATTCAGCCGGATTTCCAGAAGGTAGGCGGTCTGGCGGAGGCCCAGAAGGTGGCCAACATGGCGCAGGCGTATGAGGTTCCAGTTGCGCCGCACTGCGTGGTGTCACCGATTGGACAGATGGCCACAGCGCACGTGTGCACAACCTATCCGAACTTCCTGGCGAGCGAGTGGCACTGGATCAATTATCCGGAGCAGTGGAAGAACTGGGTGAAGGAAGGCGAGATCATCCACGAGGGCTTCATCACGCCTACGGACAAGCCGGGCCTCGGCGTGGAGATGGACATTGTGGCCGCGAAGAAGTGGCAGATCCCTGGGACGCCGTGGTTTGAGCCGAACGCATAAGCGCTAGCAAAGAGGAGCATGGGTAAGGATATGGTCAGTCGCAAATTGAAGCTGGTGGTTTTGGCGGGTGTGTGCGCGGTGCTGACGGCCGGAGCGGTGGCGGCAAGCGCGCAAGAGGGTTTCTTTACCAAGGACGACGTGATCAAGTACACGCCGGACTGGAAGGGCGAGCGTTTCGCCGATGGCCGGCCGAAGGTTCCGGACGAGATTCTGGACCGGATGAAGAATGTAACGCTGGAGGAGGCGCAGGCGACGATCGCGGGCTCGTGCTTCAACCACGAGTATGAGGACGGGTGGCAGCTGATGATCCATCCGGACCAGGTGCTGGTGGGCCGTGCGCTGACCGCGATGTGGATGCCGGGACGTCCCGACATTCAGAAGGTGATTGAGCAGGACCAGGGCAAGGGCCGGCAAGGCGCGATGAATGCCTGGCCGGTAGACATGCTGCAGCCGCGTGACGTCTATGTTGCCGACCATTTCGGGCTGAAGGTGGACGGGCCGTCGATCGGCGACAACGTAGGCAATGCGATCTATGCGCGCTCCGGCAACGGCATTGTGTATGACGGCGCGGTGCGCGACATTAATGGGCTGGAAGAGCTGAAGAACTTCACGTCCTACGTTCGTTACTACGACCCTTCGCACCACTATGGCTCGCTGGCAACCGGACAGAAGTTGAACTCGACCATGGTGAGCATCAACGGGCCGGTGCGGATCGGTCATGCGACGGTGATGCCGGGCGATGTGGTGCTGGGTAGAAATGGCGGCGTGATCTTCATTCCGGCGCAGCTTGCGGAGCGCGTAGTGCAGCAGTCTGAGCGCACTCGTTTGCGGGACGACTTCGGCCATCAGCGGCTGCGGGAGAAGAAATACACGGCCGGGCAGATCGACACGGGCTGGACACCGGAGATTGAGGCGGACTATCGGGGCTGGCTGAAGGAGAATGAAAACAAGCTGACGGTACCGGCCGCGGAGATCGAAAGAATTCTGGCGGAAGCGTCGCAACCGCGTCCGACGGGTCCACCTGCGGCGGGCGGAGCGGGACGGCGGCCGAACGGATGCGGAATTTAGTCGTGGGCCAGTGTAACGACTTAGTGCAGGACGATCCGGATTGTAACTCTGAGTAACCTACCGAAGGCTAAATTCTTCCGAATTGCTTGACGGCTTCTACGATGGAGTGGAATTTCTCGATAAACGGGTAAGTGGAGTGTTCCTGGTTGTCGAGTTTTTGGGCCAGAGTAAGCACTTCGGCGGCGCGAGCGCGTGGCACAACGACTACGCCGTCGGCATCGGCAACAATGATGTCGTCGGGAGACACATCGACACCGTCGCACACGATGGGGACATTCATGGCCGCGAAGCGATAGTGGCCGACGGCGGTGGACGGCACCGGACCCAGGGCGTAGACGGGGAAGCCTAGCCTGGTCAGTTGAGGCAGATCGCGCACGCCGCCACCGATGACTGCGCCGGCGAATCCGCGGACGGACATGGCGGTGCCCATCAGGCCGCCCATGCCAGCCACGTCTGCGCCGTCCTCGATCTGCATGACGTAGACGGAGCCGGGGCCGCCTTTGTCGATGGCTTCGAGCATGCCGTTGAGGGCGGCGGAGTCGGCTCCTTCCTGTTTGACGAGCTTGACGGTGAGAGCGGTGCCTGCAAATTTTGCGGGCAGGATGGACCGCATAGAGTGCGACATGAAGCGACGCTGATGGAGGAGTTGTTCTGTCGCATCGGAGACAGAAGCGACTTCGACGTGACGATAAGCCTCAAGCAGGGCGGCGGGATTGGACTTGTAGTCTGGTGTAGCCGTTGGGTCGGTTGGGTTCTGGGCCAGCAGGGCACATACGGTAACAACAGCGATAATAGTGCCGGAAATCAATAGATGCGAGAGTTTCGGGTGAGTACGAAAACGCATAGGTATTCCTCGCTGAGATATGAGTTCATGGATATGTTATCGGTTTGATTTTTGCGGCGAAAATTGGGCCTTAGTTATTGACGATCCTGTCATACACAGACTATATTGCAACGCTATTGAAGATTGATGCCGTAGGCGGTTTCTTTGGAGGCAGGCGAACATTATGTTGAAGCTCTGGGGTAAAAATGCAAAGGTGGCGCGGTCGCAGTCGAATCTGCTGGGCCGCTGCGTAGGGATGTTAGCTGGCGTCGCGATCGCGATGTTGCTGGTGATTGGCGCGCCTCGTCTAGTGGCGCAGACGGCGGGCTCGATCGCGGGCCACCTTGCCGATCCGTTGGGCGCCAGTCTTCCGGATGCCGATGTGACGCTGACCAATGTGGGGACGAATGGGTCGCGTATGACCAAGTCGACCGGGTCCGGCGACTACACGTTTCCCGAAGTGCCTCCAGGGGTTTACAAGGTGCAGGCGCAGCGCCAGGGCTTCAAGGTGTCGGTTAGCGACACGTTTGAGGTGCAGGTGGCGCAGAGCGTGAAGCTGAACATGACGCTGCAGATCGGCGCGGTGACCGAGTCTGTAGATGTGAGCGCGGCAGGCACGCTTCTGCAGGCGGAGAACCCGACGCTCGGTACGGTCGTTGAACACGCCGAGCTGGCGGAGGCGCCGCTGCTGAACGGCAGAAACTATCTCGGCCTGGTGGCACTTGCATCGAACGTCAATATGGGATCGCCTGGATCCGGGCAGGCAGGCAGCCGTCTGGGCGGCGAGCGCGCGAGCGAGTCGATTGCCGTGGGCGGACAGCGCATCATGTTCGATTACTACACGCTGGATGGCGTGGTGAATACCGATCCCGACTTCAATACCTATGTAGCGCAGCCTTCGCCGGACGGCATTGGGCAGATGAAGGTGCAGACTGGTGTTTACTCGGCGGAGTTCGGCCATGAGGCATCGCAGATCAACGTGATGACCAAGAGCGGCACCAACACCTTCCACGGTGCTGCGTATGAGTACATCCGCAACAACTATGTGGAGGCGCAGCCGTACTTCTTTCCTGAGCGCGTGGCTCCCGGGACGCATCAGACTGTGACTCCGTTCAAGTACAACGATTTCGGCTTCGAACTAGATGGTCCGGTCAGAATTCCAAAGTTGTACAACGGCAAAGACAAATTCTTCTTCATGGTGGATACCGAGTGGTACCGGACGCGTTCGAGCAACCGGAATGCCAGCGCCACGGTGCCCACACCTGCCCAGGCGGCCGGCAACTTCCAGGGCGATTTCTATCAATGGGAGGACGCTGCGGGAGTTGTCCACAATCAACCGATCATTATCTACGATCCGGCGACGCACTTACCGTTCGCAAATAATACGATTCCCAATGTTTCTCCGCAATCGACGGCATTGCTGAAGTATTTGGGAACGTTTCCAACGGTGCCGACTTTCCTTTGCCCAACTACCGCTCCGGCGAAGCCGACGAACTGTAGCACGATTGCCAACTATCACTACGCCACGGTGGGCAGCGACAACCGGTACAGCTTTACGACACGCGGCGACTACATCATGTCGCAGAAATCGCAGCTCGGATTCCGCTACAGCTCCGGTAGCGAGATAACCGTGAACACCGGATTGTTGGGTGCAGGCAGCAAGCTGCTGACGAACTTTCACCAGTACATGGGGTCCAACACCTATACCTTCTCGCCGTCCGTGGTGAACGAGGCACGGTTTGGATACAGCTACCTGTATAACTCGCTTGCTCCACTGCTCTCGTTCACGACAAATGTGGTTGACCAGCTTGGAATTCCTGGCCTTGTTGGAGGCCCGCCGGCGCAGTGGGGCATTCCGTCCATGGGATTCGGCAATACGTCAGGCACGGTTGGTGGCGGGACAGGAACCACCCCCAGCCGCTGGAGCGGATTTGGTGATCAGGGCGGTGACACGCCGTACGTGACCTCGGACCCGATCTGGCAGATCGTGGATAACGTGACCTGGGTGAAGGGCAGGCACTCGCTGCGCCTGGGCTTTGAATATAACCGCCAGAACTTCTATGAGTTCGGCAACCAGTTCCTGCGTGGCCAATTCACCAGCCAGGCGCTTACGACAGCAGATCCCGTCACCAAGTCGGGTGGCGATCCTCTAGCGGACTTGCTGCTGGGCAATCTCCAGTCCTCGACAGTCGCGCTGGCACCGGCGGCCGCGAATTATGTTCGCAATGTTGAGGCGGCCTACGTGGACGATACCTACCATCTCACCCCGAAGCTGACGATCTCAGCGGGTCTGCGGTATGAGCTGACACCACCCTGGACGGACACGCTTGGGGATCTCTTCAACACGCTCATTCCGACGTATCCTTCGGCGACGACGATCGCGGGTTCGATTCCCACGAGCCAATGGCCTTACCCGATCCGGCAAGGGAACTGCACGCCCTCCGGGGTCTATGCAGGTCTGCCCTTCAACTGGACGACCAGCGGGCCCGCACCCACCTGCAACAACGGCATGGTGCCAAACGGGGCGCTGATGAATACGAACTACAAGAATTTCGCCCCGAGGTTCGGTGTCTCGTTCTCCCCGTATGCCAAGACGGTGATCCGTGCCGGTTACGGCATCTTCTACACGCAGGACATTGGCAACGCGTACTTCGATATGGCGCGCAACATCGCGGGACGCGTCAGCTACACAAACGGCAACGCCACAACCCCGGGCGGGGCTTCCACTCTGACGTGGTCCAACGTTTCTCCGTTCTCGAGCCCGGGAACGATTTCCACTCTCCCGTTATCTACAGTCTGGTTTGCGAATGCGACGACTCACCATACCAGCTACACGGAGCAGATGCTTTTGAATATCCAGCAGCAGATCGGAAAGAACTGGTCCATCGAGATGGGTTACCAGGGCGCTTTGAGCCGCCATCTGTATGGATTCCTCAACGCGAACCAGGTCGTACCCTACGGCATCCTGGGAAGCCCGGCAGGCTATTCGAGCACCGGCGTCAAGACGTCCGTTTGTTCCAGAACGCCCTTCAACTGCCAGGGGACTGGCTCGCCTCAGGGTATCCAGTACGTGCATGACGAGGGCATGGCGAACTATCACTCCGGGTCAATCAGTGTCAATCGCCGGTTCAGCCGTGGCGCGCTGCTGAATGCTTCCTACACGCTGGCCAAGTCACTGGATGATTCGAGCGGCATCCGCAACCAGGGCAATGACCTGCTGTATCCGCAGAACAGTCTCTGCATTCCCTGCGAATACGGCCCTTCGGCGTTCGATGTGCGTAACCGTGTTGTGGTCACCGGTCTGTATGAACTGCCGATCGGGAAAGACAAGCTGATCGCGATCGATAACAAGTTGGTGGATACGGTAATTGGCGGCTGGCAGCTTGGAGGCAGCTTCAGCCACCAGACCGGCGCAGTGGCCAGCCCGCAGATGGGCAGCGACAACTCCAACATCGCATCGCCGTTCGGCGGCTTTGACCGGCCGAACCTGACCGGTGTAAGCCCATACCGGCCGTGCAACACCAACACACGCAATAACTGCGCGAACATAGCAGCTTATGCGAGGCCGGGCGTTATTGTGAACGGGACGAACATTGGCGGCTTGTTCGGCAATGCGCAGCGCGGTAGCTTCCATGGGCCGGGGCAGACGACCCTGAATGCTTCGTTGCACAAGGCCTTCAACATGCCCTACAACGAGAAGCACCAGCTGGCGATCCGCTTTGAGGTCAACAACGCCCTCAACCATCCCAACTGGGGTACCCCGAACATCAACTTCAACTCCAACAGCTTTGGGCAGGTGGGCGCGGGCGGTATGCGCACCATGCAACTGGGTGCAAAGTACCAGTTCTAACGAACCCCGTTTTGCAAGGATGGCCTCGCGGATTGCCGCGGGGCCATTTTTGTGAAGAGAAGAGCATTGTTGCTGCACGCATCAACACATCGGGGGTTGTGATGCAGTTTGAGTTCAAACTGCACCACTGCGAGGCATCAGGTCCAGCTCGGTAAGCGGTTTCTGTTGTGAGAGAATGGTGCGGGAAATTTGCCGGGGATAAGTGGCTTTGAGTGAAGGCCAGCGCATCGGCTCTTGCTCGCCAATCCCTTCATGAGTTGGATTTTCAAAATAGAAATGAGGTCACTATGAATCGATATCGTTTGTTGGCGGCGCTTCCGCTGCTGATGGCGCTGAGTATTCCAATGCAGGCGCAGGTGAAGACCGAGGTGCCGGACGTTGAGCCAACGGCGAAGCCATATGCGGTGGAGCACATCAAGATCCACGGCGAGGCGCTGGAGGGCAATCTTGAGGGCGACACGGTGGACCGGGATGCGATCGTGTTTCTGCCGCCCAGCTATGCGAAGGACAAGAAGCGCCGGTACCCAGTGATCTACGCGTTGCACGGCTACTCGATCGGCGCGGAGCAGTGGACGCATGAGATCCACGTGCCGCAGACGATCGAAGGCGCGGTGGCGAAGGGCGCCAAGGAAGTGATCGTGGTGCTGCCGGACTCGAAGACGATCCATAACGGATCGATGTATTCGAGCTCGATGACGACAGGCGACTTCGAGAAGTACATCTACCATGACGTGGTGGCGTATATGGATGCACACTATCGCACGATCCCGAACCGCGAGAGCCGCGGGCTGGTGGGGCATTCGATGGGCGGCTACGGCGCGTCCCGCATCGGGATGAAGCACCCGGACGTGTTTGGCGCGCTCTACATCATGAGCCCGTGCTGCATGTCGGCGCGGATTGGCGGCGGCGGCAGACCGGCGGGAGCCGGAGCGCGTCCGGCTGGAGCGCCTGGTGCGCCTGGCACGCCCGGAGCAGGAGCGCCCGGAGCTGCTGCAGGAGCAACTGCAGGCCCGAGGCCCGCTGGCGGCCCGGGAGGAATGGGACCTGGCGCAATGGAGGCGGCGGTCGCTGCGGCGAAGACGCCGGAGGACATTGCGAAGCTGCCGGCGATGTTCCAGACGCAGCTGGCAACTGCGGCGGCGTGGGCGCCGGATCCGAAGAACCCGCCGCTGTATGCGGACCTGC
>Ga0075522_10003394_pt1 | contig 11639 bp, 9 predicted proteins | sample NGEPerA_FD_74796 | JGI IMG/M metagenome (GOLD analysis project Ga0075522, IMG submission 74796) | Arctic peat soil microbial communities from the Barrow Environmental Observatory site, Barrow, Alaska, USA - NGEE PermafrostL2-A | ecosystem: Environmental > Terrestrial > Soil > Wetlands > Peat ... | reverse complement strand
GTCCGGCGAGGCCACGCCCTCGCAGATGGGCGGCCTCCTGATGGCGCTGCGGGTCCGCGGCGAAACCGTCGAGGAAATCACCGGCGCGGTGTCGGCGATGCGCTCCAAGATGCTGCGGGTCGAGGCCCCCGCCGAAGCGGTCGACGTGGTCGGCACCGGCGGCGACGGCTCCGGCTCGGTCAACGTGTCGACCTGCGCCTCGTTCATCGTCGCGGGCGCCGGCGTGCCCGTCGCCAAGCACGGCAACCGGGCGCTGTCGTCGCGATCGGGGGCAGCCGATGTGCTGGCCGCGCTCGGGGTCAAGATCGATATTGCGCCGGCCGAGGTCAGCCGCTGCGTCAAAGAGGCCGGCATCGGATTCATGTTCGCGCCGTCGCATCATCCGGCGATGAAGAATGTCGGCCCGACCCGCGTCGAACTCGCGACCCGCACCATCTTCAACCTGCTCGGCCCGTTGTCCAATCCGGCCGGCGTCACAAGGCAAATGGTCGGGGTATTTTCCCGGCAATGGGTGCAGCCTTTGGCGCAGGTGCTGAAAAACCTCGGCGCTCAATCGGTCTGGGTCGTGCACGGCTCCGACGGCCTCGATGAAATCACGCTCACCGGCCCGACCTTTGTCGCAGCCCTCGAGAACGGCGATATCCGCACCTTCGAGGTCACGCCCGAGGAAGCAGGTCTCGCGCGCGCCAGCGGCGACGCCTTGAAGGGCGGCGACGCCGACGTCAATGCGGTCGCGCTCAACGGCGTGCTCGACGGCAAACCCGGCCCTTTTCGCGACGTCGCCTTGCTCAACGCGGCCGCCGCGCTGATCGTGGCCGGTCGCGCCAAAAGCCTGAAGGAAGGCGTCGCGCTCGGCACCAAATCGCTCGATAGCGGTGCGGCGGCGACGAAGCTGAAACATCTGATCGCGGTCTCCAACGGCTGAGGCGCCAAGAAGGCGCCAGGAAGGCGGCAAGAGTTTGCGATGTCCGACATCCTGACCAAGATCGAGGCCTACAAGCGCGAGGAGATCGCAGCCGCCAAGCGCGCGCATCCGCTCGCGAGCCTCGAGGCGCTGGCAAAATCGGCGCCGCCGCCGCGCGGTTTTGTGCGCGCCATCCGCGAGAAACTCGCTCGCGGCGATTACGCGCTGATCGCGGAGGTGAAGAAGGCCTCGCCGTCCAAGGGGCTCATTCGCGCCGATTTCGATCCTCCGGCGCTGGCCAAGGCCTATCAAGCCGGAGGCGCGGCCTGCCTCTCGGTACTGACGGATACGCCCTCATTCCAGGGCCATCTCGATTTCATGGTGGCGGCACGGGCGGCGACACAACTGCCGGTGCTGCGCAAGGATTTCATGTTCGACCCCTATCAGGTGGTCGAGGCGCGCGCCCATGGCGCCGACTGCATCCTGATCATCATGGCGGCGCTCGACGACAGCGCGGCGCGCGATATCGAGGACACCGCACTGGCGTACGGCATGGACGTGCTGATCGAGATCCATGAACGCAGCGAACTCGACCGCGCCCTGAAACTTCGGTCGCCGATGATCGGCGTCAACAACCGCAATTTGCGCACCTTCGAGACCACGCTGGCCACCAGCGAGGCGCTGGCGCCGCTGATTCCTGGAGAGCGCCTGATGGTCGGCGAAAGCGGCATCTTCGCAGCCCCCGATCTCGAACGGCTGGCCCGCGTCGGCATGTCGACCTTCCTGGTCGGCGAAAGCCTGATGCGGCAGGCCGACGTTACGGCCGCGACCCGGGCGCTGCTGGCACGCGGGCAGAGCGTGAGCGCGGCAGGGGCGCGCTAGGTCATGGCGCGAAAATCCTCGAAGGTTAAATCAAGCGAGAGCGCCCTCACCCATATCGACGCCAAGGGTGAAGCGCGGATGGTCGACGTATCCGCAAAATCCGCTACCGAACGCACCGCGATCGCCGAAGGCCGCGTCGTCATGAGCAAGGCGACGCTTGAACTGATCGTCAGCGGCAATGCCAAAAAAGGCGACGTGCTCGGCACCGCACGCATCGCCGGCATCATGGCGGCCAAGCGCACCTCGGAATTGATACCGCTGTGCCATCCGCTGGCGCTGTCGAAAGTCACGCTCGACATTACGCCCGACCGCAAGCTGCCGGGCTGCATCGTCCGCGCCACCGTCAAGGTCACCGGCCAGACCGGGGTCGAGATGGAAGCGCTGACGGCCGTGTCGGTCGCCTGCCTGACGATCTACGACATGGTCAAGGCGGTGGAGCGCGGCGTCCGCATCGAGGCGATCCATCTCGTCGAGAAAAAGGGCGGCAAATCTGGACACTATCGCGCCTGAGGTGCTTTAGTTCTCGCTGCGATGGCGCTCACGATAGGTTCGGGTCTTGATCCGGTTACCGCACAGCGTCGACATGCACCAGCGCCGCGTCGCGGGTTTCGAGCGGTCGTAAAACACCCGGCGACACTCTTCCGCCGCGCACATCTTCAGCCGGGCCAGCGTCCCCTGGATCGACCCATCGTAAAGCTCGGCCACGACCACCGATAAGCCCGCCAGCGCATCGTCGCGGCAGGCCCGCAACGCAAAGCCGCGATCGCCTTGCGATTCCGCCACCAGCGGAAACTGTTTCAAGGCGCCGTTGAGCAGGCCCGCGACCCCTGCGTTGCGCCGCCGTGCGATCGGATCGCATTCAAGAAAGGCTCGGATATCGGCGCGCAGTTGCAACGCCGTCTCGAACATCGCCGGCGTGATCCGGCCGCCGGCCTGCGGCAATCGATGCTTGGCCATCCAGGCGCCGAGTTCGCGCGGGCCCGCCAGTTCATCGCTCTGCGGGTGTTGCACGCCGTGATGCACGAAATGCCGGACATCGAGCGAATTGGCGAAATCATAGAGATGCGCCAGCTCGTCGGGGACCTGGAACTTTCGTGATTCTTTCGACATTTTTCGGCCTCGGCATGGAACACCAGTAAAACAGTTTTGTTGGTTGACAGCAATAGACACCAGTATAATCATATTACTGGTGTTACGCCCGTTCCGACCGATTGCCGATGGAGGCCATGATGAATGACCACGCAGCGCTTGCCCGTCCGCGCCTGTTTTATGGCTGGTGGGTGGTGACGGCCGCGTTCGCCGTCACCTTCGTCGGGTTCGGCAGCGCCTATACGTTCAGCGCTTTCGTCGAATCGCTGCAGCGGGATTTCGGCGCCTCGCGCGGCTCGGTGTCGCTGGTGTTCTCGCTCGCGGGTTTTCTGTATTTCGGCCTCGGGATCGTCAGCGGCCCGCTCGCCGACAGGTTCGGCTCCCGCCGCCTCGCGGTTGCCGGCATGATCCTGACCGGGCTTGGGCTTGCCGCGGCAAGCATGGCGCGCAGCCTGATGGAGGTCTATGCCGCCTACGGAATAGGCGTCGGCCTCGGTGTCGGCTGCGCCTATGTGCCCGCGATCGGCGCGGTGCAGCGATGGTTCGTCCGCCGGCGTGGCTTTGCCTCGGGGCTGGCCGTGAGCGGCATCGGAGTCGGCACTCTGGTGATGCCGCCGCTGGCGACCTGGCTGATCGCAAGCCTCGGCTGGCGCGGCGCCTATCTGGTGCTCGGGATACTCACCGCAACGATCGGCGGAGGATTGTCGCTGCTGATCGAGAACGATCCGCGCGACCGCCATCTCGGGCCCGACGGCGATCCGCCGCAACCGCGCGCGCCATCGAGCAAGGCGGACGGCGCCTCGGTCGGGGAAGCGATCCGGTCGCGCCGCTTCATCAGCCTGTACGCGGCCTGCCTGATCTGCTCGTTCGGCGTGTTCGTGCCGTTCGTCCATCTCGTGCCCTACGCAAGGGATCACGGCGTCGCCGCGGCCTCCGCCGTGCTGCTGCTCGGTGTCATCGGCATCGGCAGCACCGCCGGGCGGTTTTTTCTCGGCGGCCTCGCCGATCGCATCGGCCGCCAGCGTTCGCTGCTGCTGATGTTCGCCGGGATGGCGCTGGCGTTGGCAAGCTGGGCAATTGCGACCGGTCCGTGGTCGCTTGGCGCATTCGCCTTCGTGTTCGGCATCTTCTACGGCGGCTGGGTCGCGGTGCTGCCTGCCGTGGTGATGGACTATTTCGGCGGCCGCAATGTCAGCGGCCTGATCGGAATCCTCTACACCAGCGTGGCGTTCGGCACTCTGGTCGGTCCGAGCGCGGCGGGCTTCGCGTTCGATTTCAGCCACAGCTATACGGTGGCGATCCTGGTCTCAGCCTGCGCCAACATCGTTGCCGTCATCATCGTGGCCACGATACCGGATCGTGGACCGGCCGCCTCCGGATAGCCCGCGAACGCAGCAATGGCCCGGAACCGTCCCCGGCCTTTTACGCCATCGCGTGAAGGCCGCGGTCACCATTGCGTCGATTAACCGCCCGTTAACTCAGATTCCTAACGTCAATTCCATATCGACACGGTAACCATGTGCGAGCTGGGGCTCGGGAAATTGCTTCTGGCGCAAAGCACTTGTCCGCAACCACCATCAATGACCGCCAAAAAACGTCATGGCAAACGCCACGTTCAACATCAAGGCGCTGGTTCGCGGCAATCCGATCCGCTGGCTGATCGTCGGCGGCGCGCTGCTGGTCGCCGGCATCGTGGTCGGCACCGCCATGATGGTCGGAGTATTCCGCGAGCGCGCGCTGCATAGCGCCGAACGCGAGCTCGGCAATACCGTGCTGCTGCTCGCACGTCATTTCGATCAGCAACTGGACGACTTCGTCAGCATCCAGAGAGAAATTGCGACCCAGGCCCAGTTCGCGCAAATGGCCTCGCCCGCGGCCTTCAGGTCGCTGATGTCGACGCCTGAAATGCACGATAGCCTGCAGGCCAAGGGCAGCGGCCATCCCGACGTCGCCGGTATCAACGTCTTCGACGCCGACGGCAGACTGATCAATTCGTCTGAACGCTGGCCGGTGCCGAATCTCAATATCTCCGATCGAGCTTACTTCCGCACCTTCAAATCGGGAAGCACGGCGGCCCCTCTTCTGATCGAACTGGTGCGTGGACGCTTCATCGGCGGCTGGGCAACCGTTATCGCGCACCAGGTCCGCGGCCGGAACGGCCAATTCCTCGGCGTGGTCGCCCGCGCGATCACGCCGGCGAGCTTCGAGAAATTCTTCGCTTCGCTGACGCTCGGGGACAGCGCGGCGATTTCGATGTACCACCGCGACGGAACGCTGCTGGCGCGCTACCCGCATGTCCAGGCGATGATGGGGCAGAATTTCGACGCCAGCCCGGTTCACCGCCAGCTGCTGGCGAATTCCGATCATGGCTCGATGCGGCTGACCAGCCCGATCGACGGGCTCGACCGGCTGGCCGCGGCGCACATGCTGAACGATTTCCCGATTTCGATCATCGCCACCACGACGGTTTCGGCGGCGCTGGCCGACTGGCGTGAGCAAACCAGGTTCCTGATCGCGGTCGCCGCCCTGTTCGTGCTCCTGATCGCCGGCCTTCTATTCCTGGTCACGCGGAAACTGTCGCAGCAGCATCGGCTGGAAAAGCAGCGCCTCGACACCGCCGTCAACAACATCCCGCAAGGCCTGATCGTTTACGACAACACCGCCCATGTGACGGTGTGCAACCTTCGCTATATCGAGATGTTCGGGTTGTCGGCCGACGTGGTCAAGCCCGGCTGCACCATGCAGGACCTGATCTACCATCGCCAGGAAACCGGATCGTTCGACGGCGACGTGGAAGAATTTTGCGCCGCAATTATCAACGACGTCGCGCTCGGCAAGGTGACCCATCAGATTACGGAAGCCCCGGGCGGCCGCGCGATCCAGATCATCAACCAGCCGCTGCACGCCGGCGGCTGGGTGGCCACGATCGAGGACGTCACCGAGCGTACGCTCGCAGAGGAACGCATCAGGCATCTGGCGCATTACGACCCCCTGACCGACCTGCCGAACCGCGCGCTATTCCACGAGCGGCTCAAGCACGAGCTGGCGCGGATCGTACCGGGCGAGCAGCTGGCCGTGCTCTATATCGACATCGATGAATTCAAGAGCGTCAACGACACGCTCGGCCATCTGATCGGCGACGAATTGCTCAAATCGGTGGCGGTGAGCCTGAGCAGTTGCACCAGGGGCGACGACTTCGTGGCGCGGCTCGGCGGTGACGAATTCGCCGTGGTGCAGACCGCGGTCAGGACCGACGCCGAAGTCAGCGACCTCGCCACCCGGATTTTCGATGCGATCCGTACGCCCTATGAATGCCTCGGCCATCAGGTCACCACCGACGCCAGCATCGGCGTGGCGCTGGCGCCGCAGCATGGCACCGATCTGCACCAGATCCTGAAGAACGCAGATCTGGCGATGTATGCCGCCAAGTCCGCCGGACGCCGGACCTATCGCTTCTTCGAACCGGACATGGACGCGCAGGTTACAGCGCGCCGGCTTCTGGAAATCGACCTCCGGCAGGCGATCTCGGACGGCGCGCTGGAAGTCTATTACCAGCCTTGTCTCGGGCTGCAGGACAACAAGATCACCGGCTGCGAGGCGCTGCTGCGCTGGCGCCATCCGGTCCGGGGCATGGTTTCGCCAGCCGAATTCATTCCGATCGCGGAAGAGACCGGCCTGATCAACCAGATCGGCGAATGGGTGCTGACCACGGCCTGCGCCGAGGCCACTACCTGGCCGGAGGATATCAAGCTCGCGGTCAACGTTTCGCCGGTCCAGTTCAAGAGCGGCACGCTGGCGCTGAAGATCGTGGGCGCGCTGGCGGCATCGGGCCTTGCGGCAAGCCGGCTGGAGCTCGAGATCACCGAGGCGGTGCTGATTCGCGACGACGACGCGGCGCTGGCCATCCTGCACCAACTGCGTGACATCGGCGTGCGGATCGCGCTCGACGATTTCGGCACCGGCTATTCCTCGTTGAGCTATCTGCAGCGTTTCCCGTTCGACAAGATCAAGATCGATCGCTGCTTCGTCACCGACATCGAGGACCCCGACGGCTCCTCCTGTATCGTGCAGGCGGTGGTCAACATCGCCGCCGCCCGCCACATGACGACGACGGCGGAAGGCGTCGAGACCAAGCAGCAACAGCAGCTATTGCGGATGCTCGGCTGTTCCGAAATGCAGGGCTATCTGTTCAGCCCGGCCAAGCCCGCCGCCGAAATCAAGCAACTATTCTTCGCGCACGCCAGGAAATCGCCCGCGGTCGCCTAAACGCTCCGAGCTAAACGAAAAACGGGGCGGCCTGAGGCCGCCCCGTTCGAACACTCTCTCAGCAGTTTCCGACTCAGTTCGGAACCGTGGTCTTTGGCGATGACGGCATGTCGGCCTTGATGGTGACGCCGCGCAGCAGGTCGTAGGCCGCGGCCAACGCCTTGTCGTTCTTCTCGTCCGGCGGCACATAGGCCTGCGAACCCGTTTGCTCGGCGCCCTCGGCGGAGAGATGGCCGCGCATGGAAGCCTCGCCCTTGGTGTCGACGCGGCCCTTCAGATCGTCCGGCACGTCCTGCAGCACCTCGATGTCGGGCGACACGCCCTGGGCCTGGATCGAATGGCCCGACGGCGTGAAATACCGCGCCGTGGTCAGCGCCAGCGCGCCATTGCCGGTGCCGAGCGGAATGATGGTCTGCACCGATCCCTTGCCGAACGAGCGGGTGCCGATCAGGGTCGCGCGCTTGTGGTCATGCAACGCGCCCGCGACGATTTCCGAGGCCGATGCCGAGCCGCCGTTGATCAGCACGACCAGCGGCTTGCCCTTGGTGAGATCGCCGCCCTTGGCGGTGTAGCGCTGGGTTTCCTCGGGCGTTCGGCCCCGGGTCGAAACCACTTCGCCGCGCGCCAGGAACGTGCTCACCACCGAGACCGCCTGATCGAGCAGGCCGCCCGGATTGTTGCGGAGGTCGACGACGTAGCCCGCGAGCTTGTCCTGCGGAATCTGCTTGGAGACATCCGCGACAGCCTTGCGCAACCCGTCGGTGGTCTGTTCGTTGAACGAGCTGATCCGGATATAGCCGATATCGCCGCCGTCGGTATGGAAGCTGACCGGCTTGACCTGGATGATTTCGCGCTCGATCGACACCTCGATCGGCTTATCGGCGCCCTTGCGTTCGATCTTCAGCTTGGTTGATGTGTGGACCGGGCCCTTCATCTTGTTGACGGCCTGCTCCAGCGTCAGGCCCTGAACCGCATCGCCGTCGATATAGGTGATGAAGTCGCCCGACATGATGCCGGCCTTCTGCGCCGGCGTGCCGTCCATCGGCGAGACCACTTTGACGAGGCCGTCTTCCATCGTGACCTCGATGCCGAGGCCGCCGAATTCGCCATGCGTGGTTTCCTGCATGTCGCGCCAGGCCGCTTCGTTCATGTAGCGCGAATGCGGGTCGAGCGAGGTGACCATGCCGTTGATGGCGCCCTCGACGAGTTTTCCGTCGTCGGGCTTTTCGACATAGTCGCTCCTGATCCGCTCGAACACGCTGCCGAGCAAATTCAGTTGCGCGTAGGTGTCGGCGCTGGTGGCGGCCTTGGCGGCTGCGATCCAGAATTCGGGCTTGGGACCGGCGACGAGAAGGGTCAGGCAGGTGCCTGCCAAGGCACCGAGTATAAAATGGGAATTCTTGCGCATTGTTCGCGGAACCTTCTCGCTGTCAGTTGTCGCATGCCACAGATGGGGCAAATGTGGACGGGATCGGCGTCATGGTCTCAGATAGGGCCGACCGAAAGCGTCACAATAACTTTCTGGTGTCATTGAGGCAGCTTTGCCACCTCGCCGGCGATTTTCGGCTGATAGGCGAAGGTATACGTGTCGCGCCGCCCCGGCAAAGCCGGAATTCCGTTTCCTGTCCAATTTGTAATTAGGCGGACGCCACCAAACCGCGCCGGCCGCGGCCGCATAGGCAAATTCGCCCGCGCGCGTAACGGCTTGCGTGGCAATGCCCGGAACTTTGCCAGCCGCTACGGCACGCGCCCCACACCCCGCAGGGCGCGCGCTTTACCGCGGCAAAACCTCAGCGGCCGTAGAGGCCGGTCAAGGTCGCCTTGGCCAAAGTGTGGAAATGCAGGTCGAAGCCGACCAGTGCGGCGGAAGCGGCATCGTTCTTGGCGTCCGGCAGCTTGTCGACGTCAACCGCAAACACCGTGATCTGGTAGTGATGCGGCTTGTCGCCGGCCGGCGGACAGGGGCCGCCATAGCCGTCGGCGCCGAAATCGGTGCGGCTCTGGATCGCTCCCTTCGGCATCAGCTTCTTCTTCACGTCGCCGGCGCCCTTGGGCAGCGAATTGGTGCCGGGTGGAATGTTGAACACCACCCAGTGCCACCAGCCGCTGCCAGTCGGCGCGTCGGGATCGTAGATGCTGACCGCAAGGCTCTTGGTGCCGCTGGGGGCTCCGCTCCAGCTCAGTTCGGGCGAAACGTTGCCACCGGTGCAGCCAAAGCCCTTGAACACCTGCTCATTGGCAATCGTGCCGCCTTCCTTGATGTCGGTGCTGGTCAAGGTCATGCTTTGCGCTTGCGCCGCCGTTGCACCGAGGGCCGTCAGGCCAAGCGCCATCCAAACCGTCCATTTTGTCACCGCTATTCCTCCCCTTCAAAAAGCCCGGGCACTTTTGCTCACATGCCGCTGTGATGGCAGCCATAGCAATTTTCGGGATGGCGCGGAAGCTCGGGAAGCGATAGGCGAAGGATCAAGCAAGACCATCCAGGCAACGATCCATCAGGCATTCCCGGGAGGAAACCATGAACGAAGCAACCCGCATCCGGACCGGGGCAGCAACCGGCGAACTCGGCGCGAGCGCCGAGGAATTCCAGAACCTGCACGAATTCGTCCGCAAGGCGCGCTCCAACCTCAACCAGAATGCCTGGGACTACATCGCCGGCGCCGCCGAGACCGAGACCACCATGCGCCGCAACCGCATGGCGCTGGACGAGATCGCGTTCCGGCCGCGGGTGCTGCGCAACGTCGCCAAGGTCGATGCCTCGGTCGAGCGGTTCGGCCGCAAGATGCGGCTGCCGGTGTTCATGGCCCCGGTCGGCGCGCTCGAGATCTTCGATCCCGAAGGCTCCGCCGCCAGCGTCACCCGCGCCGCGGGCGCGTTCGGCGCCGGCCACATGCTGAGTTCGGTGTCGCAGCCGGGCCTCGAGAAGGTCGCGGAGGCCGCGCCCGACGCACTGCGCATGTATCAGCTCTATGTCCGCGGCGACGACGCCTTTGTCGAGGACTGCGTCAGCCGCGCGGTCAAGCACGGCTACAGCGCGTTCTGCCTCACGGTCGATACCGCGCATTACAGCCGGCGCGAACGCGACATCGCCAAACGCTACGTTCGTGAAAGCCGGTTGCGCGCCACCGGCGGCGATTTCCAGAAGGGACTGGAATGGCGCACGGTGAAACTGATCAAGGACAAGTACAAGATTCCGCTGGTCGTGAAGGGCATCGCGACGGCCGAGGATGCAAAACTTGCGGTCGATCACGGCGTCGACTGGATCTATGTGTCGAACCATGGCGGCCGCCAGCTCGATCACGGCCGCGGCTCGATGCAGGTGCTGCCCGAGGTCGTCGAGGCCGTGAAGGGCCGCGCCAAGATCATGGTCGACGGCGCGATGTGCCGCGGCACCGACATCGTCAAGGCGATGATCATGGGTGCCGATCTCGTCGGCATCGGCCGGCTGCAGTGCTGGGCGCTGGCCGCCAAGCAGGAAACCGGCGTACTGCGAATGCTGGAGCTGCTCGAGGACGAGGTGATCCGGTGCCTCGGTTTGCTCGGGGTACGGAATTTTGCCGAGCTCGACAAATCCTATGTGACCCCGGCGAGCCCCACCCACCTGCCCCATGTCTTCAGCGCATTCCCGCTGCTCGACATCGAGCCCTACCGCTACTGACGCAGGCCGCGATGGCGTCATCCACCCTCGCTCCCGGCGACGCCGACGCGCTGCTGTTCGATCTCGGCCGCGTCGTCATCGATATCGACTTCGGCAAGGTGCTGGCGTGCTGGGCGAGCCACGCTGGCTGTAAACCGGAGGATTTGTCGAAGCCGTTCTCGCAGAGCGAGACGTTTCGGCGTCACGAGACCGGGCACGCCAGCGACGCCGAGTTCTTCGAGGCGTTGCGCTCAACGCTCGGCATCGGGATAACAGACGAACAGTTGCTGGAGGGCTGGAACACGATCTTCACCGGCGAGATGCCGGGGATCAACGCGCTGCTGGCGCGCGCCGCCAAACGCCTGCCGCTCTATGCCTTCTCCAACACCAACCGGCCCCATGTCGCGCATTTCACAAAACCCTATGCCGACGTGCTCGGTCATTTCCGACAAATCTTCCTGTCCTGCGCGATCGGGCTTCGGAAACCGGACGCCGAGGCCTATGATCATGTGATAAAGGCGATCGGCGTGCCGGCGCGGCGCATCGTGTTCTTCGACGATCTCGCCGAAAATATCGAAGGCGCGCGCAAGCAGGGCTTGACCGCGGTCCACGTCACGTCGCCCAATGACGTGGCCGATGCGCTGGCGGCGCTCGGACTTTAGACGGTTTTGGTTTTGGGAGTTTTACCGTGGCATTGATGCCGGTCACCGAGGCGCTGGCCGCCATTCTCGCAGGCGCCGAGCCGATGCCTGAGGAAATGGTCGCGCTCGATGCCGGCCACCGCCGCGTGCTGGCGCGCGACCTCGGGGCATTGCGCACCCAGCCGCCGCAGGCGATGTCGGCGATGGACGGCTACGCGGT
>Ga0075522_10003393_pt1 | contig 11640 bp, 10 predicted proteins | sample NGEPerA_FD_74796 | JGI IMG/M metagenome (GOLD analysis project Ga0075522, IMG submission 74796) | Arctic peat soil microbial communities from the Barrow Environmental Observatory site, Barrow, Alaska, USA - NGEE PermafrostL2-A | ecosystem: Environmental > Terrestrial > Soil > Wetlands > Peat ... | reverse complement strand
AGCGCAAGCAGCCCGCGCCGGCCAAGCGTCACGCAAATCGTCTGACGTTTACCGCTTTGCAGCGATCGCGCCGCCTCGATGAAGCGCGTGGCATCGTCGCTGTCGTGAAGTTCGGCCGTTGCCAGCAAGCCGAGTTCGGTTTCGTTGAGGATCAGGATATCGACGAGGTCGAGAAAAGCGCGATCGCATGCGATCGCCGGCGCCGGGTTGAGGATCGTCGTCGCCCCGGCGGCGCGGGCGCGCCTGAAGAAGGCGTCGATCGTGGGCAGTGGAATTTCGAACTGGCTGACCGCGACGTCGCCCCTCGCAAGCACGGGGGCCGCAACATCTGCAGCGTCGACCAGCGCATTAACCCCGGGCACGACGATGATGGTGTTGTCGGCATTGGCGACTGTGATGATCGCCGTGCCGGTGTGGACGTCGGCCGTCTGCCGCACAAAACTCAGGTCTACTCCCTGCGCGGCGAGGAACGACTTCAGTTCGTCGCCGAAACGATCCTTGCCGAGGCGACCGATCAGCGCGACCTGCGCGCCGAGTTTTGCCGCTGCTACCGCCTGGTTGGCGCCCTTGCCGCCGGGAAAATAAAGCACGGCCCGCCCCGCGACGGTTTCGCCGATGCGCGGATGCCGCTCCGCGGTCGCCACCACATCCATGTTGATGCTTCCGGCAACGAATACCCGGCCCATGCATTTGTTCCTGTAAATCTCACGCGCTGACGGCGAATTCCCGCCGCACGGCCTCGATGTCGGGGAGCGCCGGCAGGCCTGCCTCATTGCCGAGGTGCTGAATCTTGTAGGTCGACGCCGCGCGCGCGAATTCGAAATGGTCGTGCCAGCTTTTGCCCGAATTGGCGAGATAGGAATAGACATAGGCGCCGTGGAACACGTCGCCGGCGCCGTTGGTATCGAGCACCCGGTCGAACGGAATCGGTAGCGCGGGTAGCGTGTGAACGGCGCCGGTCTCGTCGTACCAGTATAACCCGCGCTCACCCATGGTGATGCCGCCAACCCGGCAGCCCCGGCTCTTCAGATAGTCGAGCATCCTCTCCGCCGTCAGGTCCATCTGCTCGCACAACCGCTCGGCGACGATGGCGACGTCGATGAATTCCAGCAGTTCATGGGTGTTGGTGCGCAGGCCCCCGCCGTCGAGCGAGGTCAGGATACCGGCTTCGCGGCAAAGTCTTGCGTAATGGATCGCGGCGTCGGGCTGGTGGCCGTCGACATGCAGCGCGCGGCAGCCGCCAAGATTCAACAAAGGGAAGGGGTGGATATGCTCGTCGTCGCGGCAGCGCACGATCGCCCGCTTGCCGTCTTTCGGCATGATGAAGGACAGCGAGGAGGTATTGACCTTGCGCGGATGGATCGAGATTCCGTACTTCGCGCTCATGTCTTGGAACATCCGCCCCAACCAGTCATTGGCGACGGTTGCGATCAGATCCGGCACGATGCCCAATTTGGCGCAGCAGAATGCCGCGGTCACCGCATTGCCGCCGAACGAAACCGCATAGGCCTTGGCGACATGCTTCTCGTCGCCGGTTGGCATATGGTCGGTGATGAAAGTGACGTCGATATAGGTCTGTCCGATGAAGAGGGCCTGCATTCTTTTTCCGTCGTGGCTAATGGGTGGTCCCGGCGGCGCGCCACGTTAGCACCTGATGTCGGGACCGCCGTTGGAATTATTCGCTAGGCCGCCGCCATAATCGCTTGAGATAGCCCTTTGGCGGGATTACGACCGTCCGGCATACGACGCGGACAACAACTAATCTTGGAATCCTCGCAGGCAAGATCAAGGGGAGGCAGCGATGACCGTCTATTCCGGGCCGGTGTTTGACATGGCCGTCAACCAGTTCACGGTGATCGCCGATCACCTCGCGATCCCCATGGACGAGCGCGACCGGCTGTTGCTGCCGAAGCGGGGCATCACGGTTTCCTGCCCGATCCATCGTGACGACGGCTCGATCGCGGTGTTCGAGGGTTATCGCGTGCAGCATCATTTGACGCTCGGTCCCACCAAGGGCGGAACCCGCTTCGCGCCCTCCGTCGACCTCGGCGAGGTGGCGGCACTGGCGATCTGGATGAGCTGGAAATGCGCGCTGGTCGGCCTGCCCTATGGCGGCGCCAAGGGCGGCGTGCGGGTCGACCTCTCGACGCTGTCGAAGCATGAACTCGAAGGGCTGTCGCGCCGCTACATGCAGGAGATGATCCCGTTCGTCGGGCCGCATACCGACGTGATGGCGCCGGACATGGGCACCAACGAGCAGGTGATGGCGTGGTTCATGGACACCTATTCGATGTATCAGGGCCGCACCGTCACCGAGATCGTCACGGGCAAACCTGTCGCCTCCGGCGGCACGCTTGGCCGGCGCGAAGCGACGGGACGCGGGGTCGCGCATCTCGCCCGCCGCGTGATGAAAGAACTCTCGATCGAGTTGAACGGCGCCACCGCGGTGGTCCAGGGCTTTGGCAATGTCGGCTCCTATGCCGCGTTCGGGCTGCATCAGTTCGGCCTTAAGGTGATCGCGGTCTCCGATCATACCGGTGCGCTCCATGACAAGAACGGCCTCGATATTCCCGCCCTGATGCGGCATTCCGGCGAGCACGGCAGCATCGCCGGTTTTTCGAAAGAGCTCGCCTTCGATCCCGCGAAAATCCTGACGCTTGCCTGCGACGTGCTGGTGCCGGCAGCGATGGAACGCGTGATCGACGCAAAGGTTGCGCAAAACCTCGAATGCCGGGTGCTGGCGGAGGGCGCCAACGGCCCGACCACGCCGGAGGCCGACCTCGTGCTGGAGAAGCGCCAGGACGAGATTTTCCTGATCCCCGACATTCTCTGCAATTCCGGCGGCGTGGTGGTCAGCTATTTCGAATGGGTGCAGGATCTGCAGCAACTGTTCTGGGAAGAAGAGGAAGTGATGCGGCGCGAATACCAGATCCTGGACCGCGCCTTCGACCAGATGGTGATGCGCTCGAAGGTCGACAGGATTCCGCACCGTACCGCCGCGATGGCCATCGGCGTGGAAAAGGTCCGCGCCGCCAAGACCACGCGCGGCCTGTTTCCGTGATCAGCGGGCTCGACCACGTCGTCGTGCTGCTCGGCGATCTCGAAGCCGGCGCCAAGGCTTACGAATTGCTGCTCGGTCGCGCGTCGTCCCGGCTCGGCCAAAGCGACGGCGCCGAGACCGTGCTGTTCACGCTGGAGAACATGTCGCTGGAACTGATGGCGCCGGTGGGAGATTCACCCGCGGCGGACCGCATCCGCAATGTGATCAAGACTGGAGGCGAGGGGCTCGCCAGCATCTGTTTTCGTTCCGCGGACATCGCGAAAATGCATCGCCGGCTCGATCGCGTGGCGCTGAAGCCCGACGCGGTAGCGCAGATCGAGAGCCGCGATCGGGTCTCGGCCGCGATCCTGCGCTGGAAGCGTACCCGGACCGCGACCGAGTCGACGCGAGGCGTGCGGATGTTCTTCCTCGAACTCGCCGATGAGCGCCCGCGCTCGGCCGCGACGTCAACCGCGCCGATCCTTGGGCTCGATCACGTCGTGGTCTCGACCGAGGATCCGGAGCGGGCCGCGGCGCTCTACGGCGCGCGGCTCGGCCTCGACATGGCGCTCGACCGCTCGCATCAGGAGTGGGGGCAGTTGATGTTCTTTCGCTGCGGCGACCTCATCGTCGAGGTGGTGAAGCGGCCGGCCGCCGGCGGCGACAAGGACAATGATAGATTATGGGGCCTGAGCTGGCACGTCGCCGACATCGATGCCGCCCGCGCGCGGCTCATGGCTGCCGGCATCGACGTCTCGGAGGTGCGCGCCGGCCGCAAGCCGGGCACGCGGGTGATGAGCGTGCGCTCTGGCACCTGCGGCATCCATACCCTGCTGCTGGAGCGGACGGCGAGGGGGTGATCGCACTTCCCCTCTCCCCCTGTGGGAGAAGGTGGCTTCGCGAAGCGAAGACGGGTGAGGGGTATGTCTCCGCGAATACCAACCGTGCGGTGAGATACCCCTCATCCGGCGCTTCGCGCCACCTTCTCCCACAGGGGGAGAAGGGAAGAAGAGCTGCTTCATTCTCAAATCGCCCGCCGCGTGTTACATCGCTTCCACACACTCAACCGGGCAGCCCCTTTGGCCAAGGCAAAACAAGTCCCGAAATGGCAGCGCGATCCGCAGGGCATGCGGCTGCGCATCCTCGAAGCCGCCAAGGCCGAATTCGCCGCTCATGGGCTGGCCGGTGCGCGTGTCGACCGCATCGCAGTCAAGGCCGGCGCCAACAAGCGCATGCTGTATTACCATGTCGGCAAGAAGGACGATCTGTATCTCGCGGTGCTCGAAGGCGCCTATGAAAAGATCCGCGCCGAGGAACGCGCGCTCGATCTGGAACATCTCGATCCGCTCAAGGCGATCGCGCGGCTGATCGACTTCACCTGGAATTACTTTCTCCGCAATCCCGAATTTCTGGCGCTGCTCAACACCGAAAATCTGGCGCGGGCCCGTCACCTCAAGCGCTCGTCAAAGGTCAAATTGATGCATTCGCCCTTCGTCGGGATGATCCGCAGTGTGGTGCGGCGCGGCGTCGACAGTGGCGATTTCGCGGTCTCCGTCGACCCGGTGCAGCTCTACATCTCGATCGCGGCGCTGTGCTTCTTCTATCTCTCCAACAGCGCCACCCTCAGCGTGATCTTCGGCCGCGACCTGCTGTCGAAGGACGCCAGAGACGAGCGCCTCGATCACATGGTGGCGCTGGTGCTGGCGGCGCTGACCGGAAAATCGATGGCGGCGTTCGGCACGCAGAAGGCGGCGAGTGCGGTCCTGCTGGCCGAGCTGCCTGTCGACATAAAGGCGTAGCGGACCGCATCGCCGGGACCGCCCGAAATCCGCTGGACAGTATTTATCCAACGGGTTAATTTGTGCGACGTAGCCGTGGTTATCTCTCCACCCCGAGCCCGCTCGACTGAAAGCTGAACATCATGCCGCCACGTCTCGCCGTGCGGGACATCTCGCTTTTCGAACGCCCGGTGCCGTTTGCAAAGCCGTTCCGCTTCGGCGCCGTCGTCATCAACGCCTCGGTGCAGGCCTTCGTGCGCGTCGAGATCGAGATCGAAGGCCAGGGCAGGTCGGTGGGCACCAGCGCCGAGCTGATGGCCTCGAAATGGTTCGACAAGCGGCCGGAGCTCTCGCCGCAACAGACCGTCGACGAATTGCGCCGCTCGCTTGCTATCGCGCGCGAACTCTATCTCGCTCATCAGGGTTTCGAGACCGCCTTCGCCCTGCACGCCAGTTGCCTCGCCGCGCAGCTCGAAGCCTGCGCGCGCGAGGACATCCCGCCGCTTGCAGCCGGTTTTGGACCGGCTGAGGTCGACAAGGCGATCCTGGATGCGCTGCTGCGCTTTTCGGATATGAGTTTCTTCGACGGCATGAACCGGAATATCGCCGGGGTCGATGCGCGCCTGTCGCCCGACATCGACAACGAAGACGTCACACAATTCCTGGTACGGTGCCGGCGGCTCGAGCGCGTTGCGATCCGGCATACCGTCGGCCTCGACGACCAAGTCGATGGCAAAGGCGGCGTCGCGGATGCGGACGAAAATGCCGGCGCGCGGTATTTCAAACTGAAGCTGAACGGCGACCCCGAACATGACGCCGCGCGATTGACCCGGATCGGCAACGAACTCGCGAAGCTGCCATATGACTACCGCGTCACGGTCGATGCCAACGAGCAATATGCCGATCTCGCCGCGCTTGGCCTGTTGGCCGATCGGCTCGACCGCGACGACGCGCTGGCGCCGATCGCCTCAAAGCTGCTCTATATCGAGCAGCCGATGCCGCGCGACATCACGCGGCAGTCGCCCCTCGGTGCACTCGCGAGAAGGGATTTCATCATCGATGAGGCCGACGACAGCTACGATGCCTTCCCGGCGGCACGCGCGCTCGGCTATCGCGGCATTTCCTCGAAATCCTGCAAGGGCCTCTACAAGTCGATCGTCAACGCCACACGCGCCGCGAAATGGAGCGTGGGCGGCCAGAAGCATTTCATCGCCGGCGAGGATCTGACCTGCCAGGCCGGGCTTGGCGTGCAGCAGGATCTCGCGCTCGGCGCCCTGATCGGCATTACCCATGCCGAGCGCAACGGCCATCATTACGTCGATGGTTTCGCCGATACGCCCGACGCGGAGGCGCATGCCTTTCGCGCTGTGCATCCCGATCTGTACCGCGACGACGGCGGCAAGGTTCGGCTTTCGATTCACGGCGGCGATCTCCTGACGGGATCGCTGGTCGCACCGGGTTTTGCCTCCGGCGCGCATCCGGACTTCCGGACGCTGTCGCCGCTCGCACTGCCAAAAGCAAGAACTCTGCAGGAGCAATCGATATGAAGACGCAACGCCTCGGCGTGATCATGAACGGGGTGACCGGCCGCATGGGGCTGAACCAGCATCTGATCCGCTCGATCGTCGCGATCCGCGACCAGGGCGGTGTGCGGCTTTCGAATGGCGACCGTGTGATGCCAGACCCCATTCTGGTTGGCCGCGACGCCGACAAGGTTGAGCAATTGGCCAAGCGATTCAATGTGGCGCGCTGGACCACCGATCTCGACGGCGCGCTAAAGGAGAAGAGCGACACTATCTTCTTTGACGCAGCGACCACCCAGGCGCGGCCTTCGCTGCTGACCAAAGCGATCAACGCCGGCAAGCACGTCTATTGCGAAAAGCCGATCGCGACCAATCTCGACGAAGCGGTCGCGGTGTTGAAACTCGCTAACGCCAGGGGATTAAAGCACGGTACGGTGCAGGACAAATTGTTCCTGCCTGGCTTGAAGAAGCTCGCCTTCCTGCGCGATTCCGGCTTCTTCGGCCGTATCACCGCGGTGCGCGGTGAATTCGGCTATTGGGTGTTCGAGGGCGACTGGCAGGAGGCGCAGCGGCCGTCGTGGAATTACCGCAGCGAGGACGGCGGCGGCATCATCCTCGACATGGTCTGCCACTGGCGCTACGTGCTCGACAATCTCTTCGGCGACGTCGAAAGCGTGAGCTGCCTCGGCACCACCGACATTCCGGACCGCTGGGACGAGAAGGGCCAAAAATACAAGGCGACGTCAGATGATTCCGCCTACGCCACCTTCAAACTCAAGGGCGGCGTGATCGCGCATATCAACATGAGTTGGGTGACGCGGGTCTATCGCGACGATCTCGTGACCTTCCAGGTCGACGGCACGCATGGTTCTGCGGTGGCAGGGCTTTCCGATTGCATGATCCAGGCGCGGCAGACGACGCCGCGGCCGGTGTGGAATCCGGACGAGAAGCGCACCCACGATTTCTACGCCGATTGGCAGAAGCTACCGGAGAATGCGACTTACGAAAACGGCTTCAAGGAACAGTGGGAGATGTTTATCCGGCACGTTTGCGAGGACGCGCCGTATAAATTCACGCTGCTGGAAGGTGCCAAGGGCGTGCAGCTCGCCGAATGCGCGCTGCGGAGTTGGCGCGAGCGGCGCTGGATCGATGTTGCTCCGATCAAGGTGTGAGGAGGCCGCCATGAACAGACCGGTTATGCCAGTTTCCTCGCTGTCGCTGAAACTGCCGACGGCCGGTCGCGGCATCGAAACCTATCGCCTTGCCGCGTCGCGGACATTCCCCGCGCGGCTCGAGGGCACGTTGAACCGGGTCGCGTTCTCCGCGGCGCATGTGGTCGCCGATCCCCTTGCCGACGTCGATCCCTGGCTGGCGGCCGCGGTCGACTGGGACAAGACCATCGCGTTCCGCGAGCACGTCTGGGACCTCGGCCTTGGCGTTGCCGAAGCGATGGACACCGCGCAACGCGGCATGGGGCTGGACTGGCCGACTTCGCTGGAACTGATTCGCCGCTCGGTTTCAGCCGCCAAGGCGAGGGGAGGTGCGGTGGTATTTTCCGGCGCCGGCACCGATCATCTCGCGCCGGAGGACGCGAAAACCGTCGACGATGTGATCCGCGCCTATGAGGAGCAGATTTCGGCGGTGGAGAAGGCCGGCGGCCGCATCATCCTGATGGCCTCGCGCGCACTGGCCAAGATCGGGCGCGGTCCCGACGATTACGTCAGGGTTTACGATCGCGTGCTGTCGCAGGTCCGCGAGCCCGTGATCATCCATTGGCTTGGCGATATGTTCGATCCGGCGCTCAGGGGTTACTGGGGTACGGCCAGTTTGGATGCGGCGATGGATGTCGCGGTCAGCGTCATCAACGCCAACGCCGCCAAAGTCGACGGCGTAAAAGTCTCGCTGCTGGACAAGCAGCGCGAGATCGACATGCGCCGCCGGCTCGACGGAGGCGTGAAGATGTATACCGGCGACGATTTCAACTACGCCGAACTGATCGCGGGCGACGAGCGGGGCTTTTCCCACGCGCTGCTCGGCATCTTCGACGCCATCGCACCGGCCGCCTCCTACGCGCTGTCACGGCTAGCGGCCGGCGACGAGGCGGGCTTCCACGACGTGCTGGGGCCGACGGTGCCGTTGTCTCGCCATATCTTCAAGGCGCCGACGCGGTTCTACAAAACGGGCATCGTGTTCATGGCGTATCTCAACGGGCATCAGGATCATTTCACCATGGTCGGTGGGCAGGAGAGCACGCGTTCGACGCTGCATCTCGCCGAGCTGTTTCGATTGGCTGATAAGGCCGGGCTGCTTGCCAATCCGGAGCTGGCGGCGCGGCGCATGAAGGCGGTGCTGAATTTACGCGGTGTCGAGGCCTGATGCGCGATTTTTCCACCGATCACCGTTGGCTGTCGCTCAACACCGCGACCGTCCGCAAGCAGGGCGATCTGGCACAAATCATCGACGCCTGTGCGCGGCACGGCATCCGCGCCATCGATCCCTGGCGCGAGCAGGTAGCAAGCATCGGCCTCGACCGTGCCGTCCGCGCGGTGCGTGACACCGGGCTGGAGCTGTCAGGCTATTGCCGGGGCGGCATGTTCCCGGCAGACGCCGCCCACCGGATCGCGGCGCGCGACGACAACCGCAGGGCGGTCGATGAAGCCAAGGCGCTCGGCGCGCCCTGCATCGTGCTGGTCGCCGGCGGCCTGCCGCAATATTCGAGGCCAGGAAGCGCGGCTTCAAAAGATATCGCGGCAGCGCGGGCGCAGGTGGAGGATGGCCTCGCCGAATTGCTGGTCTATGCGCGCGAAGCGAAGCTCCCACTGGCAATCGAGCCCCTGCATCCCGCCTATGCCGCTGACCGCGCCTGCGTCAACACGACCAGGCACGCGCTCGACATCTGTGACCGGCTCGACCCGCGGCGATCAGGCGCGCTCGGGGTCGCGCTCGACGTCTATCACATCTGGTGGGACCCGGAAGTGAAGGAGCAGATCGCGCGCGCCGGCAAGGACCGCATCAAGGCGTTTCACGTCTGCGACTGGCTGGTGCCGACCAAAGACATCCTCAACGACAGAGGGATGATGGGCGACGGGGTCATCGACATCAGAAACCTGCGTGGCGCGGTCGAGGCGCAGGGCTATGCCGGTTATTCCGAGGTCGAGATTTTCTCCAACGATTGGTGGGAGAAGCCGATGGATGAGGTGCTGCGGACCTGCATTGAGCGGCACAGATCGGTGGTTTGAGCGGCGCGCGATTTGATGATAAAGCCGGGTTCCGCATCTGACCAAAATCCCGGGATAGCGCCATGGAATTCGAGGAGCTCGTCAATAGCCGCAGAAGCGTGCGCGGTTTCAAGGCTCAGCCGGTGCCGCGGGCGGTGATCGAGGAGATCATTGCGGTGGCCAAGCGTGCGCCGTCCTCCATGAACACGCAGCCCTGGCATATCCATGTCCTGACCGGCGAACCGCTCGAGCACGTTCGCCGCCGCAACATGGAAGAGATGATGGCCGGCGCCAAGCCAAAGCGCGACATCGTCAGCCACGGCGAATATCAGGGCGTGCATCGGGGACGGCAGGTCGACATCGCCAAGAAACTATTCGGCGCCATGGGGATTGCGCGCGACGACAAGCCGATGCGGCAGGACTGGGTGCTGCGCGGATTCCGGCAATTCGATGCGCCGGTCTCGCTGGTCCTGACTTATGACCGGATCCTCGATCCCGGCGCGGTCTGTCACTTCGATCTCGGGGCGCTCTGTTACGGCATCGTGCTGGCCGCCTGGGACCGCGGCCTCGGCTCCGTGATCAACGGTCAGGGCATCACCCGCTCCGATATCGTCCGCGAGCTTGCGTGCATTCCGGAAGATGAGGTCATCATGACCTGCGTCGCCATGGGCTATCCCGATGACAGTTTTGCTGCGAACACCGTCAAATCCGACCGCGAGGCGAACAACGATTTCGTCAAATATGTCGGTTTCGCCGATTAGGTCTGTGATTTGCCACGCGGCGTCATTAGGTGATTGCTGAAGAAGCCGCGCGAACCCGGAGCCAACACCATGACCGATACGCCCGATCCCTCGGCCTATGTGCCGCCGAAAGTCTGGAGTTGGAACAAGGACGCCGGCGGCAGGTTCGCGAACATCAACCGCCCGATCGCAGGACCGACGCATGAAAAGGAGCTGCCGGTCGGCCGCCATCCGCTGCAGCTTTATTCGCTGGCGACCCCGAACGGCGTCAAGGTCGCGGTCGTGCTGGAGGAGCTGTTAGCGCTCGGGCACAAGGGCGCGGAATATGACGCCTGGTTGATCAAGATCGACGGCAACCAGTTCGGTAGCGGTTTTGTTACGGTCAATCCGAACTCGAAGATTCCGGCGATGATGGACCGCAGCGGACCGACGCCAATCCGGATATTCGAATCTGGTGCGATCCTGGTGCACCTGGCGGAGAAATTCGGAGCATTGCTGCCCCCAAACGGGCAGGCGCGCGCGGAATGCCTGTCGTGGTTGTTCTGGCAGATGGGCAGCGCGCCCTTCCTCGGCGGCGGTTTTGGGCATTTCTACGCCTATGCGCCGACCAAGATCGAATACGCCATCGACCGCTACGCGATGGAGGTGAAGCGCCAGCTCGACGTGCTCGACCGGCGCCTCGCCGACAGCGAATATCTCGCAGGCTGCGACTATACGATCGCCGATATCGCGGTCTGGCCCTGGTATGGCGGCCTCGTAAAAGGCGTGCTCTATGGCGCGGGTGAATTCCTCAGCGTGCAGGATTACAAGAACGTGCAGCGCTGGGCCGACGCCATCGCAAAGCGCCCGGCCGTGCAGCGCGGCCGCATGGTCAACCGCACCTGGGGCGAGCCCTCGAGCCAGTTGCATGAGCGCCATGAGGCGAGCGATTTCGAGACCAGAACCCAGGACAAGATCGGCGATGGACAGGCCGGGGCCGGCGCGTGATGGAAGCGCGTCCGATCGCGGAAGCGACCGTGTCTTAGCTCCTGCCGGTGTGACCCCAGCTCTCGTCCCAGTCCGCGCCGTTGGCATCGACGACGCGGCCGTCGGCTTCGAAGAACTTGTTGGGTACCTGGAAGATCGCGAGCATCAGCCCGCCCTGCGGACACCAGGCAACGTGGCGGCTATGCGGCTCGCGCCAGATGTATTCGCCGGCTTTCGCCTCGATGCCCTTTGCCGGACCTTCCCTATCGACCAGGCTGCCTTCCAGCACATAGGTCTGCTCGATGCCGACATGCTCGTGGTCGGGCAGCACCGCGCCCGGCGCGAACCGCATCAGCGCGGTCATCAGGCCGGTGG
>Ga0075522_10003389_pt1 | contig 11652 bp, 13 predicted proteins | sample NGEPerA_FD_74796 | JGI IMG/M metagenome (GOLD analysis project Ga0075522, IMG submission 74796) | Arctic peat soil microbial communities from the Barrow Environmental Observatory site, Barrow, Alaska, USA - NGEE PermafrostL2-A | ecosystem: Environmental > Terrestrial > Soil > Wetlands > Peat ... | reverse complement strand
CGGGTCCCACGGATTGTGGACGTCGCCGAAGAAGGCGTTCTTTCCGGACGAGCCGGACGCGAACTCGCTCATATTCGCCTTGCCGAGCATCACCATTCCCGCATCTTCCAGACGGCACACCATCGTCGCGTCGTCATCAGGAACGGATTTGCGAAAATACGCGGATCCGACTGTGGTCACGATGCCGCGCGTCGCGATGTTGTCCTTGTACGTTACGGGAATGCCGTGCAGCGGCCCGCGATCCCGCCCTTCGCGCAGCTCCCGATCGAGCCTGCGCGCCGATTCCAGCGCGCGCGTCTCGGTGATGGTGATCAGTGCATTCAACGTCGGCTGGAGGATGCGGATCCGCTCGAGGTAGGCGCTTGTCAGCTGTTCTGCGCTGATCAGTCCCACCCGCAATTGCCGTCCCGCGTCGTCGATCGTGTCGGGCACTGACATGGACGATGCAGCCATACACGTCTCGGTTGGCATCCCGTGCGGCTTACGCGCCGAAAGGGCTGTTTCGCCCAGGCGTCGCATTCCGACGCGCCGAGCGTGCGACTGGTCGAATCTCGATCGACACGAAGTCCGTAGGGTGCAAGCGCGGCGTGATTGCGCATGCTCGCAACCCCGTCACCATGACGTCGCACCGATGCTGGAGCCCCCGCAGACGAACAGCACCTGACCGGTCACGAATGCAGCTTGCGGCGAAAGGAAATACGCTACGGCCTGTGCGACCTCATCGGGCGTTCCCATCCGCTTGCTCAGGACGCTGTTCAGCACGCTGGGCGGCGGGCGGCCTTGCGGGTCGCTGCGCACCTTGTCGTCCGTGTTGTGCCAAAGCGCGGTTTCAACAGGACCCGGCGCGACGGCGTTCACGGTGATGCCTTCGGCACCGAGCTCGAGCGCCCACGTCCGAGTGAATCCGACCAGCGCCGCTTTCGCCGCGCCATAGACCGTTCGATAGGGGATGCCTTGCACTGCGCGCGATGCCATGTTGACGATCCGGCCGCACTTGGCGCGTCGCATCGCCGGCAGCACCGCCTGCGCAAGAATAAGGCTGGCACGCACGTGCAGATTCATCAGATAGTCGAAATCGGCCATGGTGACGTTCTCGAGCAATGCCGGCCGATTACTGCCGGCATTGTTGACCAGCGCCGTGACCTCGAAGCGGCTGGTTGCGTCGCGCGCCGCGTCCTGCGTTGCGGCCAGATCACTGAGATCGACGGCGATGTAGTGCAATCGCTCGCTCTCCACACGCGGCGGCGTGTGGTCCAGATTGACGACTGTGCAGCCGGCCTCCAGCAGCCGGCGGCAAATCGCCTCACCGATTCCCGAGCTGGCGCCGCTGATGAGGGTTGTCGAGGAAGTCATCCGCTGTTTCAAAGTGGCAGCAGCGACGCTGCTCAATCACGCATCAGCTGCCTTGCAGCTGATAGATCTCGCTCGGGAAGAACAGGTCCTTCCACGACTGCGCCTTGACATTGATCGTGCCGATGCGATTCATGAACTCCACATACTTCATCACATTCTGCGGCATCTGCTCGAACGTGATCGTCGGATCCGCCATCATCTTGTCGATCAGGCTCTTGGACATCTTGACTTTGGACGTGCGCAGAAAAACGTCGCCGGCAGCGCTGCGATCCTTGTCGATGATGTCGATCGCTTCGCGAAGTGCGGAGATGAACGCGGTACTGGTCTTCGGATTTTCCTTCGTGAATTTGGACGTCGTGTAGGCGATCCCATAGGTGGCCGGGCCACCGAGTATGTCCGTGGAGGTCATTACGGTGTGGACTCCCGGCACCGCCAATTCCTGATACGAGAACGGTGGGACCGTGAAATCAGCTGTTATCACGCCGCTCCCGCCGGATATCAACTGCGCGGCGGCATCAGCGAGCGGCATCGAGACCGTCAGTGAGTCGAGCTTCGTGTATTGCTCCGGCCCATACACCTTCGACACTTCCATTTGCAGCAGGATGGCTTGCAGCGCAGATTTCGCGCCGACCACCGCGATGCGATCCTTGTCGGTGAAGTCCTTGATCGTCTTGATGTCGGGATTGCGCGTGTTCAAATATAGGGGCATCGAGTTGAATGCGCTGAGCCCTCTGACCCTAATGTTGGCGTGCGTCTTCGCCCAAATGATGACGAAGGGTGTCATTCCACCGGTCGCAATCTGCACCGAGCCCGACAGCAATGCGTCGTTCAGTTGCGTTCCGCCAGTCATCTGCACGTAGTTGACCGTGATATCGCCAAGCCCAGCGGTCTTTGCATGCTTCTCCATGAGCTTGCGCTCTTCCATCACCATGATCGGGAGGTACGCGACGCTGACGGCTCGTCCAATATTAATTTCCTTCCCTTCCGCCGATGCATCGGACGGCCCACCCACGGCGCACAACAGCAACGCGACAACACAGGCGGATTTCAACATGCCAAGAAACAAGTTCATCATGCGCTCCCCGAGAGGATTTCGCTGCTCCAGTTTTTGCCGCGTTCCGCTGCTGCAGGCACCCGCGCCGACCATTATGGCGCAGTCAAAGCATCCGAGGTCGATCGCAGCGCGTTGCGTGCACCACCAGCCGCTCTTGCGTCGACGCGAAGGGCGATGGATGAACTTTGAAGGTTAGGCTGGCGGCGTCTAAGCTGTCAATGAGCACGCATTCGAATTACTTGATGCGCTGTCGGCATTGGAACATACGTCCCATGAAGCGAACGCGGCAATTACCGTTCCCGCGGCTTGCAAAACGTGGGTTGCAACGTGCAAATGAGCCTCGCGTCGACATGCCGATCTGATTTAGGAATATCGGACCGCATTGAGGGTTAGTATTTCGGCGAGTTCCGACCTTGCAAGAGGCGGGTTTGTTATGAAGCAGAAACGGTTTTCGGTGGAACAGGTCGCGGCGATGCTGAAGAAGGCGGAGTTGGACGTGCCGGCGGCAGATATAGTCCGTCAGGTCGACATTTGTGAGCAGACGTTCTACCGCTGGAAGAAGCAGTACGCCGGGCTGCAAGCGGACCAGGTGCGCGAGTTGAAGCAGCTGCGGGATGAGAATGCACGATTGAAACAGTTGGTGGCGAAGCTGAGCGTGGACAAGGCAATCTTGCAGGACGTCGCCGAAAAAAACTGGCACGGCCCGCGCTGAAGCGCGGTTCAGTGGATTACCTCGTCAGTCAATACCCGCTCAACATGCGGCAAGCTTACAGTCTGGTGAAGCAAACGCGCAGCATGCGGTATTACCGCAGCGTCAAGGATGCGCGTCACGATTTGCGTGCGCGCATGCATGAGATTGCACGCACTCGGGTTCGCTATGGCTATCGGCGAATCCACATCCTCCTCAGGCGTGGGGGGAAGCTGGGTCGCAATCAGGGGTACCGCATATATGTGGAAGAGCAGCTCCAGCTTTGTTCGAAACTGCCCAAGGAAGGTCTGAAATTCCAGTCTCTGCATCAAACGGAATCATTGAGAGCGCGAAAGCAGGATTGATTTCAGTCATGGCGATGTTCGGTGATGCAGTTTTCACCGATAGCGGTGTTGAGAAGGGCGAGATTGCACCGGTACGCGACACGCGGTTGGCAATTTGTTCGCGGTTCTGGTCACCCCGCTACGTGGCCATCAGTCACCGTCGCACCCGGAACACGTTCGCCAATCCGAATAACGTGTACATCTGCGCCAAGTTTTTCTGGATATCCCGGTAGCGCACCTTGGTATGACCCCACAACCGCTTGACCACCAGAAACGCATGCTCAACGGTGGCACGCACACGCGATTCGTACCCGTGTGCACCTTCATGCCGAAATACCACTGCTTGCCCTTGCGGTCTGGTGCATTTGCGGGTCGCGCTGCTGCTTCGCATTCTTCGTCGACACCGGCGCATCAATGATCGTGGCATCCACAATCGTGCCCTTCCCGACGATCAGCCCGCGCTCGGCCAGATGGGCGTTGATCTCGATAAACAGCTGCTCGGTCAGTTGCTGCTTCTCCAGCAGTCGGCGAAAGTTGAGGATAGAGGTCTCGTCCGGAATCACATCCGCATCGGTGCTCACCCCCGCAAACCGGCGCATCGTGAGCGAGTCGTACAGCGCCTCCTCGGCGCCCGGGTCGGACAGGTTGTACCACTGCTGCAGGCAGTAGATCTGGAACATTCGCGCAAGCGGCAGCGGCGGACGCCCACCCTTGGGACTGCCTTTCGGATAGTGCGGTTCAATCACCGCGTAAAGGCGCGCCCACGGCACCACCTGCTCCATCTCCGCCAGGAAATGCTCGCGCTGCATCTTCTTGCCCTTGTCGAAGTAGCCGGTCATCGAAAACGACACTTTTGGTTTCATTCCGCCTCTCCTCGCAACGCTGCTGGTTTCAACGTCTACCAGCGCGATTACGATGACGAAACAAGTGGTTATTTCAGAGCTTCCTTAGTATATAGATGACCACGCGCGGGCGATCTGGAAACTCCGTGACCAATTGCGGCTTCCCGCCCGTCGCCTCTACGTAGCTACGGAGTTGCCGAGGATTGTCTGCGCTCGGATATTTCTGGTGCCTACGTTTGCATGCCCCATCTACGAATGGTCTTGAGTTCGATATTGCGGAATATCAGGTTCTCAACCACGAGGCCGATAATGATCACGGTAAACAGACCCGCGAATACACTGGGGATATCCAACTCGTTTTTGTTCTCGTAGATGTACCATCCCAGCCCTCCGGAGCCCGAGGAAACGCCAAAGACCAGTTCCGCCGCGATGAGCGTACGCCACGCAAAGGCCCAGCCGATCTTTAGTCCAGTCAAGATGTTAGGGAAGGCTGCCGGTATCAAGATCTTCATTACATATCGCGGTCCCGACAGCCCATAGTTTCGGCCAACCATCCGCAAGGTTTGTGAAACTGACTGGAATCCGGAATGGGTATTTAGCGCCACCGCCCACAGCACCGAGTGGACGATTACAAAAATAAGACTGCCGTTGCCCAATCCGAACCAGAGCAGCGCCAATGGCAGGAGCGCGATCGAAGGCAAAGGATTGAACATCGAGGTCAGCGTTTCCAGTAGATCGGTACCGATGCGACTGGTGGTCGCCAGCGCCGTGAGCAAAGCCGCCAACGTCAGCCCTGCCGCGTAGCCCTGTAGCAGTATCTTCATCGAGAACCATGCTCGAGCCGGCAACACACCGCTCGCTACCGCCTGCCAGAATGCTTCGATTGTCGCGGAAAATGTCGGGAAGAGGAGCGGGTTGTTGAGTTGACGCGCATACACTTCCCAGGCAATGGCTAAAGCCACCAAGAGGATCGTCTTGCGGGCGCCGCCGTTTACGAAGAGTCTCTCCCGGAGGGTCAGCGGCTTCTCGATGACACCGAATGAGCCGGTCTGAACTTCATGCTCAAACTCTGGGCGATCAATTGAAACATTCGCGTCGGTGCTAGACATCGGTCGTATCCCCCGCTTCGATTTCATCGGCAAACAACACGTCCTGAATATGCTGCGAAAGCTTTTTGCCACTGGCGCGCACATTGTCGCGGCCGTCGCTGTTGAATTCGGCCTTGACGCGTCCGGGATGGGGCGAGAGCAACAGGATGCGACTACCGATCAGCACCGCTTCGGGAATGGAATGTGTAACAAAAAGAACGGTGAACTGGGTGTTGTCCCATAGTTGCAAAAGCTCGTCCTGCATCTTTCGTCTCGTCAAGGCGTCAAGCGCGGCAAATGGCTCGTCCATAAGCAAGATTTTAGGTTCCATCGCCATGCCGCGTGCGATTGCAACTCGCTGCTTCATCCCTCCCGAAAGTGTGTGAGGATAGCTGTCGGCGAATTTGGCGAGTTTCACCATCTCGATGTATTGCATTGCCTTTTCTTCGGCCGCCTTGCTGTTATACTTTTTGCTCGACGTCAACGCAAACATGACGTTTTGCTTCACTGTTTTCCACGGAAGCAGCTGATCAAATTCCTGGAACACCATCATCCGATCCGCACCGGGTTTTAGGATCACCTCATCATTGAGCCGGATCTCACCTTCGGTTGGTTGCAGGTACCCGCCCACTGCTTTCAACAGCGTGGATTTGCCGCATCCCGAGGGTCCGAGAAGTACAAACCGGTCGGATGAATGTACCAGGAAATCGACCCGGTACGTTGCAGTAACCAGATGGTCTCTGGTCTTGTATTGAAGCGTCACGCCGCTCACAACCAAGAGTGGCTTAGCAGTCGATGTTGCAGACATGTCGGTCTTTCGCGATGATTGCAAATGAGTACGTACCGGAACGTGTCCCTCAATCTAAGCCATCGGGTCACGAACGCTTGACATCCGGCGCAGCCTCTGCCTTTGGGCCGAGGCCAAAAATGCGATGACAGCATGTCACAACAGCTCGCGCCGTCGGCTAGTGTGCCGGCTGGTGGAGCAAATCGAACCGCGCGTCTAGCGTAACGACGTGTTGTTCGACTTTACGGCGTCTGTGGCAACTTCGGCCTTGGTGGCCTCTGAACGATTGCGGCGCCACAAACGATATCTAAAAACTTCGTTCTCTCCGTTGGCAGTCTCTGCGCCCATAGATTTAACGTCGCGGAGCGGCGTTCGGGCCCGTAGACGAATTCCCGCTTGGATACATCACGTGCGCGTCGATCACCACCGCGCGCCTAGGCTAGAGCAGAGCATCGATATTGGCGACACCGGGCTGCAGTTCACCGCGCTCGATGGCATGTACCATCGCGGTAATGGCCGACTGTGTTGGTGTAGTAAGCCCGACTTCGCTTGCCCGAGCTGCGACATAGCCACTGATGTAATCCACTTCGGTTCGACGACCCTTGGCGAGATCCTGCGCGATTCCGGAACGACCTCCGTCGAGGCTGTTTACCTGCGCGGTCCGCATGCTGCACTCCAACCGTGCAAGCATCTCGACGTCGCCACGCGCAGCTGCTAAATAGACCGCAGGGTCAGTTCCGTATACCGATTCCAATTCAAAGCCAAGGACGCGTCCAAGTTCAATTGCTTCTGCGGCGAGTCGTATAATCAGCTGGCGAGCTCCCGGATGCTCATACATCTGCGTGAACGTCAGGCCAGAAACGGCGCACACGCCTGATGTCATCGAGTTTGCGACCAGCTTCGACCAGCGCTCACCCCACAGGTTTGTTGTCACTTTGGCACTATCCACCACTGACAACATTTGCGCGAGCTGCAGCGCGCGCGCGGTTGCCCGGCCATGAATCTCACCCACGCGGAATACTGTATAGGCATCTCCTCCAGGGGGATTTGTACGCCTGACGCGCCCCGGCGCCACCGCCTCTACCTGAATCCTGCTGGCAACGCAGCCCACCACGCGTCTCCAACCAACGATTTTCGCGATTTCTTCTTCGATGAGACTGTTCTGCATCGTCACCACGAATCCCGCTGCCGAGAGATACGGTGCGATCAACGCGCTGCACCATGTCGTGTCGTAAAGTTTTACGCAGATGAACGCAATGTCTACCGGCCTGTGGATTAGACCCTGAACATCGGATATATGTAGCGCCGCAAGCTGTACACAGTGCTCTCCTTGAGAGTCACTCACGCGCAAGCCATCCTTGCGGATTCGATCGATGTGCTCAGCCCAAGGATCGATCAGTGATACTTCGTGACCTGAACGCGCCATCAGACCGCCTACAAAGCCGCCGATTGCGCCAGCGCCAACGAACACAACATGAAGACTCACAGAGACCGTTCCCAAAGCGCAGATGCCCCGAGAGACAGAATGGGCAGTGCGATCGCTAGTGTGGCGGAGATGCGCGTGTCCGCCGAACGGATTGCGATTCCGGCGTGCTGATACTCAAGCAATTGCGATACCGCCGCCGCCCCGCGGATCGGAGCCTCCGCGGAAGGTCCCATCGGATTCAAACAGCGCAATGAACACCATTGCGAATGCTCGATCGTATCCCTTCGTCGACGGACGCAAGGTCCAACCCAATGACTCCAGTTCGCGATGCAGGCGCCAGTAGAGACGGCTTTCCATTTCTAACCATGGCCCTTCCGCGTGAAAGCGCGCAGCCTCCACCGCCTCAATCGGCCGCATGCCATGTTCGACTATATTTAGTAGGGTATTGACGATTGCACTGGGCATACGCGTTCCGCCCATCGCGCCGATGGCCATCCAAGGTCGCGCCCCACGCAGCACCAGCGTTGGGGCTAAGCCCGTCATACGGCTCTTGCCAGCTGCGATCGAATTTGGATGGCCAGCGAACGGGTGAAACTGATACATGCAATTATTGTAGATAAAGCCTAGTCCTGGCGTGACGACACCGGAAGCTGAACCCAGCGTATGAGTGAGCGAGACGGCGTTACCTCCTGCATCCATGACACAGTTATGTGTAGTGTGCGACGACTCGCCGTACTCGAGACCTTGCACCAAGATTGGCCGATCGCCGCGGATGATCGCGGCTAGTTCGACCGCGTGCTTCTTGCTAACGAGTAGATCAATCGGAACTTTAACGAAACGCGGATCGCCCATAAACCGTGCGCGGTCGGCGAACGTAGCCAGCATCGCACGGCTGAGCAGATGCACGTAACCGGCTTCATTGTCGCGGTGCAGCGCTACAAGATCCAACTGCTCAAGAATATGTAGAAGCTCTACCACCTGAATACCGCTCGCGGGTAGCGGTGCACTGCGAATCCCAAGGCCACGATAGGAACCCTCGACAGGCTCACCGACTTCCGCGCTATACGATTGGAGATCCTCAGCCGTGAACAGACCGTCATTTCGCGCAAAATCCTCAGCGATTGCGTGCCCGATTTCACCTCGATAAAAATCACTCGCTCCAACACGGGCAAGCCGTTCCAGTGTCGTGGCGTAGTCAGATTGGCGAAGGAGCTGACCAGGCTTAAGCAAAGCACCTCCCGGCGCGAAAATGGCTGCGCAAGCGCTTGTTGCCTGAAGGCGCTCAAGGCCGGATTTATGACCTCCCTCCGTCAAATCGGTCCATTGGCTATATACCTCTCCCGGCAACGGAATACCCTCGCGAGCCAGTTGTATCGCGGGTTCGAACAGCGTTGACCAGGGAAGTCGCCCATAGGCCCGGTGCGCCGTCTCGAAACCCGCGAGTACCCCAGGCACTACGACCGAGCGATAACCAATCTGATTTACCGCGCCTCGAACTTCGTAGCGTTCCGCATGACCATGTATTTGACCGACGACATGGTCTGCAAACACTTCGGGGAAAGCTCGTGACCCAGCCCTACCGTGATAGCCAATCGCCGTCGTCGTTCCGCTTTCAGCGTGATGGATCAGCATGCTTCCGAACCCGCCGATTCCGCCATTGCATGGATCGACGATGCCTTGGGCGAGCGCCGTCGCGACCGCCGCGTCGATCGCATTGCCGCCTAGTTTCAGTATTTCCGCGCCAATCGTAGCCGCAACCGGCTGGGGGGCGACAACGATACCCCTGCGCGAGCCATTGCCGCTTCGATGGTTCTCGACCTTCAACATCAGTTCAAGACTTTCTTTTAGTACGGACCGGAAACGCCTCAAGGTACCGCAGTACTTCAGCCGCAATCTTCTCCGACGTCTTTTCGACGATCCGCTCCCCAAGTCCTTTTGAAGTGATCTCCGGATCTCCAAAAAAACCGTCGGTAGGCGCAATCTCCTCGATGTTGAGTACGGCTTTAAAGGGAAAAGAGCGAAGTAGGTCGACGGGACCGCGATTTGGTTTCTTGCGCTTATTCATACGGACGGTGTCTGGCGCATACGCCTCCGCAATGGAAAGTTCGACGGATCCGCCATGTCCGTCGGCCCCGTACCTCAGATCCTCCGATTGAATATGTTTCGCGGCATCCGGGCCAACGACTTCCGCTAGGCGCCCTTTGTTGGCATCCTGATAACACATGTAAAGCACATGCGTCTCTGAATCAAATGCCGCTTCTTGCAACCCACAGATCGCTGCGTTGTCGTTGCCTCGATGCCCGCTGATGGCAAGAACGAGACGATAGCCATCGCGGACGAAGTTTTGACAAATCTCTCTGAGCAGATGCAGATATGTGCTCGGCTTGAGGGCAATCGTTCCCTTGAAGTGTCGCTGGTCAAAGCACATTCCGAAGGGAATCGCCGGCGCAAGGACTGCGTCGAGCCGTTGGGCGACGCTACGTGAAACGATTCGGGCGGCAAAAGTGTCCGTGCCCATTGGGCCATGGGTCCCATGCTCCTCCGTGGATCCTAGTGGAAGAACGATGATCCCGGCGCCGCTCTTTAGGTATTCCTCAACCTCATCAAAGGTCATGCGATCAAGTTCACGCATTGCTTGTCTCTCCTGAAACAGCTGTGTCCGATCAGTTTCCCGACAAGTTGTCGATTTCCGGATCCGGAAAAAAGCAATCCTTCCATGAGTGCGGCATAGTGCTAATCCGACCCACCTTGTATAGAAACTCCGCATACTTCACTATTTGCATGGGTGCCATCGAGTACTGGATCGAGTTTTTTTCCAACGGCGCATATATTTCGTCGAACGTAAATCCCTTTGCCCGCGACATAAAGATTTTTGCGGCACTCTCCTTGTCTTGATTGATCATATCGTCTGCCTCTTTCAAGGCTGCGACGAAGGCGTGATAAATCTTCGGGTTTTCGCGCCGAAATTTTTCGGTCGTCACGAAGACGTTCTGCGTTGCCGGGCTTCCTAGGATGTCATATGTCGTCAGCACCGTATGCACGCCAGCGTGTTTCAGCTCCTTCGTGGAATAGGGTTCTGAGGCAAAATTACTATTGACATCGGAATTTGAAAGCATTTCAACCAAAGCATCTGGACTACTGAGTGAGACTGTAAACGGATCTAGCTTGTGGAGATTTCGTTCACCGAACTCTTTGGCAGCAATCAGCTGTAGCTGGATAGCCGCCACCGAAATCCCCGTGGTGGGTACCGCGATCTTGTCACTGTCAGTAAAATCGCGAACGGACGTAACGTTTGGATTCCGCGTGTTGAGAAACAACACTTCGTTATCCACCGCCGCGACTATATGGACGTTCTCGCGCCCTCGTGTCTTGTCCCACAAGATCAATGACGCAGGGGGACCATTGAGCGTAAACGCGACGCTCCCCGAAAGTAATGCGTCGTTTTCTGGTCCAGCGCCTGCGAATGTTATCCAGTCGACCTTCAGATCACCGAGTCCCGCAGCCTTTGCGTGCTTCTCAACTAACTTGTATGTGTCCATGACGAAGGTGGGTAACTGGCCAAGGCTGTAAGCTCGACCGATCTTGATCGCGCTCACTTCTGCGTTTGCGGCGCACGGAATTGCCATACTGATGAAGGCCACCAGTACGGCCCGAAGGCCGATGTCGTGCATCAGTACGAAATTCAAGACGTTCTCCTCGGTAATTTGATTCGTCTGAGCAACGACCGATCGCGGCGTCTCAAGGGTCCCGCTGCGGGCATGGCCGCTGCACGTCGTCATGAACGAGTCTTGCCTCCGCAGCGCGTACTCGGAATAGGACTGAGGCGCCGAGAAGAGCCGTCTCAGTGGATAACTTGAGATCGCTGCTTGAGTCGCTCCTCTATATTCAGTTGATCCCAGCTCGTCTCCGCCACATTCTCCATGCCGACCACGCGGCTCGCCAACGTGCAGCGATGGTTGGGTTTGGCGAGTAACGCCTCGTGTGCCGCTCTCGTCGCCGCTCTTCAGATATTTTTCGTCGCATCAATGGTCATGCGGTCAAGTTGACGTACTGCTTCTCTCCCCTGAAAC